>Ga0193750_1000211_pt1 | contig 16754 bp, 17 predicted proteins | sample L1c1metaG_FD_160569 | JGI IMG/M metagenome (GOLD analysis project Ga0193750, IMG submission 160569) | Soil microbial communities from a riparian zone of the East river system, Colorado, United States - L1c1 | ecosystem: Environmental > Terrestrial > Soil > Riparian zone | place: USA: East River... | reverse complement strand
CTGCCTACCAGCTTCACGACCGAATGGACGGAGATAGCGCTGCAGCAAAAACTCGCGGGCAACAGCGCGACTTACATCTTCCCCCTTTGCGTTCTGTTCGTTTTTCTTCTGCTCTCGGCCCTTTACGAAAGCTGGTCGTTGCCGCTCGCGATCATTCTCATCGTCCCGATGTGTCTCTTCAGCTCGATCTACGGCGTCTGGCTGCGCTCGATGGAAAACAACATCTTTACCCAGATCGGTTTTATCGTTCTGGTCGGTCTCGCTTGTAAGAACGCGATCCTGATCGTCGAGTTCGCGAAACAGATCCAGGATCGCGATGGCAAGGATCGCTTCACCGCCGCAGTCGAAGCGTGCCGTCTTCGATTGCGTCCAATCCTGATGACGTCGTTCGCGTTCATCTTCGGCGTTCTTCCGCTTGTTGTTAGTTCTGGCGCCGGCGCGGAAATGCGGCAAGCCCTCGGTACCGCCGTCTTTTTCGGGATGCTTGGAGTAACCGGCTTCGGTCTGTTTCTGACGCCGGTTTTTTATGTCGTGATCATGTGGTTCAAGGAGCGACGCGACAAAAAACGCACCGCTGCGGCGACCCAATCCGCATCGGCTTTAACGGGGCAACCCGCTGTCAGTTAACGATGACAACAGAAGGAGCAATAATATGATACTGCAAATCTACACGATCGTACACACCCTGATTAGTCTGGTTGCGATCTTTACCGGCTTCGTCGTCCTGTTTGGATTACTCGCCGGCAATCGCCTTGATGGGTGGACCAAATGGTTTCTCATCACCGCAGTAGCGACCATCGCCACAATGCGCGCTCATTACTGCGGTGCTCGCGTCGAAAGCCTTCCCGGCTTTGGCGCCTGTGCTCGACACTTCAGCGCACGATCCGCGATAATGAGATTGTGCTCTGAGGAACTTTCACCCGCAAGAGATACTCGAATTCCCGACTCATTCACCGTAGCGTCAACAGTTAGGTGGCGATGCCTGCCTGAGCATCAGCGGTGGCCGGCATGCTTGCACGAATGATTCATGAATCCCAACGGCATTAGGAAACCCAGGATCGTCATTGCAGGTGGCGGATTTGCCGGCTTAAGCGCGGCGATGTATCTCGATAAAACGTTGGCTCGCCGTGCCGAAGCTGACGTGACGCTGATAAGCCGCGAGAACTTTATTCTGTTCACGCCGATGCTTCACGAAGTCGCCGCGGGAGATCTTTACCCCGGAGACATTGTGAATCCGCTTCGGCGCATTCTTCGGCATGTGAAGTTTATCCAGGCCGAGGTGCAGGCGATCGATCTTTCAGCATGGCGAGTTCGATGTGCGGGCGGTATTGAAAAGCTCGAATTTGAGCTCGAGTTTGATCACTTGCTTCTCACTCTCGGCTCCGAAACCAATTTTTTCGATCTGCCGGGCGTGAGCGAATGGGCGGTGACGATGAAAACCATGAGCGACGCGGCGCTGCTGCGAAATCGTATGGTGGCTTTGCTGGAAGAGGCAAATTTACATAGCGATGCCGCAGAGCGCCGACGATTACTCACTTTTGTGACAGCGGGCGGCGGTTTTGCCGGCGCGGAAACTACCGGCGCAATCAACGATTTTGTGCGCGAGGCGGTGCGATATTACCCAGACTTGAATCCAGAGTTGATCCGTGTCGTTGTCATTCACCCGGGCAAATTTTTGCTGCCCGAGCTGGGCGAGGAACTCGGAAACTACGCCGAACGCAAATTGCGCGAGCGAAAAGTCGATGTGATCAAGGGTGTGCGCGTGGCGAGCTACGATGGTTCGCTGGTCACTTTGACCGATGGCACTTCAATTCCTGCCGCCACACTCGTCTGGACCGCGGGCGTCAAACCAAGTCCAGTCATTGCAACATTACCTTGCCAGAAAGAACATGGCCGACTTGTAGTAAGTGAGTACCTGGCGGTGACCGGAGTTCCTGGTTTATGGGCGGCGGGCGACTGTGCGGCGGTGCCCGTCTTAAATACCGAAAAGTTTCATCCGCCGACTGCACAGCACGGTTTGCGTGAAGGCCTCGTGGTCGCGAAGAACATTGCGGCGGTGGTTCTGGATCGACCCTTGAAATCCTTCACCTTTACGACACTGGGACAGTTGGCCAGCATCGGACGCCGGACAGGAGTGGCAATGGTATTTGGAGTAAAGTTTTCAGGCTTCTTCGCCTGGTGCTTTTGGCGGACGGTGTATTTGATGAAGCTCCCGCGTCTTCAGAAAAAATTGCGGGTAATGGTAGGTTGGACGCTCGATCTGTTTTTCTCCAGAGACATCGAGCAAATGATAACGTTGCGCGACGTTGAAGCGCTAAGCGATCTGGCGGGTCGAATACGCGCGCGCGCGAAGCAATCAGCACTCGACACGTCGACGCAAACCGCGATAACGAGATTATGAAACGGTCCGCTGTTGTCATCGCTCTCGCGGTTAGCGCGTTTTTTGTTGCCAGTTGTTCACGCAAAGCGCCGCAAGCTGGTCCGGCTGCGCCCGAAGTTCAGGTGACAACGGTGCAGCCGCGCGATGTGCCGCGTGTGCTCGAACGCGTTGCGACGCTCGACGGATTCATCAACGCCAACATTAACGCACAGGTACAGGGCTACATTATCTCACGCGATTACAAGGAAGGCAGCCTCGTTAAGAAAGGTGATCTTCTTTTTCAAATCGATCCGCGGCCGTTCGAGGCTGCGCTCGCTCAGGCCAAGGGAACTCAGGCGAAAGACCAGGCCAATTGGGCAAAGGCCGATGCGGATCAAAAGCGCGCGATCGATCTGTTCAACAAAAAGGTGATCAGCGATCAGGAGCGAGATACTGCCATAGCGGCTGCCGGCTCCAGCAAAGCAAACGTCGAAGCGGACGAAGCGGCGGTGAAACAGGCTGAGATCAATCTCGGCTACACGAAAATTACCGCCCCGATTGACGGTGTCGTTGGATTTGCCAACAATCAGGTCGGCGATCTGGTCGGGCCAAGTACGGGACCACTCACAACCATGTCGCAGATTGATCCGATCAAAGCCAACGTAACTGTCGGCGAGAGTGCATTCACCGATTTCTTTTCGCGCTACCCGGATACAACCCAACGCGAAGCCCTGCTCAAACGCATCGATTTCGATTTGATTCTCGGCGACGGCAAGGTCTATCCGCGAAAAGGGAAATTTTATGCGCTGGATCGAAATCTCGATCCCAAAACAGGTTCGATTCACTATTACGTGACGTTTCCGAATCCGGACGCCATGTTGCGGCCCGGACAATATGGCAAAGTGCGGTTCGTACCTGACTCGGTGCAGAATGCGCTCGTTGTTCCACAGGAAGCGGTGACCGAATTGCAGGGTAATTTCCAAGTCGCAGTGGTCGATCAAAACAAGGTGAGTATCCGCCCGGTAAAAACGGGCGAGCGCATCGGCGCCATGTGGCAAATCACCGACGGTTTGAAGCCCGGCGACAAAGTCGTTGTCGAAGGCGTGCAAAAGGCGCGCGAAGGTTCGACCGTGACGGTGAAAGAGTGGACGCCGCCGGCCCAGTCCGCTGCCCCCATACAATCGGCGAGCCCGCAGAAACCCTGATCCGCCATGTCCGAGTTTTTCGTCCGGCGGCCGATTGTCGCGATTGTCATCGCGATTTTGATGACGCTGATTGGCGGCGTCTGCATTCTCGCATTGCCGATCGCGCAATATCCGCAAATCGCCCCGCCCGAGATCCAGGTGCAAACGCATTATACCGGGGCGGATTCGTTGACGATCGAGCAATCGGTCGCTGCGCCAATCGAGCAGCAGATGAGCGGTGTCGACAACATGAACTACATGTATTCGATCAACGCGAATAGCGGCGACATTCGATTGATCGTCAATTTCGACGTCGCGACTGATCCGAACATCGATCAGGTCCTGACGCAGCTTCGAGTGGCGCAAGCGCAATCACAATTGCCGGCCGACGTGAACAACTACGGCGTGACGGTCAAAAAATCGACAACGGCGCCACTGCTGCTGATCTCGATCTATTCGCCCAAAGGCACCTACGACGGAGTTTTTCTGGCCAACTACGGCTACATTAATTTGTTCGATCAACTCACGCGCGTGCCGGGAATTGGAAACGTTCAGATTTTCGGCGCCGGCCAATACGCGATGCGCTTGTGGGTCAAGCCGGATCAGCTCGCGAAGCTTGGCATCACTGTTCCGGACATCATCAGCGCGGTGCAAAAGCAGAACAATGTGAATCCTGCCGGCCAGGTCGGAGGCGAACCGATTCCGAGTGGGCAGAAGTTCACCTACACGGTGCGAGCGCAGGGTCGATTGCAAACGCCGGAGGAATTCGGCGAAATCGTCGTTCGTGCGAATCCGGACGGCTCGTTCGTTCGAGTCAAAGACATCGCTCGCATCGATCTCGGGGCGCAGACGTACAACTTGAAGGGCCGACTCAACGGACAGCCCGCGGCGATTCTCGCCTGCTATCAACTTCCAGGAACCAACGCCGTCAAAGCCGCGCAAGATGTGCGTAAGTTAATGACCGAAGCGAAGCAGCGGTTTCCCGCCGATATTGATTACGCCGTCTCGCTCGATCAAACGCTCTCGGTCACGGAAGGCATCAGCGAAATCTTGAAGACGCTGTTCGAAGCGCTCGCGTTGGTCGTGCTCGTCGTTTTCATTTTCCTCCAAGGCTGGCGCGCCACCCTGATTCCGCTGTGCGCAGTACCCGTTTCGTTAGTCGGGACGTTTGTGTTGTTCCCGTTGTTTGGATTCTCGATCAACACGCTTTCACTTTTCGGTCTGGTGCTCGCAATCGGTCTTGTGGTCGATGATGCGATCGTGGTTGTCGAAGCAGTTGAGCGCCACATCGAAGAAGGAATGTCACCGCGTGACGCGACACTTCAGGCGATGCGCGAAGTGTCGGCACCGGTGATCGGCATCGCGCTCGTGCTTTCAGCAGTGTTTATTCCGACGGCGTTTCTGCCGGGCATCACCGGCCGATTATATCAACAGTTCGCGCTCACGATCGCCATCTCGGTCATCTTCTCCGCGTTTAACGCCCTCTCACTCAGTCCTGCGCTTTCGGCGCTGTTGCTGCGGCCGCGCAAGAAAACCCGCGGCCCGCTCGGTTGGTTTTATGATCGATTCAATCGCATTTTCGGCAGCGCCACCCACGGATATGTAAACTGGTCGCGGGCAGCGATTCGGAAAGCCGCGCTGAGTTTCGCGTTACTCGCTGTACTCGCGGTCGGCGCCGGTTTTTTTGGGAAAAGATTGCCGAGCGGCTTCCTACCGGAGGAAGATCAGGGCTACGTTTTTCTCGCACTGCAATTGCCGGACGCATCGTCGCTCGAGCGCACCGATCAAGTCTGCCATAAGATCGAAGATTTCCTGAGCAAAACGCCCGGTGTCCAGTACACGACCAGTGTCATCGGATTCAGCCTGCTGAGTTTGGTGCAGAATACTTACAGCGCGTTTTTCTTTGTCACGTTCAAGCCCTGGAGCGAACGCACGAAACCGGAAGAACAGTACACGGCAATCAAAGCGCGAATAAATCAATACCTCGGCAGTCTTAGCGAAGGTATCTCATTTGCGTTTCCGCCACCGGCGATTCCTGGCGTCGGCACATCTGGTGGATTCACGTTTATGCTTGAAGATCGTGCGGGTAAAGACGTTCCGTTTCTCGCGCAGAACGTGAAGACGTTTTTGGAGGCAGCGCACAAACGGCCGGAGCTCGGCACCTTGATTCCGACATTTTTGCCGAATGTGCCGCAGGTTTTCGTCAAGGTCGATCGCGACAAAGTCGTTAAGCAGGGCATCGATCTCACCTCGGTTTATCAAACGCTGCAGACATTCATGGGCGGATTTTTCGTGAACTACTTCAACCGCTTCGGCCGCACCTGGCAGGTGTACATCGAAGCGGAAGGCGATTATCGGACCGACGCGAAGAACGTCGGCCAATTTTTCGTTCGCAACTCGACTGGCACGCCGGTGCCGCTCGATGCGATCTCAACGGTCGAGAACATCGCTGGCCCGGAATTCACGGTGCGTTACAACGAATACCGCGCGGCTCAAATCAACGGTTCGGCCGCACTAGGCTACAGCTCCTACCAGGCGATGAACGCACTCGAGGAAACTTTTCGACAAACCATGTCTAACGAGATGGGCTACGACTACCTTGGCCTGTCGTTTCAGGAAAAGAAAGCGCAGCAAGGCGTCTCGCCGACTTTGGTTTTTGGAATGTCGCTCTTGTTTGTGTTTCTGATTCTCGCCGCACTGTATGAAAGCTGGTCGCTCCCGTTCAGTGTCTTGTTAGGCACGCCCGTCGCGGTGCTCGGCGCGTTCCTCACGCTCTGGCTGCGCGGGATGGAAAATAATATCTACGCGCAGATCGGATTGATCATGCTCATCGGACTGGCCGCGAAGAACGCCATCTTGATTGTCGAATTCGCCAAAGACGAATACGAAAAAGGCAAACCCCTGCTCGACGCGACACTTGAAGGCGCGCGTTTGCGCTTACGTCCGATCCTGATGACTTCCCTTGCATTTATTTTCGGAATGCTGCCGTTGTGGTTCGCCAGTGGTTCTGGTGCAGTCGCGCGCCGCATTCTCGGTTCGACCGTCATCGGCGGAATGATCGCCGCCTCGGCCATCGCGATCTTTCTGATCCCGGTAACATTCTACGTCATCGAGCGATTCTTCGCCGGTCATGAATCCACCCCGGCGGAACCGGCTGTCAATTCGCAAACGCCAATGAAGGAGGAACAACAATGATACTTCAAATCTACGCCATCATTCACACAGTGATCAGCCTGATCGCGGTCTTTACCGGATTGGTCGTCCTCTTCGCACTGCTGGCCGGCAATCGCGTTGACGGCTGGACCAAGTGGTTCCTGATCACGGCGGTCCTGACCACGGTCACGGGTTTCTTCTTTCCGTTTCACGGTTTCACGCCGGCGATCGGTCTCGGAATTATCTCACTGCCATTCCTGGCCCTGACCATTTTCGCGCGCTATCGGAAAAATCTGGCGGGGGCCTGGCGTTGGATCTACGTCGTCGGCGCGGTCATCTGTCTCTATTTCAATCTTTTCGTGCTGGTCGTGCAATCGTTCGAGAAGATTCCGGCTCTGCATGCCCTCGCACCGACGCAAACCGAGTCTCCGTTCAAACTTACCCAGCTCGTCGTGCTCACGATTTCCGCTTTGCTCTGCATTGTCGCGTTGGTTCGATTTCGTCCTGAACCGGCCCGCGTCACTTGAGACCGCAGCCTGATTTTATTCACGAATTCGTTCCCGGGAAATCGAAACGCACGTTGTTACTCTTGCATGGGACCGGTGGAAACGAGCGCGATCTCATTCCGCTTGGGCACGATCTCGATCCGGATGCGTCGTTGCTGAGTCCGCGCGGCAAGGTCCTCGAGAGCGGAATGCCGCGTTTCTTTCGCCGTCTGGCCGAGGGCGTGTTCGATTTAGAAGATTTGAAAAAACGCACCCACGAACTGGCCGACTTCGTGGTCGCCGCGGCCCAACGCTACGAGTTCGACATGAAGAAAATCGTTGCCGTTGGTTATTCTAACGGCGCCAACATCGCCGCGAGCCTGTTACTGCTTCGCGCGGAAATATTGTCTGCCGCGATTCTGTTTCGAGCGATGGTCCCCCTGACTCCGGAGGTTCAACCGAACCTCTCACCCGTTCGCGTTTGGATCGGCGCTGGCGCATTCGATCCGATCGTCCCTTCGTCCGAAGCAAAACAATTGGCCGAACTGTTGCGCGCCGCCGGAGCAGATGTGACGGTTCGGTTCCTCCAAAGTGGTCACGAGCTCACGCCAAACGATGTCGATCTTGCGCGAGAGTGGCTGGGGAAGTTGAAATGATTAAAGGCGACGAAATCCAACACGCAGATCATCCGATCCAATCACTTTCTCTCGATCGGTGGTCGCCGGACGCAATGTCGCAGGTAAGGTTTTAAAATGACACCGGACGAACAGGGAGACGAACAGTTCTATCGCGACACGGAAAGCGTCGCCTTCCCGAAACTGGACGATCGCCAGCTTTCTCTGCTCGAGCCGCTGGCGGAGCGACGCATCGTAAAGCGTGGCGAGCTGGTTTACAAAGCCGGAGAGCGCGATCTTGGCCTGACCGTTGTTTTGCGGGGCGAGATCGAAGCTTTCGAGCAGCGCGACGGGACCGAACAAATTCTCGCCACTGCTCGCGAGCGCGACTTCATGGGCGACGTCGCCATGTTGCAGGGCACATCAGCCCTGGCCAGCGCGCGCGTAACCTCACCGGACGCGGAGATACTTTACGTGCCCGCGGCCGAGCTCCGGCGCGCGTTTGCCGAATTGCCCGGTGTCAGCACGACCATCGTGAATGCTCTGATCATGCGCCGCCGACGGCTCCGGCGCGACCGGGAGTTTGCCGGGTTGCGCGTTCTCGCGACAAGTGGCGCTCGTGAGGGACATCAGCTCGATGATTTTCTCGACAAAAATCGTATCCCGCATCGGCTCATTGAATTTGAGAGCGAACAAGGACAAGCGCTGAGCAAACGTCTGCACCTGACCAATCGCGACCTGCCGGTTTTGATAACGCCGGCCGGCGCTCCTTTGCGCAGACCTTCGTTGCGCGAAGTCGCGCAAATAGTGGGTCTGCTTCGTCCACTCGCGTTCGAGAATGAAAGCGAGATTATGTCGGACCTTGCGATCGTCGGTGCGGGTCCGGCCGGTCTTGCCGCGGCCGTTTACGCCGCCTCCGAAGGATTGAAAACAGTGGTGCTGGAAAGTTACGCTCCCGGCGGGCAAGCTGGGTCCTCCTCTTTGATCGAAAACTTTTTTGGTTTTCCGACAGGGATTAGTGGCGGCGATTTGACCTGGCTGGCGCAGCTTCAGGCTTATCGGTTCGGCGCAAAATTTTCAACGCCGGCTCAAGCACTCTCTCTTAATTATGATGGTGGTAACGAACATCGCGCCTGTCTCCAAGTCGAAGGTTGCGGCGCCGTGCTTCGGGCAAAAAGCGTTCTGATCGCGACCGGCGCCGATTACCGCCGACTTAACGCGGAAGGACGCGAACAATTTGAAAATATGGGCGTTTACTACGCGGCGACGGCGCTGGAAGGTCAGATTTGTCGGGGACAAACCGTCATCGTCGCGGGCAGTGGCAATTCGGCCGGCCAGGCTGCGATGTTCCTTTCCGATGGCGCCGGCAAAGTGTTGCTCGTAATCCGTGGCGACGATCTCTCTAAAATGTCGAGCTATCTTTCGCGCCGGGTGGAAGCGCATGAGAACATCGAGATTCTCTTTCACACCCAAATCCGAAAAATGTCTGGCGGCAGAATACTCGAAGAAGCCGAGCTGGAAGATACAAAGACAGGCGAGCGACGCGTTGTCCGAACACCGGCGATTTTTTCCATGATCGGCGCTACTCCATGCACTGAATGGCTGCCGCTCGAAATCGAGCGCGACGAAAAAGGATTTATCAAAACGGGTACGCTCGTAGCGAACGCGCCCGCTTGGAAAGAGAACAAACGGCCGCCCAGCCCACTCGAGACCAGCCTACCTGCCATTTTTGCAGCAGGCGATGTCCGCTCCGGTTCGGTGAAACGTTGCGCCGCCGCCGTGGGCGAAGGCGGTATGGCTGTCGCCGGCGTGCAAATTGCACTCGCCGCATCGGCTGAGCACAGTTAGAAAACATCGAGCGCTTGCGCGAGTAAGGAACCAATGCCCGTTTGCCCGCACATCGAAGCCATCACCTCCGTGAAGCAGCCGGAAATTCGCGAATGCGCCGAGTGTGTGAAGATCGGCGACTCGTGGGTTCATCTCCGCACCTGCCAGCAATGCGGCGTGACATTGTGCTGCGACACGTCACGAAATCGTCACGCCAGCAAACATGCGCACGTCACGGGTCATCCGGTCGTCGCTTCAGCGCAACCCGGCGAACGCTGGTTGTATTGCTTTCCTGACAACGCATTTGGCGAATACTGAATTCGCACAAATGTGGGCGCTTTTTCGAGACCCCTGCGATGAGAATGTAGTCCGCTCGGGCGCCGCCACAGCGCCCTGTGAAAAATCACGCGGCCGCTGGGTCCTTGCCGCCACCATTCTCGCATCGAGCATGGCGTTCATCGACGGGACGGTCGTAAACGTCGCGTTGCCGGCGCTGCAAACAAATCTCAAAGCCACTGCGGTGGACGTGCAATGGGTCATCGAAGCCTATTCTCTCCTCCTCTCCGCGCTTCTTCTTGTCGGTGGTTCGCTCGGCGACCACTACGGACGCCGAAACATTTTTTTGATCGGCGTCGCCATTTTCGCCCTGGCGTCGGCGACGTGCGGATTTGCCGCGAACATCCATCAACTGATTGCCGCCCGCGCAGTTCAGGGATTAGGCGCGGCGCTGCTCGTCCCGGGCAGTCTCGCCATTATCAGCAGCTCGTTCTCGGAGAACGAACGCGGTCGTGCGATTGGAACCTGGTCGGGTTTTAGCGCGATCACTACAGCTGTCGGGCCCGTGCTCGGCGGATGGTTGATCGAGCATGTCTCCTGGCGAGCCGTATTCTTTATCAATCTTCCGATCGCGCTGGTCGTTATTCTGATTTCGCTTCGTTACGTCGCCGAAAACTCAGACAGAGAGAACACGCGAATTGATTGGCTGGGCGCAATTTTGGCCGCGCTCGGCCTGGGCGCGCTGATTTATGGATTGATCGAATCATCGCGACTGGGTTTCAGCGATCGATCGGTCGTTGTTGTTCTGATTGCGGCTGGCGTCCTTATGGTCGCCTTCTTTTTGTTTGAAGCGCGAACGTCCAACCCGATGTTGCCGCTCGCGCTCTTTCGCTCTCCGATATTTACCGGAACGAACCTCTTAACGTTTCTGCTTTACGCGGCGCTCGGTGGAAGCCTGTTTTTTCTGCCCCTGAATTTGATTCAAGTTCAGCATTACGCCCCTACTGCGGCCGGCGCGGCGCTGTTGCCGTTCATCTTGCTCATGTTTTTGCTTTCGCGCTGGTCCGGCGGGCTGGTCGCACGGTACGGATCGCGACTGCCGCTGGTCGTCGGTCCGTTGATCGCCGCCTGCGGCTACGCGCTTTTTTTGCGGCCAGGTATTGGCGGCAACTATTGGACGGATTTCTTTCCGCCGGTTGCCCTGCTTGGGCTCGGGATGACAATCAGCGTCGCGCCGCTTACGACGGTGGTCATGAGCTCGGTTCCATCAAATCGGTCTGGGATCGCTTCGGGCGTGAACAACGCGGTCGCGCGGACGGCCGGCCTGATTGCAATCGCGGTTTTTGGAATCGTGATGCTGCAGATTTTCAAGGGCAAGCTGGACCGGCAAATGACGAATTCGAAGCTACCGCCGACAGCGGTGGATTCGATTCGAGCGCAATCCACCAAACTCGCGGCCATCGCCATTCCGGAAAACCAGGATGCGGCGACGCAGCAGCTGATTCGTCGTGCGATCGACGAGTCATTTGTCTCCGGCTTCAGAATGGTTATGGCAATCGGTGCCACCCTAGCGATGGGCGCTGCGGTCACGGCAATGACGCTTATTCAGGGAACGAAATGAGGGTATAAAATTTTGAACATAATAGTTGACTAGTCAGTCTAGTCATGTAAAAAGGCTGTATATGCCAAGAGTGAGTGACATGAAAGAACGCCTGACCGACGCGGCATTGGATTTGATGTGGGAGAACAGTTACGGCACCACTTCGGTGGACTCGATCTGCGAGCGGGCCGGAGCAAAGAAGGGAAGCTTTTACTATTTCTTCAAGTCGAAGTCCGAGCTCACTGTCGCGGCATTAGAGGCAGAATGGAACAAAAACAAGGCGAACATGGACGCGCTTTTTTCACCAGCAACTCCACCGCTGGAGCGGTTCGATCGCTACTTCGATTATGTGCACGACCGTCTGGCCGAACTGCAAGAAAAGTGCGGCTCGATCCTCGGATGCCCTCTCCTTAGCATCGGGAGTGAAGTGAGCACACAGGACCAGGGCGTGCGCGCTACCGTCGACCGCATCTGGGATCGAAAGATAAAGTATTTCGAGTCCGCGATTCGGGACGCGCACGCGCAAGGGTTGATTGTGGCGCCGGATCCCGAGGCGAAGGCGAGGGCGCTCTTTGCCTGCTATCACGGGACGCTCGCCCAGGCGCGAATTCAAAACGACGTCGAATTGATCCGCGATTTTAGGGAGGTCGCGCGGGACGTTTTGGGCGTAAAACACGCACACGCAACGAGCTCTTAAATCTATTTTTTTGCCAATTTTATAGACGACTAGTCAAATATAAATCCACAGAAACCGAAAAAACTCATCCCTATGAAAATTGACCCACCGCTCGAAACGACAGCAGTTTTCCTCCAGACGGTTTCGGTCGCCCTCGCGCAGCTGAAACAGCAGTTACAACAGGACTACGAACAGGCTTATCCCGACCTGCGCGAAATCGTCCATCTCGTCCTCGATGAGGAAGAAACAAAAGCCTGGGAACTCTCATTCTTCCCGCATTTGCTTCTTCCTGATCTGGTCGAAGCGCACATCGAGAAGCTCAATCTCCAGCCGGCTGAGACGAAGCATGATGACGTCTTCGCGCCACCACACTTCGACGAAATGCCGGTTTATCAATCGGCTCTCGCTTTATGTGGATAGTCAAACTCAACAAAAAGAACCTATGAAACCAGGCGATCTCATTGATATCATCGAGCGGTCTCAGGCGCGACGCGCATTGCGAGAGGAGCGCGAACGGAACAATTTCCACGCAGTGATCGGAGGCGCGGTCGCTCGGCTTGGACCGGACAAAAATGGCGGAACGGGCAAGGGCGGATTCGGAGTGGAGAAGCTGCGCGTTTTCACCGCCCCGGATTGGGACGGCGCATTCTGGTTCGCTGTTCTCAGCCCACTGTTCGGGATTCTGGCGGGCTTTCTCGCCGCTTTCTTAGTCTACCATTGAAACAAACCAACCTGACGAACCTTCAACAAATTGTGACTACCCAACCAACGCAAAATCAACGGAGAAAATAAAATGACAACGATCGAGAGACCGCCAGATAAACTTAGAAAAATTGTTCTACAGAGGCGTGCGAAGGCGGAATGGAAAGGAGACCTCGTTCACGGAAGCGGCCGGCTCACGGTCGGCAGCGGAGCGCTCGACGTCCTATATTCGGTCAAATCGCGTTTCGAGGACGGCCAGTCTGCGACGAACCCGGAGGAGTTGCTTGGCGCAGCACACGCCGGGTGTTTCACGATGGCGCTGGCAGCGCAATTGTCTCGTGCTCAGTTCGCGCCGACTGGCATCCGTACCGACGCGAATGTGGCTTTCGAAAAAATTGGCGAGGCCTTCGCCATTACCGGGATTGAACTCGTCACCTCGGCGAATGTTCCGGGCATCGACGACGCGACGTTTCAGAAATTTGTCGCCGACGCAAAGCAGAACTGTCCCGTGTCGAAAGCGCTGGCTGCAATCGAAATCCACGTCAAGGCGACGCTCGAGCAAATGGCCGCTCGCGAACCTCAACCCGAATCGCGACAGCCAACAAGGACGACCAGAGGATGAGTGTATGAGTAAACTTGAAGGAAGAATTGCGGTTTTTTGAAAATTAAAAAAATGAAAGGAAACGAATGAAAGACGGAAAACTGAAAGGAAAAGTTGCGGTGGTAACGGGAGCCTCCAAGGGAATCGGCGCTGGGATTGCGAAACAGTTCGCGGCCGAAGGCGCCGCGGTGGTCGTCAATTACGCGTCGTCAAAGAGAGATGCGGACAAAGTGGTAGATAAAATCACCAAAGGTGGGGGAAAAGCCATCGCGGTGCAGGGCAACGTGGCCAAGAAAGCGGACGTCGAGCGGCTTTTTGCGGCAGCGAAGAAAGCGTTTGGCAAGATCGACATCCTGGTCAATAACGCCGGAGTTTACGACTTCAAACCTCTTGAAGAAATCACGGAAGAAGAATTTCACCGCGAGTTTAACACGAACGTTCTTGGTATGATGCTGGCGACGCAGGAGGCGCTGAAGCACTTTGGTCCGGAAGGCGGCAGTGTCATCAACATCGGTTCGCTTGCCAGCTCTCTCACTCCACCGACAGCGGTGATTTACAACGCGACCAAGGGCGCGGTGGACGCCATCACACGAACACTGGCGAAGGAACTGGGCCCGCGGAAAATTCGCGTGAACTCCATTAATCCGGGGATGGTGATAACGGAAGGAGCCGTCGCCGGCGGTTACACCGAAGGTGACATGCGGAAAATGTTTGAATCGCAGACGCCACTTGGCCGCGTCGGCGAGACGGACGACATCGCGCCGGCCGCGGTCTTCTTTGCTTCATCCGATTCGGGCTGGATCACGGGCGAAACGCTGCTGATCGCGGGAGGCCTTCGTTAGGAAATGAATTTGAAAACAACAACACAAGGAAATTAAAATCATGAAAACTAAATTATATTGGTTCGCGCTGCTTGTGAGCGTCGCCCTGATTGGGCAAACACAAGCTGGTGGCGGCAATCATGGAGGTGGAGGCGGCGGAGGTCATTTCGCTTCGTCCGGGGGCGCTCCGGCCCGAGGTGGCGGAGGGCCATCATTCCATTCCATGCCGGCGCGAAGTTTTGGCGGCGGTCGGATGGTTTATTCGGGTCAACGCTTCTCATCAACCGGACTTCGTGCGCCGAGATCGATGGAGTTCCGCCCGCAATACGTCCATCCGAATGGGGGCGGAGCGATCCGGTCGGGAGAGGTCACGCGCGGAAATATTAATCGCGCCGATCGCACTCAGCGTTTCTCAAACGTTCGAACCGGTGGAAGCCAAGTTCGCAGCGGAAATAATCTTCCCACGAACTGGCGGAATCACGTCGCCGCGCAGCATTCCGGCAACTGGCACCGCGATTGGGATCGCAACCGCGATCACGTGTGGCATGGCCATCATTGCCGTTTCGTTAACGGCTCGTGGTTCATCTTCGACTTCGGCTTCGATCCGTGGTGGCCGTACTGGTATCCCTATGATTACTATGGATACGGGTATTACGGCGATCCGTACGCATACGACTCGAGTTATTACGACGAGGGCGCTTACGGCGGTGCCTACTCCGATCAGAACGGCTACGCGGATCAATCCACCAGCTCGATCGTTGCCGCGGCGCAGGAGCGACTCGCGCGCGAGGGTTATTATCGTGGAGAAATCGACGGTGTCGTTGGCCCTGAGACGCGACGTGCGGTTGCGCGCTACCAAAGCAATCACGGCCTGCGCGTTAATGGCAATCTGACGCCTGACACGCTTGGCGCCATGGGCCTGCGGCAGGTCGCCAGTTAGTGATAAGAAAAGGCGAATGAACCCGCAATTAAGAATAAATGGTGGCCGGCGGAGGGCCGGCCACCGCTGGCGAGGAATTCTCCAGCGCCGGCAACGGCGGTCTCACGATCCGATGCTGGTGTTGAACATGTCGGTCTTTAACTTCAGCGACGGCTGGGAACGGATTTTTAACCCGTTCAAAGTCCACGAGCATGGCACGAGATGAGGATCCGATCCTGTCGGTTACACACGCGGTAAGAATTCTTCGCGGACAATCTTTCCGTTTTTTACGGTGTAAACGCCGACTTCGGACAGTTGTCTCCGCGCTTTCGAGTTCTTATCGGTAACGTCGGCGTCATATTGCACTACGAACCGATCGTGCGCGACGAATGGTCCGTTCGCTTGAAAGCTGTGGACCTGCATGTTCTCCAGCCACCAATCGACCTTTTCTCGGACGCCGCCAATCCCACGCGTTTCGGGTGAGCTGCCGTCCATCGTCCGTGCTTCAACACTAACGATGTCTTTGTCGTAGAGCGTGTCGAGCGCCTCGTGCCACGCTTGCTTGCGAACCAATTCCACCACTTTTTGTCCAACTTGTTCAGTATTCATTTTTCCTCCCTCGTTTGAATCGACAATTACTTGTTAAAGAAGTTCTCCAATCGATCGAGAACGCTGTTCCACCCCTCGTTGTGACGGTCGCGTGATTCTTCGCTTGGCAATTTCTCGTGAACCAAACGCACTTCAGTGCCGCCGTCGCGATCGGACAGCTCCACCGTGACGACGCTGTTGTGCTCTTCCCAATTCTCGTCGTCATCCCATTTCCAGGTGAAGACGATCTTCTTTCCCGGAACGAGCTCGCGGTATTCACCGAATACAGTCATCTCCTCGCCTTCCGGATTGGTCAGATCCCATCGATATTTGCCGCCCACGCGCGCATCGGCAACAAGGTTGCGAGTGCGGACACTTTCCGGCCCCCACCATTCTTTTAATTGTGCCGGGTCGGTCCACGCCGCGTAAACGCGAGCGCGCGGAGCATTGATGAATCGTTTGATTTCAAGCGAGACTTTATCTGATGCTTTTGTGGTCATGATTTTCCTTTCTGCTTTCCTTCAAGAAATTGCTTTAGCTCCGAGCCAATAATGGCTTTCCACCCAGCTTCGAAATTCTTTCGCGCGAACGATGGAAGTTTCGGGAAAGTATCCAGACCTTCGTGGATCACCTTCAGATGTGTTTTGTCGCCAACGGCGGCCAACTCAAACATAACCAGCGAATCGCCTGGGTGTCCTTTATATCGCCAGGTGTAGGCGATCTTTTTCTGCGGGATTACTTCGGTGACCCTGCAGAGATGGTGATAAGTCATCCCATCGTGCTCGACGACGAATTCAAATTTAAAACCGACCGCGGGTCTGAATTCCTTCAGATCGAAATACCATTGTCGCATTTCCTCGACGTCGGTAAGCGCTCTCCAAACCCGCCCGACCGGCGCGTTGAAAGTTCGTTCGACGACGACCGCTTCTGCCAGATTACTCTTCGTGGT
>Ga0193750_1000210_pt1 | contig 16785 bp, 14 predicted proteins | sample L1c1metaG_FD_160569 | JGI IMG/M metagenome (GOLD analysis project Ga0193750, IMG submission 160569) | Soil microbial communities from a riparian zone of the East river system, Colorado, United States - L1c1 | ecosystem: Environmental > Terrestrial > Soil > Riparian zone | place: USA: East River... | reverse complement strand
CCCAAGAAATAGTGCAAGACCCGCACGGTTACTCAATCCCGACGTATATATTCACCTCGGCATTCTGTGGGTTCGCCGCTCGTTGATCATAGACTTCAAAATCGGCTTTGTAGGTCCTGTTCCCACCGGGCTCGGCTTTGGGTACTGCCCAGATCCGGCTCCAAGTCTCAGGAACCACTTTCCCGACGAATCCCGTCTCTGAAATAAACATAGCATATCGCGCGGCGGGAATTTTCTTCGCCACCATGCCAGGAGGAACACTGTCTGTCGAGCTTACCCTCGCGCCTAACATAAAGGTGTACCCGCCATTTGCGTCGTTCTCATAATCGGTGTAAACCGCCAGAATGTTCGAATCAACTTTGTTGGGAATCTTGCCCAACAGTCTTTCATTCATGAAGCGATCCCATTGTTGTGGAATGACACCCTTCCCGGACATCTCGTTTGCGTTACTGGTGCGAATTGCGATTCCGACCACCGTAAATCCCGCTTGTTCAACTATTTGTGGAATCAACTGAAACCTCCTGAGGCTGACAGGGCTAACTGCCCTTGGCGGATCTCTACTTCAAAATGGCCTCCAGCGCGGGTTTTAAATCTGGGTAATGGAAGGGATAGCCGGTGGCAACAAGTTTTGCCGGCTCCACATGTTGACTCGCGAGTAGAAGTTCGTCAGCCATTTGGCCCAAGGCCAGGCGCGCAGCGAATGCGGGCATGGGAAAAATCGACGGGCGCGACAGTACGGTTGCCAGAATCTTGGAGAACTCCGCATTTCTTACTGATTTAGGAGCGACCACATTCACCGGACCGCGCAGCACGTCGCTTCTCAGAGCGTGATGAATCGCGCCAACCAGATCCTTCACGTCGATCCAACTCCACCACTGCCGGCCACTCCCTATTCTCCCGCCTACGCCCATGCGAAAAGGCGGAAGCATTTTTTGCAAGGCGCCTCCATCTGGGCTCAAAACCAGTCCAAATCGCGTCTGGACAGTGCGAATCCCGGCGTCGGCAGCAGCTTGTGAAGCAGCTTCCCACTCGCGGCACACTTCAGGAAGGAAGCCGGTGCCGGACGAACTGTCTTCGTGCAGAATCTCCTCGCCTCGATCGCCGTAGTATCCGATGGCGGAAGCTGAAATCAACACTCGCGGAGGTTGCGGCGCTTTAGCAAGCGCCTCGGCGAGATGACGAGTGCCCAGGGCGCGGCTGTTACGAATTCGAGCCTTTTTCGCCTTCGTCCAGCGGCCAACAATGGTCTCTCCGGCCAGGTGAATCACCGCGTCGAAGCCCGAAACTGATTGCGGTGAAAGCGGTTGTGCTGGATTCCAGAAAACGTGCCCCTCGCCTGAGGGTTGTTTGCGAACCAGCCGCGTGATGGCGTACCCGCGAGCCTTCAACGAAGGCAGCAGAGCTTCCCCAATCGGCCCGGAGACTCCACTGACAAGAATGCGTGAAGAATTTGCGGCAGCCATGCCGGATAAATGTAGCAGAATGCTGATCGTCAGCAGCGCGCCGGAGACTGCTGGCGGATTTCGCCTGATTTTTCCCTCACGCTATAATCTGTCATGGCGACACTGCGCCAACAGATCGCGACCAACGTGCTCACGGTGACCAAGTTCCGTGAACTGTTGCGCCGGATGAAGGCCAATCGGCCCACCGAAGATCTGGAGTTGGTGCGCAAAGCCTACGAATTTTCTCAAAAGCATCATGCCGGACAGAGCCGCGCTTCCGGCGAACCCTACCTGGTCCATCCCCTCGAAGTTGCGTTGGTTCTGGCTGAAATGAAAATGGACCCTGTGTCGGTTGCCGCTGGCCTTTTGCACGATTCAGTGGAAGACACGTCCGTGACTGTAGTCGATATCCGCAAAGAATTTGGCGAGCAGGTAGCGCACATTGTGGAGGGCGTCACCAAAATAAGCCAGATTGATTTCCACTCGCGCGAAGAACAGCAAGCCGAGAACCTGCGCAAAATGATGCTGGCTATGGTGGACGACATCCGTGTGGTCCTCATTAAGCTGGCCGACCGCTTGCATAACATGCGGACGCTCGAGCACCTTCCCGAAGATCGTCGCCAGAAGATCGCCCAGGAGACGTTGGATATCTACGCTCCCATCGCGCACCGCCTCGGAATGGGCAAAATCCGCGGCGAACTGGAGGATCTTGGTTTCCGACACGTGGATGCCATCGGCTACCAGCAAGTCCATGAGATGGTCGAGGCGAAACGCAAGGCAGGCGAGGCTTTTCTGGCCCGTGTAGAAGGGATATTCCGGGACAAGCTGAAAGAGGCAGGCATTACGGCGAAGGTAGAAAGCCGCATCAAGCGCCTGTACAGCATTCACAAAAAGCTGCAGCGGCAACGTATTGCGGTCGAACAGGTTTACGACCTCTTCGCCATGCGTGTCATTACACAGTCGGTGCAAGATTGTTATGCCGTGCTGGGAATCATTCACAATCTGTGGCGTCCGGTGCCAGGGCGCATTAAAGATTTCATCGCTATGCCCCGTCCGAATTTTTACCAGTCGCTTCACACCTCCGTGATCACGGAAGAGGGCACGCCCTTTGAAGTGCAGATCCGCACCGAGGAGATGCACAAGATGGCGGAAGAGGGCATTGCGGCGCATTGGAAGTACAAGGACGGCCCAGTCTCAGCCCAAGACGAGCAGCGGCTAGCCTGGCTGCGGCAAGTAGTGGAATGGCAACGTGATGTCTCCGATCCCACCGAGTTTCTTTCTACCCTGAAAATCGATCTTTATCCGGAAGAGGTTTACACCTTCACTCCCAAGGGCAAAGTGGTAGTTCTTCCACGAGATTCAACACCCATCGACTTCGCCTACTCGGTTCATACCGAAGTAGGTCACAGTTGCGTGGGCGCCAAGGTAAACGGACGCATGATTCCGCTGCGCTACAAGCTTCATAGCGGCGACATCGTGGAAATCCTTACTCAGCCTGGCCACAAACCGAGCCGGGACTGGTTGTCAGTGGCAAAGTCTTCGCGCGCGCGCAATAAAATCAAGCACTGGCTGAATCTGCATCAGCGTGAGCGTGCCATTGAAATCGGTCGCAAGCTGATTGAAAAAGAAGCCCGCAAATATCGCGTCGCGCTGAAAGAGATCAAGGACGAAGAGTTACAGAAGATTGCGGCCGACTACGGTTTGGGACGACCGGACGATTTGATGGCCGGCATCGGCTACGGCAAGTACTCGGCGCGGCAGGTACTGGCACGCCTGGCCCCGGCAGGAGTTGGTCCGGTTACTGAGGAAGATGCCGAGAAATCCGGTGGAATCGCCAGCGTGGTCCGGCGAGTCTTTGGTGGCGACAATAACAACGCCATCCGGGTTAAGGGACACGGCGACCTGCTGGTATATCGCGCTCGATGTTGCAACCCGATACGCGGAGAAACCGTTGTTGGTTACGTCACTCGAGGTAAAGGCGTTGCCGTGCACGCAGCCACGTGTCCCAACGTCGTCAATTTGATGTATGAGCCGGAGCGGAAGATTGATGTGGAATGGGCGCGCGAGGAAGGCGCCCCCAGCGCTTATCCGGTAAAGCTGACCGTATTTTGCGATGACCGCTTCGGAATGCTGAAACAGATCACCGCCGTAATCAGCGATACCAAGACGAATATCCGCAATATTGAAGCCCGAACCTCCAATGGAGAGGCCAATATTGATATCATCCTGGATATCGCAGACCTGAAGCATCTGGAAAACATTATTAATGGGGTACGCAAGATTCCCGGCGTGCACGACGTGCAAAGACTGCAGAAAATCTAAGAGCAGTGGCTAGTGATTAGTGGCCAGTAAGACCAACCAGGAACTGAGAACCGAGAACTGACTACTGAAGTTATCTTTCGCAGGAGTCCCTTGTAGAAAATCCAACTGCAATTTGACTCCAGCGGTGTTAATCTGCATTAATTCTGACCACTAGCCGCTAACCACTAGCCACTGGTTTTGGAGAATTCATGCGCGACGTGATAGCGACTAAAGACGCTCCACAGGCGATTGGCCCGTATTCTCAAGCGATTCGCGCTAACGGATTTGTCTTTGTCTCCGGCCAGGTGGCGATTGATCCATCGACCCAACAAGTTATCAGCGGGGACGTGGGGGCGCAGACCGAACGCGTGTTGAAGAACCTGTCAGCCATCTTAAAAGCGGCTGGGAGCGGCTTGGAGAAAGTTGTACGCTGCGGTGTTTTTTTGAAGAATATGAGTGACTTCGCCGCCATGAACGAAATCTACGGCCGTCATTTCGGCGCAGCGCCCCCGGCCCGATCCACGGTGGAAGTCGCCCGATTGCCCAGAGATGTTCTGGTGGAAATTGATGTGATCGCGTTGGCTTAGAAATCCTGGTTGGGAAAGTTGCGACATCCGGTTCCATTGCCGATTTCAAATTCAAAAACCGCTTGCTTGGAATTGAACTTAGCAAGCGGAAATCTGGAGATTATCCATGCCCAAGAGCACGCTGTTGATAGCCCTCGCACTGGTTGCCACTTTTGCCCTGGCGCAGGGCAGTACCAGAAAGAAAGCGTCCCCGGCGCGTCCGAATACCACCGCACCGACAAAAGTCACTGGAGATTCGACGAAGACTCCATCGGGCCTCGAGTACTGGGACATAAAGCTGGGCACAGGACCAACCGCCGAAAAAGGACAGACGGTAAAAGTCCATTACACAGGATGGCTCACCACCGGCAAGAAGTTCGATAGTTCGGTCGATTCCGGACGGCCATTTTCCTTCACCCTGGGCGCGGGCGAGGTCATCAAGGGATGGGATGAAGGTGTAGCCGGAATGAAAGTTGGTGGCAAGCGACAGCTAAAAATTCCTGCTCCGCTTGCCTATGGCGAGAAAGGCTACCCAGGCGTGATCCCGCCGAACGCGACGCTGATCTTTGACGTGGAATTGCTCGGAGTGCAGTAAAGGCTTTAACACGAAGAAAACGAAGTTACGCGAAGGAAATCTCAATCAGTGGCAATCCTTCTTCGTGTACCTTCGTGCCCTTCGTGGTTAACGATTTTAAGCTTTAGCGACTTTTCCGCTGCGCAAGCAAGAAGTGCAGACGCGGATACGTTTGGTGGCGCCCTTCACCTTGGCGCGAATAGGACGCAGATTAACGTTCCATCTCCGCCTGCTGACATTGTGGGCGTGACTGATGTTATTCCCGAATTGCGGCCCCTTGCCGCATACATCACATACTTGTGCCATCACTTCTCCAGATAAGCTCAGAACTTGATGGGTAACCTATAGATTTTACCGGATTTTAAGGCTTTGGCCAAGCAGCGAGAGGACACAAACAAAACGGCCCCGATTTCTCGAGGCCGATATCTGGGTACCTACAGCACCCTGCGACAATTTCAGTATAAGCACCGTTAGATTTCGGTCAAGTTACCCTCTGCAGCCGTACACAAGGGAAAGTGCCCATGTCCCCTGTGCGATACTGAATTCATGGCGCCAGCGGCGGACCCAAGGTCGGTCAAGGTAAATCTGACCACAGGGACGGGCGTGGACATTGAGTGGAAGGACGGACATCGTTCCCATTACTCGTTCCCCTTCTTGCGCGATGCCTGCCCGTGCGCTCTTTGTGACGATGAAAGATCCAAAAGCGGTCGCCAACCAGGAGAGCCGCCGAAACCTGCCGCTGGGGAGTTGCCTATGTTCAAGGCGGCAGCGAAAGCAACTTCAGCCGAAGGGGTAGGCAAGTATGCCATCAAGTTCCACTGGAATGATGGCCACGAGTTGGGAATTTATTCCTGGCAGTTTCTACGGGATGTCTGCCCGTGCGAGGGATGCAAGGCGGCGCGGGCCGCCAAGGCTGGGTAGCTTGTAGACACTATCACCGGGATTGCGCGTTCTTTTTTGCATCTTCGAGAGCCTTTTCAAGCTCTGGGTGCTCTGAAAAAACTTCAAGCATCGACTCACGCCCAAGCCCCTCACCCCATTTTCGACCTTCTTCTTGTAGCTCGTGCATCAACTTGGGAAGTACAGTGAGCGCCTTCTGTCCGACTGGGGTCGCATAGAATTGAATTAGTGCTTTGATATCCTCTGCGGAATAGTACTTGTCATAAAGCGGAATTGCCAATTCCAGGAGCTGTTGTGGGTCGCGTTTGGAATGGAATTTCGCAAAAAAGAGATCGATCAGCTTCTCGCGATACTCTCCGGGTGGGAAAGCGCCGGTCATCAATGGCCTAATGTTCTTTTCCATTCCATCCATCGTTTGAGTGGCGAGCGCACCGGCGCCTGTTAGATCCAGCAGTCGCCGAATGTCAGCCTCCTTTCCAGGATCAATCTTTGGCTGCCTGGCCGCGGGCGCTTCGGGAGCACTCTTCTGCTGAACAGGTTGCTCACTGGGCTGTTGGGCTTGGCCTTGAGTTTGGGCACAGAGCGAACCCAAAAGAAGGAACCAGGCGAGTACGGCAAGAACCTTCATGAAGCCTCCGGTGCTGGCGGAGACGATGTTACCTAATTCTGCGGCGGTGTGATACGGCTTGAATGCACGGTCCGCATCGGCTGTCGCGATTCGGTTCTGCACTATCCTGTAGAATCCAACTAGTCTGGAGCTATTTTTTTCTTGTCTTTTCTCTCCCAACTCAATCCGCAACAACGTGAAGCTGTCGAAACCAGCGAGGGTCCGCTGCTCATCCTCGCAGGTGCCGGTAGCGGGAAGACGCGTGTCATCACCTACCGCATCGCTCATCTAATCGAAAACCTGGGCGCGATGCCGGAGTCTATCCTGGCGGTTACTTTCACCAACAAGGCCGCCTCCGAAATGGTCGAGCGGGTGGACAAGATCGTCGGCGGCCTGTCCGTGGCCAAGCCCGTCATCTCTACGTTTCATTCTTTTTGCGTGCGGGTGTTGCGGCGGGACATTGAGGCCCTGCGCATTCCTTCCACTGTGCCCGGCACTCCGCCCATCGGTCTCACAAAAAGCTTCGTCATCTATGACGAGGCCGACCAGCAGCAACTTGTGAAATCGGTCATGCGGCGGTTAGGGATCGACGATAAGCAGGTCACGCCACGTTCCGTGCTGGCCCATATTTCCTGGGCGAAGAATCACATGCTCGATCCTCAGGAAGTCTATCTGCAGTCGGCCGATCCCAAGACCGAGCGTGTGGCACAGATTTACGAGGAGTACCGCAAAGAGCTGCGCAAAGCCAATGCCCTGGATTTCGACGACCTGCTGCTCGAAGCCGTACGTTTGCTGAAGGCGGTGCCCACGGTCCGCGAATATTACAACCGGCGTTTTCAGTACGTTCTAGTGGATGAATACCAGGATACAAATCGTCCGCAGTATGAACTCATGCGGGTGCTTGCCGGGACACACCACAACGTCTGCGCGGTCGGTGATGAGGACCAATCGATTTACTCCTGGCGAGGCGCGGACATCCGCAACATTCTGGAATTCGAGAAAGATTTCCCGGAAGCAAAAATCATCCGCCTGGAACAGAACTACCGCTCCACACAAAACATTCTGCAGGCTGCCTCGGCCGTAGTAGCAAACAACATTAAACGCAAAGGCAAGAACCTGTGGACTTCACGGCAAGGCGGCACAAAGATTGGATACTACGAAGCGCCCGATGGCGAGAATGAAGCTCTCTTCGTCGCCGATTACATAGCCAAATACCTGCGCGAAGCAGGTGATCAGGGCGAGAATCCGCGCGCAGCGGTGCTTTATCGCACCAATTCCCAGTCGCGTTTGTTTGAAGAGAGCATGCGCCGCTACCAGTTGAAGTATCACGTCGTGGGCGGCTTCTCGTTCTACGAGCGGGCCGAGATCAAGGACATGATTTCCTACCTGAAAGTCATCCACAATCCGGATGACTCGATCTCCCTGCTGCGCGTGATCAACACTCCCGTGCGCGGAATTGGCAAGACCACCATTGAAACCGTGGAGCGTGTGGCGCTCGAGACCGGCTTATCTTTATGGGGTGCAATCGGTGAGAGCATCCGGCGGCAGCTTCTTCCGCAGCGGGCCTTGTTGGCGCTGAAAGGATTCCACGATCTGATTGAAGATGCCCGCGCCATACTGGCCGGAACATACGTGGAGCGGCTGGAGCAGACTGCACGCGAACCAGAATCTGCAGAAGCTCCAGCAGCCATCGCAATAGATGATCAAATTGCTTTCGATCCCACAATTTTCGAAAGCAACTCCGAGCCGCTTTCCCCGAAACCAGAAGAGGCTGCTGCGGAGGGCTTACCCGTAGCCAGTACAGCCGAGCTCCTGAAATTTCTTATCGATCGCACCGGCTACATCAAGCAACTGGAAGACGAAGACACTCCGGAGGCTTACTCACGCATTGAAAACCTCCGCGAACTGGTGAACGCCGCCATGGATTCACGAGATCGTGGCGAAACGCTGGATCAGTTTCTCGACCATGCCGCGCTGGTCAGCGACGCCGACGCTTACGACGAACGCGCACAAATTACTCTGATGACCTTGCACGCCGCCAAAGGCCTGGAGTTCCCTCTAGTATTCCTGTGTGGGTTGGAAGAAGGCTTATTTCCCCATTCACGTACATTTCTGCATCCCGACGACATCGAGGAAGAACGCCGTTTGTGTTATGTAGGTATGACGCGCGCGATGGACACTCTTATACTCTCCCGTGCCGTCTACCGGCGGCGTTACGGAACGGACCTGCCAGAAGCTAGTGTCCCCTCCCGATTCCTCGAGGAGGTGCCCGCGGAATTATTGGAAGACGTTGGCTCTCCCAGAAAGAGCCGGGGTTCGTTCGTGTCGGAAACTCGCACCTCCGACAGGCAGGCGCCTGCATCCACGCATTATGCCTATGAAGACGAAGATCAGAGCGTAAGCTGGGCGGGGCGCAAAAAGCAACGCGCGCCCGCGACCTCGTATGGCGGGCAGACCTACAACTCGATTGAAAACATTGCCGAGTTCTTTGCTTCCAGAGGGAAAAAGTTCAGTCTCCCCAAAGTGCCAGTGGAAGAGCCCAGAGGCAAAAAAGGGTTCCGGCCAGGGCAGAAAGTACGTCACCCGAAGTATGGCGAAGGGACCGTCTATCAACGTGAAGGAGACGGTGAAGAGGCGAAGATTACGGTACAATTCCCTCGCTTCGGGTTGAAGAAGCTGGTAGAGAAGTACGCGCAACTGGAACAGGTTTAATCTTAGAACGCGAGGACTAATGGCCAATACAGCAGCTCTAAGCAAAGAAGAACGCAAGAAATCCAAGCGCGCAGCCCGCAAGAAGCGCAAGGCGGAGAAGCCGCTTGCCAAACGTGAGTACGCGCGCGGCTCGAAAAAGCGCAAGGTGAAGAAGTTGGCCCGCGGTACAGCAAAGAGATAACTATGTTTGACGTGGCGCGGGCACACTGCCCGCGCCAAATTTACGCAAGGAACGGCCAAAATATAGCGAGCTAGCCAATTCCTTGCGCTGGACTGAGGAGATACGCTCCGTTGGCACAACCACCAACCGTCAACCGTCCGGCCCCCAAGGCGGGCGAACACGACAACTCGGGCAGCCAACTCTTCTGTTGCAAGTCTATCGATAAACTGATCTCCGACTCGGAGGAGCCGGAGCGAAGGTTAAAGAAAACTCTTGGCCCGGTGTCCTTGACCGCGCTCGGCATCGGCGCAGTGATCGGATCCGGTATCTTCACTGTGGTCGGCACAGCCATCGCCGGCCAAAAGTTTGATACATCTTCCATCCTCAACGCTCCACTGCTCGACTTCCTGATCCATCACACAGCAACTGTAGGCCGCCCGGGCGCGGGCCCAGCTCTCGCGTTGTCTCTGGTTTTGGTAGCGATTGTCTGCGGATTTACAGCCCTGTGTTACGCCGAGCTCGCCTCCATGATTCCGATTGCGGGCAGCGCCTACACCTATACCTACGCAACCATGGGTGAATTGATTGCCTGGATTATTGGCTGGGACCTGATCCTCGAATATGCGGTCAGCAATATGGCGGTCAGCGTAGGTTTCGCTGCGCATCTCGTGGACATGTTTGACTGGTTTGGATTTCATCCTGCGGTGCGCTGGATTTCTCCTGCTTATCTGCCCAGCGGTCTTTCAGATTTAAAAGGGAACATGCTCTATGCGCCAGGACTCCATTTCGGATTCAACTTCCCCGCATTTCTGGTGGTGATGATTTTGACCGTAATCCTGGTCCGCGGCATCCGCGAATCGGCGAAGGCCAATAACACCATGGTCATTCTGAAAATCGCCGCAATCCTTGCATTCATCATCGCCGGAGCGCATTACGTCCGTCCGGGGAACTGGCATCCCTTCGCGCCGCAAGGATGGTCAGGCATTCTTACCGGCGGCTCGATCATTTTTTTCACCTACATCGGCTTCGATTCGGTATCGACCGCCGCCGAAGAAGCGCGCAATCCGCGGCGAGACTTGCCCATCGGAATTATTTCCACGCTGATCGTTTGCACCGTTCTCTACATTTCGGTGGCCATTGTCCTCACCGGAATCGTGCCTTGGCAGACGCTGCTCGATGACGCTGCCCCGATCGTGAACAGCTTGAAGAAACTCACTTTGGCCACCGGTTCGACGACATTGCACTGGGTCCGCTTGGGAGTTCTATTCGGCGCCATGATGGGGATGATTTCTTCGCTGCTGGTATTCCAACTCGGGCAGGCACGGGTGTGGTTTGCCATGTCGCGTGACGGATTGTTGCCCCGCCTTTTCGGCCGTGTCCATCCCCGATTCCGAACGCCGTCGACTGCGACTTGGATTGCTGGCTTCGTAGTGGGAGTGCCAGCGGGCATCCTCGACATCGGTACACTCGCCGATCTTTCGAATATCGGTACGCTTTTCGCCTTCGTGCTGGTCTCGCTCGGCGTGATCATCCTGCGCTATCGTGATCCCGGCCGCCATCGCGGATTCCGTTCTCCGGGAGGAATCACTGCGCCGGTATTGAGCGTAGTCTTCTGCGTACTATTGATGTCCGGATTGCCGATCCTGACGTGGCTACGATTTTTCGGTTGGCTGGCGATTGGACTGACAATTTACGCTCTCTACAGTCGGCGCCACAGCGAGTTCACCCGTTAACAATTTCACAATCTGAAATCAACAATCAATAATCATCAAAGATGCAACCGGTCCCCAGTTCGTTCATCCTTTCCCTACCAAAGGCCGATCTGCATCTCCATCTCGAAGGCTCGATTGATCCCGCAACCTGGCTTGAGCTAAGAAAGCGTCACGGCAAACCTGACGCCCTTTCAGAAATCGAAAAGCTTTATCAGTACGAGGACTTCAATGGCTTCTTGATGGCCTTTAAGGCGGTGACCGAGGATCTGCAGTCTCCTGACGATTACGAACTCATCACTTATCGCCTCATGGAAAAGCTCAAAGCGGAGAATGTCCTGCATGCCGAGGTCTATGTCTCGGTCGGAGTGTGCCTGTGGCGCAAGCAGGATTTCGATGCGATTTTTGAAGGGTTAGAGCGCGGCCGCAAACGAGGGCAACAAGGCCTTGGCACGTCGTTGCTCTGGATTTTCGATGCTGTACGTCAATTCGGTCCCGTGGAAGCACAGCGCGTAGCTGAGCTCGCGGTTCGCTATCAGGGCCGTGGCGTCGCTGGCTTCGGAATTGGCGGCGACGAGCAGAAGGCCGGGCCCGAACTGTTTCGTGATGTCTATGCTTATTGTGCAAAGAACGGTTTGCACCTGACGGCTCATGCAGGTGAGAGTGCGGGGCCGGACTCAATTTGGGGCGCGTTAAATCTTCAGGCTGAGCGCATCGGACACGGCCTCACCGCGTGGCATGATCCTGAATTGGTGGAGGAACTCTCGACCCGGCAGATTCCGCTGGAGATTTGCCTGACCAGCAACCTGCGTACTGGTTGTTGTCGCACCTTGGCCGAGCATCCAGTGCGTAACTATTTCGATCACGGGATAATGATTACGCTCAATACCGACGATCCGGCAATGTTTGCGACATCGTTGGCGCGCGAGTATCAGTTAGCCCAGAACGCGTTTGACTTCACCGATGAACACTTGCGCGAACTGGCGCGGAATTCTTTTGAGGCATCATTTCTTCCCGCTGAAAAGAAACTGGAATTTCTGAATTTGTTTGACGCAGCGGCGTCCCGAACTTAGAGAAGACAATGCCCCAACACATCGGTATCGTGGCTTGCAGCGCAGAGGGCGCGGCGCTTTGTTATCGCACCATTTGCCTGGAGGGAGCAGAACTGCTGGGCCGCCACGATCACCCCGAAGTTTCCATGCACACCCATTCCCTCGCTAAATACATGAATTGCATTAACGCCAATGATTGGACCGGGGTAGCGGAGCTGATGATTTCATCCGCGGAGAAGCTGGCGAAAGCTGGCGCCGATTTTCTTATTTGCCCCGACAACACCATCCATCAAGCCTTCGAATTAGTGGCGCACCGCTCACCAAGACCTTGGCTGCATATCGCGGAGGAAGTCGCCAATGAGGCTCGGCGCTGCCACTACAAGCGGATGGGTATTCTGGGCACTCGCTATCTCATGGAAGGCCCGGTGTATCCGGGAAAGTTGACCGCGGCCGGGATCGAATTCCGGACTCCCGGGACGAAAGAACGGGAAAAGATCAACCAGATTATTTTTGACGAGCTAGTAAATGCTCAGTTCCTGCCGCGATCTTTAGCCTACTTCACGGAAGTCATCAGAGCCTTGGCAGACGAAGGCTGTGATGCTGTGGCGCTGGCCTGCACGGAAATTCCGCTGTTGGTCACAGCTGATTCCTCTTCGCTCCCGACGCTTGACTCGACCCGCCTGCTAGCTCGTGCGGCGCTACGAAAGGCGGCTGCGAATAGTTAGCCACGGTGGCCACCTCCCCATTCAGCCCTGAGATCCCCCCGACCGATGTTCAGAATGTCCCCATCAGCCAAACCTGTGATTTAATAAACAAATACGAACAATGCCTTCCCGCCACACCATCCTGCGCCGTCGCATGAAAGCGCTCTCCCGCAGCATCCGCGGCGTGCGTGAAGTCGTCCGCGCCATGGTTTCTACCGAGCATCCTCTCCTGGCGCACATCATCCCTATTCGACGCTGTAATCTTGCCTGCGAATATTGCAACGAATACGACGATTTTTCCAAGCCGGTTCCTACAGAAAGCATGTTCCAGCGCGTGGACAAGCTGGGTGAACTCGGGACCTCGGTGATTACCATCAGTGGTGGCGAACCTCTGCTCCACCCTGAGTTGGACGAGATCATTCGCCGCATCCGGAAAAACGGCATCATCGCCGGACTGATCACGAATGGCTATCTGCTTACCGCCGACCGTATTGAGAAGCTGAATCGCGCGGGACTGGAATGGCTTCAAATCTCGATTGATAACGTCACGCCCGATGAAGTTTCGAAGAAGAGCCTCAAAGTTCTAGATAAGAAACTGCAACTCCTCGCCGAGTTCGCCGACTTTCACGTGAACATTAATTCTGTAGTGGGTGGCGGCGTACGCAACCCACAGGATGCTTTGACGATCGGGAAACGGGCTCTGGAACTGGGATTCAGTTCAACCATCGGCATCATTCATGATGGCGGCGGTCAACTTCAGCCTCTGGGCGAAGAAGAGCGCCGCGTCTACCACGAAATGAAAGCCATGGAGAAACGCAGTTTCACTCGAATCAATTCTTTCCAGGACAATATTGCCCAGGGCAGGCCGAATCAGTGGCGTTGCCGCGCCGGCGCACGGTATTTATACATTTGCGAGGATGGTTTGGTTCACTACTGTTCCCAGCAGCGTGGCTATCCTGGGACTCCGCTGGAAAAGTACACCGTCGCCGACATCCGCCGGGAATATGTCACGGAAAAATCCTGCGCGCCGCATTGCACGGTTTCTTGTGTACACCAGGTGTCGATTTTCGATTCCTGGCGCGCCCCGCAATTTCCCGCGCCGGAAGCCGCTTCTGAACCCAGCGGCCTGGTGCACATCCAGTAGTTTTATTCGCCGTATTTGCTGCTGAGATACTTGGCGACTTCGCCTTCCAGTTGCCCGTAATCAGAGTGGATGGTGGTGCGCAGCGCGGCCTCCGTGGAACTTCCCTGACCAATTCTCTCCAGGATGCGATGCAAGTCGCTCATCCCATATGTGTCACTGATGTATTCAACAGTGGCGAGCGACTCATCGTAAGCCAGCAATGCTTCTGCTGGCGAAAAGCGCAGGAAGCTGCCTTCAAGTCCGTTGAATGGAATCTCTTGGTGTACACGGTACAGCGCTGCAAGCCGGCGTCCACGAGAGGCGACCGATTTTGGCTCCATGACCTGGGCAATACCTTCATGCAGCCATTGCGGGCAGCGCCCTCCGGAAATCTGATTGATAAAAGAGTGCGCCAGTTCGTGTTTCAGTACGCGCGCCAGCTCCGGCGTGACTGAACTCACGCCCTCGACTGGGATTCGCAATTTGCCGTCGTTGACGGCAGAGCTCCAGGCAGGGGCTTGCGTAACATCAAAAAACGCTTGTTCCGTGTACAGGACCACGGGGATACTGTTGCGGATAGTTCCACCCAGGTCGCGCGACAGATCGTCATAGGCCGCTTCCAGAGTCGTGATTAATTCCCGGCGCAAGGACTCCGATGTCTGCTTGCCTTCATAACGCAAAGTGAAGTGGCTGGTTTCCCGCTCTGAGAAATCAGCTTCCGCCTTGGTTTCCCGCTCCGCCTTGTCCAAATATTGCTGGACCATGGCGTCCGGCCGGATTTCCAGCGAGCGCTTCCAGGTACGGATTGCGTCACGATTGCGATCGGCGGCAAACTGCGCGTACCCCAGAATGTCCAGAGCATCGGGTGAATCGGGGGCGCCGCGTACAGCGCGCTCAGCGTAGGGCAATGCCTCCCGGGCGTTTCCCGTGCGCACCAGCAAAGCGGCGTAATAGTTGAGAATTGTGGGATTCGCGGGGTCCGCGCGTAATGCGGTCTCGAGATAAGGCCGCGCGTTGTTGAAATTTCCCTTATCGAATTCATATTTGCCGGCGGCGAAATATCCGGCCGCAGTGACGCCCATGTCGCTTTGCTTCTGCAGTTCGGCCAGAGCATCTACATCCACCTTGTCATCGTGAATAATCCGGTTAGTGACGGCTGCATCATTTTTCAAACTGTCGGTAGGTGCAAACGCAGGCATGTCGCCCGAACTGTCGCCGGAGGAAGATGAGCCGCCTTGGCGGACGCCTCCGCTTTCAATTCGTTCTACTTTCGATTTTGGAATCGCATAGGTGTTGTCGCCAATTTCATACTCGACGCGAGCGCCGTTCTCCCGGGTCTGGTCGGCCCAGATCGTGTGACCATTCTTCAGGTGGATGACGTCCGCCGGCGCACACACCGCGGCCAGCATCGGCAATAAGAAAATGATGACAGGTGCCCGCACTAGGGCGCATTCTAGCAATAGGAACAACCCCAGCGTAGGTGACAATGGTAATCAGAAAGCTTCGGGAAGCCTCGTTAGTAGCGGTGTGTCTGGCTCTGGGTATGGGCGCCGTCACCCTGGGGCGAGCGCAAAGTGCTCCAAATGCGCCAGGCGAGCCCAGCCCAGCGACAGCGAAGTCGATTGCGCCAGGCACTGCAGAAGCTCTCTACCTTCAGCTACGTAGCGTCGGCTTGGACAAGTCGCGGGTTTACCGCATCCGCGAAACTTCCTTTGATCGGGCTGCGTTCCACATCACGCTCGACGATGGCACTATCGCCTTCACTGAGGATGTGGCCGGCCGCATCACCGGAGCTTTCTTCGAGGGAGATGGAGAAGTGCTGCTGGTTCCGCCCGACAAGGCGGAACGGGCTTCGATGGCACTGTTTACCGGTGCGGCTATCCTCGAAGAAAGGTTCGTCACCGCATATTTCCGCTTCAATGATGAGACTTTCGCCGAACTGCAGCCCTCGCTCCGCCCCGCCGACAACAGTTCCGAATTCGTGTCACAGTGGAATGAAACGACTCGTAATCTCGCCCAACCCGACGCTCTTCGATTGCTGTTGAGCTTCAGTCAATTCCTGCCGGTCGCCGGACAACCATCAGGCGCAGAGAATAAACCCATCGCCAATGACGATCGTATGCTGCACGCGCGCCTTCAAGGACGTAGGCTTGGAACCTTCGATCTTTACTACGACGCGGCCGCAACCGAACAGATCTGGGCCGGCCAATTAAAAACAGTGGAGGGAACAGGCTATTTCGATGTATGGACCGCATTTGCCCTCAACCGCCCGGCACAGCGCCCCCAGGTTGTAAACACGGTTACTGGAGAAGTCGGCGGTCCGGATGCGATCAGTTGTTCCAGCTATCAGATCAAAACCGAAGTAAAGCCGCCGACCAGGCTCGACGTAGAGGCGTCACTGCAGATGGAAGTGCGCCAAGGCGGACAACGTGCACTGTTGTTCGAACTCTCGCGATTTCTTCAAATCAAACAAGTCGAAGCGGATGGCCATCCACTCGAGTTCATTCAGAACCAGGCGCTTGAGGGCACGCAACTGGCCCGGCGCGGAAATGATCTGGTCGCTCTGGTCTTCCCTCAACCCTTACAAACGGGACAACGAATCGAACTGCACTTCGTATACGGCGGTGAGGTCCTGTCCGAGGCTGGCGGCGGACTGCTGTACGTGGGCGCACGAGGCATCTGGTACCCAAATCGGGGACTGGCTATGTCTACATTCGACTTGGAATTCCGTTATCCGGAGAACTGGACACTAGTCGCGACAGGAAAGCGTATGGATTTGTCTCCAGCTGGCTCGGATGCTCCCGGCTCTTCCGCACCGTTGTCGCCAGGAGAGCAAGTCTCGCGCTGGATTGCGGATCGCCCCATCCCCGTTGCCGGATTCAATCTGGGGAAATATGCGCGTGTCGTCGCCCAGTCCGGCAGCGTCACTGTGGAA
>Ga0193750_1000209_pt1 | contig 16976 bp, 13 predicted proteins | sample L1c1metaG_FD_160569 | JGI IMG/M metagenome (GOLD analysis project Ga0193750, IMG submission 160569) | Soil microbial communities from a riparian zone of the East river system, Colorado, United States - L1c1 | ecosystem: Environmental > Terrestrial > Soil > Riparian zone | place: USA: East River... | reverse complement strand
TCGTCCGGCTTTATTTTCAACGCTGCCTGATAATCGGCGATCGCCTTCTCATACTCCATCATCGCGGCAAACGTGGCGCCGCGCTTCACCAACGCATCCTCATCATTCGGATTCTTTTGCAGGAGCGTCGCGTAATCTTCCACCGCCGCTGGAAAATTCTTCAGGTTCCGGTTCGCCCAGGCGCGCCGGTCATAATTTTGTGGATCGTTCGGATCTTTTTGGATCGCCATCGTAAAATCAGCGACCGCTTTATCCCACTGCGACAATCCAACGTAGGCAAAGCCACGGAATTTTATCGCCGAGGGATCGTCCGGTTTGAGCTCAAGGGCTTTGTTCGCGTCGGCCAACGCGGCGTCATACTGCCGTATTAAATCCTGGGTCTGCGAGCGCTCCGCGTAGCCCGCCGGATCTTTGGGGGCGAGTTCAATCTCCTTCGAGAAATCCGTGATCGCCGACGTATATTTCGCCGACGCGCCGGCCTGGTCTCCGGCCAGTTCTGCCGCCCTTGCCGCGGCGCGATAGGCGGTCCCACGATCGTGGTAACAACGCGGATCATCCGGCGCGCCTTCCACTGCCTTATTAAACTCCGCAATCGCTTGGTCGAATTGCTTCGCGCTCGCAAGCTCGATCCCTTTCATTCGGTGCGCGTCTGAGTCTCCTCCGCCGCGCTTCTTCGCATTAGTTACCGGCACCGCGAAAAACAGCGCCGACAATAAAATCGATAAAGTGAGTGTTGTTCGAATTTTCATATTCTCCTCCGCGCCCTAATTTTTGGCGATTAATGCCGCGCAAGCCAGCAAATTAAACTGCGAAATTGCGACGCCATGCCACAATCAGCCGCATGGAGCGAAACACCCGGCAACTTTCCCGAGGATACGCCGCGGTCTTCGCGACCGTGGCCATCTGGTCGCTGCCATCGCTTTTCCTGTTCTACTTGAATCGCTTCTACGATCCCTGGTCGCAAAATTTTTACCGTTACGCCGTGGCCTGTCTCGCCATCGTCCCGTTCGTCCTGTTTCAATTTCGGCGTCACGCCAAGGCGGGAAAGATCGACATGCGTGCCGTCGGCCTTTGCTTGATTCCGTGTCTGCCGAATGTTGTCCACCAAATCACTCAGGTCGTCGCTCTGTTTTACATGGGGCCGGGCGTCTACGCCATCTTCGCGCGGACATCGGTAATTTTTACGGCCCTGCTCGCGCTCGCCTTTTTTCCCGAGGAACGCTACCTGATTCGCCAATGGCAATTTCAACTCGGAACGCTGCTTGGATTGCTTGGCGCGTTCGGCGTGATCTGGTTTCAATCGAACGGCGAAGATCGACATATTGCCTGGCAGGGTCTGCTCATCGCATTCGTGGCCATCTTTTGCTGGGCGCTCTACGGTGTGCTCGTTAAACGTCCATCCGCAAGGCTCGGCTCCATCCGCAGTTTTGGAATAATCAGCCTCATCACCTCATTACTGCTCCTTCCGCTCACGCTCCTGTTCGGAAAAATTGGAACCCCACTCCAGGTGACCGGCCACGTGAACCTCATTCTCATCATCTCGGCAGTTACCTGCATCACCCTCGCGCACGTTTTATATTACGTTGCCATTCAGGAGATCGGCGTCGCCTTGGCGCAAACACTTCAGCTCCTCTGTCCGCTCGGCGCGCTCGCGCTCTCCGCTTGGATTTTCCACGAACGTCTCACCTCGGCCCAACTCATCAGCGCCGCCATACTCCTCATCGGTGCGTTCCTGGCCATGCGCACCAAACCAATCGCCACCGCCGAGACCGCAGAAAATATCTAGCGCATCGACCAAATCGACTTTTACAGTGCCATCTGGCAGGGCAATGAATCTGAAATCGTATCTTAAATCGCGTCAGGCGACGATCGATCGGGCGCTGGATCGATATCTTCCAAAGGAGAACGTCAAGCCGGCCACGATTCACAAGGCGATGCGCTACAGTCTGTTTGCCGGTGGAAAACGGTTACGGCCGATTCTTTGTCTGGCTGCAGCTGAAGCGTGCGGCGGCAAGATCGACAATGCACTCCCACTCGCCTGCGCGATGGAATGCATCCACACCTATTCGCTTGTCCACGATGATCTGCCGAGTATGGATAACGACGATTTCCGCCGCGGCCGGCCGACGTGTCACAAAGTCTTCGGCGACGGTATCGCCGTTCTCGCCGGGGATGCGCTGCTTACAATTGCGTTCGAAATTGTTTCGCGCGCAAAGCCGACTTCGCGCTATGACATGTCGATCTTGTTGCGCGAACTCGCGGTCGCAGCCGGCAGTCAAAAGCTAATCGCCGGACAAGTCGCCGATCTCGAAGGCGAAGGAAAAAAAATCGACATGCCAGGTCTGCGTTACATTCACGAAAACAAGACTGCCGCGATCCTGACTACGTCGGTCCGGCTCGGCGCGATGAGCGCAAACGCGAATCCGAAGCAACTCGGTGCGATCACAAAATTTGGACGCGCGCTTGGTCTGGCGTTTCAAGTCATCGACGACATTCTCGATGTGACACAGACCAGTGAAAAACTTGGCAAAAGTGCGGGCAAAGATATCGCCGCACAGAAGGCGACTTACCCTGCCATCATTGGTTTGGAGAAATCGCGCGCGGAAGCGAAACGCCTCACGAAGCAGGCGCACGCTGCGTTGTCTACTTTCGGTGCAAAAGGCGACGCTCTCCACGCGCTCGCAAATTATCTGCTAGAGCGCGATTACTGATATTGTAGTGGCCGCCGTCCTCGGCGGCGAGGAATCGAAAGCGCCGCTGAGACAGCGGCCTCTACAGTTACTGCAACGCGAGATTTGGATCGATCTCTTCGGTTACGTTCGAGCTGGCGCCATTGTCGAGTTTGAGCATCGCAGCAAAGGCGATCATCGCCGCGTTGTCGGTGCACAACCATGGTTCGGCGGTTTTGAATTCGAGCCGGTGACGTTTGCACGCTTCGTCTAACTGCTTTCGCAGTGTCCGATTGCAACTAACACCACCGCTGATCGTCACTAAATCGATGGCGTGCTTCTTTGCAGCGGCGATCGTTTTGCGAATGAGAACATCGACAATCGCCTCCTGAACAGAAGCGCAAACGTCGGCCAGATAGTCGCCTTTCAATTTTGGCAAAAGATACCGCACCGCGGTCTTCAAGCCGCTGAAACTGAAATTTTCCGAGTCCGGCATGCTCCGCGGCAAATCGAAACGCTTCGGATCACCCTTTATCGCATGTTTTTCGATTTCAGGTCCGCCGGGGTAACCGAGGCCTAACAACTTCGCGATTTTGTCGAACGCTTCGCCGGCGGCATCGTCAACGGTGCGACCAATGATCTGATAATCGGCCACGCGGCGAACCAAGATCGACATCGTATGTCCGCCGCTAACGATCAGCGAAACGTTCGGCCTGATTTCGGTTTCACCGAAAAATGGCGAGAGCAAATGGCCCTCGAGATGATTGATCGCGAGATACGGTTTGCCGAAACCGATCGCGAGGCCCTTCGCGATTGACGCACCGATCATTAATGAGCTGGCCAGGCCGGGACCGCTGGTTGCGGCAAAGGCGTCGATCTGTGAGATGTCGATCTTTGCCTCGCGCGCGACGCGGTCGAGCAACCGCGGCGCGTGCACGAGATGATTGCGCGATGCAACTTCTGGCACGACGCCGCCGAATTTCGCGTGCTCGGCAATTTGTGACGCGACTTCGCTGGCGGCTAATTCGCGGCCGCGCAAAATGGCGACTGCGGTTTCGTCGCAGGAAGTTTCGAGAGCGAGAATTGTCACGGGGTTGGAGGGACGCGCTCTGTCGCGTCCTTCAAATCTAAGGGACGACACGGAGGTCGTCCCTCCAAACTATTTCTTGATCGCTTCGCCCTTGGGCGTGTTTTGCTGTGCGTAAATCATCACGCCTTTGAGCGCGTCGATCGCGCGCAGCATCTGCGGATCCGTGCTTTTAATGAAATTCTTGTCTTCGTCCGGCTTAATTGTGTCGCCGCTGCTTCGCGCCGTGAAAAGCTGCCTTTCCTGCTCGACACTCATCGGAACTCGAATGTTTGGCGCCACACCGTTGCCGTGAATGACTTGCTTACTCGGGGTGTAATATTTCGCGGTCGTAAATCGTAAGGCCGATCCATCGGGCAATTGCATCACATTTTGGACAGAGCCTTTTCCGAAAGTTGTTTCGCCCACGACAATCGCGCGATGCAAGTCTTTGAGGGCGCCGCTAACGATCTCCGCGCCGCTGGCGCTGCCTTCATTCACCAAAACCGCCATTGGAAAATGCGGCCGTTCCTTGGCTGCGCCGGATGTCGTGTACTCGCGCTGTTGCGATGCAACGCGACCCTGCGTTGAAACGACTTTCGTGCTCGGCGGTAGAAACTGCGCACACACGTCCACCGCGCTGTTCAGCAAACCGCCGGGATTATTCCGCAGATCGAGAATCAGCGCCTCCATTCCCTGCCTTTGCAATTCATCGAGGGCTTTCGACAATTCATCCGCGGTCGGCTCGTTGAATTGAATTAACCTCACGTAGGCAATTTTGAATGAGCCGGTCAGATCGGGATCGAGCAGCCGCGCTCCTTTGACGCTTTGCACTTTGATCTCGGCGCGCTCGAGCGCGTAATCTTTGACCTCCTTGGTCGATGGCCGAATTAAGGTCAACGAAATCTTCTGGCCGGGTGCGCCGCGCAAATGATTGATCACGTCCTGCAGATCCATTCTGTCAGTCGACGCTCCATTGATTTTCAAAATCTGATCGCCGGAAAGAATCCCGGCCCGCGCCGCGGGCGCGTCTTCCATTGGCGTCACTACCGTTGGTAAACCATTCTTGATTGCGACTTCAATGCCCAGTCCGTTGAAGCGGCTGCGCGTGTCTTCCTGCATGTCACGGAAATCGCTCGGGTCCATAAACTGGCTATGCGGATCGAGTGATCCGAGCATCCCCTTGAGCGCGGCCGTGATCAGGTCGTGGTAACTCGTTTTGTCTCCGTCGACGTAATCCTGGCGGATCAGTTGGACTGCCTTGGCGAAGATGGCGATTTGTGAATAACCGCTGTCGTCGTCTTGATCGGCGCCGCGCAAGCTCTGAAAGCCGATGCCGGAAAGCAGAGCGAGGAGCAACAGACCGAATACTCCGAAAAGGATACGGTGCTTCATCTTGGATTGGGCCTCAAACGGTCGGACATTCGCTCATCCAAAATTTTTGGCAACGTCCAAAGCGTCGTCTAAAGTTGCGCCGCCGTGTTCATTATTCGTCCAAGGAGACTTTTGGGCTGCGCTTTGGCGGCAGTCGCAACCTATTTGCCATTGGCGAGTACGTTCGCGGTGCAAACTCCCGACTCGGAATACGAGGCCATCGCGGAAGAATTCATCAAAGGCTACTTCGCCGCCCGCCCCCTTTTGGGCACGGCCATCGGCCTGCATGAATACGATGGCAAGATCACGGATTACAGCCGGCTCGCGCTCGATGCCGAACTTTCCCGATTAAAACGGTTCGATGACCGGCTCCAAAAATTCGAGCTCAATAAACTCAGCCAGCGGCAATCGATCGACCTGCGAATTCTGCAAGCCGCCATTCGCAACGAAATCTTCCAGCGTGAAGCGATGGCGATCTACGAGCGCAACCCGATTGTCTACGCCCGCGCGGCCGACGTGAACATTTATATCAAGCGCAACTTCGCGCCGTTGGAAGACCGCGTGCACAGCATTGTCGCGATCGAGTCGCAAGTACCAAACATTCTCATCGCTGCGAGAACCAATCTCGATCCGGTATTACCAAAGCCGTACGTCGAGCTTGCGATTCGGGTCGCGAAAGGCTCGGCCGATTTTCTGCGGAAGAATCTGGTCGAAGCAGTCGCCGAACTCAGAGACGAACGTGTGCGGACCGAATTCCTGGAAGCAAATCGCAAGGCAGCGGCGGCCCTGACCGATTATGCAGCCTGGCTCGAGCGGGACAAATTGCCGAAGGCCACCACCGATTTTGCACTCGGCCAGGAAAAGTTCCAACGGCTCTTAAAGGAAACCGAACTTGTCGATCTTCCGCCCGAGAAAGTTCTCGAGATCGGCCTGACTCAATTGCGCAAAGAGCAAAAAGCTTTCGCCGACGCCGCCAAGAGGATCGATTCGAACAAATCGGCGGTTGAAGTTTTTAAACAAATGCAAAGCGAGCATCCGACCCCGGAAAGTCTACTGGCCGATATCGGAAAAGACCTCGAGCAGATTCGAAAGTTTGTGGTGACGCGAAAGTTGGTCACGATTCCATCCGAAGTTCGAGCACGCGTGAAAGAGACGCCGCAGTATCGCCGCGCGACTTCTTTTGCGTCAATGGACACGCCGGGCGCTTTCGAGAAGCGCGCGACCGAAGCCTATTATTATGTGACGCCGCCGGAGAGCGACTGGCCGCCGCTGCAAAAAGATGAATGGCTAACCGCATTCAACTTTTACAGCACCGACGTTGTTTCCATTCATGAGGTTTATCCCGGGCATTACGTCCAGTTTCTGCGTTTGAACGCTTCGCCTGCCAGCAAAGTGGAAAAAATTTTCGGGAGCTACGCATTCATCGAAGGCTGGGCCCATTACTGCGAGAAAATGATGGTCGACGAAGGCTACGGCACGGTTGCCAAGCCGACCGAAGCCGACGAGAAACGGGCCGCAAAATACCGACTCGCCCAAGCCGACGAAGCGATGTTGCGATTATGCCGGCTTTGCGTCTCGATCAAAATGCACACCCAGCAAATGACCGTGGAAGATGCGACCAAATTTTTCCAGGACAACTGTTACTACGAAGAAAAACCGGCGCACGCTGAGGCAATGCGCGGCACAATCGATCCCGGCTATCTCAATTACACGCTCGGCAAATTGCAGATCCTGAAACTGCGCGATGATTACAAGGCGCAGGAGGGTGCGAATTTCTCAGCCCAAAAATTTCACAACGAGCTGCTCAACCACGGCATGCCGCCGATTCGATTGCTCCGCGAGCTGATGCTGAAAGACAAATCGAAGTGGGACGAAGTGCTTTAATCCTCGTCCGAATTGCCTAACAAATCCTTCAGCAGCGGCTGTGGATTACTCGGCAACTCTTCGACGTCGCGCAACTTCTTCGTCAATGCGCGTGATCGCACGTCGACATCTTCCATCTTGCGCGCGGCTTGATCGAGTTTGTCTTTGACCGCCGATAACGCTTCCCCAAATTTTCCAAACTCGGTCTTCACTCCGGCGAGCAAGTTCCAGACTTCGCTTGAACGTTTTTGGATCGTGAGCGTGCGAAATCCCATCTGCAAACTATTCAGTAACGCCGCCAGCGTTGTCGGCCCGACGAAGGTAACCCGACAATCACGCTGGACATTTTGGACCAAGCCAACCCGCCGAATCGCTTCTGCGTAAAGTCCTTCGCTCGGCAGAAACAAAAGCGCAAAGTCAGTGGTTTTCGGCGGATTGATATACTTTTCGCAAATGTCCTTCGCGCAGCGCTTCAACTGCGTCTCCAGAGTCTTCATCGCCGTCTCTACCGCAGCGACATCAGCCTTTTCCTGAGCCGCGGCCAAACGCTCGTAGTGTTCCATCGGAAATTTCGCGTCGATCGGCAGCCACACCGGCGCGCCGTTATCATCACCAGGCAATTTAATCGCGAACTCGACGCGCTCGTCCGTGTCATCGCGCATCTTTATATTTTTGGCGAATTGCTCCGGCGTCAGCATTTCTTCGAGCAAAACGCCGAGCTGCCATTCGCTCCAGCCGCCGCGCGTTTTCACGTTCGTCAGCACGCGTTGCAATCCGCCGACGTCACTCGCGAGCTGCTGCATGGCACCCAAGCCCTTGTGCACTTGCTCCAAACGCTCGCTCACCAGTTTGAACGATTCGCCCAGACGTTTTTCCAGTGTGCCCTGCAACTTTTCATCGACCGTCGCACGCATCTTGTCGATCTGCTTGGCGTTGTCCTGCTGCAATTCTTTCAAGCGAAGATCAACAATGGCGCGGACGCCTTCGAGCGACTTACCGAGCTCTTCACGCTGGTTCTTCGCAGCCGATGCGCCTTCTTCGCGATTTCGCGAAAACTCGTCGCGCAGCCCTCGATCAAGCAGCTCGAGGCGGCGGATCAATTCCGCCTGCACTTCGGAACTGGCGCCGCTAACGCTGCTGTTGCGTCGGACGAGAAAGAGAACAATCGCGGCTAACAATCCGCCAGCAGCCAGACCAATGATTAAGTAAGTGAGCGGCGTCATCTTTTTGTCATGTCGAGCGGAGTCGAGACATCTCCTAATATTTCCGGAAACAGTAAGAGATTCCTCGACTTCGCTCGGAATGACAAGTGGTGCTCGTCAGAACCGCACTTTCATTCCGGCGTAAGCCGCAGTTCCGAGATTCGGGAATCCGAAAACTTCGGCGTAATGCTCGCCGGTCAAGTTATCGATCCGGCCGAAGATCGACATGTGCGGATTGATTTCATATTCGGCGGCGAAATTCACAAAGTTGTAATCTTCGATGTCGAAATTCGGTCCGATGAAAAATTTGTTTAGCTCTTCCCGGGCGTTGACCCATTTCGCTTCGACCGTCGTTCGCAACTTCTTGCACCAAAGATAGGACGCCGACGCATAAACTTCGTTGCGCGGCCGCCGCGGCAGTCGCGAGCCTTGAGGCGCGCCAACGTCAGCCGACGAAGTTTTCTCCGCTTCGAGATAGGTATAACTCGCCGTTAAATTAAGATCGGCGATCGGCGTAGCCCGCAGTTCCGTTTCCACGCCCTGCGTCTCAGCCGCACCGAGATTCAACGTTTCGAACAATCCGTTGAATCCGATCACGTTCGACAGGTCGTTATGAAAATAGGTTGCACCGACAGTGACGTGCCTGTTCCAAAGTCTTTGTTCAATTCCCGCGTCCCATCCGAAATCCTTCTCCGGCTCCAGCGGCGGGAGCGGTCCCGTTCCTGGGTTAAAACGAAAGATCTTGTCCTGACTGCTCGGCGGACTAAACCCGGTCGCAACGCTCGCGTGCAACGTCGTGTCCGTTTTGTCGATCTTGTAACTGCTTGCTACGCGGTAAGTCCAAACATCGCCGAACTGATTGAAGTGATCGAGCCGTCCGCCCGCGACAAAAATTAGATTATCAATATCCACGGTCGCTTGCAGAAAGCCCGCGATCTCCTTGACGCTGTCGCTAATAAAAGTCGGCTGTTGCCCGAATGCTTGCGAGACGAATGGACGTTCCTGTCCTGACTCGACGCGGTAGAAAAAGAATCCGTTCGTCAATGTCAGCCACGAAACCGGCCGAATATCGTTTTGATAATCCAACTGCGTTTGCCTGAACAACGCTCGCGTCGGTCCGACGAAGCCGTCCTGGTTCGGATCGTTGACCTGGCGCTCGTGATCGTAATCGAAAATCAATTTTTGTTCCCACCAATCGGTTGGCTTCCAATCGAGGTGCGGACCAATCCACCAGCGCTCGGTCAAGAAATTATCGAGCGGCTTCGGATTAAAGATGCTGTTCGGATTTCCAGTGTCGCTCAGCGAATACATGAACAGGCTCCCGACACGGAGATGCTCGTTTAGCGACAGACCAAGATCTGCGATGACGTCGCTGTTTCGGTACTGATTGTTTGGCCGCGCGTTGTCAGTATCGAGTCGGCTGGCGCCGATGGAATAATCGAAGATGTCGATCTTTCCGTCGCTCTGCAGTGTTTCACGAAAGGTGTCGTACGTTCCGCCTTCCTCGCTCACGGTGATTCCAGGAGTTCCTTCGCCTCGCTTTGTGAAAATCTGAACGACGCCGGCCAGCGCTCGCGGACCGTAAATTATGCTTTGCGGACCGCGCGCGATTTCGATTCTTTCAAGGTTGTCCGTCGTCAGATTGGCGAAATCAAATTGACCAGCGAGCCCCTGGTTGATCGGAATGCCATCAAGCAACACCTGCATGTCCTGGCTCGGTAACCCGCGCATAAAAACGGAGGTAAGCTGGCCGGGTGTGCCGGTTTGAACCACAGCCAGTCCCGGCACTTCTCGAAGCGCGTCCGAAACACGCTCGATTTGTTTATTATCGATGTCCTGTGAGCTGATCACGCTCACGCTGGCGGGCGATCGATCGAGCGGAATGTCGAACCGCGTTGCTGAAACGACGACTGGCTCGGCTTCCGGCAATTGATCGCCATCGGCCGATATCGACTCGTCACGCCGTAGCTCGGCGGAGGCGGATCTAAACGCGTCCTGGGCGCGGACTGACAATGCCGCGCTCATCAAACTCACTAACACAAAACATAATGGGCGATTTCGCATAACAAGTTTCCTCCAACTCGAGAGTCGGACTTGTCTGTCCTCCGCTGCCGCGAAGAGCGCATCGCCCAGCTCTCATTCTTCTTTTTGCGAAGAAGTTTTTTCGCAGTCCGAGCCGGACTGGCGGATTCCGGAATCGGTTTGCAGCGATAACCGAACCCAAATCGTTCAAAACTGGGTCCAGCGTCACGCTGGCGAATGAGGTGGAGCGGTCGAATATTCTGGCTCCTGGCTTACCATCCGGCACCCGCCGGACGCACCTTCTTCCCGCCTTCACCCCCGAATGTTTTCGGGGATTGGCCTTGGGAAGTCGTATCCAGTTACAGCAGCGCAACTGCTCCCGATTTGCACGGGATTTCTCGCGCCGATCCACTTTTTCAAGCTCGCAAAGAACTGGATCGAGAATTACTCCATTGCCTTTGCGAGCTCAAGACAAATTTGGTTAGCCGCGCTATAATTGCCGCCGTGACTGCTTCGAATTCGTCCCTCAGCTTTCTCGTTACCGGCGGCGCCGGCTTCATCGGCTCCAACCTCACGCTCGCGTTGCAGGAAAAATTTCCGGAAGCGCGCCTCACGGTGATCGATGATTTTCGTTCCGGTGATTTTAAAAATCTGCGCGGCTACCGCGGCGATTTCGTCGCGCAAAATCTGGCGACGCTCGAATTGCGCGAACAATTCGGCAACGAAAAGTTCGATGCTATTTTCCATCTGGCGTCAATCACCGACACGACGTTGCACGACCAATTCGTGCAAGTGCACGACAACGTCGAGAGTTTTCGGCGGCTCCTGAATTTTGCGCGCCTGAGCAAGACTCGAATCATTTACGCGTCATCGGCGTCGACCTATGGCCCGGCCAGCGCGGCCAGTGTTGAATCAAACGGCGCCGCGCCGGCAAACATCTATGCATTTTCCAAAACGATCATGGACAACGTTGCGATGCGCGAAGCACAGGAGAATCCAGACTGGATCATCATTGGGCTGCGCTACTTCAACGTTTACGGCCCGCGCGAAGCGCACAAAGGCGTTCCGGCGAGCATGATCTATCATCTCGCGCAGCAAATGAAGGCGGGGCAACGGCCACGCATTTTCAAACAGGGCGATCAAAAGCGCGATTTCGTTTACGTGAAGGACGTGGTGGAAGGAAGCATTCTCGCGCTCGAAGCGAAGGAGAGCGGAATTTACAATCTTGGCTCCGGTCAGGCGCGCTCGTTCAACGAGCTCGTCGACGTGCTCAACAAATGTCTCGGCACAAAATTTCAGCCCGACTACATCGAAAATCCGCACGCGCATTACCAAAATTTCACCGAAGCGGGCCTGGACAAGGTTCGGAGCGCGCTCGGTTATCAGCCACAATTCTCACTCGAGCGCGGCGTGGCCGATTACATCCAGTGGTTGTATCCGGAGACTAAATCCTGACGCGCGAAACGCGGTCACCCTTCCCAGAAAAATTTCGTCGGACGATTGATCTCCAGCGGAAGACTCTTGTGCACCGGGCAATTGAGCGCCGTTTGCTCCAGAACTTCACGGTGCGGCGAAGTTGGCGGGAGTGGAATATGAACTTCTGACGGAAGCGCAGCGATCCGGCGTGGCGCGTCCTTCGACATTTCCTTTTTCACATTCACGGTCATTCCTTTCAGATTCACCCCAAGCTCTTCGGCTTTGATTCCCATGGTCGTGCTAATGCAGCTCCCGAGCGCGGTTGCGACCAAGTCGGTCGGCGAAAATGCTTCGCCTTTGCCCTTGTTGTCCGTGGGCGCGTCCGTCGCCAGCTTCGCGTCCGAAGGTCCGTGAGTGGCGTCGCAATGAAGATCTCCGGTATATTTGATCGAGATGTTGACCATGCGGCAATATGAGCCTCGGCTTTTATTTTGTCATGTCGAGGTAGGGGCGGTTCACCGAACCGCCCGCGGGCGAGTCCGAGCCGGACTGGCACGGTCAATCGCCCCTACCTGCTCGAGGTCACTGGCGTCTCCTGAATCTTGTCGGCATGCTGCGCAAACTCATCCCGAAACACCCGCGTAAGATCGACATCGTGCAGAATGATCATGTCAGTGTCGTGCTTTTTGGTGTCGTCATTTTGCCAGCCCTCGTTCCACCAACAAAAGCCGACAATTGCCGGCCAGCGATTTGAGAAGAGATCGTCCAGCGCCGACTTCGCCCAGCGCGTCGCCTCAACATGTCGATTATGCAAATCGCAGCCGAACTCGGCGACGATAATTGGTTTTCCGGGCACGAGTTTGATCAGGTGTGGATAAGCTTCATCAACTTTAAACCGGAACGGCTCGAACCCTTCGTGGGTGCGAGGCGTAAGCGGGCCATAAGCGCTGAGCGCGACCCAGTCGCAATAATTCTCGCCGGGAAAATAATTTTCGAGCGCATTCCATTTTGCTTCCGGGTCGTCGTCCCAATTCACATGCCAGACCCAGGTCAGATTATCAGCGTCTTCTGCCCGCATCAGATCGACAATGTGCCGGTAAGCCGCGATGTAACGCTTCGGTCCTTCGATTGCGCCGCCATTCCATTGTCCGTTCCAACTAAACCACTTCCCGTTCGGTTCGGTCCCCCACTCGATTAAAATCGGCGAGCCGAACGCTTTGGCGTCACGCGCCCAAGCGCGAAGATTGACATCGAACTCGCCGGCAATGATTTTTTGGAGCGAAAATGTTTTCTCGCCGTGACGTTGATCGACATCAGAGCGCAGCATCAATCGAACGTAGGGAATTTTGCCAAGATCGCGGATCCACGTGCACATCGCATCCGGAAATTTTCTCGATTCAAACCAGTTGTTTGAAAAATAAACCCAGGCGGTTTTTTTTCCGATTGCTTGCTCGTAACGGGCCACATCCGCGGGCGTGAGGTCGTGCTCGGTCGGATCGTGTGTGTCAGTACCGACTCCGCCCCAGTAAAATCCGTGATAAAGTTTTCCCACCGGCGGCGGCAGAATGCGCAGCGATTCAGCGTGTAAAGCACCAGCGCAAAGGAGAAGCGCAAGGACGACTGTTTTCACCGCCACAATTGTAGGGCAGGCGCTCCGCCTGCCAAATCACCTGAAGGGACACGCGCTGTCGTGTCCCCGAAAGATCTTTCACGAGTTGCCACAGCCTTCATCGGCGCTAGCGTAAAATATGAATACGAAGGTGATAGGAAAGGATCTGACAAAGGAAGCACCGCGCAGTCCGCGCATCCGGGTTGGCGGCTACGCCATACTTGGACGGACGATCGACAAATGCCGTGCGCTCGTTGCCGGCAACATCGGCGAGTACCATTTCGATTGTCCGCTCGACAACATGCTCTTCGGTTTCAAAGGCGTGAAGGGCGACGATTTCAAAGCACAAATCGAGAATGGCGCGAGCGATCAGGAGATGGTCGAATGGCTCAATCGCAACGGTCAAAAGAAAACACCGGACGAAATCAAACGCTGGGGCGACGAAGTCACGGCAACCCGGCCTTATGATGATCCGGAGCGACGCGAATGGTTTATCGAACAAACGAAGCCACTGGGGCTCGATGCTTCGAAGGTGACGCTGTTCGATTGGCTCGAGGTTGACGACAAAGCGAGCCACGCCCAAAAAGCGGCGTAGCAACCATTGTCGATTTGATAAATGTGGGAGCGGCCTCAGCGCCGCGACTTTCACAAGGACCGCTCGCGGTCGGGACACTAAGGTCCCTCCCACATTACGGTTTAATCAGCGGCGGAATGTCCTCGGTGATTCCAGCGTCGACGCCGCGGCGGAGCTTGCTGTTCCATGCGCCGTAAAAGAAATAGATCACCAGTCCGATGACGAGCCAGACAAGAAAGCGGATCCAGGTCAGGACCGGCAAGCTCAGCATTAATGCAATGCACAGAATGACGCCGAGAATTGGGAAGATCGGAACAAACGGTACCCGAAACGGCCGGGGACGCTCCGGCGCAGTGCGGCGCAGCACATTCACTCCCAAGCAAACAAGGATGAATGCAAAGAGCGTTCCGATATTTGTTAGATCGGCGAGCGATCCGATGTCTACCACCATGGCAACGCCGCCGACGACGATGCCGGTCCAAATGGTGGTGATGTACGGCGTGCGAAAGCGCGGATGAATTTTGGCAAAGTATTCCGGCAGCAATCCGTCGCGGGCCATCGCCATGAAAATGCGCGGCTGACCGACTTGGAAAACAAGCAGGACCGAAGTCATACCCGCGAGCGCGCCCGCGCTGACGAGGGCTTGCGCCCAGGGTTTGCTTGCGAACGCGGTCGCCACCGCCGCCGAGTCGCCAAGATAGACTGTGTATTTCTTGATACCGGTGAGGACGCCCGACATGAGGACATAAAGAAGAGTGCAGATGATCAGACTCGTGATGATACCAATCGGCATATCGCGCTGCGGGTTTTTGCTTTCCTCGGCCGTCGTTGAGACCGCATCGAAACCAATGAAGGCGAAGAAAACAATGGCGGCGCCGCTCATGACGCCGGCAAATCCGTTCGGCACGAATGGATGCCAGTTCGTCGGATTCACCATGAACGCTCCGAAAGCAATAAAGAAGACCACGACGGCAACTTTGATGATAACGATCGTCGTGTTCGTCCTGGCGCTTTCGCGAATGCCGTAGATCAGCAACACTGTGACCGCGGCTACAATCAATAACGCCGGCAAATTGAAGGCAATCGCGTGCCCCAAAAAACGCGGAGGCGTAGAAGCAGCATAGTACTGCATCGCTTCGCCGCCTTGCGACATCTTAGTCGCCATTGTTACGGGATCTGTAACGAGCCAAAGCGGAAATTTTATGAGGCCGTGGCTAACCGAATAGAGAAGTTTTACAAAGTAATCAGACCAGCCGACCGCGACCGACATGTTGCCGACCGCGTATTCGAGGATCAGGTCCCAGCCAATGATCCAGGCAATGATCTCACCGAGCGTCGCGTATGAATACGTGTAAGCCGACCCCGAGACTGGAATCATTGACGCAAGCTCGGCGTAACAAAGTGCCGCGAACGCGCAGGCCAAACCGGCGACCATAAATGAAATCGTGATCGCGGGCCCGGCACCGTTTCGTCCGAGTATGACATCTGCGCCCGAAAGCCAAGCCTGGATAAAATTGAGAACCGGCGTTTCGAGCTTCGACGAAAACACCTGACCGGCGGCGGCTGTGCCAGTCAGCGCAAAAATCCCCGCGCCAATGATCGCCCCAATTCCGAGCGCAGTCAGATCAAGCGCGCTCAGCGAGCGCTTCATCTGACGCTCGGGCGCGGCTGCTTCCGCCATCAGGTGATCGGGACTCTTTGTCCTAAACCAATGCGAAGCCATCGACCACAGATCGTGTCATTGCGGCCTTTGGCCGGTCAATGCAAAGTTTCGATGTTGTAGCGGCGTTTGTGTTAAACGCCGAAGCCAAAAAGATAGGCACTCGCCGCGGCCAGCGCCTCCACAACCGTCTGGCGCAGATTTAGCTACCAAACCAACCATGCTCAATCTGAGCGCGGCAAACTTGATCGGCGGTTTCGTCTTTGGCTCGATCGGCTTCGTCGCCTTCATCTACGGAAAGCGAATGAATCTTTGGAAGCCGATGTTCCTCGGCATCGCCTTGATGATTTACCCCTACTTTGTCAGCAATGACGTGGTGATGTGCGTCATTGGAATCCTCGGTTCGACCGCGCTTTTCTTTTTGCGCGATTAAAAAGCGGAGCCCCGCTCAGTCGAGCTCCGCTTATCTCTCTCGAAAAACTTTATCGGCCGAATGCCATTCCGCGCTCGGTATCGGCAATCGCGCGGTTGACATTCTCGAGCGCCCGAACCCGCCAGCCGCCTTTATTGTGCTCAGCTATCTGCAGCTCCGCGCGCGCGGCGCGGAGATTTTCGAGCGCTCGCTCCATATGCGGTTGGCGGGCGAACGCCGAATTCAGTCCAAGCGCGGAAATCGATAACAAAATAACAATCGTGGTGTTGAATTTTTTCATCGCACCGATCTAACGATTGCGAATTATAACGTCAAGACAGGCGCGACCTTACAAAGTAGACGACTCGGTCGCATTTTTGTAGTCTCACGGCACAATGGCCGATGAACCGGCAAAAATTATCCTCGGTGATACCGCGATTTCCGCGGTCGAGAGAACTGCGCGCCGACGTTGGTTTGGACGAAGCAAAGAGCGACAACCTCTGCCGTTTACACATTGTCAAAATTGCGGCGCCGAGTTAAACGGGCCGCATTGCGCGCAATGCGGCCAGGCGGCAATCGATTATCGCCGGTCATTTCGACACGTGATTGTCGATGTTCTCGACTCGTTTCTGAATTGGGACTCAAAATTTTTCGCCACCATCGGCCTTCTCATCGTCAAACCGTGGCGCCTCACCAACGAATTCCTCGCCGGCAGGCGAGTTCGCTATTTGCATCCGCTGCGGCTCTATCTTTTGGCCAGCATTTTGTTTTTCTTTGCCGTGAATTACGGAGCGCGAGGACTTCATGTCGATCCGAGCAAGGTTGGCCCGAAGGACCGGGCCGAAATCGAAGCCGATCTAAAGAAAGAAGATTTGCCACCGGAGGCACGCACAAAATTGGAGAAATTGTTACGCGAACCTTCTCCGGCTCCGGCCATGCCTTCGCCTAGCGCGAGTTCTCCTCCAGCAGCGCCCTCGCCTCCGGCAGGATCGACGGCCGCGCCGCCGACAAAAACTTACGGGCCGGTGACAGATCGACCATTTGTGGTCTTCGATGCGGACACGAACAAATCGTCAACCCCGTTCGAGAAGTGGATCGAGGCGCGGGCC
>Ga0193750_1000208_pt1 | contig 16991 bp, 13 predicted proteins | sample L1c1metaG_FD_160569 | JGI IMG/M metagenome (GOLD analysis project Ga0193750, IMG submission 160569) | Soil microbial communities from a riparian zone of the East river system, Colorado, United States - L1c1 | ecosystem: Environmental > Terrestrial > Soil > Riparian zone | place: USA: East River... | reverse complement strand
AGCTGACAAAGCATATACCGGTTTCGAAAAGTGTGTAAAGCATCAAAAACTCGATCAGAGCGCTTCATTTTGTCTATCTCCTTACTTAGGCTGACCCGCTTGATCCCATCCGCAACGGCAAGGCAGTTCCTTGGCCAGAGTGCGCAAGTCCTTCAATTCAGATGGGTTGTACGGGAAAGCTCTGGTTACCTTTAATAGATGCGCCGACGCTGCCGAAAGTTTCTTAGAAAATGGATTTGGGCCGGTAGCAGCGGAAGCTCATCGGACTGGCCAAAAGCTAAAATCACCCGCGGAACTTTGTACGGTAGCCGGAAACGATGGGAACGTCAAGTGTTTAATAAAGAACAGTATGACTCGGATGGTCCTACCGCATCCATCTCGTTGGGATTACAGCACTTCTGGCCTTCACGCCCAAAACGTCCGATCCAGAGTTCGATACTGGATAGCCTCAGCGATGTGTTTGGGAACGATGGCGGCAGCAGATTCGAGGTCCGCAATCGTCCTGGCGACTTTAAGGATACGGTCGTGAGCGCGAGCCGTCAGACCCTGCTGAGCCATCGCCCGCTCCAGCAGGCGTTCGCAATCGGTCGAGAGCTCACAGAAAGAACGAATATGACGAGGTCCCATTTGCGCATTGCAATAGAGCTTCTCGCGTGTGCAAGAAGAGAACCTGGTCAACTGAACTTCTCGGGCGCGAATAACACGGTCACGGATTTTGGCCGAGCTTTCTGGCTCGGCGCCGGAGCGCAGCTCCTTATAGTTCACAGCAGGAACGTCGATATGAATGTCGATGCGGTCGAGCAACGGACCAGACATCTTTGACATGTACCGCTGAATAATCAAGGGCGAGCAATGGCACTCACGAGAGCGATCGTTGAAGTACCCGCAAGGACAAGGATTCATCGCGCCCGCCAGCATGAAGCGCGCAGGAAAAGTAAGCGACATGGCAGCGCGGGCAATGCAAACCGTGCCGTCTTCCAGCGGCTGGCGCATAACTTCGAGCACATTGCGCGGGAACTCGGGCAGCTCATCCAGAAAGAGCACCCCGTTGTGCGCGAGCGACACTTCACCAGGACGAGGAACGGCGCCACCTCCGATCAGACCGGCGTCAGAGATAGTGTGGTGCGGAGCGCGGAAAGGACGCACGCCGACTAGGCCGGCTCCGGCGTCGAGCACTCCGGCAACGCTATGAATTTTTGTGGCCTCCAGCGCTTCTTCAAAAGTAAACGGAGGCAGGATCGTGGGCATGCGCTTAGCAAGCATGGTCTTGCCTGAGCCCGGAGGACCGATCATCAAAATATTGTGCCCGCCCGCACACGCGACTTCCAAAGCGCGCTTGGCAGTATGCTGGCCGCGCACGTCTTTGAAGTCCACAACAAAATGCTGCGATTCGGTAAGGAGCGCATCGCTGTCCACCTTCAAGGGTTGAATGCCGTTGCCCGTGTTAACGAAACGAATCACGTCGAGCAATGACTTCACCGGATAGACCTGCACCCCGCCCACCATAGCCGCTTCCCGCGCATTGAGTTCAGGAACCACGAGGCGAGGAATTTTCTTGCCGCGAGCTTCAATCGCAATGGGCAGAGCACCTCGCACTCCGCGCACTCCGCCATCCAAAGAAAGTTCACCGACGAAAACACAGTCTTGAAGTTCTTTCTTGTTCAAACCGCCGTAGGCACCAAGAATGCCGAGCGCCATGGGAAGGTCGAATCCAGATCCCTCTTTGCGAATATCAGCCGGCGCAAGATTGATGGTGATTTGTGTCAGCGGAATGTCATATCCGCAGTTCTTTAGGGCAGCACGCACACGGTCGCGGCTCTCGCGCACGGCGGCGTCGGGCAGACCGACGGTGTGAAAGTGATCTTCGGAAGTCTTGACGCCAGAGATATCGACTTCGACTTCAATGATGCTGGCGTCGATGCCATACACTGCGGCGCTTAAAGTCTTGTAAAGCATATGTCTCAGATAGGCAGATTCATCCGGCCCCGCGGTGACGGGAGTAGCTCAGCCGAATGCCGGACGAACATTCACCATACGACCTGAATCAGAGGATGCAGCGTGACTGCCGTCACATCGGCACGTGACAAGCGAGAGCACGAACCAAGTTATCTAATACAGTTTTGGTTGTCGCCACTTCGCTTGTGCACTACGATTCATCTAACGCCCACCGAACCCTGAGAATTCACATCATCAGCGAGGATTTGGGGGCGTCGGCTCATGCCGGAAAAGGGAAAACAACTCGGACGCACTCCCGCAAATCCCAACCTTTTAGAACGGGAAGAAGCACGTCTGTGGCGGGTTGCGTTGCTCTTTGTGGTGTTGCTGGCGACGGCGCTGGCCGCAGTCACCTGGGAGCGGCTGCAGGCGCTTCCCTATCACCTCGGATTGCTGCCTATTGCGGTGCTATTGGTGGCCATCTCTTTCGCGGCATTCACCTATGGGCGGCGAAAACAAGTCACAGAACTAAAAGAACTGGTGCGTGGGTTGCAGGACCACGTGAGAACTCCTCCGACGGACGAGCAACTCGACCAGCTCAGCCAAGTCATCGCCCGCTCGCAGCGCAGCTTCAAGGAACTGATTGACTCCTTCGACGATGTGGCCTTTGCTTTCTCGCTGGACGGCACAATCCGCACCGTCAATCGAAGCGTGACTCAACTTCTGGGGGTGCCCTACGCAGCCATTGTTGGATGCAAGCTGGATGAATTCATCGAGGAACCGCCGCGAGGCGATCTGGAGCAAGGTCTGGCTCGCTTTCTTGAACGACGGCGCTGGTCTGGAATGGTTCAGGTGCGGCTCAAGAAGAGGTCGCGGTCACTGTTCTTTGATTGCGTGCTGAACGCTATCGTGAAAGGTGACGAGGTGGTGGGTGTAAGTACGCTGGCTCGCGACGTCACCGAAGAACGAGAAAAGGAAAGACGTTTCACCGAACTATTCGAAACCCTGCAGGAAGGAGTTTACTTCAGCACGCCCGAGGGAAAGCTGCTCGACGCCAACGCTTCGCTGGTACACATGTTGGGATATGGCAGCAAGCCGGAACTCCTGGAGCTCGACTCGACGGCATTGAATTTCGATCGTACGAAGAGTCCGGTGCTGGGACGAACAGCGGACGATCGTGGTGGCGAACGCGCCCGGGAAATCACACTTCGCCGCCGGGATGGGACTTCGGCCATTTGCCTGGATACTTCGCGAGCGGTGTGGGACGCGGCTGGGAAGATCATCCGCTACCAAGGGACTCTGGTCGATGTTACAGAGCAGCGCGAGATGGAAAAAACGCTACGCCGCCAGGAAGAATTTCAACGCTACCTGCTGGAGAGCTTCCCAGATTTAATATTGGTGATCGATCTGAACGAACGGTACAGCTTTGTCAGCTCTCGCATTCAAGATCTGCTCGGTTACAAACCCGAGGACTTGTTGGGAAAGAAAGTTGAAGAGGAGCACGGCGATTCCCCGGAGTTTCTGGCGCTATTTCGCGATGTGGGCAGGGGTCGAAAACAGTTCGGGTTCTGCGAGTACGGCGCACGACACCGCGACGGAAGCTGGCGGACTATGCGAGCATCGGCCAGTCCACTGTTCGACGCGGAAAGTAAGCTGAGTGGCGTCATTGTGTCAGTGCGCGACATCACGGTTGAGAAAAAGCTTGAACAACAAGTCATTCAGAGCGAGCGCCTGGCTGCAATGGGACAAATGATCGGCGGCTTCGCGCATGAGCTAAACAATCCGCTCACCAGTATTCTGGGAGTAAGCGAATTGTTGCAGGAAGGAGAGGTGACCGAGCCAGTCCGCAAGCACTTGACCATGCTGCAACAGCAAGCTCGGCGGGCAGCAGAAATCGTCCAGAACCTGATGTATTTCTCTCGTCCGCCAGCACCCGGCAAGAGTGAGATCAACGTCAGCGAATTGATTCAGAGGACGCTGCACCTGCACGCGTACTCTCTGCGCAAGAACAACATCACGGTGGATTTTCTGCCAGAAAAGTCATTGCCATCAGTGAATGGCGATCCTCATCAGTTGATGCAGGTTTTCCTTAATCTGATTCTGAATGCGGAGCAGGCCATGCGAGAAGTGCGCGACCGGGGTACGTTGCGGATTCGCCTGGGGAAGGATGACAACACAGTGACTGCCACTTTCCAGGACGATGGGCCCGGAATTTCGCCGGACATCCTGCCAAATATCTTCGATCCGTTTTACACGACCAAGCGGCCCGGCCGGGGTACAGGGCTCGGTCTGAGTATTTGCAAAGCGATTTTGCGGGAGCACGGAGGAAACGTGGAAGCTGCCTCGGGGCCAGGTGGAGGCGCGATATTCACGGTACTGCTGCCGTCGGGGCCGGCCACATCTGCGACTGCGGGCACTTAATCGAAAAAGTTTTCGTCGATAGTCTAGCGTTCTACCGCCATTGCAACCGCATTACCGCCTCCCAGACAAAGAGCAGCAATACCGCGGTGAACGTTGCGCCGCATCATCTCATAAATCAGAGTTACCAGGACGCGGGCTCCGCTGGCTCCGATGGGATGTCCGATTGCGACCGCACCGCCATTCACGTTGACCTTCGCGGGATCGAGACCAAGCTCCCGCATTACACCCAGGGCTTGCACGGAGAAGGCTTCGTTGAGTTCGTAGAGATCGACATCTTCGTTCCTCCAGCCAGTTTTTTCCCAAATCTTCCGCACCGCGGTGACCGGAGCCATCATGACCCAGGCAGGATCGATACCGCTGCTGGCCTGAGCAACGATACGAGCCATTGGTTCTGCGCCGAGTTCTTTTGCACGTTTGGCACTGGTCACGACCACCGCGGCGGCGCCATCGTTCACTCCGGGTGCGTTGCCGGCGGTCACTGTGCCATCTTTCTTGAATGCGGGCTTTAGCGAACGGAGAATCTCGATTGTAGTGTCCTCTCTGGGTGATTCATCCTTATCGAAGATGATGGGCGACTCGCCCTTCTTCTTTGCCGGCAATTCAACCGGGACAATTTGCGACTTGAACCGGCATTCCTTGATCGCAGCTACCGCTTTGCGATGAGAGTTCAGGGCGAATTGATCCTGCTCTTCGCGCGTAATCGAATATTTTTCTGCAACGTTTTCCCCGGTGATGCCCATGTGATAGTCGTTGTAAATGTCCCACAAGCCATCCTGCACCATGGAGTCGATGATCTGCGCGTTTCCTAAACGGTAGCCTTTCCGAGCCTGAGGCAAGAGATAGGGAGCATTGCTCATTGATTCCATGCCCCCGGCGACGACGACTGAACTGTTGCCTGTTTGTATTGCTTGCGCTGCAAGTGCGACCGCTTTCAGTCCGGAGCCGCAAACCTTGTTTACAGTCATGGCACTCACTTCGGGAGACAAACCGCCGAACAGAGCCGCCTGTCTTGCCGGATTCTGACCCAAGCCGGCGGATATTACATTGCCCATGATGCATTCATCGATCTGCTTGGGATCGAGCTTGGCGCGTTTCGTGGCTTCGCGCACAACGATTGCGCCCAGTTGAGTTGCGCTGAGATCGGCCAAGCTTCCCTGGAATTTTCCAACCGGGGTGCGACACGCTGAGATGATGACGACATCGTCCAAGGCAGCCATTCATGTGCTCCTGCGAAGATTTCTGACTCCAGTAATTATAGATGCACGAGCGTGAGAAACGTTGAATTAGCTGGATTGAGCTTGCACGCGAGCGCACCTCTGCGAGGCCAGCTTGGATAATGTGGAACGAGATTTGAGAAGTGAATGCCGCTCGAATCTTTCGCGTGAAATGATGATTGATCGTGGCTGTGCGGAAGAAAATTCTTCTCTAACGTCGTCTGGTGACTTTGGTGTGTCGGTCGCACGCGCTCGAAGGCGTGATTTTTTTCTTGACATCACTTTTTATTGACTCTATACATTCAATTAGTGTGCAACTGAAGACCGTTGCATAGTCCATGAAAAATGGAAGGGAGAATAGAACCATGGCACCAAAGAAGAAAGCAAAAAAAGGCAAGAAGAAACATTAAGAGCAGTTAAGTAGAAAACAACGGGGACGCGAAAGCGTCCCCTAAGTTTTTTGGTGCGACTGTTTGCGATTCGTGGAAAGGCTTCTTTAGTTATGGCGACTGCTAACTTTCTTTGCGGTGGGGATGGAATATAGGCGCTTCTCGGTGGCGGGGCAAAGATTGCGATAGGGACAGAATGCACAGTAGAAGCCGGGCTTGGCTTTGAAGTTTCCCGCCGCGATGTTCTGGGCGACCTCATCCACTTTCAGCCGCGCTCCTTCCAACTGCACATCGGTACGCCGCGAAATCACCGTGACGTTCTCCAGCAGATTGTGAAAGACGAGTTGATCCACGCGGTATCCCCATTTCTCGCGAGCGGCCAGTGCATAAACTGAGAGCTGAAGGCTTTCGTCGGCGTCTTCCTGTGATTGAGGCTTTCCGGTCTTGTAATCGGTGATGACAACGGAGCCGTCGGCTGCGCGGTCGATTCGATCAATGCGTCCGACCACAGTGGTAGTTCCGATCCGCACCTCAAAAGCTTCCTCTGCGTGCAGCACCTCAGGAACCGGAGCAGCTTGCGAGGCACTGTGGAACTGGCGTAGCTGATCGATACCCTGAGTTTCGTAAAGATCGTGCTGATAGCGATCCTGGATTCGTGCCCGTCCGAGATCGATACGGAACAATTCGATGAGTGCTTCTTCGGAATACGGGCGCCCAAATCGTACCGAATCGTAATAGGCGCGTAGCACGCGATGCATGCTGGCGCCGTACTGCATGGGGGCAGGGGCCTCGCGGGGAATACGCCACTCACGCTCAAGCTTGAACTGTAGAGGACAGATGTCGTAGCTGGCCACCGCCGACGCGCTCAATTTGGCGCTGAGATTCTGGGTGGGCGCGAGCAGAAGCCATTGGCTGGTTCGTGAGGCCTCGGCGGGAACGGCAGCCTCACCAAATAAATCTGTCTGAAATGCATGCGCCGGCCGAGACCGCAGCCAGCGATGGAGTTGGGAATCTTTCAGCAGATCCCGCAAAAAACCAGGGGGAGTGGAATCCTTTTTCCCTGTCCCTCGCCGTGCGTAAATGGTAAGAGAGTCCCGGGCTCGGGTCATGGCAACGTAGAACAGCCGACGTTCCTCCTGAAGCTGCAGTTCCTTTCCGTCATCCTGGGCAATTGAGTCGGGATCGCGTAATTGACGAGGAAATTCGACCAAGGTTTCGTGGAACGATCCGGGGAAGGAGGGAGAACTCGCGCGCAGGATAAATACGTGAGGGAATTCGAGTCCTTTGGCCGAGTGGGCGGTCATGAGGCGGACGGCGTTGTCCTCATGCGATGGCATAGCGATGGCGCCGCCGGCCTCGCGGAAATAGTCCATGTATTCCAGCAACTCGGCAATTTCCTTTGTGCTGGTGATCGCCTTCTTTTCCCAATTGCTGACAAATTCCAGGACGGCAGCCAGCGGACGCGATGAGCGGTCGAAGCCAAAACGCTGGATAATGATCTCCAAAGCGGAGCGGCTTTTGGCTTTCGTGCGCACGATTTCATCGCGTACTTGCTGCAACTCTTCAAGCACTGCGGGGCCTCCGGGGATCTGGGGTAGAACAGGAGATAGTCCTGGCGCCTCTGAATCGCGAGAAAGCTTTCGCATGCCAGCCCGTAGTTTTTCCGGATCGATGTCGAACTGAGGCAGCGCTGCAACCCGGAAAAGACTAGCTCCATCGTCTGGCGACACCACAGCGCCCAGGCAGGCAAATAGGTCGCGGGCTTCAGGCATGTCCATGACGTCCATATTCTCGATGGAGAAAGGCATCTGGCGTTCGGCAAGCTCAACTGCAACTTGATCGCGATGAGGATGCGCGCGATAGAGGATGGCGAAATCCTTCCATTCGCATCGTAGACGGCGGCGCTTCTCTTGAATGACTTTTCCCAGGTCGAAGCATTCGTTTTCTTTTGCAGTGAGAATGACGGTTTCGACCGGATCACGCTGCGATGATTTTCCCTCCCTGGCGGCATCTTCGTCGCGCTTTGAAACCAGAGGGGACCGCTGATAAGGGAAGCTCGTCTCCTTTTCTGGATGAAAAGTAGTCGGATTTTTCGAAATAACCGCGCAGGCCGTTCTCAAGATCGGAGTGGTGGAACGGCGGTTCTTGTCCAGTACGACTACTTTTGCTCCAGGGAAGTGATGGCGAAATAATCCGAATGCGGCACTGGATGCGCCACGGAAACGGTAGATGGCTTGATCGGGATCGCCGACGGCGAAGATATTGCGCTCTGAACCGGCGAGTTTCTGGAGGATCTTTACCTGAGCAAAGTTGGCGTCCTGAAACTCGTCTACCAGGATAAATCGGGCATGTTCCCGTTCGTGAGCAAGCAGGTCGTTATCCTGCTCGAGCAGTGCGTGCGCGTGTGTAATCATGTGGCCGAAGCTGCCCAGATTATCTTCGGCGAGCATCCGTTCAACAGTGGTGAAGACGTTGGCAATTTCACGGCAACGCCCGAGCACTTCCTCATCGGAAAGCGAAGCCGCATCTTTGGATTTACTCACTCGCGGGACTGGCAGTTCGTTGCGCCCCAGGCGAGCGACATATTCAGCGTACTTCTCAGGACCGACCAGCTCGTCCTGGCAACGACGCATGAAATCCAGCAAGTCATTGAGAAACTGACTCACCTTCGCGGCCCGCACGAAATAATTCAGATGTAGCTCGCGGATACGTTTTCGGAGATAAATCCAGAGATCTTTTTCATCGAGCACTCCGAATTGCTTGCCGCAACGAGCCAACAAGTTATTGCAATAAGCGTGGAAGGTAGTGACCTGGAGACCCGACATTTCAGTTCCGCAAAGTTCCGCCTGGACACGCTCTCTCATTTCTCGGGCGGAGTTTTCGCTATAGGTAACTGCGAGGATTTCTTGGGGAGACACGCCGCATTCGCGGATCAGTCGCGCGATTCGGCGCGTTAAAACAGTCGTTTTCCCGGTGCCGGCACCGGCTATCACGAGCATAGGCCCGAGGACGTGCTCGATGGCTTGGCGCTGGCATTCGTCCGCTTCGAAGACGAACGTGGACCGCATCATTGGTTTCGGAGTTGCCACTGGGCTGGAGCATAACAGAGATGTCTGAGGATTTCTGCTGGATGAGATTGTTATGCGAGTTCTGAAAGAGTCACGGCTAATGCCGCTATGGCTGCGGTTTCGACGCGAAGGATGGTGTTGCCGAGAGAAGCGGAAATCCACCCTGCATCGCGGAACAGTTCGAGTTCTGATTGAGTCCATCCGCCCTCGGGGCCAAACGCGAGGACAATCTCACGTGTCGAATGGGTGTGGAGCACATCCTTGAGCTTTGTTTGCTGCTCGGATTCGGCGAGCACAATACGTATAGTACCCGGTAGCGCTACGGCTGCGGTCAACTTCATGGGTTGGTCGATCTTAGGCGGCGAATTGCGGCGCGATTGTTCAGAAGCCTGGAGAGCAATACGCTGCCAGCGTTCGACGCGTTTCGACGCTGCGGCAGCCAAATGAGTTTCGGTGCGGCTGGCAATGACAGGCACGATTCTGGTTGCGCCTAGTTCCGTGCACTTTTCGATCGCCCATTCCATGCGGTCAAATTTGAAGATGGAGAGACCAAGCGTGACATCAGGCGCGGTGGCCGTAGTTATTTCGTCGCCCAGTTCGAATTCAATTCGGTCGGGATCGATGCGCGTGATGCATCCGCGACGGACATTTTCGCCAGTAGCTATTTCGAATTCCTGTCCTACACGGGCGCGAAGTACTCGGGACAAGTGTTCAGCGTGTTCACCGGTGAGGGCAGCGCGATTGCCGGAAACTTCGTCGGCGATCCAGCGGCGGCGGGACATAAAGACAGTGGTCAGTGGCTAGTTGCCAGTGGCTAGTTAACACCAGCTTATCCGAAGATTTCTTTTACTTTGCCTAGTAGGGTGCGACGTTGAGGTTTATTTTCGACCTTGGTGGTGCTTTCTAATTCCTGAAGCAACTCGCGCTGGCGTTTGTTTAGCTTGCCCGGAGTCTGCACGCGCACCTCGACGAAGAGATCGCCTTTGCCGTGGCTGTTCAGCATCGGGACTCCCTTTCCTCGAATGCGTAGAGTGGTTCCGGACTGTATGCCATCAGGAATCTTGAGCAGATGTTCGCCCTCGAGAGTCGGCACGTGGATTTCTGTGCCCAGCGCGGCTTGCGTAAAAGAAATGGGGATCACGCAGTAGAGATTGTTGCCCTCGCGTTCAAAGAACGCATGCTCTTTGACATGCAGAACAACATACAGATCACCGGCAGGACCGCCGAAAGCGCCGGCTTCGCCCAGGCCGCCGAACCGGATCCGGGTGCCGTCTTCCACGCCAGCGGGAATTTTGGCGTCGATAGTTTTCTGTCGGAGTATCCGGCCTTCGCCCTTGCATTTTTGACAGGGATCGGTGATGACGCTGCCTGCTCCCTGGCATGTGGGACAAGTGCGCGCAATGCTGAAGAATCCCTGCTGATATCGGACCTGGCCGCGCCCGGCACAGGAGCGGCAGGTCACCGGCGCTTTGCCTGGGGCTGCACCCGTTCCTTTGCATTCTTCGCAAGTCTCGTGGCGGCGGACTGTAACTTTTGTCTCGGTGCCGAAGAAGGCCTCTTCAAATTCTAAGTTGACATCCTCTCGCAGATCGGCGCCGCGCTGGGTACGGGTTCGACGACGCGAACCTCCGCCGCCGAAAATGTCTCCGAAGCCAAAGAAGTCGCCGAAAATGTCGCTGAAATCCTGAAAGACGGTGGCGTCAAAACCAACGCCAGCTCCACCGCCTACGCCGGCGTGACCAAAGCGATCATACAAAGAACGTTTTTCACCGTCCGCGAGAACCGCGTACGCCTCGCTGGCTTCTTTGAATTTCTCTTCCGCGTCGGGATTATTAGGATTGCGATCGGGATGAAATTGTAGAGCGAGTTTGCGATAGGCGCTCTTGATTTCCTGGTCGGTGGCGGCGCGTGCCACTCCCAGGACTTCGTAATAGTCGCGTTTTCCGTTGCTGGTCAGGATAACTGGTCCGTCCTCTCAAGTTGGATTCTGATTTTAGCGCTTGGGATTCTGCGCAACCTTCACCATCGCGGGACGCAATAAGCGATCTTTGAACTTGTAGCCGCGTTGAAGTTCTTCAAGCACCTGGTGATCTTTGGCTTCGGTGGTATTCACCATTTCGACCGCCTGGTGAAAGCGAGGATCGAAAGGCTCACCTTTCGCTGGGATGGGGCGCAATCCCATCTTCAACAAGGCGTCATACAATTGCTTGTAAATCAGTTCGACGCCATTGCGGAATTCTGAACTGTCCGCTTCTGAGCCCAAGGCTCGCTCAAAGCTATCCAAGCTGGGGAGCAGAGTTTTTACCGAGTCCGCCAAAGCATATTCGCGGAACTCCTGTTGCTCGCGCTCGGCGCGCTTTCGAGCGTTTTCGAATTCAGCCTGCAGACGAGCCAGACGATCGACCAGGGCGTCCCGTTCCGCCTTCAGCTTTTGCGACTCGGAAACGTGGGACGCACCCTCAGAGCGTGGCGCCGCTGTGGAGCTTTGATCATTAGCGTCATCTGAAGCGGGGAGTTCGTGCTCCGCGTCAAGTTCGGGGGCGTGGACTTCCGATTTTCCGTTGGTTCTTGCCATGATTGTCACTCAGTTTCATTTAGGACTTTGTCAAACAAACGCGCGATATAAGAAACCGTCGTAATCGCATGTTGATAATCCATGCGGGTGGGACCGATCACCGCTAACGATCCCATCACTTCGCCGCCTACACGAGCAGGTGCGCCAATGAGAACGAAGTTGCGCATCGAAGGCAGCGCCTGGTCCAAACCGATGACCACGCGTACTGCTTCCTGCTTGGCGTCAAGATAAGCGCCGAGCAGATCGACCATCTTCTGTTTTTCTTCTAAAGTTTTCAGCAGTTCTTGCAGGCGCTGCCGATCTTGCTCGCCAGCCACCAGGTTGGCTGCGCCCTCCACATAGACCACTTGAGCTGTGTCATCTCCGGCCAGCGCTCCCTGCCGATAGAGTTGCTCGACAGAAGCCATCAGGCGATCGTATTCGCTTCGCTCTTGCTCGAGACGGCGCGCAAGTTCGGTACGCAACGCTTCCATCGTCCAGCCACGAAAATTTTCGTTGATGAATCGGGCGGCAGCGTCCAACTCCGACTGAGGAAGATCGAGCCGCAGCACACGATCGCGAACCAGGCCCGACCTCGTTACCAGAACCGCCAAAACCTTCTGGTCTCCCAGGCGCGAAAAGTAAACGTGTTCAAGAGCATTCTTCGGACCGCCGATCGCTACAGCGACACCCACGTTGTGCGAGATAAGTGACAGCACGTGTGAGGTGCGCTCCATAAATTCTTGCACGTCCGAGATCCCGTGCAGCGAACCCTGAATAATGTTTTCGTCTTCGTCGGAGAGACGCGCTTTGCCCGTGAGTTGTTCAACGTAGTAACGATAAGCTTCGGTGGTCGGCACTCGTCCCGCGGAAGTGTGAGGCTGCTCGAGTAGGCCGGCATCCGACAAATCAGCCATCACGTTGCGGATTGTCGCCGGACTTAATCCTTCGCGATTGGCGCGGGCGAGCGTGCGCGATCCGACTGGCTCACCGGTGGCAATAAAAGTTTCCACGATGGCAGTAAGGATTTCGCGTTCCCGTTCACCGATATGTGGGCCGGTCTGCATAATGATCGGCGGTGTCAGCTGCCCTCAAATTTGCTTTGTACTGGTAAGGGGTACTCGCTTTGTTGAAGGGAGGTAAGTACCTTAAAACCAAAAGCTTAGGCTAACACCTTTGCATTGTCCTACTCTTTGATTCTAGGAAGGGTAGGTCAGGCTGTCAAGTATTAGCACTCTAGGCCGTAGAATGCTGATTCTGAAGACTAAACGATGCACTCGAAACTCCATGTGGCTGTTGTCGGGGCAGGCGCCTTCGGAGGCTGGACTGCGTTGCAGCTCTTGCGCCGAGGTGCGCGAGTCACGTTGCTTGACGCCTGGGGACCCGGAAACTCGAGGGCGTCCTCGGGCGGTGAAACGCGTGTGATTCGCGGTACCTATGGACCCAACCAGCCCTACACGAAGATGGCAGCCCGCGCTCTGCAACTGTGGAAAGAACACGAACAACTATGGGGTCGCCAGTTCCTTCACCCAACAGGTGTGCTGTGGCTGGCGGCTGCCGATGATCAGTTTGAGCGTGGTTCTCTTCCCATGTTGCGCGAGGCAGGAATTCCGTATGCGGAGCTTTCTGCGGAGGAAATAGGACAGCGTTGGCCACAAATTAGTCTGGAAGGGGTTCGCTGGGGAATCTACGAACCGGAAAGCGGCTTTCTCAAAGCGCGAGCTGCGTGCCAGGCTGTGCTGGAAGGATTTCTTCGGGAAGGAGGCGAATACAAGCAGGCAGCCGTGGTGGCGCCGGACCTCGAGGACGGCAAGCTGCAAAGCCTTCCACTGTCCGACGTCTCCAAAATAGTGGCAGACCGATACATCTTTGCCTGTGGACCTTGGCTGGGCAAGCTGTTTCCCAAGGCGATCGGAGATTTTATTCGTCCCACCAAGCAGGATATATTTTTCTTTGGCACTCCGGCCGGTGATGATCGCTTTTCTGAGAGGAATTTGCCGGTATGGGGCGACCATCGAGATCGGTTCATCTACGGAATTCCAGGCAATGAAGGACGCGGTTTTAAGATTGCCGATGACACTCGTGGAGTAGATTTCGATCCCACGACCGGAGAACGTGTGGTTGACGCCGAGGGGCTAAAGGCGATCCGTGAGTATCTGGGTTTCCGATTTCCGGCTCTGAAAGACGCGCCGCTCCTCGAATCACGCGTATGCCAATACGAGAACACTCCTGATGATCACTTTCTGGTAGATCGGCACCCAGCCGCAGAAAACATATGGCTGGTCGGGGGCGGATCAGGTCACGGATTCAAGCATGGGCCCGCGCTGGGCGAGATGGTGGCCGAACTAGTGATGGAGGATAAAGATCCGGATCCGTTATTCAAGCTGGCACGGGCAAGAAAATGATTCCCGGGACGAGGCTTTCCCTCGACTTGCTACTGGACGTGGATCACACTTTCCGACTCGCCGGCCTTGATTTCGGCCACACGGGCCATCACCTTGCGCGCGAACTCATACAACGATTGCGCCGACGGAGAGTCCTCTCCCTCGAGCACCACCGGTTTACCACTGTCTCCAGCTTTGCGAAGTTCGGGATCCAATTGCACCGCACCCAGATAGGCGACCTCAAATTGGCTCGCGGTCTTTTCCGCGCCGCCACGGGAAAAAATATCAGTTTGCTGATGGCAATGTGGGCAGACGAAGTAGCTCATGTTCTCCACCATGCCCACTACGTCTACTTTCATTTGGCGAAACATCTCGATGGCCTTGCGCGCGTCCTGTAGGGACACGTCCGACGGAGTTGAAACCACAATCGCGCCGGTAAGTGGCACCGTCTGAATCAGCGACAATGAAACGTCGCCAGTGCCGGGCGGCAAGTCCACGACGAGATAGTCGAGTTGGCCCCATTCCACGGATCCAAGAAACTGCCGAATGATGGAATGCAACATCGGTCCGCGCCAGATCAGCGGCTTGTCACCGGGATTCAGGAAACCGACGGAAATAACTTTGAGGCCGTGAACTTCCAGCGGCGTAATGCGCTTGTCGCCGCCAATCTTCGGCTGTCCGCTGATGCCGAGCATGAGCGGAACGTTAGGTCCGTAAACGTCGGCGTCCAGCAATCCGACTTTGTGGCCGAGCTTTGCCAGCACAATTGCCAGATTGACCGCCAGCGTGGTTTTTCCAACGCCACCCTTACCCGAGCCGACAGCGATGATCGTATCCACGCCGGGCAAAGGCTGCGGTCCTTGTGGTGGCTGTCCAGGACGTGGCGGCATGGGTGAGCTCAAGGAAAACCCTTCCGATCAGGAATCGAACTATGTCTCGATTATACAGGCGGAATAAGGCGCGGCGGTTGATGGTTGCGGACGGCAGAAGACGTCGCTCGACGCTAGTTCTGGCTGCTGCGCCGGCGTTCTAATTCGTCATGGTGTGTTTCCCGGCGGCGGCCCGCGTCTTCATAGCGGCGGCGTTGCTCTTCAGTCTCCGGGATGACAGCGGGAACGGGCACGTGACGCCCACCACCGTCCACGGCGACGAATGTCAGATAGGCGGAGCTGACATGTTGACACTGGTCGAGAAGATAGTTTTCCACCCAGACTTTTACTCCGACCTCCATCGAAGTGTTGAAGACGCGATTGACGGACGAACGAAGAATGACCAGATCCCCGACATGCACGGGAGTCCAAAAATCGAGATGATCGATGGCAGCGGTGACAACATAATTGCGGGAGTGGCGATGCGCCGCCATCGCACCCGCGAGATCGATCCAGTGCATCAATCGTCCGCCCAATAAAGCACCAAGCGGATTGGTATCGTTGGGCAGGACGATTTCGTTCATCTCCGATTGCGAATCCCCGACGGGGCGGGGCATCATCAGATCTTCCCGTTGTTTCATATTTTTGTGCTCGGTTTCGTGCTCGAAGTAAGCTTCGACACAGATGCCTGCGTTCTGCGGGGCAGATAGGATTGCAAGTAGCACTCTGCCATCGTTTGAATACGCGAGTCAGAATGCGAGGAGATCCATTGTCCCAGAGCGAGGTCGTATTCCAATATACCGTGACCCGCAGGACGATGTGCCGCCTCGCAGACAAAACACACGAGCAGTTGCGAGCCGCAATCGCGGGCGATGGAGAAACGCACTGCGTCGCAATTGCGATCGACAGGCAGACGGGAACAGCCAGCGGCGTAACCCAAATTGCAATAGTCCATCAATTCTTCTTGCGAGGGCTCGACGCCTTCGTGGCCGGGGGCGGAACAATGTCCGTGCCAGCCGCCACCCAATGGTAAACGCGAAGGATGAAGCCATCCGCCGTCTTCCAACTTGCGCACGGGCATGAAGAAGGGACAGGCCAAACTATTCAGCTGCTCCTGATGGGAAGGGACATTGTAACTCAGAACACATTCGGACCGTCCAATTCAGGTTGTAGTAATCTTTGTGACATGGACCGCATCGGCATGCTCGGCGAGATTCTCACTCAAAATCCGAATGACGCATTCGCTCGTTACGGCCTGGCGATGGAATATTCCAAGGCCGGTGAAGTGGAGCGATCACTAGCTGAGTTCAACCAACTGCTTTCGGTCCATCCCGACTACACCGCCGGATATTTCATGGCGGCTCAAACTCTGGTGCAAGCAGGGCGCACTGAAGAAGCTAAGAAGATGCTCGCGAAAGGTATCTCTTCCGCCCAGAGGACTGGCAACGATCACGCGCGGGCGGAGATGGAAGCTCTGCAAGCGGAATTAGGATAATTGGCGGGACAATCTTCTTTGGACAGATTGTGGAGTCGCCTGGTCACCCGGTCTTACGCGCCATCTTAACCATCGCCCATTCCACCACTGCGGGGAAAAGCTGAAACATCTTAATCGCCGGATGCATGGTCCAGGGCACGATGACTTCCCTCTTCTGCTTAAGGTAACCGTGGAATACAGCCCGAGCCACGCGTTGAGCGCTGATTCCGCGGGCCACAGCAGGGCGCACGGTCTTCAACTCTTCCCCTTTGATGGCATTCGCGCTGAAATCTGTACGAACATAGCCTGGGCAGACCGTCATCACGTGGATCCCATCGCTCTTCAACTCGACTCGCGCTGCTTTTCCGAAGGCATTCATTGCGAACTTGGTCGCGCTGTAGGCGGCATGGAATGGCAAAGGAATATGTCCGGCGACGCTTGATATGTTGGCAATCGTTCCCGATCCCTGCTGCTTCATCACGGGAATCACGGCCTGCATGGCGAAAACAGTTCCGAAAAAATTAGTATCGAACATATCGCGGCATGCGGCCATATCCATGTGAGCGACTGAGTCCTGCAGACCGTGGCCTGCATTGTTGATCCAGAGATCGATGCGTTCAAAATGGTGCAAAGTAAGACTGAGGACGCGGTCAATTTCCTCGCGGTTGCGAACGTCGCAGGAG
>Ga0193750_1000207_pt1 | contig 17006 bp, 17 predicted proteins | sample L1c1metaG_FD_160569 | JGI IMG/M metagenome (GOLD analysis project Ga0193750, IMG submission 160569) | Soil microbial communities from a riparian zone of the East river system, Colorado, United States - L1c1 | ecosystem: Environmental > Terrestrial > Soil > Riparian zone | place: USA: East River... | reverse complement strand
GCCTGACGGCGACGGAACGGAACTGATGAAACGATTGCGCGTTGCTTCGCGCATCCGTGGGATTGCAATCAGCGGCTTCGGGAGCAATGCAGATAGGGAGAAGAGCCTCGCGGCCGGTTTCTCCGAACATTTGGTGAAGCCAATCACGATGGAGAGACTCGAAGTGGCAATCCAGACGGTGTTGACGAGTTAGAGAGAAGACGGGAGTGGGTGCCCCGCGGCAGCGGGTTAACTGCATGGCGAAACTTTAGTGAGGACGACGTTTTGAAGGTGCGCTTCCGCAGTCATCTGCGTTGCTTTGCCATTTCTGGGCCATTCTGTTTAGCCGCGAGCGCATCGAGCGCCGCGACGGCCTTACTTCGGCCGGCCGGAAAATCCTGCGGTGGTGCGCAGCGCGTCGGCGTCCATCAGTTTGCCGTCCAGCATTACTATCCGCGTCTGGCGCAGATCGGAGATTCGCGTCGACGGGTCGCCTTCCACGAGCACAAGGTCGGCGGTCTTACCGACTTTGATTGACCCGGTTTTCTTGTCCACGTTAAGGAGGCGCGCAGGGGTAATTGTCGCGGCCGCCAAGGCTTCGGCGTTGGTCAGACCTGCCTCGTGGTAGACTTCCAGTTCGCGGATAATCTCGATGCCGGAGCCGTCGGTGCCGGAAACGATGGGCACGCCAGCCTTGTACATTCGGGTGAGAAGCTGAACCATTTTCGCCCAGCTCGCTCTATAATCGGCCCGGGTAAGATCCTTCGGCACAGCGAAGCCGCCCTGGCGAAAACCGCGTTCGGTTGCCGGCGGTAATGTTCCGACAAAGGGGGCATAAGCCGGAGACAAGTCGCCATTCTCCGGCACATAAAGGCCTTCGAAGGCCACCATTGTGGGATCGGAATAGATTTTCTTCGCTGCCATGGTTGCAACAATTGTCTTCATTGGCTCGGCATCGAGGTCAACGTTGCGGGCGTAGCGGCCCGGGCCTTCGAAACGCATGATGCCGTTATCGACTTTTATCACATCGTCCGGCATGGCTTGCATGATCACCCAGTTGATGTGCGTGATCTCGTCGTAGCCGGCGTTGATCGCGTCCATCGGGCGGATTCCGGCCGGTATGTGGCCGTGAACATGGAGGCCGAGCTTGTGCGCTTCCTCGATGCTGGGTTTGAGCCAATCGGGATTGAAAGTGCCGTAGAATTTCACGCCGGTGAAGCCTTTCTCCTTCGCCTTGTCGACGAGCGAGATGGCTTCGGCCTGGCTCGTGGCAACGTTGGCAACCTGAGCGGTGTATGGACCTTTGCCATCGATCAATGACGAGGGATAAACGTGCGGAAAGAGCAGGTCGCCTTTCGCGGCGCGCTCGCGCCGGTCGATCGTGCGGGTATCGTCGTTGCCCGGATCGCGCACGGAAGTGATGCCGAGCGATAACTCCTGTAGCCCAGTGTAATCGTCGCCGACGTGCATGTGGCAATCCCACATGCCCGGCACAAGCGTCTTGCCTTTGCCGTCGATGATTTGCGCGCCGGCGGGCGGTTTTACTTCTGCAGCCGGACCGAGTGCAGCAATCGCGCCCTTGTCCACCACGACAGTCTGGTCGGATAGAAAATGCAGGTTATCGGCATCGAATAGCTTGACGTTGGTAAAAGCGACGGGCGTCGTTGGAACTTTGGCTAACGACTTAGCTAACGCGGGCATGCGGGCGGCGAGTGCGTCGCCCTGCGCCTTCTGCAGCTTTTCGCGCTCGCTTTCGTAGCCGTCCGGCAACCAAGAGATACCTACGGCAAGGCCAAAGAATTTATCATTCGCGTTGGTCCAGACCGGGATCGGCGAATTACCGAGGCCTGAAATGGCCCAGGCAGTCACGGTCTCTTTCTTATCGCCATTGCCGATCTCAAGACTCGTTAGCTTTTCGGCGGTGGCCTTGCCGCCCGGGAGCAACGGCAGCGATTTGTCCGAACTTGCGATCAAGCGCTCAACGAACTGGGCGTTGAGCTGCATCGGGCCGCCGAACGCGATATAAAACGACGGCGCTAAATACGGCGCGCCGCCAGCGTCGATCGGACTTTTCCAGTTCGCCTTGCCGTCTGCGATGGTGAACTTTTCGCCGGCATCACCGTTTGGAGTGAAACCGCGCACGGTGACGCTCGTTGGCAAACCTTCTGCGCCGAGTTTTGTCGCGGAGTCGGTCTCAAAAACCTGGCCGCGAAGATTCATGCTCTCGCGGCCCATCCGAGTGCCGTCCGGTGTTTGCCAGATCCAGCTGTCGCCGTGCTTTCCGCCGGTCGAGCTAATTATCAAGTGTTCAGCATCAGCGGGCGGTTTAGCAAGGTCGCCCACTGGTGTCTGTGCGCGCGCGGCCGCGGTGAGCAAAGCAAGAAGAGTAAGAAGGAAAGAGCAAGGATTGAGAAGTGAGGTCATACGCGTGGGTTAATAAATTAAAAAGCTTTACAACGCTAAATAGGGAAGGTGGGTAGCCGGCATGGAAACCAATTAAGAGGTAAGAATTAAGAAAGCAAAAAGGAAGAAGTAGAAGGCGGAGCCATCCAGAATTCAGCGATTGCACGAAGTCTTGTTAGGCGAGCGATGTCGCGTGAAAGGCATTTGCCTCACGTCGCTTGGGGAAATTACAGAAAACGCTTGAATAAATCGCGGAGGTACAACGACCAAACATACATATGAAAAGGTTTACCAGTTTACTGATAGGCTGTTCGCTGGCGCTGGCTGGTGTCGCCATGGCGCAACAGCCCAACGAGGAAGCATCACCAGGAAAGAAGAAAAAGCAGGGCGCTGAACAAACGCAGCCAGCCCAAGCAAAACCCGGCGCGAATGCCGCTAAGCCGCAGCAAACCGCCCCGAAGCAACACGGAGCGATGAAGGAACCCGGAGCGGCAGCAAATGAGCGGCCTGCGGGCAAGGGGCATAAAGCCCAGCACGAGCCTGCCACCGGCGCTGGGACGGGAACCGATGTTTCCGGTCAACCGGCCGCTAGCGCAATGCCCGGGACGGAGCATCAGGCAGAGCAGCATGGGAAAGGGATGAAGGGGCACGCGGCGAAGACATCGCCGGCTGCTACTCCAGCGGCGGCAGCCAGTGCAGCTCCGCCAGTTTCTGCAGGCACCCAGTCAAAGGGACAAGTTAATGCGGCGGCCGGGGCGAAGAACAAGCCCGATCCACAAAAAGTGCAGCAGATCAAGGCGCAGCACACGAATTTTCGTGCGCAGGCAAGGCCGCAACAGGTTCCGGCCGTCACTTTCAACCAGAATTATCGGATTCAAGGAAGTGAGAGCTGGCAGGGTCCTCAATATGAAGTATTCCGCTCGTATCGCCCGGAGCGGCACGACGAGGGTTGGTATCGGTCACACTATCCCAGGGTAGAACTGATCGGTGGCGGTTACTATTACTGGAACAACGGCTACTGGTATCCGGCTTGGGGTTACAGTCCTGCTGCGGAATATTATGCCTACGATGGCCCGATCTATGTAGGGCAACGGGCGGAACCGCCGGACCGCGTGATCGCGGATGTCCAGGCTGAGCTTCAGGAGATGGGCTACTACAAGGGTGAAGTGGATGGATTGCTCGGGCCATTGACCCGGGAGGCGCTCGCCGCCTATCAGGCCGATCAAGGGCTCGCCGCTACGGCATCGATCGATGAGCCGACACTCGATTCACTCGGAATGTCCTAAAACGAAAAGCTGAAATCATTAACGAGAAGCCGCCGGGGCGCAGGGATGCCTCGGCGGCTTTTTCTGTTTTTGCAGCTCAACACGCGGCGGCTATCGGTTATCAGACCAGCGGAGAGCCCGGAGCAAGGAGCGGAGACGAGCGAACGTCGTGACTATTTAAGTTCGGCAGCGCAGATCAGTCCGAATGCGAGCCGCAGGTTCCGACCGACGGTCCGGTCGATCCGCCGCGGACGAGGACACCGTAACCGCCAGAGATGACGCGGTGTACGGCTTCACCCGTTTTGGGGTCAACTCGGAGCGGCTCGTCGCGGTAGCTTTGTTTAAGCTCGAAACGCCGCACCGGCTTCGCGGGGTCGGTCGTTTCGTAAACGTAAATAGGCATCGCGTCGATAATCTACACGCAAACGTGGATGTAGATAGACTCTTTTCGATGAATTGGGATGTTTCCCAATTGTCGCTAAATGAAAGTTGCAACTGCACCGATCGCTCAGTTCCCGGGCGTCACTTTTCGATAAGAAAAGGACGCGCTGTTGCCAAAGGTCAGATTTCGGAAGGCGCCAGTCTCGCTGAACCGCCTCCACTCAGACACCATTATCTCGATGAACTTGCGGTACGATTCGTGCGCCGGCGGAAATCCGCCGCCGCCGATCGGGAGATTGATTTGCTGCTGCCGTTCGTTGCCGCAAAAATGCGGCGCGACGTTTCGAGTTTCGTTGTTGTGCGAGGGCAAGGGCGCGGCGTTGGGAATGAGTTGGTTCCATGTTCGCGCCGCTCAGTCCCAGATGGAAACCACGAACTAAGCGCTAAGTGAAGCGACTTCCGACCAAATTTCGCCTTGATAATTACAGAGCAAGGGCTGCATTGGAAAAGCGCGATGTGTAATACCTGCGATGTTCGCTGCGCGCGGAATATGCAATTCAGTTAAAGCTCGCTCGGTCTGCTCCTCGGACATACGATTTTCGCGCACGACTAAAGAGATGGCATGGGCGACCTTGGCATCGCGGAGTATGTCGTGTAATTGTTTGAGATGCACTTGGAATGATCGGAGATTATGAGTGAATTCTGTTCAGGTGCTGAAAATACTATCGCACAAGTTCCTGAATTCCTTGCACGGGATCGCAAACTAATTTCATCGCACGCGCTGGTACATCGTATTGCTCCGCCAGTTTCATTGAAATAGTTGAGGTTGCGAAAGAGTTTTTATTGGGTACACTAGATAACTGCCGCATCCATTTACTATCTGGTTCGCCGAATTCCTTCGGACACACGAGCCGGTTGGCTTCTAGCTGCGATCTCTGCAGCAACTTGGGTAAACTAGAAAGTTTAGTATGATTAAATTATTCCTTAGTGTCACGTTTGCTACCGCCCTCATGGGTTTGGTGGCTTACGGACAAACATCCTCGTCTTCCACCACGGTGGCGACGGGAAGCACTGGAGCAACTGAAACCACGACAACCACGACCGAAAGTCTCGGCACCGTGACCGACTTCACTCCGGGCCAGACAATAGTGCTGAAGACCGAGGCGGGCGAACCTGCGCACTACAAGTTCAGCAAGACGGTCACTTACCAGACCGCGGACGGACGGGTAATTGAGCCTTCAAAAGTGAGAAAAGATTCGAAGGTTCGCGTTCACTACATCAAAAGTGGAGACGACATGCTGGTTGACAAGGTCATTGTAACAGACCGCGACTAAGAAGTCCGGAACACACTTGCTTGGCGCTTAACGTCCAAGCTTAGAAAATTAAACGCCTGGTCGGTCGAGGTACTCTCGCCACCAGGCGTTTTACTTTATTATCTCAGCACGTTGGGCAAGAGACATGGAGTTGAGCGTTGAGATGCGAGATGTGAACGTGAGCACTGAGTGACGAATCGACATTTCGGGCGGCAACGGAGGTAGATGCCCTCGGCGCGAGGGGTTGCGTTAAGTGTCATCAATTATTTGTTCCATCCATGAGCGAGACATTAAGAATCCGACGAATGGCGGCGATGGATGGCGAGGTGGTGGCGACGCTAGCCCGGGAGCTAGGTTATCCTAACGGGGTCGAGGCGATACGCGCGCGCATTCGAGCGATTGGTGATTCGGACCTGCTACTGGTCGCGGTGGATGCGGGCGAAAAGGCAATCGGGTTTATCCAGGCGCATCGGGTTTGCATTATTGCAGTGGGTTTTCGGGTGGAAATTCTCGGCTTGGTCGTGTCATCGTCGGCCCGTCGCAGCGGGATTGCGCGCAGGCTGATTGAGGAAGCGGAATCCTGGGCAAAAAACATCGGCGCGGAGGCGATATCGGTGCGAAGCAATACGAAACGGATCGAGGCCCACCTTTTCTATCCAGCCCTGGGTTACAAGAAGATAAAGACGCAGGCGGTGTATGAAAAGGCGGTGCGGTAGCGGCGCCTTTTCGGTTATCAGTTATCCGTTAATAGTTTTCAGGAAGCTTCAAGTTGTAGGTTTTATCCGCGAGAGTCCGCGGTCGGCCTTTTCAACGCTGCTTTAATTAAAAAATGGCCGGATTTTTTCGTATCGTTTGCCGGCGCCGATTCCTTTAACGCGCTGGAGGTCGTCGGCGCTTTTGAATGGGCGCGCCTCGATGATGCGCTCGGCGATGGACGGGCCAATTCCCGGAACGTTTTCGAGTTCAGTTTGCGACGCGGTGTTGACATCGAGTTTGGCTGAAGCCGGGAAGCCGGAAGGGGTGGTTTCCTCGGAAGGTAATGGCGTAGTCCCCACCCTGGCGCCGAGTGTCGCTGCCGCCTTCACTGGCGTCTCACCGGCGGGGTGAAAAAATTTGTCGAATGGATCAATTCCTTTTTCGCTTTCCGGTTGTTGCGCTCGAGCTGTTATCCGTTCCTCGTTAACTCCCCAACCACCCACCTTTTCCCGCTTCGCCTTGTGCTCCAGTTTGATCAGATTCTTCCATTCGGCCGCGGCTGACGTTAAACCTTCGGGTTTGGCCGTGGCAGGATGGGCCCGAGCAAGACCATTCTCCACCAACTGCTCGCCAAGATCGCCGGTGCGCGTTTGCACAAAGGCATAGAAACGCTGCATTCGGCTTCGACCACCGGCGTCTTCCCAGCACGTCCGCACCAGAAATGAATCGGTGAGTTTTTCGCGGGTAAACTGTTTTGCCAGCTCTCCAACTTGCAGCACCTGATCAACCGTGACTCCGAAGTATGCCGCCTGTTCCTCTACTCGATCGCGGAATTCAGCGCTCGTTTCGGGCGCATCCACAAAATAAAGCCGGAAGATGTATTCATGTCCTTCCACACTCACGTGGAAGCTATCCCCGTCGTTTGGTCGTTTTATCAGATAATGACCGCCTTGCAGCGTGACCCACGGCGCGGCCGCCAGGCAAGGCGCAGTCGCTACCCCTGCTAAAACAAAAATAAGAAACCAGCGTCTCGTTAGTACTTCAAATTGGCGCATCTCGTTCAAACGCTTTGCTACTCCTGCCGTTGCCAGGTCTGGCTGCGACCGATTATTGATACGCCAATGTACCCGCGCACTTCGAGTTGTTGTCCGCCATCCAGAGGAGTAAGCGTGACGCGATAAATCTTGCCGTTCTCCGGATCGAGAATTTGCCCGTCTCCCCACGAAGCTCCATCCTTTTTCACTCCCCACAAGATCGTCATGCCTTCGACCGGTTGATCTTTTCGTTCGCCTTCGCACGGTCGGCAAAGCGGATGCGGTCCCTGCGGGGATTCGAGCACCTGCAGGACTTTTCCGCTGAGCTCGCCGTCTTGCTCGGTGATTCGCACAATTGACTTCGGCCTTCCCGTTTTATCATCAAACGTTTTCCATGTTCCCACAGGCGAATCGTCGCCGGCGAATGCGCTCACCAAACCGAGCCAAAAAAGGGCCGTGCAGATCATCCATTTCATCAAGAGAATTTACCTCAAGTGAGCGACGCACGGCGTCAAATGTTCGCGGTTAGGTCAAGACCTCGAATTGACTCATCATTTTGAACATCTGATACCGATCAGCAATTTCGTCCTGAGTCAATTTGCGCAAGCGCGCGAGACTAAACGCTTCCACACAAAAACTCGCCAGCACACTTCCATAGATCACCGCCTTGCGCATTACATCGAAGGTCACGTTTTCCTGTACGTGCGCCGCCAGGTAACCGGCGAAACCGCCGGCAAAGGTGTCCCCTGCCCCGGTTGGATCGTGAATATCTTCCAGCGGATAAGCCCCGGCGCTGAAAAATTCGTCTTCGCCAAAGAGCAGCGCACCATGTTCGCCTTTCTTGATCGCAACATAGCGCGGGCCATATCCGCGAATTTTTCGTCCGGCCCGAATCAGGCTCGTTTCCTTCGTCATCTCGCGCGCTTCGCTGTCGTTCAAAATCAACAGATCAACTCGCCGCAGCAAAGCGTCGAGATCGGCGCGCGTGGTTTCGATCCAAAGATCCATCGTATCGGCTACGACAAAACGCGGCCGTTCCATTTGATCGAGCACGTGTGCTTGCAATTTTGGCGCGATGTTTGCCAGCAAAACAAAGGGTGTGGCGCGATAATTTGCCGGCAGCTCCGGGGAAAACGTTTCGAAAACATTCAGCGCAACCGAACGCGTCTCGCGCGTGTTGAGGTCCCAGGCATATTCACCTGACCAGCGAAAGGTTTTCCCATTGACCCGTTGCACTCCCGTAGTGTCGATCCGATTCGATTTCCAAAACTCGAACTCGCTCTCTGGAAAATCATCCCCCACCACCCCGACCAAATTCACCGGGGTAAAAAAGCTGGCGCCGAGAGCGGCGTAGGAAGCGGAACCGCCGAGTAAATCGGCATGCTCTTCAACCGGTGTTTTGACGGTATCGAGGGCGATGGAACCGACGACGAGAAGCGACATGGAGGTCAGAAATCAGAAGGTCACAGTTCAGGTTTCAGAGCGCAGTGATTTTTTTACAAGCTCTCGCATATTCGGCAATGTCGTTCGCCTGCAATAAGCCGGAAACGATGACGACGCGTTTCGCGCCGGCAGCGATTACTTGCGGGAGATTTTCCGATTTAATTCCGCCGATGCAAAAAATGGGAATGGAAACTCGCTCGTGCACTTCGCGAATGTGCGCGAGACCAACAGGCGAGTAATCGGGTTTGGTGGGAGTGGAGAAGATTGGGCCGAAGCCGATGTAATCCGCGCCCTCGCGCTCGGCGGCGACAGCTTGTTCGATGCTGTGAGTTGATTTCCCAACGAGGATAGGTCGTTTGATCTGCGCGCGCACCTTCTCGATTGAATCGTCATCCTGACCGACGTGTACACCCTGCACTTCCACGCGTTGCGCGATCTCAGCGTGGTCGTTGGCGATAAGCGGGATCTTTGCCGGCATAGTTAGTTGCAGGAATTGTTCCGCGAGCGCGCTCAATTCGTCGAGACTACGATTTTTGCCGCGCAACTGCACGATGTCGATTCCGCCGGCGATGAGTTTTTCCAAAATAGCCGGCGCGCTTTCAGCACTGACGTAGCCAAGATCGATGATCGCGTAAAGAAGAGCGTCCGCGAGCGAGCGCACCTTACTCGTGCAGGCGGCCGGGCGTTGCAATCAATTCGAATTTGTCCGAATTCATCAGCCGCTCGACAAAGCCGGTGTCGTATTTCCCCTCGCGAAATTCCATGCTGCGCATGATTGCGCCTTGGAATCCAACCGTGGTTTTGATTCCGGTGATGTAATACTCATCCAGCGCACGGCGCATCCGCTCGATGGTCGACCTGCGCGATGCTCCCACCGCGATCAATTTTGCAATTAACGAATCGTAGTACGGCGGCACAACGTAACCGGTATAGGCGTGAGAATCGATTCTAATGCCGCGGCCGCCCGGGGCGTAATAAAATGCAATTTTCCCCGGGGAGGACTGGAAATTTTTCGCCGGATCCTCGGCGTTGATCCGGCATTGGATGGCGTGCAAACGCGGCGACGCGCGAGCGATGTGCGGGGAAAGACGCTCGCCCGCCGCAATGCGAATCTGTTCTTTCACCAGGTCGCAACCGTAAACCTCTTCCGTGATGGTGTGCTCGACCTGAATGCGCGTGTTCATTTCCATGAAATAGAAGTGGCCGGAGTTATCGACCAGAAACTCCATCGTGCCGGCATTTTGATAACCGACCGATTGCGCCAATTTCACGCAGGCGTGCCCCATTTTCTTGCGCAATCCCTCGGTCATGAGCGGCGAAGGACATTCCTCGATCACTTTTTGGTTGCGCCGTTGGATGGAGCAATCGCGTTCACCCAAATGCACGACGTGACCGTGCTTGTCCGCCACGATCTGAAATTCGATGTGATGCGGATTGACGATCAGTTTCTCAATGTAAACGTCGCTGTTCCCGAAAGCCTTCTCTGCTTCCATGCGCGCGGCATGAAAGGCTGGGACAAATGAAGCGTCGTTGTGGGCTGCGCGCATGCCGCGCCCTCCCCCGCCCGCGACCGCTTTGATCATCACCGGGTAGCCGACCTTCTTCGCAACCTTGAGCGCGTCGTTTTCTTCCGTAACCACGCCGTCGCTTCCGGGCGTGACCGGCACGCCGGCTCTGCGCGCAAATTGGCGCGCCAAATTTTTATCACCCATCGCCCGCATCGCACTGGCCGGCGGCCCGATGAAATGGATGTTACAGCTCTCGCATACTTCGGCGAAGTGCGCGTTCTCGGCCAGAAATCCGTAGCCAGGATGAATCGCGTCGACATCGCCCACCTCAGCAGCGCTCATGATGCGATCGATTTTCAGATAACTTTCCGAGCTTGGCGGCGCGCCAATGCAAATCGATTCATCCGCCAGTTGAACGTGGAGCGAATCGACATCCGCTTCGGAATAGACCGCGAGGGTGCGAATGCCAAGTTCTCTGCAGGCGCGAATAACGCGTAATGCAATCTCGCCGCGGTTCGCGATTAAAACTTTCTCAAACATCAGTTGTAGGGCAAGCGCTCCCGCTTGCCTAAGTGAGATCGGCGGCAGGCGACGGGCCTACCCTAAAATAAAGGCGCTGCATTACCGCACGCGATACAGCACCTGGCCGAATTGCACCGGCTTCCCATTTTCGGCGATAACCTCCGCGATCACGCCCATTGTCTCAGCCTTGATTTCATTCATCACCTTCATCGCTTCGATAATACACACTACCGTTTCTTCGGTTACCTCCTTGCCGACATCGACGAAAGGAGGCGCGTCGGGAGAAGCCGCGCGATAAAATGTCCCCACCATCGGCGAAACGATATCACGCAAATGTGACGTTTCGGCCGGCGCTGAAACCGGCTGCCCTGGGCCCGCGTTCGCCGGACCGTTTTGCACCGCAGGCGCGGTCTGCGCTGGCGCCATCGACATTGGTTGCTCGCCAATCCCCTTTTGCAATTTCAAACGGAACCCGTCTTTCTCCATCTCGAACACGGAAAGATCGTTCTTCCGCATCAAATCGATGATGGCTTTGATATCTTTGAGTTCCACGGCGTGCGGGATGGCTAAGCCGCTTAGGTAACGCACGTTCGCCGAGCAGGTCAAGGCACGAAATACGCATCGGAAGTCAGGCCCCCAGCCTGACTCGGCCGACAAAGTTCTAGCTTGGTATGTGTTCAACGTCGGCTGACCCTCTCATTAACACCCTGCTTTAGCTGGTGTTAATGACCGCCTGAGGTAAACCCAACCGCTTCAGCGGTTTTGTCAGTGAACAAGTGAACCGCTAAAGCGGTTGTGCTAGTAGACTCGGTCATGCACCTCGCTGAAGCGAGGTGTTAATGAAATGGGCGACAGCACGGAAATGCCAGACACGCACCTAGCTTATCGCCGTCGTGCCCATCAACGGGCACGATGCCCGTTGGCCCCACAGCCAAGGTCGCTGTGCTACAGTTCGCAACTCGGACTTTTTGCCGATACACTTCGATGCGGTTTCATGAGCGGAATTGCCCGAACAAACGTTCACGCTCGCGAGCGACGTGATTTCAAAATAATCGACGAGACGGACGATTATATCGTTGTCGATAAACCTCCGTTGCTCCTCATTCATCCCACCAAGCCAAATGGCGCAACAACGCTTTGGGCGGAATTGCGGCAATTACTTGCATTTGAAATTGCCAGCGGTGGGCAAGTTTCCATCGTCAATCGCCTGGATCGCGAAACAAGCGGCATCGTCCTGGTTGCGAAAACAACAGCCGTGGCCCGGGAATTCGGGCTGTTGATGCAATCGCGTCGCGTGACCAAGGAGTATCACGCGATTGTGTGGGGCTGGCCGGATTGGGAAACCGCAAGTGCCGATGCCCCAATTGTGCGTCAGGGAAAGATCGGGACGTCCAAAATCTATTTGAAGCAGACGATTGATCCCGGTGGTGCAGAAGCGGTGACGAAATTTCAGGTGGTAAAACGTTTTCAAAAACAAACGCCAAACGGTGAATTATTTTCGTTGGTGAAGGCGCATCCTTTGACCGGGCGCACCCATCAGATTCGTGTGCATCTCGCTTCACTCGGGCATCCAATTGTCGGCGATAAAATCTACGGCCCTGACGAGAATCTTTATCTTCGATTCATCGATACTGGTTGGACCGACGAATTGACTCGGAGATTGTTGCTGGAACGACACGCCTTGCACGCATCGCGCTTGCGCATCGACGACAAGCGCGATTGGTCGAGTCCGCTGCCTGAGGATTTGCGCGGCTGGCTGTCCCTGTAGCCCCGGCTACAGCGCGCCGATTGCAAACCACACCATCCTTTTTATCGTGACCCGCTCAATGAGATCACACAGGGCGCTGCTAATCACCGCGTTGGCTTTCGCGAGTGCGCCCTTCGCATTCGGCGGAGATGATCGCGGAGCAAGTTCCAGCATCGCAGTTTCCGACGAACCACCGCGTTTCGATTTCGCCATTGAAAGCGCATACCTCTTTGGCGCTTTTAATCCGCCGCGCAATTATGAGTTCAGCGCCGATTTTCTGACCGCACGGATGCGCTGGGGAAACTACCTCGACCGCGAAGGACTTTTTCGCGGTTACAATCAGGTTTACTTCAGCTTTTTAGCCGAGCCGATCATTCGCGGCATCGAGAACCATTACTTCGGAATAAACCTGGGACTGCGCTATAACTTTGTCCGTCACGGTAGCCGATTTGTCCCATATTTTTCCGGTGGCGTTGGCCTTGGGGCGATCGACAGCCATCCCGAGCAATTCGGGGGACAAGGGCAGGATTTCACTTTCAACATTCTCAGCGCCGCGGGCGTTTCCTATCAATTTAGCGATCGCTTTAGCGGGCAGGTCGGTGTCCTTTATCAACACTTTTCTAACGCTGGCCAAACCGATCCGAATCCGAGTCTGAATCTCTTTGGACCACAGGTCGGATTTACATTTTCATTTTAAAAGACGTGCCAGCGACCGTGAATTTACCGAGTGAAAATATTCTGGTAGTTAGACGCAGCCTTTTCGATGAGCTGGGTGCCTTCCAGGGATTGAACTTTGAGCCGCAGCGATACCTCGGTGCCCTTTTATCTCGCGGGAACAATTTCTTTCTGCCACGCGCCGCGGCCGAGCATGATCCGGCCCACAAACAAATCATACCTTACGCCATCATCGCTCATCGCGATTGCGTGCTGTATTACGTCCGCGGAAAAAAGGCGGGAGAACAACGCCTCGTCGCCAAGGGATCGATTGGCATCGGCGGGCACATGAACGATAGCGACGAATCATTGTTTGCCTGGGATGAAGAGGCTTATCGCGCCGGTGTTGAACGCGAAGTGAATGAAGAGATCCGGATCGAGACGACTTTCGACGATCATATCGTTGCGCTTTTGAATGATGACAGCACCGAGGTCGGTCGAGTCCATCTCGGGGTGGTGCATGTTTTCAAACTAGACGAACCCAATGTCGAAAAACGCGAAGCAATGATCACGAATCTCGAGTTTCTTTCCCGCGAAGAGTTGCTCAAGCGTCGCGACATGCTGGAGACATGGTCCCAATTGTGCGTCGATCAGCTCGATAAATTGCTGGCATAATCGTTTTCATCCCTCGACTGCGCTCGAAATGACGGGGAGCCTTATTCCGGCGGCCGTTCGTAGGTAACGCCGAAATCGGTCACCAGCCAGATACCGCTCGGGCGGGCGATAGTAAGCGAAACGGTAGCATGCTGATCGGGATAAGTAAGAATCGCCTGATAGGTGCCGTGCGGTGAACCGAAGTAATGATCAAAATCCAATTGACCGGTGAGATTGTAATTGCGATCGGGCACTCCTAACTTTGTAAGGAAGTAGATAAACTGATCGTCCATCGCCGGTGGTACCGCCAGACGACGGTCGCTGGCGACACTGGCATGCAGAAACTTTACGTCATGCTGAAAAGCGCAACGTTCGACCACCTGTCTGGCGAAACGTTCGCCCTCCGCTTTGGCATCCTTTCGCATGCTGCTAAGGAAGAACAGGCCGCCTGCGATGACGGCAATGACGATAATAAGGAAAACCAGGACTTGCCCACGCTGGGTTGATCGCCGCAGGCGGCTTGTGCTCGTATTGTGTTTGAGTGATGAAGAATTAGTCATTTTTCGGCATGATTCGTCGGCGTTGTCGTCGCCCCGCTCTGTCGGGACGGTTTGGCTGCAACATCACGGCGAACAGAGCGCCGAAGCTGACTATGAGAAGCGATTATGAGATCACTTTTAGGCGTTGGAAAGCTTTCTCTACAGGGGGTGCCAGCTCCGCGCAGTTGTAGCACAGCTATCTTGGCTGTGGGGCCAACGGGCAGCTTGCCCGTTGAAAATATCTGTGCATACAAAGGCGGGTCCTGCTGCCCGCGCTTGTCCTGGCGTCGCTTGAGTTCCGCCCCATGGCCCTACGTTACGCGGTCAATATCCTGAAATGCCGTTTACACGATCTTCGACCGCACGAATCACTCTCCGTAACCAAATCCTATTCCTTTAATCACATGATCATCGCGTATTAGCACGCCGTGGGATTGTTTGCCGGTGTATTGGCCAAAGCGATTGCGCGAGTTTACGCGAAACTCGACCAGCCAGCCGTAAAAATGCTTCCCATCTTTTCCCCAATCGGCCGGCTTGGGCTCACCCTGCCATTCGATCTTGGCGCTGTCGGCATCGAGCAGCACTCCCTGCATCCAATTCCAAACAATTTCTTTGTAATTCTTGGGATATGGTCCGCAGAGGCCCGGATCCACATTTTGCGCGAACGCGCTGAGCGCAAAAAGGCAGATCAGGGCCAAACCCAGCTTCACAATCCAAGAAAAGCAAAATCGCAGCAATCGTCGATAAAAAAGCGCGCGTTTTGTTTTCTTTGATTCCTGCGCGGAACAAACTTTTCAGGCGAGTCCGATCGCGTAAGAATCGGGAATGACTCTTCGTTTTGTCGTTCTTGTCGTCGCCCTTGCCACGTTCTCGAGCTCTTCGCCGGCGCAGGAAACGGCAACCCCTTCACCGATACCTGCTGCAGCACCCACCGGTATCACCGACCCGGAGACAGCAACCCGTGCCTGGCTCGAAACCATGCCGCCAAATGAGAAGGTGCGGTCGGACGCATACTTCGAGGGAACTTATTGGCTCATTCTATGGAATTTTCTCCTCACCGTCGCAATTGCACTGTTGCTTTTAACGACAAAGCTTTCTGCCCGCATTCGCGATCTGGCCGCAGCACTAACGAGCTTTAGACCGGTCCAGGCCGGCATCTACGCAATCGGTTTCGCCAGTATCACGTGGGCGTTAAATTTGCCGTTGAATTGTTACGAAAGTTTCGTGCGCGAACATCAATATGGAATGTCGAACCAAACCTTCGGCGCCTGGTTCGGCGAGTCGCTCAAAGCGCTCGCTATTGCGCTCGTCATTCTGCCAATCGTTTTCGCCATTCTTTATTCAATCTTTCGAGCAGCCGAACGCACCTGGTGGATCTGGGGAACCATCGTTGGAATCATCCTAACGACGTTTGGTAACATGGCGGCTCCGCTTTTCATCGAACCGCTTTTTAATAAGTACACTCCCCTGACCGATCCGAAAATTCGCGATCCGATTCTGGCGCTGGCGCGCGCCAATGAAATCCCGGTTCAGCAAGTTTTTGTGGTGGATCAATCGCGACAAACGAAACGGGTCAGCGCCAACGTGTCGGGATTAGCCGGAACGACGCGGATCGCTCTTAACGACAATCTTCTCAATCAATGCACCGTGCCGGAAATTCGTGAAGTGATGGCGCACGAGATGGGCCATTATGTTCTCAATCATGGCGCCAAGATTACGATGGCGCTGGCGATTTTTATCTTCGTCGGGTTTGCTCTGGCTGCGGCAGCATTCAATCGCGTCATTAAGAAACGTGGCCCGAGCTGGAGTGTAAACGGAATCGCGGATCCGGCCGGATTCCCGTTGCTGATGTTGATTTTCGCCACTTACGCCTTCCTCCTGACGCCGATCGAGAATACGATGACACGCACGATCGAGCGTGAAGCGGATATCTTCGGATTGAATGCTGCGCGTGAGCCGGACGCCGCAGCGATGGTCGCGCTGAAACTTGGGAAATATCGTAAAATGGAGCCGACCCCACTGGAGGAATTCGCCTTTTTCGATCATCCCAGTGGCCGCTCGCGCATTCGCATGGCAATGGACTGGAAAGCAGCACAGTTGCCGTGCGGCGGCACAAGGTAGGATCAATTCATCGGGCACACTGAATAGCCAAGAGGAGGTCTTCGCGAGTTAACGTTTTCATGTCGCACCGAGTCCGCGCCCAATTACGGCCGTTGGTCGATGGGAATAACTTTCTTACCAGGCGGCTCGCCGATGTACTCGCTCAGCGGGCGGTAAAGCCGATTGTCTTCCAATTGTTCGAGGACGTGTGCACACCATCCGGAACAACGGGCAATCGCAAAAATCGGGGTGAAGAGATCCGTCGGAATACCTAACGAGTAATAGACCGTGGCAGAGTAAAAGTCGACGTTCGCGTTCAGGTTCTTCTTTTCCTTCATCAACTGGGCGATGCGCTCCGACATCCGGATCCATTTCGGTTCCCCGATCTTTTCACTCAGTTTAACCGCCATGGCGCGCAAATGCGGCGCCCGCGGATCCAGCGTTTTGTAGACGCGATGACCGATGCCCATGATTTTCTTCTTCTGGGCTAACTGCTTTTCGATGTAGGCATCGACGTTCTTCTCATCGCCGATTTCCTGAAGCATCTGAATGACACCTTCGTTCGCACCGCCGTGCAATGGCCCTTTAAGCGTGCCGATGGCCGAGGTAATGGCGGAGTAAAAATCGCTAAGAGTAGAAATCGTTACCCGTGCACTGAAGGTAGACGCGTTCATCCCATGATCGGCGTGCAAGACAAATGCGACATCGAGCGCGTCGCTCGCTTCCTGCGCCTGTGGTTCCCCACATATTAAATACAGGAAATGCTCG
>Ga0193750_1000206_pt1 | contig 17011 bp, 10 predicted proteins | sample L1c1metaG_FD_160569 | JGI IMG/M metagenome (GOLD analysis project Ga0193750, IMG submission 160569) | Soil microbial communities from a riparian zone of the East river system, Colorado, United States - L1c1 | ecosystem: Environmental > Terrestrial > Soil > Riparian zone | place: USA: East River... | reverse complement strand
CTGCGACCTCGTGGTCCCAAACCACGCGCTCTACCAAGCTAAGCTACGCCCCGATGAATGGGTGATGGTTATCACGTACACCACCAGAACGCATGTGAAATCGATTGAGGCAACTTGTCGCCGCGGCGACCGCTCTACCAAGCTAAGCTACGCCCCGAGATGAACGGAGCATGACATGCGGCTGAAGTGGCCGCATGCGAAAAAATACATAGCTTGAAAAATCGCTCATCACAATAAAAGATCGCAGGATAATTCGGGGCTCACCCGACCTTGATTACATGATCGCCAAATTTTTCCTGATCGCCGCGTCAATACCAATGATAGCGGGGTCACTATTTGCGCAAGCGGCGGTCTCTAGTTCGACCAATCCGCAAGGAGGCGCGACGCCGCAGCCTTCGCCGTCTGTGCCGGAAAATGAAGGAGTAGCACCACGTATTCCTGCGATCGATGAGCTAGATCAAGCGTTCAAGCAGAGTTCACTCGGGAAAGCGGCGGACGAAGCGCGCCTGCATGCGCAATGGCGGGAGCTTTCCAATCGTTTTATTAACGATCATGACTTGGTGGAGGCGCGGGCGAACGCAGGCAGGGCAAAGACGGACTTGGAAAAGCGCCACCGACTGCGTGCCTATTACACGATGTTTTACGATCGGATGCGCGCGCAAGCAGGTTCCCCGGAACTCAAGAACTACATCGACACGCACAAAACGCAGTATTTGGCGTTGCTGGCACAAAACCGCGTTCGCCCCTCGCCTGCTCCTCCTGCTGCCCCCGCGGCAGGAAAGAAGGAAGCGAACGCGATTGCTTCACCGAAACCTAAATTGCGAGCGCCAGAACCGCCTTTGCCGCAATAACTCGAGTTAAAATTCGGGTGTCGCATATGCAACACTGAATGTTAAGTCCGGATTCTCGATATAGCCTTCGGCGTGTGACTACTGACTAGCGACTGATGGATGAAGAACGCGGGTCGATCCGCGAAGTTAAACCTGGTTAGCAATGATTTCGCCCGAGACCGTCGCCTCACCCTTTAGTCAATCTTGCGGTTATTTGCCATCAACATACCGCCGAAGATGGAATTGCCGCCGAGCGAAACTTTGCCGCCGGCGCCGACAACATTGAGCAAAACCGGGCTATCCGCCAAGAAAGGCCAACGGCATTCCTTCGGACGCTACCGAAAAATCGGGCGCTTGCCGGCCGTGTGCACCCAGCTATTCTAAACGCTCTGATTCTGGCGCGTTCGTCTAGTGGTTAGGACACAGCCCTCTCAAGGCTGGTGCACGGGTTCGACTCCCGTACGCGCTGCGATGCCATTTTCATAGAAGAAATGCCGTCAGCAAATCATCAGCCTTGACGATGAATCGTTTTCCGTCGCGGTGTGGCACTGCTGGCGGTAATGGTGGAATCCTATAGAAAATAGCGGAATTTATGATTTTCTTGTTGACAAGGCAGCCGCTCTCTTGATCAATTCGACCTGCTTTGCAAGCCGTCGTTAACAATGCCTCCCAGCAACAAGAAAGTCGAGACTGCCGCATCTGTGGCTCGAAGTGATGCGGTCTGTCCCGGACTGAATAACAGCCGCACCCTCGGGCTCGTGGGTCTTTTGTTGATCCCGTTCATCGGGCTGGGTCATTACGCTACGGGAACGGAAATCTCGTTTGCGATTTTCTATCTGCCGCCACTGGCTATGGCCGGCTGGTTTGGAGGCCGCGTTTTTTGCTGCTTTGCAGGGATTGAAACTGCAATTGTCTGGTTTGCCGCTGATGAAGCGCGACTGGCGCATTTCCCTGATCCAGCAATTCACTATTGGAGCATACTGGTGCGCTTGCTTATCTATACTGTCGTTGCAGTGCTTTTCGCATTATTGCGGGAACGCCGCGATGAACTGGAACTTGCCGTCCAGCTTAAGACAGCGCGTCTGCAACAGGAAATTGCCGAACGCACCCGAGCCGAACGCGAGATTTTGGAAATATCTAATCGTGAGCAGCAGCGATTTGCTTATGACCTGCACGACGGATTGGGACAGCAGCTCGCCGCGGTAGCGCTAAGAGCGAAACTGCTTCAGGAAAAGTTGAATGGGACAGAAACTTCACAAGAAGCCGCTGCCATCGTTAGGTTAATCAAGGAGGCGGCGCGCCAGACCCGAATGACCGCGCATACGCTCGACACATCCGAGATCGGTGACCTAAATACAGCGCTCCAGAAATTGGCTGCTTCGGTCAAGAAGGTCCGAGTGCACTATCGGAACGGATCAGACGCCTCGCTTTCCATCAGCGCAGCTGTGGCTGTCCACCTGTACCGGATTGGACAGGAAGCTGTGCATAATGCTGTCGAGCACGGCGCTGCCACGGAAGTGCAGATCGATCTATCATCCGAAGATGGACATGTCATGCTGCGGATACGGGATGACGGTCGGGGCTTTGATTCGACACGAGGTTCAAACGGGATGGGCCTCCGCATCATGCAGTACCGAGCACATGTCACAGGCGGCTGGTGCAGCGTTTCGTCACAGCCCGGGCAGGGGACGATTGTGACGTGCCGTGCGGCTCTTGCCAAAACCTCACATGTCGCCGCATGAACAAGCGGTTGAAGCACAACGCCCGGAAACGCATTGTTATCGTGGACGATCATCCACTAGTGTGCGACGCGTTCGTGCGACTCATCTCCAGCCAGACTGATCTTGATTGCACAGGCATCGCCGACAACACGGCTGATGCGCGCCGGCTCGCTGCCCAGCTTAAGCCTGATCTAATTGTATTGGATCTTCGGTTAAAGAGTGGCGACGCACTTGATCTCATCAAAACGCTGAGAGTCGAGGAGCCCGAAGTAAACGTGCTGGTTCTTTCGCAGTACGACGAATCAATGTATGCGGAGCGCGTGCTTCGCGCTGGCGCGTCCGGCTACGTTATGAAAGAAAATGTAGCGGAAGAGATTCTCCACGCCGTCAGAAAAGTGCTTGCAGGTGATATTTATTTCAGCGATCGGGTGGCGGCGCAGCTAGTGCGCCAGATGTTGCGGCACAAACCCAATCGGTCGCAGAATGGAGTAGAACATCTCTCAGACCGCGAACTCCAGGTGTTTCAGCTCATCGGCATGGCAGTGAGTACCCACGACATCGCCCAGCAATTTCATCTCAGCGGTAAAACAATTGAAACTCACCGCGAGAACATTAAATCAAAGCTCGGCTTGCAAGATGCCGCCGAGTTGAATCGATTCGCGCGCGATTGGGCAGCCCAAAACCTAGTGCCATCAGCGAGATGGGGCACCGATTTCGCTAGAGCGCGCTAACCGCGGCTGAGTTTGTTCTCGTTAGGCCCGATCCGGTCACATTGGGCTCCGCAGTTTTACTGATTGTCAGCGACCAATTGCGGTGCAGCTGCGCGTCCGTATTTCTTAACCACCGCGCCGCCTCCTGCGCAAGATTTCCAAGCTTACAAAGGCAATGCCAAGAAGGGCAACCGCCGGTCCACCATCCGGCACAGGATCCCCAGCTGCCGTGCCCGAAGCATCAAATGACAAGTGTGCTGCGTTACCAGTTCCACTTACGGTGAAAACGCCTACTGTATCCTCGAATCCAGTAATTTGTGCGGTCCCGCTACCAAGTACGCTGACGGCCCAGAGGTTCGATACATGATGGGGGGAGGTCACCACCTGCGTATGTGTAATAGTGCCGGCGGTCAACGTGTTATCCAGTATGAAATCATAGGTTGTCGCGCCGATTGTAAATGTCCACTCCACGAACGGGGTGATGGCAGGGGTGGTAATAGCGAGAGTGCTGCTGTTCCATTGAAAGTTGGTAAAGGTAGTGGATGTGCCTTTGGGAACTGAAGAGTAGTCGCCCTCTACAGTGGCGACTTTATTCGCTGGAGGCCCCCAATTGATTCCGTCTGTTGTGCCCCCACCGAGTATTTGCGCAGTCAGGGTGCCGTTAAAGGTGATCGTTCCATTAATCGTCGTCGCCTGGGCGTGCTGACAGAAGAGCCCCGAACTGAGCAGGCCGGTTGCCAGGATCGTTCGGATTGTTTTTGTTAGATTCTTCATTGGTTTTCCTTATTCTGATTGCTTCCTTTTTGAGACTGGAACCATTTGCAGGTTTATCGCGAAACTCACATGTCGCCTGTCACGATCCTTCCGCACTCCCTCGAAACGCGCGAGCTAGTTGGGGTGAGTTGTGGCGGTGGCGCTCGTTAGTTATCACGTTAGTAGCTGTAGTGTGATGCTGTCTAGTGCAGCAGTTGTCTGCGCCTGCTCATTGTTTGAGGGGCAGCTTCGAGTAGGCGACGATCTTGAGAAACAAAACGTGGCCGACGCGCACTGTGCACTCGCCACTTGTGTCCCGTTGCAGAAGTATGTCAGGCGCACCGCTGGAAAGCTGCGGTGCGCCTTTTCTTCCTTTCGAGTCCAGATTGACATTAGATTTCGCGGGCCTCGACTTGTTATCCGATCGCGAAGCGCCTCACCACACCTAAGCCGGTGAGTGCTATACCGAGCAACATCGAGGTCATGCCACCATCGGGGACGTTCGTGCTGCCGGTCTCCAGCAAGAAATCCAGGTTCGAGAGGCCGCCGGGGCGTCCCGAAGCATTGATTGGTGTGGAGACTGGTCCTTCGTTCGTGCCCAAAGTCTCATCATTAACAGAATAGAAGTTATCCAGGTTGCCAGAACCGTTATGAACGGCAAGGCCGGCTAACACGAATCCCGACGCTATATCAAACGAGACTGTGTATACCCCCGTAGATACGAAAGTGATCGAAAACGTTCCAAACTCATTGGTGACGCTGGTCGTGGTAGGAGTCAGACGAACGTCGACACTTAAATCGCCGAGTACAGGTTCATCCGCATCGACGCCGTTAGCGTTTGCTGTCGCTAGGACGTCAGATTGGTTTTGGGTCCCTGTATTGAATTCTCCGACGAAGGTAATTAAGTCTGCTTTGGCTTGTTGAAGGGCGAAACCGGCGATAGCCAGCAACACCACTGTAATGTATTTTGCTTTTGGTATTCTCATTTGTTTTCTAATTAAGTTTTAGTCTTGGTTGATTTGTCGCCTACGGATTGGCGGCAATGAGGCAGATGATAGGATGTTTTCCGCGCGGAGCGCATCAGGGTGCGGCCCTGATTCGATTGCTATGAATGCCCCTAGGGGATTGTGGAAATTAGAAGTGGTGAACCGCACTGAGGGTCTTCGTTGAAGCGCCACGTATGGATGCCGGCAAATGAATCCGCGATTTGATTTTCACCAGCGTCGTGCCGTCGAGTGTTGAAAAGGAATTGTAAATGCTTTGATCGTTTCGCTTCGAATCAGCCTTGGTGTTTTAGGCAACAAAACCCGCGATTGCTTTGTGACAAACGGGTGGTTGCCTGTCGAGCCGAGAGGAGCGCGCCCGATCACAGCAGCATCGCTTCCAACTCCAAGAACGCCGTCAATAGCTCGTCAGACTGGATAATGTAGCGGCGATCGTCGCGATGGGCGTCAACGATCCAGCGCCATCCATCGTTCGTGACGGCGTTGCAATAAGCCCCATGACCAGCCAGCAGCGCTGAGCTTGTCAGCGATGACTTCCCAGTATTGCATGTTGCTCACTTTCTCAGGCAAAATCGATTTACGAACAATGAAGAGAAAGCGTAGCAAACGAAAAGCCGCTAAGGAAGATCGACTAATGTTGTTGAGTCCCCGCGAGTCACAGGTTGTTGAACTAATGGGTAAGGGCTTGAGTAGAGCCGAAATTTCAGATCGCTTAGGAGTATCTAGGAAATGTGTGAGTGTCTTCATCGCGCGCGCGCGCGCAAAATTTGGCTTAAAAACGGCGCTTCAACTCCGCCATTTAGCCTTTCGATTGGCGATGTCTGCTGGCAAACGAACACGATAGGCCATATTGGAAAGCCATAATTCGTGAGCACAAGAGTCATTCAGGTCCGGCCGTCGGGCCGGTCCCATGCAACGGAGTGCAACGATGATCGAGATTCGGACCATCCCGCGCGTCGCATTTTAGGGCCAAATCTTTCCCATTTACAAGAACGGTCAGCCGTGCAAAGCGTTGCAAAGTTCCCGCAAGCGTGGTTTTAACGGGATCTCATGAAGACGGCACACCCTTACTTTGCATTCACATTGATCATGACTGGCATCATCGCCACGATGTGCATCTTGCTCACCCAGATCAAGGCCACCTATCGTGACGACATCCGCAAGATCGACGCCGCAACGACTGCCGCTCGGTGACGTTGCTGGAACGTGTCGGCAACGAAGGTTCGCGCTCGCTGGGTTTTAGGCTCGGCTGTTTTCCATCTCTCTACGCGAGTCGTTGAATCTTTCGGACAAATTCGGACACCAAAACTGCGTTATTCTGCGCCATTTCGGCAAGAGTGTTGATTAGCCGGTTGGCAGTTTACCGCAGTTTTACCCACGCAATTACGACAGAATTGCGCAAAACCGCGAAATCGCTCAAATGGGTTCGACTCCCGTACGCACTGTGCCTAATTTCGTAGGTAAATCGCGGTGAAGATACACTGCCGCTGCATGCGACGCCTCAACGCTAACCAGTTGTCATTATTCCGTTTCCTCCACCGCATGAGGTAGCTCGATTTAACAAACCATTACGCACGCACGCGCGCGCTAGTTATCGCAAAATGCGACCTTCTTACGACAACACTTCGCGCGCTGTTGCTGCTCGGAGGAGGAGCGGCGAGTGGGCTCCCTAAGCCGAGGCCCGCAGAAAATTCGGGGTGTTGGTGCCGATTGATTATAATTCTTTTACTGCCACGCGGCATCAACATTAGATACGAATCCATTATTTGTGAGAAGCAGGGCTGTCGTTTGGGAAGTGGTCTGCCCAGTACATGGCCCGCACCGTGTGCAGCAAAAAGCTGAACCGATAATCTGCAAAATTAAGGTGCAACTCTCGCCACGATACACCCGCCAATGCCGGAAGCGGCTCACCAGCGCAGTTATGACTCGACAAGAAGAAACAACGCAGCGACCGAGACGAAAACAAGCGAGCAGTCCCAGGCTACCGGCTAAGGATGCTCGCTAACGCGAGGCGAGGCAATTCGGACAATCTCGGTTGGCAGTTTACCGCAGTTTTACCCACGCAATTACGGTAGACTGGCGCACTGATGCGAACTCCCGCAATGCGTTCGGCTCCCGTACGCCCTGCGCTACGTCGATCTATTTCGCGCTCGTGCGCGCGCGGAGCAGTGAATTACTCGCGACGGCGTCATCGTCGTCGTCGTCCTTTTCCTTGCTCTTCTCCTTCGGTTTCTTTACATGTGCGCCGCTTTGGAGGCTAATTTTATTAGCAAGCAGCTCCCCATTTATCTGAGTGTTATGGCCGCTGATTTGCAAGGTACGCTGCGCACCGGAGGAATTGTAGGCCAGCAGCGTCCCATTGAAAAGGGCGTCGCCCCCAATGGAGAAGGTCGAATTGCTGCCAGTAACATTGAAAAGAACGTCAGACACCGTGAGGCCGCCCGTGAGAAGAATTTTGGCATTACCGCCGAGGTTAAAAGCACCCGAAATATTGAGCACGAAGGCCGAACCGGCCGCTCCATTTAACGTTAATGTTCCACCGTTGCCGTTGTTGCTACCACCGCCCATGACGAAACTACTCAAATTCATGACATATTTGCCGCCGAACGGTGTGTTATCGAAAATCCTACTCTGATTCTTGCCGATATTAATCGAAGTAGGGGAACCGGCGGTTGCGGTAAGTCCTGCCGCGGCAATCGATACATTCTTAAGCGAGGTGACGCCGTCGTTTAGTTGCGAATTAATCGTCGAATTGGAAAAGCGCGTGCCGGTTATGGTACCGGTACTTTTGATTGATTCAGTCGATGTCGTTTGCTCGTAACGGTCTCCGTTGATCGAGGTATGCCCCGATACGGTCAGGGTGCTGTAAACGCCGGCCAAGGCAACGTTGCCATCTACTTGTAGACCGGTGGCGTCCGCCGGCGAGGAGATATCGAGGGCGTTGAACCGTGAGCTGGCGGTGCCGGCGCCGTAAACATAAATTGCCCACTCCGGCGTTGTTCCGCCCATGTAGCCAATGCGGCCAGCGTAGCCAAGGTCGAGACCGAACTTGGTGTAAATGCCGTCGGTGGCGAAGGCAGGCAACGCCCCGAACAGGCAAAGGAAGAGCGAAGCGAAAACGATCCGTCTCGAATTCGCCAGGGAGGGGCGCGGCTTCATCATTAGGATATGTCAGGTTTGAGTTCGCCGCTTCTACCGCCTGGCGAATTTCGCGCTGGGCTCGAAGCAGTTCACAATCAAAATCAGTTTTAACGAATTGCCCGGCAAAAGACGAGAACTTTTTTTAGTAATTTTATGCCTTTAACGGCCCCGTCATCCCGAGCGAAGTCGAAAGATCCCGTCGCGGAAGCTTTAAGGTAACTTTAACGGGATCCCTCGACGGCGCTCGGGATGACCCCGCGCCCTTGCCCAGCTGTAATGCACCCGCCCGGAACACAGGTCTGGAGACCTGTGTGGCGCACAGGCTTTTAAGCCTGTGTTCCGTACTTCCGGCCGCAATGCCGCATAAAATCGATTCGCTGCCGGCAGCGTTTGTAATAACGTCATCGGCCAGATGTCGCCTTTCGACGAGCACGATCCGACAACGCGCTCACGATCTCATATCAATCGCACGGCCAGGCCCGCTTTTTACGTTGTTCTCGCGTTAACCGCTCTCGCTCCGATTTTGGGCGGCTGCACCAAACTATGGGCGGCGGCTTCGCTGGCCGCGGCTACTGGTTTGCTTTTTCTGATTGCACCGCCCAAGCGATCCCTGGGCAGGCTGCCAAACATCGCCTTCGCTGCTTTGATCGCGCTTGCGCTCGTTGCCTTCCTTCCCTCGCGCTGGTTCCCGCTTTTCGATTGGCGCGCTGTGTTGGAGAAACTTGGAGCTCGACTGCCAGCCACCGTCAGCGCGCAACCGTGGCTCACATGTCAATCAACGCTTCAATTTCTTCTTGGCTTGAGCTGGGGCTACTACCTGCTGGCAGCGGGTTGGAGTTTGGCCGCGCGAAAGAGAGCATGGACGTTCATCGCCTTACTGATCGTTGGTCTCGCCGCGGCTATCACAGTTGCCAATTTTTTACAGGCACGAATTCCCTTTTGGCCGCACACGCCAGAGTTCGGATTTTTTCCTAACCGAAACCACACCAGTAACGTGTTGGGGATCGGTGGAATCCTGGTCTACGCTCTTGCTCTTGATGGATTCGGCAGGCGGCAATGCCATTGGTGGATTTGGATCGCGGCCCTGTCACTGATTTGCTGGGCCTTGATCCTCGATTATTCGCGGGCGGGGATTATCCTCCTCGTCGCCGGCATCGTAGCCTGGCATCTTTTCTGGTTAATCACCTCCGGTAACAAACGCCGTCCCTTAATTGCTTCCGCCGGCATTCTTGTGCTGCTCATCCTCTTTGTTTGGAATGGCGGCAAAACCATCACGCGGTTCATCGGCCAAGAATCCGAATTTCTATCTCCATCGAACATGCGCTTCGCCATTTATCGCGACGCGCTCGATCTCAGCGCGCGGGCGCCCCTCACCGGCGTTGGTTTGCCGAACTTCAGTTACGTTTTCAGCACGGCGCAAACCCATTCCGTCGGTGAGGATGTGGCTGCGCATCCGGAAAGTGACTGGCTCTGGGTCGCGGTAGAACTGGGGTGGCTCGCGCCCTTGCTCATTGCAGCCCTTTTTGCCTGGTGGCTCAGCCGCTGTTTCCCTTTCGAGCCGGGAACGTATCGGCTATTGCGATTTGCAGCGATGGTTTGCGGTTGCGGATTTGCCTTGCATGCCTTTTTCGATGTTCCTGGCCACCACATCGGCGCAATCCTTCCGACCTTGTTGCTCGTCGGAACAGCCCTGCATCCAAATCAGCCTTTCAAGCTCTCGCGCGTTATTTCAATCCTATTCCGGTTAACGGGAATTGTGCTGCTGTCTGGCGCGCTTTTCTCGTTCCTTTCCATCGCCGGATCCGCAAATTTTCCCACTGACGTGACAGTTGACCATTGGCAAAAACAGATCGCTCGCGCCCTCGATGAGAATGACTATGAAACCGCGAACAAGATGGCATCTCAGGCCCTGGGAATCGCGCCATTGGAATGGAACATTTATTACCAGCGAGCCGTGGCTGAAGTCGGCTTGCATTCGCGCACGCCCGCGAAACGCGATTTCGCGATCGCCCGTTATCTTCTTCCCCAATGGCCTGATCTTTGGTGGAAGGAAGGAGCGACCTGGGCGCTTGCCGGGGAGATCGATGAAGCCTTCGCGAGCTGGGCCAGAATGTTGCGTCATTTTCCGCAGCAGGCGGCTAATCTCTACGGAGACATTTATGGGTCAATCAAAGATGAACCCGAGTTAGTCGATCGCTGGCGGTTGCTCGGACGCGACAACAAAAAGTGTCTTCTCGTTTTTTTCCGGAATGCCGGGCCGGTCGAATTTCGGGTGGAACTAGATCGCCTGCTTGCCGACGATCCCGAACTGAAAGCATTCGATGCCGCAGAGAAGCAGACGTTATTCCAAGCCTGGTACCACAATGGCGACAAGCTGGAACTCATCGAAGCTCTGCGTGAGAAATCCGACTGGCGAGCGATCGGCTGGAAACAGCTCGCGCTGGCCTATTCCGAGTATGGCGATTATCCGAATGCCTGCGCAACGGCGCGCCAATTCGCTTCAATACCACCGGTGCCCGATCCTCCGGCCGGCCTTACCACGGCTGATCTCGAACTACGGGCGCGGCTGCATCCTACCGACATCGACATTGCCGCGGCGCTTTGCCTCGCGCTGGCAAAAGACGACAGGGTCGAGCAAGCCTTGGCGCGATTACAAGTACTGCACGAGGTGAAGGGCTACCCCGATTACCTCCGAAACCTCGAAGCGGAACTTTGGGAACGTCAGGCTGAATGGGGTAAAGCCTGGAACGCGCTAAAACCATTCGTCTCTGGCTGAGGCCTCGTACTCATGCTCAATTTGTCTCTTGGGAGCGCAGGCAGCTTGCCGGCGTTTCGCTGCGTGCCGCGCGAACGATTCTGGGGAGCGCACGCGCCTCGCGTGCTGTCGTTGGCGCCTCGCCAACGACTCTCTTTGGTTGAATAGAAAAGCATTTCGGCGAGGCGCCGAAAATAGCACGCGAGGGCGCGCGCGCTCCCCGGAAAGACTGTTTCGGCGAGACGCCGAAACCAACACGCGAGACGCGTACGCTACCCCCATCACTCCATTTCTCCATTATTCCAGTGACTTATGTGACCCCCCTGGCAAGAACGCTGCTTCAAGGGTTTAAATGCCAGTCACCCTTTATCCCTGCACTTCTCCTGCTTTCTCCTGTAATGCTGACCGTATTCCGGCCTCGTTTATTTAAGGCACGGTTTGTTTTGCCGGGGCGGCGTAAATGCTCTACGATCGCCACTTTTCTGCCCTGCACCTTGAGAGTTGCCTCTAACCTTGCCTTGGCCGCGTCCCTTTTTGTGGGAATGCTGACTCTTTTGCCTTTGAGCACCCGGGGCCAGGCCACCGAGACTGATACGACAGCAACATCTGGAACCGAGCCACCGCTACCAGTTGGAGGCATCAGTCGCCCATCACGCGACGTGCAAGTTGAGACCAATGCCAATCCGATAAATGAAAATTTCCGCCGCTTCCGCTACAACCTCGGCGTTACCGTGCGGGAAGTTTACGACGATAATATTAACATTAGCTCGTTCCAGCGGATATCCGATACGTACACTGTAATCGAGCCAGCGATCCATCTCGGCTTTGGCGACAGTGCCGGAGGGTTCAACTATCTAACGTTCGATTACATTGCCAGCGTCTATTTCTTCGCCGAACAAACCGAGCGCGATACGGTGGAGCACCTGATTCGTTTGGCGGCGCAACACGATTTTGGTCATCTCGTTCTCGGACTAAGCCAGGAGGTTCGAATTCTGGACGGCACCAACCTCAATACCCTCTCAAATACCACCGGCGTGCAGGCAAACACTGATGTCGGCGGTCCCTCGCGAGAAAATACTTATACGACCACCGTCAATGCCACTTATGATCTAACGGGAAAACTATTCCTGAGCGGCCAGATCAGCTACGCCATGTACGATTATGAAACTCTGATTAGCTCACGCCAGGCCAGCGCCAATCTCTTCATAAATTACGTTTACAGTCCCAAGCTGGTCATTGGTCTTGGCGCAACCGGCGGAGTGAATTCGAGTGACGGACCGACGTCCAACGAAACATTCGAACAGATGAATGTTCGCGCCAATTACATCGTTAGCGGAAAGATCTCGCTGAGCTTATCGGCGGGCCTTGAGTTTCGCCAGTTCGGGGACGGCAATTCCATTTCGCCTGTCTATGAGATTGCAGGAACATATCGCCCCTTCGAGAACACTACCATTACCATCGCCGGCAGTCGGCGCACGGTCAGCTCCGCCTCTCTGGCTGGTCAGGACTATTCGGAGACAAATATCAGCCTGACGTTTAGTCAGCGTCTATTTAGCCGGGTCACCTTTAGTTTGGGCGTCGGTTACACTAACTCAGATTACCTCAGTGCAACCACCGGTGCATCCACCGCTCGCAGCGATGACTACTTTTATATCGAACCGTCGGTCGATGTCGACATCACCCGCTACTGGAGCATTGGCTGTTACTACCTTTACCGGCAGGATTCCAGTACACTTGCTTTATTCAGTTTTTACGATAATCAGTTCGGAGTTCGTACCTCGCTTACCTTCTAGTTCATGCTCCCCCGCTTGCTCCTGATTGCCGTTACCGTCACAGCCGGTTCTCTTCTTGCCCAATCCCCGGCTCCAGTGGCATCAGCTGAACCTGTCCGGCCTACCTATCCAGTTCCCGGCATCAGCAGCAGCGCGCCCGCGCCAGCGGCGGCAGCGCCGGCACTTCCGCCCGGAGTAAGCGCCCCGAGCGGTTATATCCTCAGCGCAAATGACCAGGTCGCGGTCGAAGTTTTTGGCGAAGAAGATCTGCGCACCAACGGGCGTTTGAATGGCGAAGGCAATCTGAGTGTTCCGCTGCTTGGCTCGATTCACCTCGCGGGACTCACCCTCACTCAAGCGGCCTCAAGGCTCACCGATCTCTATGCTCGCGATTACCTCGTTAATCCCAGGGTCAACGTCATGCTCATTGGCTACGCCAAGCGCCGCTTCACCATGCTCGGCCAGATCAATCGTCCCGGCAGCTATGAAATGCCCGATGGCAGCCCCGGAGGAATCGACCTGTTGGAAGCGGTCGCCATGGCCGGCGGCTACACTCGCATCGCCGCCCCGGAGCGAATCAGCATTCGCCGCCATTCCAGTTCTGGCAGAGACGAAATCATTCGGGTGGATGCGAAGCGTCTGGCTCGCGGCGACCGTGGCAATTTTACCGTTCTCCCCGGCGATGCGATCACGGTTGGCGAAAGCATTTTCTAATTTTCCCGTCAAAAGTATGAGCGCTCGCTAGAACGAATTAAGCTACTGCTGTTTACAGATGAATTTCCGACTCCCAGCTCCGAGCATCATTTCAGCATTTCAGTATTTCAGCGTTTCAGCATTTCGCGCTGGCTCCCCGCTCCCATGACCCCGGATTCACCCGCCCCAGCAACCCCGGAGGCATCTCCGGCCCCGCGCACCATCAATCCCGCCATCGACGTCATGATGGAGCCCCAGCGCGGATTCAATTTGCGCCAGTTCTGGCACGCTCTGCTGGAACGCATCTGGATCGTCGGCCTTTGCGTGCTGGCCGGATTATTCGTGGCGCTTGGTTATTTGGGGAGAACGCCGAAGACTTATCAGTCGCACGCCGTCCTCGAGGTCGATTTCCAGGAGCCGACCTTCGTCGCGGGTGATGATTCACCCATGCGAATGCGCTCGATGTTTCTGGCCAGTCAGGAAGCACTGCGCACGATTGAACAAAACCTGACGAATCGGCAAATGCTGGCCCGCGTGATCCGCGCGGAAGGTCTGGCGGATGACGATGGCAAAGCACTGCTCGGTGCCGCGCGCGGCCAGGCGCCAAACGAGAAAGTCACACCCGTTCCATCGAACGGTGCCCGAACGCAGCCCAACGCAGTCGAGGGAATGACCTTTACTCCGATGGAAAACGCGCTGGCCGGCGCCCTTTCGACAATGGTGAAAGCGACTATCCGCCGCGGCACACGTTTGATCGATCTCTTTGTCACAAATGGCGATCCGGTAATGGCGCAACGCCTCGCCGAAGCGGTCGGGCGTGAATACATTCGCAATGCCATCGAACGGCGTGCCAGTTTTAGTAACGACACTCTTCGCTATTTGGTTGAGGAAGAAGAAAGGCTGAAGGCGAATTTGCAGAAAAGCGAGGCTGCGGTTGCGGAGTATAAAGAGAAAAATCCGGACGCACTTCAGCTCGGCGGCGGAACGGTTGCGACCGGCAGCCAGGCGGGCTCCGGCTCCGGCGCAGGCGGACCGCGCGGCGGCATTGTCGAAGACAAATTACAGGATCTCAGCACGAAATTGACCGCCGCCAAAACAGACAGACTCCGTCTGGAAGGTGAGCTTAAGCAGATCGAAGAAGCTGGCGACGACATCGATATGCTGGTCGCAATCCCGAGTATTTCCGGCGCACAGTTGGTGGGTGAGGCACGTCGCAACGACACCCAAATCCAGGCGGACATCGCCACTCTTGCTCTTCGTTACAAGGAGAAGCATCCCCGAATGATGGCAGCGAAAGCGGCTTTGCGTGAAGCGAACGATGCCCTCCGACGCGCCGCCAAAGCGCAGCCACCCATTCTTCGCAATGCCATTGCCCAGGCGAGAACCACTGAGGCCAATTTCGAGACCGCCCTCCGGGAACAGCAAGGCACCGCGATGGCATTGAACCGCGCCGCCATTGGTTACCAGGAATTGGCTCGCCAGGCGGAAAGCGATCGCGCCCTCTACGAAAGCGTGTTGCGACAGATCAAATCCACCGACCTGACGAAAGATATCAAAACCAATGCAGTTAGCGTTGCCGAACACGCCGTCATTCCGCGCCTTCCGGTCAGCCCTATTCCTTCAAAAACAATCATCTTCGGGTTACTCGGTGGCCTTGTTGTTGGGTTAGCGTTCGTCTTCGGGGCCGATACCCTCGATCGCTCGGTTAGAACAGTGGATCAGGCCGAGGCGGTGCTTGGGCTGCCAGTGCTGGCGGCGATTCCCGAAACCAAGGATAGCGAGTCAAAGAAGGCCCGTGACGGGAAAGGCGCGCCCCGGGAAGCTGCCAAGTATCGTTTGGTGGACGAAGCTCCGGGCGGAGTTATTGCCGAAGGCTTTCGTAACTTGCGCGCGGCCCTTTCCCTCCTTGGCCCGGAGGTAGATCGCCGTCTTTTTCTCTTTACCAGCGCGCTTCCCGATGAAGGCAAGAGTTTTACCAGCGTCAACTATGCGCTCGCGCTCGCACAACAAGGCCATCGCGTCCTCTTAATTGATGGCGATTTACGCCGGCCCAGTATCCACAAAATATTCGCAAAGAAAGATAGCAGCGAAGGAGCCGAGGTTGGCGTGGTTGATTACCTTGTTGGCAATGTTGAATTGAAACAGGCGGCGCGTCTTGTCGCTACAGTCGAAAGCGAATCGCTTAACCTGTCTAAATCGCGCGACCCGAAGGCCACTACCGGTCAGTTGTTTATTCTGGCTGGCGGCCAAATGGCGCCGAACCCTGCCGAACTACTGAGCGGCGATTGCTTCAAGAAACTGGTCAGCGCCGCGGTAAGAGAGTTTGATCGCGTCGTCGTCGATAGCGCGCCGATCCTGGCGGTGAGCGATACCCTTCTTATGATACCGCATGCCCAAACTACCTGCATGGTAGTGCGGGCCGGAAAAAGTCCGCGCAACGCCATTAGTCGCGCGCTCTCGCTCATGAGCGCCGCTGGTGTTCGCCCTGCCGGCCTGGTCTTGAATCGGTTGCCGCGTCGCCGTGGCGCCGGCTACTATTACTACTATACGTCCGACGGCTACGGAACCGCCGGCGGCGCCTACGCCGGTCAATACGGCCGGCGCCATTCTGCGACCAGCAACGTCGCCAGCAATGGGGCTGGCGGCGTGTAGCAGCGCCGCAGTTATCGGCAACTGTAGCCACGGCTCTGCGAGCCGTGCGCACGCGTCTCATAGAGACGCGGCTACAATTAACTGATAACTATGAGCGCTCCGCTCGAACCGATAACTAATAACTGATGTTTGCCGGAAAAGGGGGATAATCCCTCGCGATTATCGCCCCTTTCCGGCAAACATCGTATAGATCGTTTTCAGAACGATCATGGCGTCGAGTTTCAACGAATAATGCCGGATGTAATAGAGATCGTAGGTTAGCTTCTGCATCGCGTCTTCTTCGCTCTCGCCATAGGGATAATTTACCTGCGCCCATCCCGTGATCCCCGGTTTAACCAGATGCCGGAAATGATAGAACGGGATTTTGTCCCGGTAACGCACCGCACATTCCACCCATTCCGCCCGCGGCCCGATCAAGCTCAACTCGCCGTGAAACACATTCCACAATTGCGGTAATTCGTCCAGGCGCAGCTTTCGCAGCCATCGCCCCACCGGCAATATCCGCGGATCGTTTTCCCTTGTATAAAGATCTGCTTCTCTGACTTCTGTTCTCTGTCCTCTGTCCTCTGTCCTCTGTTCTCCGACCTCTGATTCGTTCCGCATCGTCCTGAATTTATAGGCTGTGAAAATTGCTTCGTCCCGCCCCACCCGGTGCTGCTTGAAAATGACTGGCCGGCCGCTCGTAAGCCAGATCAAACAGGCCAGCGCCGCCATCAACGGAGCGCACAAAACCAATAGCAATCCGGAAAGGATGATATCGCACATCCGTTTCACATAATGGTAGGGCGAAGCGCGGGATAATTGAAAGCCGGCCTGCATCGGCCAGAACGGATCGATCGAATGTGCCGGGACCTGCCGCCAGTGCGCTTCGTAGAACGATTCCAATGTATAAACACGAATGCGCTGAAACTGCGCGCGAATCAGCCGGTCGAGCAAATCGGGTTGTATCCGGTCAGCGCCGTCCGCGAGAATAATGCCGT
>Ga0193750_1000205_pt1 | contig 17131 bp, 19 predicted proteins | sample L1c1metaG_FD_160569 | JGI IMG/M metagenome (GOLD analysis project Ga0193750, IMG submission 160569) | Soil microbial communities from a riparian zone of the East river system, Colorado, United States - L1c1 | ecosystem: Environmental > Terrestrial > Soil > Riparian zone | place: USA: East River... | reverse complement strand
CTATTGCCAACAACGCACCACGCATCTCTGCGTGCCACGGCGACTGCGTGAAGTCAGGGATAGGAATACGCAAATTTGTTGTGCGTGTCGTTGTCATGCGCCATACCGCCCTTTGGCATATAGGAAGCTGATGCTATTGAACTCAAGAGGCTCGCGAGTTGATCCAATCAGTCGCGGCTTAATAGTTTTGAATTTTAATGGATACTTCTGTAGCCGTGGATCATTACTACGGCGACCACCACCAAAAGGACCAGCATCGAAACCAAATCCCAACGCATCGTTGCCAATCAATAGTGTACTGATCGCAGGGGATACCAGTTCGTATGTTGCAGGAGTGATAACATCGCCAGAGCCAAGATCAATCACAGCAGGTGTTGCCTCTACTTGCTTATTAAAGAAGTTGTTCACGTAGATTTCCAGTGTGAACTCTGCTGTTCCTTTAGTTGCTACAGTGACGAAGCGTAATGCTTTACTTTGCATTGGGCTTTTACTATCAAGCCAGGGAAACTCGTACACAAACGAGATAGGCTCACCGAGGTATTCCTCCCAACGAGCAGAGAATTGTGTTCTGTCATCTAGAAATGAGACAGCACCTGCAACGTGCGGCACGAGACAAACGAATGACTGTAATGTAACAGTATCGAATGCCATGTCTCCGATATTATATACATGTGGCGCAGCCTGCCAGTTATCATCACGGTCAAGCAAACGATCCGCTTGATAATTCTCACCTGCGAATACTTCATTGCCTTGCTGATAGACACGCATACCAACACAACCAAAGACACGTCCAAGGAAAGAAACACATGCACACCGCCAACCAATATCTGAGAACTCAGCCCATCCAGTCATATGCAGTTCTTCATTATTCGTAAATACAAACACGCGACCGGATGGCGTATGTAGTTGTGTCTCATACGCCAGTGAGTCGTATACCATGAAGCAGTCGATCAGTCCTTGATTGTCTGTTAGGTTGCCAATTGTCTTCTTGTATTCTGGTGACACAATATCACTCAGATGCTTACTATCAAGAAGTCCACTAACGAGATTACGCTTCGCACTACTAAGACCACCAAGGCCAGCGAAGTGCAAATCGTTTACAATTTTGACGATGCATCGGTGTCCTAACAAACCGAATTGCGGCAATGTATCAGGAAATACAGGAGTGTGTACGCCTGTATCATTATACGTGCCGAGTTCAATAATGAGTGACTGCGCTCTAAAGAATACGATTAGGTACTTACGGAAACCAGCAATGCCACGAATTTCTGAGGCACCTTCAGGAGCATAAGCACCAACGTCCACAGAGATCGAGTCGTTAGGTGCCGCATCGCCAGGAAACACACCAGCAGTGCCTTTGCTGGAAATGTAAATTGTTGTAGGAAAACCAGGAAGACCAGCAATGCAATGATAGTCAGAAACAACGCAACCATACCGACCGATTGGCACATTCACATTACTACCAGTAGCCAAATCTTGGAGGTACGTTACAGCAAACGTAGAACTGATTGTAATTGGCTTATCGATACCGTTATGAATGACTAACTGGTTCTTGAACGGTACAAAGTCCATCGAAGTCTGACCAACAGACCATCCAGCAGGTGCGCCAGGAAGCAACGCAGCGATTGTATTATCCCAAATTTTTGTCTTCGCACCAACATCGCTAATCGTGCCAATCTGCCCTGTATCGGATACAGCAATCAAACGACTGATGAAATACTCCATATCAATAATATCAGCACCTGTAATTGTGCTGCTCAAATCAGCGAACCACTTATTACCAAAACGAATGCGCTGACCGTTACCAGCACTACGATGCATATTAATAAGTGACTTAGCATAGCGAGGGTCCATCGCAATATCACTGGCGACTGCATTCCAGCCACCACCAAGATTGCGAACGGTCACGTCTTGCAGCTTACTACGCGGCAAGCGTCCCATCTTTTTCGGGAACAGTCTCGTCATCTCGTGACCACTTCAATTTCCAACGTAGAACTGTCTAGTAACGACCTGCCTCGACTAAGCAACGCTTGTTGAATTTTCTCCCATCCACTCTTACCGATCAAATCTTCTCGCTTAATAGTCTTTGCGTGTGACTCACACAGATCAACATTGAAATGGCCATGAATTTGGTTTCTTGCAATCTTGGAATGACCGAGTGCGTATGCCGTAAACGCAACACCGAACTTACCTGGATTGTTGCAGAAATAACATTTCATCGGCCTTCGATCCATCTATCAGGAATAGAAGCATCACCTTCGATTGGAATAGGTTGCGATGCAAAACTATTCATGATATCTTTGAACTTCATCTCCATTAAGTTCTGGCATGTAGTCGCAGCGGCTGGATTGGAGTCGTCAGCGATGAACTCCATATAAGCAGCGCCATACATGAGCATATCTTTGTCCAAGAACATTTCATCTTCTTCTTCCCATGCACCATCTGGACGTGGGTGAATACGAGCATGGACATTCACGAGCCCTGTAGCTGTTAGTGGATAGAACAACAACTTCTTCTCTTCGTAGTTCGGGTTCGTTGCTTGAAGTGCGGTGTAGTAGCGAGGAACACCTGTACTCGCACCTAACGCGAATGGGTTCTTACTGAATGGTAAGATCGGTAATGGGTTCTGATACCCATCAATGTGTACACTGATAACATCTTCGAAGTCGAGGATACTACCAAATACATCAGTTGTAATTGTTCCAGTTACACCATCGAGCGTAACTTGAAACCATTCACGATACGGATGCCAGTAATATTTCTTGAACAGAAGATTGAATGCACGAGTAACGTTACCGATCATTCGATCATCTGTGTAGTGCTGTGACCCTGCACCAGTCAAAGAACCGGCGAACGCAAGTGCATCGTCAGCGACTTGCCTGATTGTTGCACTCACGTTCGCCTCCCTTTCTACTCTTCGTGTGACTCACACAGCTTAAGCGATGACGTGCTTAATGCCGTGATAGCCACCGTTACCTGCTGCGTTCACAGAATTGTCACCTGAAAGCCCAACGACGATTTCCTTCGTACCATCCATCGTCAGCAGGCTCTCATACGTTCCACGCGGATCAGCAGTCGTAAGTGTCTGCGGATCGGTTAGAGTCGGTGCGAAGAACTGCGTAGGGCTAATGACAATACCAATGGTATCACCATGAGCACCAGCAGCCGCAGCACCAACAACCTCAATCAGTGTATTCGCGACCAATCTGTTGTTCGCACTATAGTTCACATTGGTCGGAGCGTCAGTAACCGTCAAACCAGCTACGTCACTGGTATCAACAGTTACTGTCAAGCCGGTAATTGCATTAGTAGCAAGCTTGACAGTAATGACTGGATCAGTACCACCACCACCGCCGTCTGGAGTGCCGATGAGAGACGACACCCAACCAGGACATGGGGAACGGAACCATTTCGAGCAGCCTGCCACTGCATCAGCAGCACTGCGTGGCTGATACAATGTAACGTCACGCTTGAACAGGTTGACGAGTGCAGTGGCTTCCTTGGCCCAAACGATATCACCCTTGTACGGAAGGCCAAGGCGTGAGCCAATGCCAACTCTCCAAGTGATCGCGTTTGTCGCGGCAGTGACGATGACAGTTTTCGTGACTTTGTAGAATGCCTTCCTGCCGTACTTCACTTCCGTCGAACCGCTGATGCCAGTGAACTGTTCTGCCATCGGCTGACCGAGATAGTCAAAGCCGAAGACGTTAACAGCACCACCAGCAGCACCAGGATCAGCACTTGGGCTAACGTTGACAGTACGTCCATACGGACTATCAGACGTATAAGCATACGCCTCAATAGTACCGGGTGCGGCGTTGGCTACGACAGCCGCAGCAATGTTGTTGCTGCTGGCCACAGCAGGTAGACCAAGCGAAAATGCTGCTGGTTGCCCAATCACCATATCGCTTGCGTATTGCAGTGCCGGAACGTAGTTATTGAAACCGTCCCGGAATGCGCGTCTTGTTCGATTGCTCATATCCTATCTCCTGTGTGACTCACACAACAGCTTACGCTGTCTTGCGGTCCTTGTTACGATTGGAGTTCGGTCGGACAACGAGACTACCGTTCTGACCTTCGGTAATATCGTCTTCCACTTGACGGACTTGCTCAGGCATAAGCACGCGTCCTGTCTTTGCTGTAGCGAGTGCGATGACTTGCCTCTCTAAGTTCACCATCGCACCTTGACGGGCTGCTTCATCCTGCGAAGATATAAGCTGACCGATTGCGCTGTTCGGATCGTTTAACCCTTGCAGATTGATAATCCGTGGCTTCTTGTCCAATTTATATTGAGCAAGAGCCTTCTTGTCCCGCAGACGAATGACATGGCCGCGAGGGAAGTAGACCATAAAGCCACCGGGCTGCTTCTCTTCCTCGACAGTAATGCCTTTGTCCTTGGAATAGCGGTGGACAGAACGCTCCACCGTTCCTTCGATAGGCACGACGACATACGCAAGCCGTGTCCCACTCACCGATGCTTGTACTGACATTGCTTGATCCTCTGCTTAGACTGTGTATGACTCACACAACCTAGTTGGTGAGATAAGCGTGGGTGCGGTACTGGCGCCAAGAACAGAGTTGGCCTTCCCACACGACGCGGCGACCCGTTGCATCCATGTTCCAAGGTGCGGTCAGCTTCTTGATCCGCATATTGACACCACGGAGAATGTGCAGTGTAAGATACTGCTCATTCACAAAGTAAGCCTGATTGGCGCCGAGCTTCTCATCGAACAACAGAGGGATACCACCATGCGTAGTCCCAGTGATGCCAAGATTGATCAGCTTCTTACCAGTACCCGTATCCTTCAACTGGATTTGGGTCTTGTCGCGCGCTGCCGCCTTGTGCATACGCACGATATTGCGACCGGCGAAGATGACGGTCGGCTTAGGACTTGACTGCCCATCATCTTGTCGATTGAGATCGAGTTCGATAATGTCGTCAAATGCCTCTTCGATGTTCTCAGGCGTAAGTGTGCCCGCAAAATCATACGAAGAAGAACGCCACTGACCTTCGGTGGCAAGAGAAATGCCACCAACGGAACCAGTTGTAGGGTCTGCCGGGATAAGATTACCAAGGCCATTCGGGTCCGTACCCGTTCCGACAGAAGTGTGATATTCCGCGAACTGGCGCTTGATCGACTCGTCAAGGGCCATGATCTTGCCCTTGAGGATTTTGAAGATTGCAGCACGCCCCTGGTTTTCATCTTCTTCCTGATCGGAGATAATGAGGGAACCAACTACGCGTGACATGTTGTAGGAAACGGTTGTGAACTCATTCGTTTGATCGACTGGCACAGTATCGTAATACTGCATCGACGTAACGTTAGGGTTCGAACCTACGATAAGCGGATTGCTGATTTGCGGTCCGCCGTCTTCAACGACAACACGCTTCTTTGCGTGCAAGTAAGAACTCACGGTGCCAGAGATCGCCGATGCCATAATCAGTTTGGCTCGGCTTCTCGTCAGCATCGCATTGACAACTGTATCGAGGGTAGCCATTCTCTTAGTCTCCTGTTGACGGTGTGTGACTCACACCTCGGTCCGACCGAAGCTGTGATCCTTTAACACACCTTTCAGAATGTCATCGAAGGACGTCGCGATAGGTGCCATCTCATTTTCACCTTCGTTGCCGTCGAATGACGGCCTGTCTCTACCGCGAGGAATGCTGCGCCTGTTTTCAGGCGTGCCTCTCTGTTGCTTACCTTGGATTTGCGCGATGATACCATCGACGGTTTTTCCAGACTGCAACAGGTTCAGTTGAATGCGATCCCAAATGTGTGCCAAAGAAAGTCCCGCGTTCGCAGGATTGGCCATCACACTCTCAAAGACCGGCATAAACGGGACGGCCTTCGGTATAGTTTTGAAGAACGATGTAACTTCAGCAGTTACACGATCTTTATTGTCTTTAGTTTGTTTGTCTAACTCGGCTTGCCGAGCCTCCGCTGTGGTACGTTCCTTCAGCGGGTTGAGTCCCTTAGCCATCTCTTCTCTGACCATTTCGACCAGAGATTTAGCATCTACGCCAGTGCCTTGGACTCCTAATTGTGCTATATCTATACCACGTGCCGCTGCTCTTGTCAATAGTTTTCTTATGACCGACACAGGGTCTTTCTTACCCTCTGCGAACAAACTAGCAGCTTCACGAACTTCGTCGCTTTTCAATCCTAAGTCTGCTACAAACTTTTGCTCACCACGAACTCGCTCAAGTTCGGTAGCAACCTGAGTACCAATCTCAATCGCTTTATGTAAGCGTGTCGAGTAGTCTCGGATTTGATTTGTTGCAGACTCACGAATTTGCGCTACTTCACCACGAGCCTTATGTGCCGCATGATAGAAGCGCGCTTCAGCACCAGCCCGAGCAACAATCTTACCGGACGCGTCGAGTAGATTGCCTTTCTTATCTTGCTTAAGTCTCGGAAGCGGTGTTTCTTTTGGTGCTGTGTGACTCACACGCTCCGTAAGATCACGCAACGCATCCTGCGGCTGCCCATCTAGCTGGTCACCGTCCTGACTATCATCGTCGTGTTCATCACCTTCCGGCGTCTCTTCACCTTTGCGAGTTCTTAATGGCGGCTCGACTTCACCATCGTCCTCACCGCCATCATCATCACCTTCGTTGTCGAGGTCTTGTAGATCGAGTCCGAGCGAGTCGTTAACAACCGACTCTGCCTCAGACGGCTGCGGGCGCTCGTTGCCCTGCCGCTGGTTGGGTATTCTGGCCATGTCCTAGCTCCTGTACCTTCTGTTGAATGAACTGCAAGATTTGCGCGTCAGGGGTTCCTGACTTCTTCATCTGTACAACTTGTGCCTTAACTTCTTGTGGTAGCTGTTGCGCTGCTGTGGCTAAGTCATTTTGTCCTCTTGGTTGCTGTTGACCACTTTCTGATGCTTGTGCACCATCTGTACGACCCTTATTCATTGTAGCCTGAATTTCTCCATCAATTGCCGCCCAATCCTCCGGTGTGATGACAACCTCAGTGAATGCCTGCTCCAAGACTTTGAGCATAACACGTAATGTCGCTCCTGGTGCAGCCTGCGCAAATTGCCCGATTGCTTGAGCAATTTGCACAGCCTCTTTCTTCTTGAATACACTATTGGGCTTCTCCATACTACCGGCGACAAGCTCAAGACTGTATTGAGATAAGAACGCTGGCACACTCATCTGCTGCCAACCAGCAGCAAGTTGCTTACCAATAAGCCCTTCAACCTCTTCTTGCTCGAAGTTCACAATTGCAATCTCGGCAATCGACTGTGCAAGATCAGCAACTGTGTCCTCGATAACATCGACCTTCGAGCCTACAGAGATACGCAATGCCTCTTGATATGACTCCACAGATGCCACGTTCGTATTTGTCTTGTACTGAACGCCACGGAGCGCATCGTTTGTATTCGTGATACGGTTCGTTGCCTCAATGGATGGCATCTTGTTAAATAGAGCCTCGAACTGGAAGCTTGGAGGTACAATGGCTTGAATGGCTTTACTAATGTCTACACCATCGCCGCCCTTGATACCAATCAAACGCTTTGCCGATTTGCGTCTACCACGTAGCCCATCAACAAATTTCTCTGCTTCCTTCGAGTCGATCTTCTCCGAGTCATAGTAGAAGAAGTCATAAACCGTCCGACGGATTTTAGAAATCTGTCGATTGATATCGTTAATGTCGTCCTGGTGATCGAGAATATATGCAGTCTCACCGACGCTAACTGTACCGCCAGTAGACATGCCGAAACTGATGATATAGTACGGGAAGAAACGTGTGATCTTAAGCGGATCATCCCATACCCAAATCGGCCATTTCCAATCATCTTTTTGGAACAGCATGAGACGACGTGTGGCTTTATCCCACACGTAATAGCACTCAGTGAAATACGTTGCGATATACGCCGCACGATCATCTGGCTCTGCTGGATTAGTATCAGCACCAAGTGCAGTGAACACCATACCAAGACCGTCATCACGACTGCCTTCGTCTGTACTGAATGCAGCCTTATGTGTCGGCTTGTAACGTAGAGTTCTCTGACCTGCGTGTTCGCTATCTTCTGTTGTTTCCTCTGTATACGCTGCGTTCATAAACGCAGTATTCAAATACGTTTTCTCAATCATCCATCCTGCATCTAGTCCATCGGACTGTTCAGCATACGGATCGATGATCAAATTATGCGGTGCGACATTGACCATACTAAAGCCAGATGGTTGAAGCACTTCCATATTCTCTTCGAGTGCTTCCATCTCGCCATAGATCGCATCGACGTCTTGTTGCGTCTTAGCCTTCGCTAGTGCCTCCGTGAGTTTCTGAAATTCAGCCTGTGCAGCTTCACGCGAGTCATCTTTACGCGTGAAGTCGATTTTGAAGACACCGAAGTTAGTCAGCAGCCCCATACCTGCTGCCTTCTTGATCTTCGGTTTGGCATAAATCTTGTCCCGACGCTTGAGCAAAGCATTGACTAATGCTTCAAGCGCCTTACAGAACGGCTTGTCAGCTTCGTCAGGAGAATTGCAAGTAATGTCAGGGTCTTTGCTGTAGATCGCCGGCAACATGATATTCAAGTTGCTATAGATCACATTCTCCGAACTGTCGCCACGGACGAACTGACCGCGCGGTGTATCCACAGCCTTATTCTGACTATGGTTATAGTATTGGATGATCTCATCCCATGTCTCAGTCACACATTTATGTGCAGCGACAGCAGCATCAAACTTTTTCTGCCAAGCACTACCAACCGCAGACCCTACGGCGATCCTGCTTCCCTTATAAACCTTGAATAAGGGATCAAGCTTCTTCGCACGTGCAGGCTTCTTACCAACGTCTTCTACATCGAAAACGTCAGTATTCTTAACTACACGGAGTGGTGTTTTGGCCATATTGTGTGACTCACACAGTTCGAGAAATTCAAACCTTCTTGTATTGGATCACCACGCCGTTCACTTTCGGTACTGTTCGACCACCACCCGGACCTTCCGTCTGTGGATTGAACACAACCGCATTGCAAACAGCAGAAGCAATTTCGTGAACAGTCGAGCCAGCCATCACATTAAACAGTGAAAGCACAGTCGATGTAAGTGGCTCAATCTTACATAGCCCACTAGTAATTGACTGAACCGTTGCCACCGCAGTCGCAATCTTCGTTTTGGCTGTAGCCGTTGTACCACCAGTTACACCAGTGCCAGTTGAGCCCGGCAGAGATACGGCAGGGATACCTAAAGCAGGAATACCAGCAGGACAACCACCCAATAGTAATCCTACGCATAGAAGAACAACACTCGACAGAACCTTAAACATCAGATGCTCCCTCCGCGGCTTTCGCTTTAGTAACTCTATCAACAGCAGCCGCCTGACTGTTAACTGGCACCTTCACCATTCCAAAGTTGGCATAAACAGAGAATGCCCAAGGAACAACGAGAGGCAGAACGGAAATGATCAACGCACTTGCGAGTGTGACACCTGCTGGAGAGAAGTATCCAGCACCACCACAATACGCAACGATAGCCACAGCCGCAATTCGCAACTGAGCATAAACAAAGTCTGGAGTGATTGGTTGCATGTTACATTAACTCCACATATGAAGCATGAACCCATCCGATGACACCTTCGTACTCGATACGAAACCATATAGTGTCACCGTTCGCAGCAGACGAAAGAACACGCACAGAAGAGTTATTCGGGACGACTTTCACAATGATACTAGACAGTGAAGATCGATCCCGCATATTGAGCGTATCCCCTGGCGTCTTCGTTCGTCCAGGCGCACCTTTCGGTACGACAGGATTGGTAGGAACAACTACATGCTTCAACTCACCAGCATGACCCATGTATTCCTCAACCATCCCGATAAATGCTTGCTTATTGATTTTCTTTCCAGGACAGTCATGCGTTGTCTTTGGGTCTTCCTTATGCAATTTGATCGACTCGGGGTTCCATCCCATCTTCGTGTGCCAATGAGCGAACAGCGCAACCGCGTTCTTAACAACATTGGCGCCACGACCTGTAAGTGGATCATCTACACCATAGTCGCCAGTCATCTCGATACCGAACTTCGTACCATTCCATGAAGGTGAATGCGTACCTCTATGATTGTATGGAGTGAACAACCAAATCAGATCATCATACACAAATGCATGAGGACCAGAAGGCCAACCTTGTTCATCTCTGTAATACAGTTCATAGTTCTTGATACGCTGCTGTGCCTCTGAAGCTTTCGCCTGTGATAAATTCGGCGCTCCGGTGTTATGTAGTGTCATACCACTGCAACCATCAAACGGCGTGATATGTTGCACATGTGCAAAATGTTCAGCAATAGTCATACCACGTCCATCGATCGGCGTCCACATTTCAATTCCCCTTGTGTGACTCACACACTAAAATTCTCGTTCTACGGCTTCGCCTTCTTCCTGCCAGAACATATACCCAGGCGGGAGTATATTCTCTGGAATTACAATGTCCGCCGGTTGCGGTTGACGTGCGAGTAAATACTTCAAAGTATTCATTGCATCGTCATTCCCATCTAACGGCTCATCAAGGTTCATACCTTGTGGATTTTTCTTCCAGTAGTAACTAGAAATTTCATCTTCGATCCATGTCAGATCAGCACAGAAATAAATCAGCGGTCCTGGCTTCTCTAGCGTAACCGCGTGAGGTATCTTTATATGACCAGACAGATAGCCATTAACTTTTGCGATACCAGCAAGAACGTCATTACTTGACGGTCGCACAGCTATTTGATTGTCACTCAAGATACGCGCAATCGTGTCACCTGTATTCTTCTGCTTCGCAATAACTTGACGACGGAAAATTGCTGGATCACCATTGATCTTTTCCGTAGCCTTGATCATATTATCATACTTCTCACGAATTTCACGAATGCCGTCAGGTTGATCATACAGATTATACTCGCGCCGATAAAAACCATCCAAGATAAACACACGACCGTAATCATCGATAAACCCGAACATATAACACGAGTTAGCAGCAATGCCAAAATCATATCCCTCGATCACCTTTACATCGACGTGACGCTCAAGGCAATCCAACAAATGATCGATCATCTGTCCGCGTGTCATGACATGACGATCATGATCATACCCTGGATGCACAAGACCCTCAAACGCCGCCCACTTACCAAGCAGGTAACGGTCCCGCATCTGTCCTTTATACGCCGCTTCCTGCGTGCGAATGTAGTCTTCATCAAGATTGTCTTCATTCGAGTAAATGTCACCCTCGAACAAATCCATGATTGGCATATGCGTCTTGCTATCAATTAGCAACTTCTCAGTATAAATTCCTTTATTTTTCCATAGATGCCAAGGATGAACAATCTCACGATACAGCCAATTATGTGCTGGATTAGCTGTCCAACAAAACCAACGCGGTCCACTATCCGGCATTGTCGGATCTTCTTCACCGACGCCAGGACGATAGATTGCATGACCACGAAGACGGCCTAGAAGATCGAGAAAGTCCTTGTGAGCGATTTCAGGGTCTTCGATTTGATCGACCCCAATAAAATCATAAGTAGCAGATAGCAAATTGCTAGTAGAAGTACCGTCTTCACGGTTCTTTCCCTTCTGCGAAATGTAACGGAACATTACACTCGAACCATTTACAAGATAACAAGTATTATCATCTTGTGTTGGCCTTCTCTTGATCCAATGCGGAGGACACCACTTCATAAACACTTTACGAACGGTATCATTCAGCTTCGGATATGTCGCACGAGCAAGTAGGCACTCAGCGCCAGGATAGTCCTTAGCCACATTGAGACACTTCATCACAAGCGCAGTGGTTTTACCGTTTGCATATGCACCACCAAAGGCTTGGATTTTCGCACGGCTCTGATAAAAACAGAACTGTGGCGTCAGTTGCCCTTTCTTGTATTTTGTTAACTTATAATTGGGCATCTATGTGACTCACACAACTCAGGTTATTGTAACAACAGCAGGGTTCGTGCCGCTAATCGTACAGCCAATAGGAGCGGATAATGTCAAGTTCACAGGACCAGCACCAGGAGCCCTTAGCGTGAACGAAGTCCGTTTGGTATTTGGCAACAAATTGACTGTACCAGCCGCAGGAGTAAACCCAGGTGCAGCCCAATCCACTGAGCAAAGACCGAACCATGTCTTATTCAATGTGCATGTGAGAAGTGCACCGGCTACCACCGAAGGTGCTGCGTTAACGAAAGACACCGCAGGAGTAACGTCCGTTGTCGCCACTGACAGAATTGTAGTAGGCGCAAACGTTCCAGGGTTAATCGGATCACCTTTGATAGATGCACTCCATGTCTTATTCGCACTGTTGTAACTCACAATAACATACTGCGATCTTTGCACAGCTTTTTCTGTATCGACACCATTCCACGAATACGGTCCAGACGTACTCAGTGGCGTTTGATACAAACCAGACGCTAAAATCTGTGGGAAGAATGCAAACCCTGACGTTGAGAACCCTGTATTCGTTCCATCATCGAACGCACAAGCATGTGCATCACCCGAAACGTGAACCACAGGAATTGGACACGTTTCGATAATGTCACAGATTGCAGTTCTCTCAGCAGTAAAAATATCACCGAAGCCGGAGTTAACCGCACCTGTCCAAGTCGATGGCATCATCGTAACAATTTGCTCAATACCATCTGTAACAGCTTGAGCAAACATACCACTAATCGCAGCAAGCTGATCCCAATTATCCCCATTCCCTAAATTACGTCCAAGCGCAGTCAACGAACTAATTCGGCGTTGCAATCGCGTATCGAACATAATGAAGCGCACTTTTGCGATATCAAATATCTGCGTGAGTGCATTCGAGGCAGGATTGAAATATGGATAATGCGGAACACTCTCGTCATACTCAAGACGTGTGTTCGCAAAAATAGTTTGAGCATTCGCTGTATCAAGCGAACAATCATTCGGGCCAGAGTCGTGATCATCTGGTATATACACAACAGGAACCGAAGCGTTCATAATAGCTACACTAGGAACACTACGATATTTCCTGGAATTAGCATCGCGCTGCCTCATCGTAGTAAGCGCAATGTTGGAATATGCTATATCTCCTAAATGAGCAAGAAATAACGGTGTGTCCAAAGCAATAGATCGAAATACATCAGGGCTGAGTGTTCCAGAACTATTATTAATAAGATTGAGATTAATCTCCGAGCAAGAGCCCACAGCAAATGTAAATGCAGCAGCAACACCAGCCGCAGGCGCAGTCTTAACCGAACGGATCGGTCCTAACTGTGCTGGCGATGATTGATGCTCAATTCGCCAAAAGTACGTTGTGTTCGCCGCCAACGTACCACTAGGAATTTGAAATTTGACAGGACGATAAGTTTGTTCTGCCCCTGTTGCATACGACGGCTCTACATAAGCCGATCTATAAATAGGTAATGACATGTCAGCGTTGACACTGACAACAAGCCGCACATTCCTCACAGATTGCGTGAAGTCTGCACAGACTGCAAACGAAGTAGGCGTCAGGGCTCCGGCCCACCCATTAACATCGGAGCCACTGAAGCTAACGATGGGCCGTGAATTTCTGGTGAGCATTAGAACCTAAACCTTATCCACGGAGCGCCACCATTGCCACCAGCGAAACCAGGGCCACCACCACCACCACCACCACCATAACCAGAGGCAGGAGCAAGTCCGACAGATGGCGCTGCACCACCACCACCAGTACCGCCTGGGCCATACGGTGTTGATCCACCACCAGCACCGGCAGCATTACCAGCACCCGGCGAAGAACCAGTCGTCAATGCAGTAAATGGTGCCATCGCAGGACCGAAACCACCCGCAGACGCGGTACTGCCACCACCAGCACCTGACGTTCCACCACTGTAATATGGATTGAGTGCTTGTGTGGTAGGACGAGAACCATTCGTTGCAGCAGCCACAGATGCACCAGCAAGAGGACCGCCACCAGCACCACTCGCACCACCAACGCCGGTAACAGCTTTCAGTCCTTTGACACCGCCATGAAGACGTGGAACAGGATTTACACCACCAGTGATTGTAATATCACCGGCAGTCGCTCCATCGGTATCAAGAGCACCACCAACAGCAACTGCGGGGAGCGTGACTGTGATTGTTGATCCTGGTACAACAGTCATAGGAAAACCAGTAAACCAAGCGCCACTACCACCGCCAGCACCGCCAGCGTTACCGCCTGTTACTGTACCACCACCACCAGAACCACCAGCACCAACGCCATCAATCAAAATACAAGTGACACCAGCAGGGACAACGAATAAATTCGCTCCAATGTTAGTAATCTCTATAGCGGTTTGCCGCGCTCCGGCAAGTGACAATGGCATAGTATCAACCCTCCGCTACATAATACGTTGCAGCGGCGCCTGTCGTCGGTGTGTAAACCGATAAGGCACCACTTGGAATATTGTTCGCTTCCCATTCATAGAACGCGCCGGCAGGAATAAGCATTCCAACACCAGCAGCAGCCGCACCAGTGGTTCTGACATAATAATCAAAAGCACTGGTATTCATGAACTTGAGACTATTCCGATTGATCCTTGCCGGAACGACGTCTGTGGGAGACGCAGCGAGGAAACTATTCGTCTCAAGATCATACTCGCCAGTCTTCGACCACGAAGCATCTGGAACATTGTCTTCTAGCAGAAAGTTTCTCTTATTTCTCACTGTCGCCATCCAACCCTCCTGGAAAAAGCCTGTGTGAGTCACACGACCCACACAGGCAAGACACCTGACGAACCTATTAACGAACTTCTTAGGTGTTCGCTGGAATAGCCTCGCTAATAGCCGGGATCGCATTCGTAAGCGTCTCGTTGTTCGCTTCGAGCGCATCGGCAGCGGCCTTAATCTCAGCTTCATCACCACCAGAAATTGCGTCCTGAAGTGCTTTCGTCAGGTCAGCAACTGTAGTAACGAAACCAGTCAGTGCGTCCTTGGCGGCAGCAGCCGCATCGGTATTCTTCTGCACGTCTGCCTTGAGACGATCGAGTGTTTCCTTGGTTGCCATGTCATCTGTCCTGATTTGTCTTGAAATGGCTCCAATCATAGATTGCAATATATGTAACTGCTCATACATTGCACCAGCCCACGGCGGAGCCGTTTCCCACGGGCTTGACCCTCTACCTGAAGACATGCCGTTACCCGGCAGCAGCGTCTTCTGACTGATCACTTTTCTCCTTGCTCTCCTTATCCTCCTGAGTCTCTCCATGAGCCTTGAGATAACGAGCTTGCCACACCTTGACATGTTCATCATCGAGCGGCCCAATAAGAGGAATGCCTGCATCACGAGAGCTTTTGGCCCTATCAGGCGTAAGCTCTACAATGGAATGCTCTTTATGGCGTTTGTCGTCGATGATCGTATCAACGACAGTAACACCATATTTGTCCTTTGCCTCTTCAGGCTTCTTGTCATCCTCACCCTGATCCACCTGAACCTCTGGATCATCTGGATGCTCTGGCAAGTTTACTTCTGGCTTTGCCTTACTGGTCGTCGTAGCTGCCTTGGCCATTTAGATCACTCCTGAATTGGTTTCCGTTCACTTCTATATCGACAGGCTTTCTATCGCCCTCGACGATGACAATCCTAAGCTCGTTCCTCATATTGCTATTCGCTCCTTGCTGTCCTCCTTTCGTACCAGTAGCCGACTCATGAAGATGCACTGAAGCTCTCAACTGATTAGTTTCTTGCTTTCCATTCATAGAAATATCTGCGATCTTCGTGACTGCATCATGTGCATATGCAGACACCCGCGCTGCTAATAGCGCACTGTTCGCACTCACGAACTCTTTCGCAATAATATCGAAACACTCTTCATAGGCAGGATGCATCTTCACTGCCAAAACGTCTTCGTGACTAATCTTTGCAGCTATAGCAATCTCCCGATCGCCCAAGCCCATAATAGAGTACATGATAACAATAGCACACCCATTAACAACTTGCGGCGTCGCAGGCAACTCCCCGAGCGTCCGCTGCCTCGTAGACTTAAAGTTTTTCGCCGTAATCTCTGGTTGCGGCTTCTCATGCTTCTTCGACTTCTCTGGCTTAATCTGTTGACCAGACGCCGTGACAAGGGGATCGCCCGGACGCGCAAGCGCCGGGACGATCCCCTTGAATACCTTTTTCTGTTTTGCCACTGTGTGAGTCACACACGAACTATCGTGTGCCTAACGGATTACCATCTTTATTGGCAACCGGACTCGCACCAAATGTCGTCTTAGATGTTAATGCCAACAGATGATCGTTGATCTCTGTGATATCTGCCGCAGTTGTTACACGGTTGATAAGGTTCACCGTTTCCACCGTGCGCTTGCCACCTTGTTCAACATTCGCTTCGATCTGCGAATAGGTCTTGGTGGAAGCTGCGCCAGCAGCAGCGCCATTCAATGTACGAACAGTGTGACGAAGTGCCAACACTCCCTTACGAGCGAGTAGATAAGCTACTCGGTTCATAATTACGCCTCTGTTTTGGATAGGCGTGTATGTAACATCATACTGCCCAAAGAAACCGCCTTTAACTGCCGCACTTGCAGATATGATACCAGGCATGATATTGATCCTTCGTTGTGGTGTGGGGACAGGCGGCCACCACAGCAACCTGCCCCCTGATGACAACCAACCCAAGGAGGAACGATTGAAAGTGTCACCAACACGCGTATATTGGCACAAATCAGGAACATTGTCAATATATATTGTGTGACTCACACACTAGTAAGTGCTACATGAAGCTACGCAAAGTGCTATGTGCTAAAAAAATAACACTTGACAAAGAGTGTGATATGTGATATCCTTCTATCCATGCACAGAGGCATGGAAGAAACTATCGGATACCGTGGCTGCATAAATCCAATAGTCCACATACATTACATTCGCTATCATTAACTGCCTGCGAATAATCCCCATCTTTTTTACCGGGTCAACAATGAAAAACGAAGCGCCGTAGGCACGGACGCTTCGTTTTTCATTTGGTCATTTGCCCGGCTACACTTCTTCACCACACTCTCATTTTACTGTGTGACTCACACACCAGACATATAAAAGCCCCTGGCTTACCGATCTTGCGACAGGTCGTGCCAGGGGCTAAAGTCGTATACTGACTCTTAGCCTGTATTATGCATGTGTGAGTCACACTGTCAAGCCCCTGTATCTGTGTA
>Ga0193750_1000203_pt1 | contig 17192 bp, 9 predicted proteins | sample L1c1metaG_FD_160569 | JGI IMG/M metagenome (GOLD analysis project Ga0193750, IMG submission 160569) | Soil microbial communities from a riparian zone of the East river system, Colorado, United States - L1c1 | ecosystem: Environmental > Terrestrial > Soil > Riparian zone | place: USA: East River... | reverse complement strand
ACAGTTGCGCTTGTGAATGCGCTCCGATCGGCCAACCCTGCCTCAAAGCGATCCTTCTGAGTAGCAACGTTCTCTTGCAGTTTTTGTCGTTGTTCTTCTCGAATTGACTCGAGTGACCGATTGTAAAGTGCTGCGTAAAATGCCAACCGCGCCGCGTGTAACTGCTCCACAACGGCGACATTCAATTGCTGTTGGGCGATTAAGACTTCGACGTCTCCACGTCGGAGCGATGGCGGCACAGCCATGTTGAATAAAACCTGATCCAGCGAGCCGCGTCCCACGCCAAAGCCTTTTACCCCGCTTTCACCAGCCCGGTGACCGGCCTGAACGCCGGCCGGCACGCCCAGTTCGACCTGCGGCCACACCACGGAACGAAAAACCAGCCGCTGTCCGCTCGCTTGCTCCAGACCTGATTTCGCTTCCTGGATGGCCGGGTTTTTTTCAAGCGCGGTTTGCAAAACGGTCTCCAGTGTGACCGCGCTGGCTGGATGCGCCAAGGAAGCCATCAAAATCGGGAGAAAGAGCTTTGGCGGAAATAGAAATCGCGGCTTCATCGCTGACTGAGTTTTTCCGGCGGGCGCGCCAGATCGGAAACCTGCGCCGCGCCGCGTCTTTCGTTCCTCGTATCTTTGATGTTTGATCCGAAATCGAGCGCTTCCGCTGAACTGTCACACGCGTGCGCCAGGCGGGCGAGAGCGACGTTATGCAGATAGATCGCGCTCAATCGAGTGGTGCGCGTCCGGGTTACATCGGATGCGGCTTGCAGGATGTCGAGCTGTGTTCCCAATCCTGCAGCGAAATTGCCTTTGGCCATCTCTAGCGCCTCGTCCGCCGTCTGCACGTTTTTTGTCTCGGTTTCAAGTACGCGCTCGGCTTGCTGAAGATCGAAAAATGCACTGCGCACTTCTGAGGCGACGCTCCGCCGCGCCGCTGCAAGAGCTTCCACGGCTGCTCCGCGCCGGGCCCGAGTCGCCTGCATTCGTCCTTTCGTCGCGAACCCATCGAAGATGTTCCAAGTCGCGTTTATCCCTACCACGCCGCCATAGTTAAATTCTGACCCGACCGCTGGATCGCGCTCGCTGTAAATTTCGTAGCCCGAAAAAGCGCGGACATGTGGACGCGACGCGCTCCGGTCCAGAACATACTGGCGGTCTTCGATCTCGATATCTTTCTGCCGGGCTTTGATGACCCACCGATTCGCGTCAGCCCGTGCCAGACAGTTATTTAGGTCCGGATGATTGGGCCGATATTGCAATTCGCCCGAAATCTCGAATGGCGCCGCTTGGCCTCCCGGGTGCGCGTCAGTGCCGAAAAGTTCTGCTAATCGCAGGTAGGAGTTTTTCAACTCAGTCTGTGCATTGAAGAGTTCCGGACGCTCGTTGGCCAGGGCCACCTCAGCTCGTTGAACGTTCAATTTACCAACAATGCCGGCACTCAATTGTTGCTGCTGGTTCTTGAGTTCCTCGTCTAAAACTCGCACGGATTCTTCGCGCACGTGGACCTTTGCCCGGTTCAGCAGGAGTTCGTTGAACGCGATTCGCACATCCATCGTCACGCGGCTGACAATTTCCTGAAGCTCGTAGTTTGCTTTGCCGATGTTCAACCGGGCGATTGCCACCTGGCTGGTAACTGCCCCGCCGGTGTAAAGGTTCTGGTCGAGGCGCAATATTGCATTGTAATCTTCCTGTCGGAGGTTCGTCTCGCTTTGAGTCTGTCGTTTGTCGTACAACCCGCTGGAGCTTAACGACGGAAGATATCCCGAGCGCGCTTCAACCCAGCCGCCGCGCGCTCCTTGCACTTTTTTGCGCGCGATCGCAATTTCGGGATTCTGCGCTTGGGCAAGCGCGACTGCTTCTTCAACGGTGTAAGTGGGTACCGCCGCCTGCAATGGAGCAGGCAGGCCAAAAATGAGCAACAGCGCAACGGCCGCAAACTCCAAACGCATTTCGTCTATCTCCTCGCCAGGGCGCTCTTTTCAACAAAAATCCCTCTGGCTTTTATTCTTATATCAGTTGTTGCAAGCTGGCGCGACCTCGGACACATTCCGTCTTTTATAGCAGCGGGAGCCGCCGCGAAGGGGTTGAGACGGTGATTTAATCGAAGCGGCCAAGTTTTGTCTTTGTTATTGCATGAGAAAAATCAGAATCGCCATTGTTGGAGTTGGTAATTGCGCCAGCTCGCTCGTCCAGGGAATAAATTTTTATCACGGCTCCTCGCCCAACGGGTCAGGCAACGGACTGATGCATCGCCAGATCGGCTCCTATCAGCCATGCGACATTGAGGTCGTTGCCGCTTTCGATATCGACCGACGCAAAGTCGGTCTCGATGTCAGCAAGGCCATATTCTCGCCGCCTAATTGCACAAAAGTCTTCTGCGACAAAATCAAACTCACCGGCGCAATCGTGACAATGGGCTGCGTGTTCGACGGTTTTGCTTCTCACATGCGCGACCAGGACCCCTTGCGCACATTCCTGCCGCTGGAAAAAGAATCGACGCGCGAACAAATCGTCGCCGAATTGCGTGATTCCGCGGCGGAACTCATGGTCAATTATCTTCCGGTCGGCTCTGAAGAGGCGACCCGTTTCTACGCCAGTTGCGCGCTCGAAGCCGGCCTCGGTTTTGTCAACAACATCCCGGTCTTCATCGCCAGCGATCCGGTCTGGGCCAAACGTTTCGCCGATAAAAATCTGCCTGTGATTGGCGACGACATCAAAGCGCAGTTGGGCGCGACCATTTTGCATCGAATGATTGTCGATCTTTTCCGCAAACGCGGAGTAAAACTCGAGCGCACTTACCAATTGAACACCGGCGGCAATACCGATTTTCTCAACATGCTGAACCGCACCCGGCTCGCCTCGAAAAAAGTTTCCAAGACGGAGGCCGTGCAATCGGTCATCGGCGAGCGTCTGGCCGACGAAAACATTCACATTGGCCCGAGCGATTATGTGCCGTGGCAGCTCGATAATAAGATCGCATTTATCCGCGCGGAAGGCCGGCTCTTCGGCGATGTCCACATGGAGATCGATCTCAAACTTTCCGTCGAAGATTCGCCGAACTCGGCCGGCGTGGCGATTGACGCGATCCGTTGTTGCAAACTCGCGCTTGATCGCGGCATCGGTGGCGTGCTCCATTCCGCATCCGCCTATTTCTCCAAACATCCGCCCGTCCAAATGACTGACGACGAAGCGTATCGCTGCGTCGAACAATTCATCCGCGGCGAGCGCGATCGCTGAGCAGTCCAATCGCGGCAAGATGGAGTCCGCCCATTTTCTTCGTGGCTTTCATCTTGCACTAAAAATCGTCGGGCGCATCCGGCCGCATTTCTTCGTCGAGCTTCGCGGGCGGGAGTTGTTCCAGCCGGTTCCATTCCTCCTGCAATTCGTCTGCCGTGTAGAGCAACAAACGCCCAAGCGCGGTCGAAAACAAACCGGCTTCCACGTCGAAGTGCGTGATCTCGCTCGCTGCTTTCCAATAAGCCGCCAGCTGCGGACGGTAACGCGAGCGAAAACTTTCGGTCTCGCCTAACGAAACGCTGTTCGTTTTCCAATCAAGCAGAAGACACCGGCCGGCTTTGCGGTTAATCATGATCGAATCGATCAAGCCTTCAAGCACGCTGCGGTCGTTCCTTCGCCACGAAAATGGAAACTCGGCATGAAATAACGTTTCATCGCTCGCAAGAAAACGAGCGATGCTGGCATCGCCGAACAAATTCCGGCGCGTGGCGTTCCAGTCCTTCGTGGCAGACTTTGCCTCGGGACAAATCGGCAATTGTTTTTCGAATAACTTTTGCGCGGAATCGATTCCGCCTTTCCAATCCAGGCGCTGGAAGAATTTGTGCCACCAGCGGCCATACAGCGTGGCCAGATTATCGAGCCGCGAGCGCGTCCGCACCTCTGCCGGAACTTCCGAATCGAGCGCGCTCGGTGTGATCTTGCGCACGAATTCCGAAGCGCGTTTCGCGGCGCGCTTGAGTTCGCGAGAAGTTAACGGCTCGATTTCGGCGCCGTTTTTCCGCGACGCGTGCCCCACGGTCTGGGAAGGTTCGAGGACTTCATCGATCGTGCTGCTGTGTTGATCGAATTCGCCGGAATAAGAATCCTTGTCCCGAATCAGCCGTCGAAGTTGTGCTGTTCTCGGCAGTTTGCCCTCGCTATTGGAGAAGATTTCCTGATCGAGCACAACTACGAGCGCGTGGCGCGCCCGCGTTGTTGCGACATAGAGAAGGCGTTCAAGTTCTTGCTGTTGGGCATGCTCGATCGCGTCTTTCAAATCCTTCGATTTGTCTTCTTTGCCGAACGCGATAATCAGTTCGCCATCCACGGGCGATTTCACGAAATGCGGATAACGCGGCGAGGGCGGCCGCAGATCGCGCGCGAGGAATGGCACGATCACCGCCTGCCATTCCGAGCCTTTCGCCTTGTGCGAAGTGATGAGTTGGATCGCGTTGTCGTCGGCGGAAAAACGGACGGCGCGCGGCGTCGCGAAATCGTTGCGTAAGTGTTCGGCGAACTCTGCCAGGATCATTCCATTCGCTTCCGCTTCCGCCGCTTGTGCGAGCAAGGCATCAAGTTCGCGCGCGAGATCGCCGAACTCCGTCGCGGGCAATAGGAGCAAACGCTCGCGCAATTGCGTTTGCTCGATGATCAAAGTAACGGCGTCGAATAACGCCAGACCTTCTGCGCGTTGGCGAATTTCTGCGAGGGTACGTAAGAGCGAGGAAATTCTTCCGGTCGCCGACAAAATCTCGTCGATGCGAAATCTCGCTTTCTGACCTTCGGAAAAGACCGCAAGATCGTGATCGGACGCGCCAAAGATCTCGCGGAGCACGCCCACGATTTCGTAGGCGTCGAGCGGGTCGGTGATGATCGTGAGGAGCGCGGTCAGCCACGCGTAAGCCGGGCTATCGCCTTTGACATCGCGTTCAGATTGGATCGCCACCGGCAAACCGGCGCGGCGTAACGCTGCGGCCGTCGTTTGCAGCCAGGCTTTGCGCGGACAAAGGATCGCCACCTCCCGCCACGAATCGGCCGAAAGTTTTTTCAGTCCTGCGTCCTTGATCCATCGCGCAAGATATTCCGCTTCGAGGCGCGCCTTTTGGTAGTCCTTCAGTTTTTTTCCTTCCGGCAACAGTTCTTTCCCGACAAGCGGCACGCGAATGACTTTCCCGGGTAGAATTTCCGGGCGCGGTTGCAATTCGACGAAGCGCACCTGTCCGTCCTTGTTATTCAAAATCTCACGGAAAGTTTCGTTGACGAAATCGAGCTGTTTCTGGTCGAGCCGAAACGTGACGGCAAATTCGAGACTCTCGCCGTGCTTGTCCGCGATGAGCGCTTCATGAACAGCTCGGTAGTAATTCAAGTCCGCGCGCTCCCAGTAAATCGATTGCTGGAAATCGCCCACCATGCAGAAGTGCCCGGGCCGCGGACCTAGATGTCGATCTTGCAACCAAAGGCCTCTCGCTTCCAGCGGGCGCGTCGCTTCCAGCAGCACGGAAAATTGCAACGGCTCAGTGTCCTGCGCCTCGTCGAGAATGACACGAAAGTTTTCTTCGCGAATCCTCTGCGCGGCGACCGGATGTTGCAGCAACTCTTCCGCGAGCGCGATCTGATCTCCGTAGGTGACGAGTCCGTGGTCGAGCCGAAAATCGAGATAATCACGTTGCACTTCCGCCGCGGCGCAGGTAGCCGCATCGCACACCCATTTTCGCAGCGGCGTAAATTTCTTCTGCCAGAGCTGAGTGAACTTGGCGTTTGCCGCCGTGAAACAAACTGGCCAGCGCAAGTACTCCCAATCGCCGGCGTGACGTGTCTCCCATTCGCGCAATTCCGCCTGCGATTTGCTGATGTTGTCGTTTCCCTTATCCGGTTGTGAGTAGATCTCTGCGAAATCGAGGATCGGACATGACGATAGCGGTGGCACGCGTAACGCAGCTGAGCCCGAGCGTCGGGCCAGCTCCATGAGGTCGCGCGCCTGCACGAAACGCAGAAGCATAGCGCGGTCCTTGTCACATAACGACCGGCCAATTCGAGTTTGGTTTTGCGCAAACTCCTGCCAGAGGTTGTCGTCGTCTTCGCCTGCCAACTCGAGCGGCGCAGGCAAACCAAGATAATGACCGAAGTCGGTCAGGAGTTTCATGCAGAACGAATGGATTGTGCCGAAGAAGGCGCGATTGAATGCAGTCTGCACTTCCTGTCCCAAATTTTCCTCGAGCAGCGCTTGCCGCGTGCGCTGCTGCATTTCGTCGGCCGCACGATTGGTGAAGGTGACGACGACCAGACGCGGCAAAGTTTCCGCGGCGTTCGGCGAACGCGCGATCGACAAAACGCGCTGGGTAATCGCAGTGGTTTTGCCCGAACCGGCCGACGCGACCACAGAAAAATTGCGGTCCAGCTCGCTGGCAAAACGAGCGCGCGCGGATTCATCGCGCGGCTTCACCATGTTTCCCACTCCTCTTTCTCAAGCACGAGCGCGGGATGCGTCAGCGCCCATTTATCTTCCAAAATGTCGTTGTCGATCTGCAACGTAGCGAGCGGATAGGGCGCGCTGTAACCAAACGCCGGACGGATTTCACCTTTCATTCCGAAAACCCCGGTACGCTGCATTTCCGCGAGATCGGCAAAGACGTCGGTATGCGGTGCAAGATCGACAACGGACAATTGTGGCGCGACGTTTTTAACCGCGAGCGAAATAATACTCACGCTCACTTCGGCGGCGCCGAGCTCGCGCATGGCTAGCGCGTAAAGACCGAGCTGCAACGTTGTTCCTTTGACCAGATTGTCGTGCAGATCGGAGGTCTTCAGTTCCCTGGTCGAACCGGTTTTGTAATCGACAATCCAGAGCTTTTGCCCGGCGAAACTGGCCGCTTCATTTTGCGCGAGCACCAGATCGACCTGACCGTGCAGCTCAAGCTCCACGCCATCGGCAATTTTCACCGCACCTTCGCGACCGACGGCCAACTCCGTCGCCATCCACTCCCACCCTTTCGCACCTCCGATTTTGGCGCCGAGGTGCCGCGCGAGATAGCGCGCGTTCAACCAGCCCGAGTTCCACCAATCAGGGACGATTTTGCCTAACAAGTCGCAGAGACGCCGAAGTGCCGCACAGCGTTCGTCCGCGGCAAGCCGGATGCGCTTGTCGATCTTTGTTAAGGAAGGAAACGCCGAGAAGATCCTTCCGTCTCGCCCTTCGATAATATTCGCCAGCCAGTGATGCACCCATTTACCTGTCGTCGCCGTCCACGGATTCGTGGCGTCCTCCGGTGCTTCCACGCCGAGATAACGCTTCATCCAAATAATCGCTGGTGACGAAACCATTCGTTGGAGATCGCTCACACTCAGCTTCGGCACCGGTCGATACGACTCGTTGAGTCGCAACGCGAAATCATATTCGCCGGCAGGTTTAGAGGAGTCGCGGCGCGTGTTGAACGCGATCAGGGTTTGCTGCACATCCGTCGCTACCGCCGCAGGCTTCGGCAACAGCGCAGTGGCGCGTTGCAGATTTTTCAGCGTCGTTTGGGTGAGCGGCCCACGCCCCGTTTTGAGATAGAGCTCGGTAAAACATTCGCTCGGATTCCAGAAGCGTTCCGGCGCATCTTCCTGCACCAGACTGGCCGCGAGCGTTACGCCTTCGCTGGCCGATTCGAGGAGCGCATCGAATTGCCGCAACGCGATCCCGCGTTGCTCGCTCGGCCCGAGATAGAGCGAATGGTTTTCGCGCACGCTGGTGTGGCCCTCGCCCTGGCTTCCCTGGCGCGCGGCGCGCTTGTTGAGCTGTTGCACGCTCTGATTGAAGGCGCGAATCTCTTCGGCACGCGCGAACTCCGCACCGGCCGGCGGCGGCCACGCCCCTTCGTTCCAGCCGGCAAGAATCAAGTGCGACCATTCCTGATTTTGCGCGCGCGCCACCGTCAGCAATTGCACGCGCGCATACGGATGGTCGCCTGCGGCTGACCGTGCGGCACCGGCGGTCGCAGCCGTTTCTTCCAGCCAGCGCAAAAAAAGCGCGCGTGAAAATTCCGCATCGAGACGCTGCGACCAGTCACGCGCGACGTTGGCAAGTTCGAGCGCGTGTTGCTTCCAGTCGAGATGGGCAAGCGCGGCGTGAGTTTGTTCGAGAAACTGCGCAAGGGTGGCGCGCGGCGGGAGAAACGGCAGCGCGCGCAGCGCTTCGGCGGCCGACTGAGATTTGTCGTCCACGCCTGTGGCACCGAATTCGCGAAGCAGTTCGAGATCGTCCAGCAACACCTCTTTGTAACTTTCGCGCAGAATTTTTTCGAAAACTTGCCGGCTGATTTTGGGCGATACGACCGCCGGGTCTGGCAACGCATTTAGAAAACGCAGAAAAGAATTGAGTCGTGGCGCGCGTTGCAATTCGATCCAGGCCTGCCACTCCGCCGATTCGAAAATGCCGGGAACAATGTGGCCGAGCCCGTCATTATGCGGGATTTCAAGCCGCTCTAGCGAGCTCGCGACAAGCCGCGGCAACGCCCCGCTGCCGGGAAAGATCACGCCGAGCCGCGTGCATTTCTCATCTGCCAAATAACGAACGCATTGCCGCGTGATCGCTTCGGCTTGTTCCGAAAAGTTTGTGCCGATCAGAAAATCGAAGCGCTTTGCCGTTTCCGCGCCTCCGCGCATTTCCATTTCGCTGAAAAGCGAATCGCCGAGCGCGGTGGTCGCTCTCGGCGCGCGTTGGGCTTCGCCCCAGACTTCTTCCCAAGAGCCGATCCAGCAAAGATCGACATCGGAAAAGTTCTCCCGCGGTTCCTCAAGCACGATCGTTGCGTTTTCTGCCAGTTCGACCGCGGCGCGCAGGAGAAACCACTCTGCCCAATGTGCTCCGTCGAACCCGGTGATAAGCATGTGGGAAAATTCTCGCCTGCCACGTGCCGCTTGTTGCAAACGCCTTCGATCAGTCTCGCCGGGAAGTACAAAACCGCATTCTTTCAGCAGCTCGTTAAAACGCTGAACCACTGGCGCAAACGACGACAGCCCGAGTTCTTGGAATTTCCAGCCGGCAGTTTCGAGGCGATCCAATGCGCGCAGCAGTAGCGCGGGCGCACGAGCAACAGCTTTGGCAGCAAGTGCTTCAGATTCGTTGGGCCGATCTTCCATTTCGCTAGCCGCAATTGCGAGAAGCAAACGCAGATCTTCAGGCTCTGAAGCCGGAGTCGCATCATCCCGCGCGAGCAACGCACGTAAACTCGAGGGTGTCACAAACTGCAAACCGAGATGCGAAGAGCCTTTTGCAATCAAGCGTGCCTTAAGATCGTTGGCCTGCCCTCCCGTGGGAACGACCACTAGCGCAGGCAACTTGCGTTGCCACGCTCCGGGCAAAACCTGGTCGAACCAGGGAGCCATCGCATCGTGCCAAGCTTCCTGCAGGGATGGCACGACGAGCAGAAGTGGCCGCGATCGTTTCACACGTTACATGATCCTGCCAAGGATCCTTTTGTCCCCCACGCGTCGAGTAACGCCGTCTCGGTCCAGCCGCTCGAGTAAGGGCACCACGATACGGCGCGAGCTCTCGAGTGCCTGCCGCAACTCGCTCACCGTCGCCGGTCCGTTTTTGGAAATGAAATCAGCGAGCGCCTTTTTCATGCGCTCGAAATTTTCACGCAACACGACCAGATCGGAACCCACCTCGATTGCTTCGCCGGTTGCAATCAAAAATCGAACAACCTGCTGCGCATACCGATCGACCTCGATCTCTTTCCGCGCGGGTGGATCGAATGGTTTCGCTGAGAGCGCATCTCGAATTTTCATGGCAACCGGCTGCAGATTGGCCGGTAAAACTGGTCGATGGGAAACTCGCGCGATCGCAGATCCTCTTCGAGCGAAATCAGCCGCACACAAATCCGAGATGAGCGCTTCAAAAACGTCGGATGGCTCGTCGCGCAGCGCCGTGCGCAGCTCGTTCAGATCGAGACCAGCGCGTTCCGGATTTCTTTTGTGCCCGTCATCGATCATGGCGATGGCCCGGCCACGCAAGGTCTGCCATGCCTGGGCGTCTTTCGCGATTTCTTGATGAATGACAATTTCACCACGGCGTTGCAAGCGCTGAAGAGCTTGAGTGATCTCGTCAGCGCTGAAGTGCGATTTCCGAAGAACGCTCTGTTCTCGCACAAATCCGTTCACCAAAATTTCCGAGCGAACGCAAAGATCGACGTCGTCCGGCGCGCCAGCAGGTGCTGTGAATAATCTGCGTTGCGTTGCACTGCGAAGTTTGCCCCTGTCGCCATCTGGATCGAGCACAATTCCGCCCGCGATGGTGTGCCGTTCGGACGCGTCGCGAAGAACAAATCGATCGCCGAGGAACGCGAATACGGGTGACTCCAATTTGACCTGCGCGATTGTTTGCTTACCGGGTTCAAGCGCGCGGTCTTCAAGCAGATTGATTTTCGCGGGGAATCGCGATGTGCCGTGATGCAGATACACGGAGGTCCCATTTTTGAGCGGGCGAGGGGCTGCGTCTTTCCGACCAAGCCGGGAGAATTTTTCGAGAAAAACGATGAGGCTAGCGCTCGATTTCCCAAGATCGACAGTAGTAATGACATCGCCGCGTTTGATCTGTCCCGGGGCGTTGCCGATCGCGACGTCTGGAAGGTTGATTGCGGTGCGCATTCCCGGCTGCGCAGACTCCAACTCGAAACCGTGACTTTGAATTGAGCGGATGCGCGCTTCAAAATTTTGCGGTTGAACGACGACGCTCTGGCCGCGACGGAGTTGTCCATTACTCAACGTTCCGGTTACGACAGTACCGATTCCGTGCAGCGTAAAAGCGCGATCGATAAACAAGCGCGGTTTTCCGAGGTCGCGTTGGGGTTGCATGGTCGAAAACTCGGCCGCAAGAGCACTCTTCAAAATTCCGACTCCTTCGCCCGTGCGAACCGAAGTTGGAATAATCCGAGAGTGCGCAAAGGCGGTATCGCGCAGTTGCTTCCGGATTTGCGCGCTAGCATTGTCGATCTTTCCCAAATCGCTTTTTGTGAGGGCGATCACAGCGCGTTTTACGCCGAGATAAGTCAAAATCTCCAAATGTTCTTCGGTTTGTGGCATCCAACCGTCATCTGCTGCGACAACGAGAAGGGCGAGATCGATTGAGCCGACACCCGCGATCATGTTCCGGACGAAATCCTCGTGGCCTGGTACATCGACGATGCCGATGTGGAGCCGCTGCTCGTTAGGCCGGTGGAGAATCAATTGGGCAAAGCCGAGCTCGATGGTGATTTGCCTCGCTTTTTCCTCGGGCAGGCGATCCGGATCGGTTCCCGTGAGGGCTTTAACCAACGCGCTCTTGCCGTGATCGACGTGACCGGCAGTCGCGAGAATGAAATGCTTTTCGATCATGTCTCCTTTTGAACCACGAAGAGCACGAAGAATTAGAGAACGAACCGTTTGATGCCGTTTTGCAATTTCGTGACATTGAAATTGATAAGCAATCCATCTTCGCCTTCTTCGCGATCTTCGTGGTGCTTAATGGTGTGTTGCACAGGCGGTGCGAATCGCGTCGACTACGATGCCATCCTGTTCCGGAAAAATCGTGCGCAGATCGAGTTTGAAAAGCTCATTTGTGATGTAGCCGATGACCGGGGGGGTGGAGACGCGCAGCCTTGCGGCGAACTCGGCAACAGAACAGTTGCCCGGTAGAATGTCGATCGTGACAGACGGCATCCCTGATTTTGGCAAAGTGCCGCCACCGGCCTTGACTGTGCCGCGCCCAATCGCGATTTGCACGGGCAATTCTTGCAGTCGAGCAGCAATCGCTTCGGCGCGAATGCGCAATTCATCATTGGAAATTGCCAAGAGCGCGAGTGCCGGGATTTTCGGGATCGATTGATTGAGATGAAGATCGACAGTCGCCTGCAACGCCCCGAAGGCCAGTTTGTCGCAGCGCAGCGCCCGAAATAGCGGTTCGCGTTTCAACGCGCTGACAAGTCGTTTTTTCCCGGCGATGATTCCCGCTTGTGGGCCGCCGAACAATTTGTCGCCGCTGAAGCAGACGAGATCGGCTCCATCTTTCAACGCTTCGGCTGGAGTTGGCTCGTGCTCGGCTATTCCGAATTGTTCTGTCGCAACGATCGCGCCGCTTCCCAAATCTTCGACGAACGGGATACGCTTTTTTCGCGCGAGCGCAGCGATCTTCATCGAAGTAGGCGACTCAACAAAACCGCTCATGAAGAAATTGCTGCGATGAACCTTGAGAATCAGAGCGGTGTTTGGCCCAATGGCTCCCTCGTAATCATCGAGTGTGGTTTTATTCGTGGCGCCGATTTCGCGCAATTTCGCGCCGGCCGCTTCGATAATTTCACCAATGCGAAAACCGCCGCCGATCTGGACCATCTCGCCGCGTGAGATGATGATTTCCAGTTTGGTTCTCGTGAAGTGCTGAACGATTAACACCAACGCGGCTGCGCAATTGTTGACGCTAGTGGCCGATTCCGCATCACAAATGAGAGCGAGCGCATTCTCGATGTACGTGGCGCGGGGACCGCGTTCGCCGGTCACGAGATCGTATTCGAGATTGGAATAGGCCGGACCGATCTCGTAGAGCGCGCTGATCGCTGCGGGAGCGAGCGGTGCGCGTCCAAAATTCGTGTGAATGACAATCCCAGTCCCGTTGATGACGGGTTGCAACCGGCTTGCACGAAGGCGCTCGATCGAACCGCGGACAAGATCGACGATCGATTTAAAGTCGGGGGGGTTGGCTTTCCCGCGAACTGGTGAAAGTTCTCGGCGAACAAGATCGACAACCAACAGCCGCGGCAAGCCGTAATGCCCGAGCGCATCGAGAACTCTGTTGACCGCGGGAATTTTCCGCCGCGAGAGGGTCTTTAGTTTGTCATGCATATCAGTGGACGGCGGCGGCGGGGAACGATTCGCCCAATTAGGGCGGCACAGGGCGTCCGTGTTTTCTCTAGAATTTTCTGGACCTTCTCCAGCCTGGCTTCGGCAACACAAAGCAGTAATCCGCCGCTGGTCTGCGCATCAGTTAATAGAATTCGGCGTGTCTCGCCCGTATTCCCCCAACCCACGACAACGGTCGTGGCGTAAAGATTTTGTCGTGTTCCTTCGGGAACGGAACCGAGCTCGATAAGATCCGTGATCTCATTGCTGATCATCGGTACCGCGTTTGGATCGATATCAGCAGATACTCCGCTGGCGCGGCACAATGAAACCAAATGACCCATCAAACCGTAGCCGGTAATGTCTGTCGCGGCGCGCACCAGACCAAGCTCGGCCAGTTCGGCGCCCACAGTGTTAACCTTCGACATGAGCGCGATAACCTTTTCCTCCAGCATGCGAGAAGCCAATCCACGTTTGATCGCGGTGGTGGCGATGCCGGTCCCAAGTGGTTTCGTCAATACGAGCAGCTCGCCAGGACGCGCGTTTGCATTGGTTGTGACCCGGCGAATGTCGACAATTCCAGTCACGGCGAGACCATAAATCGGTTCGGGATTGCGAATGGAATGACCGCCGATGACTGAACAGCCGACTTCGGCAGCCTTGGCTAGGCCGCCGCGCAAAATCGCAGAGACGGTTTTCGGTCGGACGAGATCAGCAGGAAAACCGATTATGTTAAGCGCAGTGAGCGGACGTCCGCCCATGGCAAAGATGTCGGAAAGCGAATTGGCCGCAGCGATTTGCCCGTACGAAAATGGGTCGTCCACAATCGGTGTGAAAAAATCTACGGTCTGCACGAGAGCGCGATGTCGATCCAGGCGATAAACGCCGGCATCATCGAAAGTTTTCGAGCTCACGAGCACGTTGCGCCCTAACGAGATTGGAAGCTGCGGCAAAACTTGTCGCAGGGCCTGTTGGCTCAATTTCGAAGCTCACCCGGCGCTCGATGAAAGCGAAGTCAGTTTTCGGATCTGCTCACGCGACATTCCGTTCACCCCCTTTCGTGGAGTCTTCGTACCGCCCGCAGGGCGGTGGCTACAAGGCAATCGAAGATCGGCAATCGAAAATCGAAAATAAAGAAGCGGAGAGGATAGGAATCGAACCTACCTCGCCACTTACGCGGCGACGACGGTTTTGAAGACCGCGAGGGCCACCAGGCACCCTTCACTCTCCGGAAAGAAAACGCCCAACACTCAACGCCCAACATCCAACGTTGAAGCTGTAGGGGAAGGCGTTGCCTTCCTATCATGGGAAGCTGCCAGCTTCCGCTACAGAAGAATCGGCGATTACTTGAGTTTTTTGATTGCCTTGACGACTTCGTCGAAGTCCGGCCAGTCGCCGGTCTCGAGTTTGGAATGGAGGAGTTTGCCATTGGCGCGAATCTCGAAGGCGCCGCCGCTCGAGGGAATGAGCGTGAGCGACTTAATACGCTCGCCGAGTTCAAGAATTTTGGTCGCCAAACTGACGGCCTTCGGCGTGTAGTTTCAAACGACGCAGTATTCGATCGACACTTCGGTTTTCACCTCGAGCTCCTTTCCAACCTGAACCGTATCTTGCCAAGAAAGACGGTCAAGAACTGGAAGCGGTCGACAACGGTGCGATATCCCCTCGTCGCCGCGACGATCTCGGGATGACAAGCACATTCAAGCGCGGCCAAGAAATGTAACGGCGGCTGCCCGTTCGCGAATCCTCCGGCTTGCGGAACTCCTCAGAACGCGAAAGCTTTTGGAATTCGAATGGGTCAGCCGCCGTTTTTCTTGTTGGGCGCCCCCATCAGGGGTGCCTCTACAAATTGTTTACGTTACCGTTAGAACGCGAAGTTGAGACCACTGCGGAACATTCCGAAATTGTTTTTTGGACCATTGATCACGCCGAAGCTCAAGTCGTTAGTCCAACCGAAGTGCCGCGCGATTCGGCATTCGAGACCGGCTCCGAATTGGCCGAGAACTTTGGTCTCGGCACCGAAGTGATCCGTCTCCGCATGGACAGCGAAGGCATCAGGCGGTCCCTGTGTGTGAACGATATCCCTTTCGCCACCGCCGAAGATCGCGCCCACGCCAGCCCAGGCGTAAGGCGCAAGACGTGTGCAAGGAATCGGATAGCGCAGCGTAAGCGTTCCTAAAACAGAGCCGATGGTGTGATCGTGATTGATTCTTCGGTGAACAAAAATCGGAATCGTCGGATCCTCGAAGATATCGAAACCAGGCTTGCTGGCGTCCAGAGCAAATCCTTCAATGCCCAGACCAACATAGCGACAGAAAAAATACTTAATGTCGCCTCCGCCGCCCCATGCGTGATCTCCTCCGATATAATGGTCGTAGGTGCCGACCACGGGATTGCCTTCGCTGGTACTTTGTACGATGTCCACCAATGAAGGGTTAGGAGCGAATTCGGTGTTGGTGAAAGCATATGTGCCCCAGAGATTCACGTTCCATTCGCGATCGCCATACCATTCGGGACATGGTGGCGGCGCGACCTGCTTGATTTCTTTTGCCGACTCTTTTCCCGAATAGTAATCGGCGGGGACCATGGACAGGTAACGGAACCGCGTCGACACGGGCGCTTCGGCTTCAGCGCGCTCGCCGCCGAAGAGCCAGGAAAAGGCAACAAAGACATCGGTCACTGGCGAGTCGTGGGTGCAACCAAACAAAGGTGAGATGTCCAGGCGAGTTTGCGCGGTCGGTTTCCACGCGACGGTTGGGCCGATGACGAAACTGTTCAAGGGATCGCCGCGTGTATCTTTGACGGTCAAATTCCTATATTGCATTTCTACACCGACTTTCAGGCGTTCGGCAGGCAAGAGAACCGGTATCATCGCAGCCTGAGAGAAGCCCCATTCGCGACCGCGGTCGCCGGTGTTCTCTTTTTCAAAGAACCAGTTCATTGCCCACTCGACGCGCTCGAAGAAATCCTGAGCAAGGAGCAAACGAACTTCGTAGGCATCGGGAACTTTGGGCGGCCCGCTCTCTTCCTCTTCTCCGCCTCCCCCTGGGGGAGGCGGAACTTCTTCGTGTCGAATGGTGCCGACGCCGAATTTGTATTCGGCAAAAAGTGTCGGATTGAGCGGAATCTTGTTCCAATCAGCAAGAGCCCATCGTGCTTCCAGACTCACTGTCTGCACGCCGCCACCGCCATTAAATCGTTCCAACTCTGTTTCGGCCGCGACGTTAAAACGATACGGCAAACCCATTTCGATCTCTTGGGTGAAAAGATAATCGGGTGGCCCATGGCGGAACCCCTGACCCTCAAAAAGTTCGCCGAAGAAAAACGACCATGGCGGCAACACGTAGGCATTTACCGCGTTGGAAAAACGGCTGCGAGAAAATCCGGGAGGCGCGCCGTAAGCACTCGGCACTTCTTCCCCTGTGACAACGATCGTTTGTTCCGTTGTCGCTTGGGCGAGAGCTCCCTGATTAAAGGCAGGAAATACTAAACATGCGCATGCGATAAGCGGAATGAGTCGCCGCGCAAATCTGTGGGAAAAAAGTTTTGTAATCATGTGTAAATTTCAATTCTTAGGTTCTTGACTCAGAGCGATGACGGATCATTACAAAATTGTAATGATCGGCAAGACAAATTTTTGAGGACGATGTCGCTAAGTTTTTCCCGTTTCCGCCGGCGATTTAATTGGGAAAATAAGGGCCACAGTTGTACCGCGATTCACTTCGCTCTCGATTTTGGCCGAGCCGCCATGAAGATCGACAATCGATTTCACCAGTGCCAGACCCAGCCCAGCGCCGTCGGAGCTGCGCGATGAATCGGCGCGATAAAAGCGATCGAATACGCGTGGCAAATGTTCGGGCGGCACGCCGCGCCCATTATCGCGTACGGCGACTTCGGAATGCGTCGCGTTGACGGCGATCGAGATTTGAATTGTGCCTCCGTCGGGTGTGAAGCGCAGCGCGTTATCAACCAGGTTGCTTACGGCGCGACTGAACAAGACCGGGTCGCCATAAATTTCGCCTTCGCCGTTGCAGCTGATCGTGACATGTCGATCCTCCGCGATCGTTCGATAAAACGTCGCGATCTTTTCCAGGGCCGCGCGACCATCAAATTGTTTCCGCTCGATTGGTTCGCGAGCTGCGTCAGCCCGGGCGACGAAGAGCAAATTGTCAACGATCCCGGACAGCCGTTCGCATTCGGCAACGGTGGATTCGATTACTTCGCGATACTCGTCGGAGGTGCGATCGCGCGTTAAAGCAACCTGCGCTTCGCCGAGGATATTGGCAATCGGCGTACGCAGTTCGTGGGCGAGATCGGCAGAAAATTGAGAGAGCCGTGTAAAGGAAA
>Ga0193750_1000202_pt1 | contig 17227 bp, 11 predicted proteins | sample L1c1metaG_FD_160569 | JGI IMG/M metagenome (GOLD analysis project Ga0193750, IMG submission 160569) | Soil microbial communities from a riparian zone of the East river system, Colorado, United States - L1c1 | ecosystem: Environmental > Terrestrial > Soil > Riparian zone | place: USA: East River... | reverse complement strand
GAGAGATGTTCGGGAGGTCGGTGCCGTCGAGTTCCTGCGACAGGTCGAGCGACCGCGCAACGTGTTGTCCTCTGATTACTGCCGCACTATAAAAATCTGGTCCGGGGCGTTCGGACGCGAAGCATTGCACATCGATTTGTTCGATCGGCTGCGCGGTGATCCACAGGGTTACGTCAATGACATTCTAAGGCACATCGTGGCTGCTACACCGTGGGCTCTGCCAGCAAAATTCATAAAACAAAAAGTCCATGCTACCAATAGCTTGGTTGAGCACGAACGCGAGATTCCGGAAGCGGTGCAATGGTACATTGCAGATCGATTTCTGGAGCCGACCGAACGACTCAACGAGCTTTTGGGAGGTTGGGTGTCGAGCTGGGTCGAGGAGATGCGCACAATTCGGGGAAAGACAAGGCTCAGCTGGCGGATCCTGAGGGACGTGAATCGTAGCCTGCTTTCGGTTCCAGAAAGGGCGGCGTACGAGGCTTACCACGCGGCTCTTGATGCAAGACTCTGGCTTCGCTGGCGGCAGCTTCAAAGGTCTTATGTGTCCGCTCTTAGATTAGTGTAGAATTGAGATAGCGCCCCTCGACCCTCTGAGCTAGTAGCGCAATTAAAGCGCAGGCACTAAAGCGGTTTCAAGAGAGCGGAAGCGAAATTGTCACGTAACAAAAGTATTAACCGTTAGGTAAAAACCTTCTTCATGCCGGGCATAGTTGGAATCATCAGTAAAAGACCCAGGGAGGAGTGTCGCTGCCTGGTGAGGTCGATGGTCGCGTCAATGGAGCACGAGGCGTTCTATATTTCAGGCGCCCACTTTGTTCCTGAAATGGGAATCTATGCCGGTTGGGTGGCACACGAAGATTCGTTCGCGGCCGGACAAGTATTTTTCAACGAACAACAAGACATTGCACTTATTTTTTCAGGCGAGTGTTTTGTCGATAGACAAATCCGAGATGATCTCAGGCAAAAGGGGCACAGATTTGAATCTAACGATGGTGCGTTGTTGGTTCATCTTTACGAAGAGGAAGGCAACCGGTTCTTTGAAAAACTAAACGGCCTCTTTAGCGGCCTGTTGATCGATAAGAGGCTGAAGAATGCCTTTCTCTTCAATGATCGCTATGGTGTTGAACGCATTTACTGGCACGAGACCAGAGATGCCATCTATTTCGCCAGCGAGGCCAAAGCCCTCCTCCGGGTCTTGCCAGAGTTGAGAACATTTGACGAAGAAGGAGTCGCGGAGTTTTTGACTTTTGGATGCGCTCTGGAATCGCGGACTTTATTTCGAAACATCAATGTGCTCCCCGGAGCATCGCTCTGGTCTTTTGAAAACGGAAAATGTTATAAGAGAAAATATTTTTCTGCGGAAACATGGGAGTCTCAACCCACTCTTTCAACTGAATCCTTCACATCTCAATTTCGCGAGACATTCAAACGAATTCTGCCCCGCTATTTTGACTCCGACTCAAGAATCGGAATTTCCCTGACTGCTGGTCTGGATGGTCGAATGATCATGGCTTGTCGGCCCGACACTGCTGAGGCCTCAGTTTGCTATACCTTTTGCGGACAGAACCAACAAACTCTGGATGCTCAACTGGCGGCCCACGTGGCTGAGGCATGCGGCCTCGAACATCAAATTTTGCGAATAGGGGGGGATTTTTTCTCGAACTTCGCATTGCATGCGGATCGAACGGTTTACATCACAGACGGTTGTCTAGGGATTTCGGGCGCTCATGAGATTTATCTGAACGGAGAGGCTCGCCAAATAGCTCCCGTGCGCCTGACAGGTGTTTTCGGCGGTGAAATTCTGAGAGGAGTATCCATGTTTAAGCCGATCCGCCTCTCACCTCGCCTTGTAAATCCGGACATAGGCCAGTCTCTAAGTTGTTTCGCGCAGGAGCGGAAAGGCAATAGTCAGCATCCGGTGACCTTCGCAGCCTTCTGTGAGATACCGCAGAAGCGGTTCGGACCTCCGGCGGCAAGCCGTTCGCAGGTCACTTTTCGAACCCCTTACCTTGATAACGAAATCGTCGCTCTCGCTTATCAGATTCCGGAGAGCCTTCGGATGTCAGCTATCCCAGCTTTGGAGCTTATAGAAAGTAACGACCCGGTTCTCAACAATATTCCGACCGACATGGGACAGATTGGCGAAATTCGCGGCATAGCTGCGGCCTTAAGGCGCTTTTTTTCCAAGGCAACGTTCAAACTCGACTACCTTCACAACGAGGGATTGCCTCACTGGTTTTCGCCTCTCGATCCCGTGTTCACACGGGTTGCTTCCGGTTTGAAGATTGTCGGGCTCCATAAATATTTGCATTACCGGAGTTGGTTTCGGAAAGAGCTAGCCGAGTACGTAAGTGAAATTCTATCAGACAGTCGAATCCAACAAAACCCTCTGTGGAATTCGGATTTTCTCGGGTCCATGGCGAGTGAACACATCCGCGGTCGGAAGAATTATGTCCTTGAGCTTGACGCAGTAATGACGCTTGAAGCTGTCGAGCGACTTCTCTTTCGCGATCTTTGTCGTGAATCCAAACCGGTCGCGGCTCTCGCAACTTCGGCTGCAATCGCCGTTGCGCCCGCACGTCACATTACTCCGGTCAAGAACGAGGCGCAAAATTGACATAGAAACGATGGCCATTATCTGTCGAAAATACAATCTCTTATTCATAATGACTCCCAGGACAGCGTGTACAGCGATCGGAGAATTACTCTGTGAACATTATGATGGAGAGTTTTTGCCTGCCGAAGATATTCTGGATTCTCATGGGTTCATATCTGTTCAGAAGAAGCACACCACGCTATCACAACTCCTTGAGTATAAGCTTCTGACTGCAGGAGAAGTAAAATCGCTGCTGAAAGTGGCGGCTGTGCGCAATCCATTCGATAGTCTTGTCTCTTTATACTTTAAGCAACGCCTTAAGTACCAACCATTGCTTGCCGATTCATCTTCCTGGGTGAACCGTTCACCCCGCTACGCTGAGAACATGAGATACGCGCAGACGCACTCCTTCAACGAATGGGTTCTCAAGGTGTCTTACCGGAAGGCCATCAAGAGACTATTAGGATTGCGAGCCTCTATGTTCGCTGACCACACACTTGGTATGGATGGGGTTATAAGATATGAAAGCATTGAGAAAGATTTCAAGGAAGTATTCGGCAAAGCTGGGATCCCGTGGAAAGCGGATATTCCAAACGTAAACCGAACCGACGAAAGGATCGATCGGGACTATAGATCCTGCTACTCTCGATTGGCAGCATTCGTAGTGGGCTTTGCATACTCTTATGATCTAAAGACGTATGGCTATCAATTTTGAACCTACATCGCCTTAGAGATCCATTGATGGGCCATTTGGATACTCTCACTGTGCAGGTTTGCGAATTGGCGCGGCAGGCTGGTAAGGAGATCATGCGTTTCTATGGAGCTGGGGCAGGCGTAACCTGGAAAAAGGACGCGTCGCCGTTAACCTTGGCCGATAGCGCGTCACATGACTTTCTGGTGAAATCCCTCCAATCTCTAATGCCCGAGGCAACTGTGATTTCAGAGGAGTCGGACGAAGCAACTGAGGGCGCAATCGATGCTGCCAAATCATTCTGGTTGGTGGACCCGCTGGACGGGACGAAGGAGTTCCTTAAAGGGACAAACGAGTTTACGGTCAACGTTGCTCTCATAGAGGCTGGATCACCGGTATTGGGCGTCATTCACGCTCCAGCACTCAGTCTTTCCTACTATGGTGCGCGAAATCTCGGGTCTTGGCGCCAAGCTGGCGATCTACCTGCAACTCGGATTTCGACCCGACCAGCCGGTCCCTCTCATTTAGCTGTCGTCGCCAGTAAGGACCATGCAGGGCCTTTGGTCGGCGCAATGTTGGAGCGTTTGGCGAGCCCGCAGCTTCAATCCATGGGAAGCTCCCTCAAGTTTTGTCTGGTGGCGGAAGGTAAGGCCGATGTCTATCTGCGAGATTTGCCAACTATGGAATGGGATACCGCGGCAGCCCAGTGCATCGTTGAAGCCGCTGGCGGCGGTCTATACTCGTTAGATACGAAACCTCTGCGATACGCCAAGCCGGGCTTGAAAAACCCGGCCATCATGACAGTCGGAGATGTCCACTTCGACTGGTTGCCGTTAGTCTTGCCGAACGGTAACAAAACGGTTTGAACACCTTAATCACTAAGCTCGGAGCTACCGGTGATGTCGTGCGCACGACTCCTCTTCTGCGCCGACTGCCAGGTGATATCACGTGGATCACAGCGGAGAAGAACACTGTGTTACTCCGAGAATTAAAGGACAATCTGCGCTGTCTTTCCTGGGAAGAACGAGAACGCGCACCAGATAGACATTATGATCTCGCAATCAACCTGGAAGACACTCTCGATGTTGCACGTTTTCTAAACACCGTCAGGAGCGGTGAGATTTTCGGCGCGTATCTCGATTCCAGCAACTCCCTGCGCTACACCGAAAATTCTAAGGTATGGTTCGATCTTAGCCTCATCAGCTCCCATGGCCGGCAAGAGGCTGATCGGCTGAAACTGCTTAACCGGCGCACTTATCAAGAGATGATTTTCGATGGTCTTGGTTTGCGCTTTGCCGGTGAAACATATTTGCTGCCGGAGCCAGTCGAAACGGGATTATCTGGGGACGTGGCGATTGCTGCCGATTCCGGCCCAATCTGGCCGATGAAGAAATGGGCTTATTATGATGAGCTCAAACAACGCCTTGAAGATCAAGGTCTGGTGGTGAATGTGCTGCCCAAGAGGGAATCACTCCTGGAACACCTGTCGGACGTCCAAAACCACCGCTGCCTCGTCGGGGGCGACAGCCTGCCCATGCATTTCGCCCTGGGAACAGCAACACCTTGCGTCTCGCTCTTCACCTGTACGAGTCCATGGGAGATTTACGATTACGGGGTTCAGAAAAAGATCGTTTCGCCTCTCTTGGAAGAATTTTTTTACAAACGCGGCTACGACGAGCGCGCGACAACGGCCATCAGCGTGGACGAGGTCGAAAGTGTCGTCCTCGCACAACTCGTAGCTTCAGTGCCGGCCGCCAGCCGCACTGCCGCGACATGAGCAGAAAAACAGAGATCAGCCCCGTGCGCCAAGGCTACAGCCACCCAGCGAAGGTCAGAGGGCTGGTCACCGAGGACGGCATCGAGGACCGAGAAGAAGCAGGGATCGCGGGTCGTCAATCGCAAATCAGCAATCAGCAATCAGCAATCAGAATCGCCCTCCTAACCGGCGGCGGCGATAAACCGTACGCTCTTGGTATCGCAGCAGCTCTCACTTGCCGCGGAATACACCTCGATTTCATAGGAAGCGACGATTTGATCAGTCCGGAATTGCTGGCCAATCCACGGGTTGACTTCCTTAACTTGCGAGGCGATCAAAGGCCGGAAGCAAGCCCAGTAGCAAAGGCGCTAAGAGTCTTGCACTACTATGTGAGGCTCGTTCGCTATGCAGCAACTGCAAGACCAAAGGTATTTCACATATTGTGGAACAACAAGTTTCAGCTCGTTGACCGCATCCTGCTGATGTTCTATTACAAAGCCCTGGGTAAGCGCGTAGTCTTCACGGCCCATAATGTGAATGCGGGCGAGCGAGATTCCAACGATTCCTGGCTGAATCGGTGTGCGCTGAAGATTCAGTATACGTTAAGCGATCACATTTTCGTTCACACCGACGGGATGAAAGGTGAACTGGGCACGGAGTTCTCCATTCCTAAAAGGAAAATAAGCGTGATTCCATTCGGAATCAACAACACGGTGCCCAACACCAGCCTTTCCAGTGCGGAGGCGAAATGCGGGCTGGGCATAGATAGCAGCGATAAGGCTGTGCTCTTTTTTGGAAACATCGCGCCTTACAAAGGACTTGAATACCTGGTCGCGGCCTTCTCAGACCTCGTAAGGGAAGATCGAAGTTACCGGTTGATTATCGTGGGAAAGCCTAAAGGGTCGGAAGACTACTGGAAGCAGATCCAGGAGACCATTGCACGCAGTTGCATCCGTGATCGCGTTATTGAAAAAATCGAATATGTCCCGGATGAGACGACAGAATTATACTTCAAGGCGGCCGATGTTTTAGTTCTACCGTATGCGCAGGTGTTTCAGAGCCAAAGCGGCGTGCTTTTTCTGGGATATAGTTTTGGACTGCCTGCCATCGCCGCTGATGTGGGCAGCTTGCGAGAAGAAATTATCGAAGGCAAGACGGGGTTTGTTTTTCGGCCGCAAGATTCATTCGATTTGGCAAGAACGATAGAGCGCTACTTCGCGAGCGACCTTTTCCTCAACCTTGAAGGCCGGCGAACGGAGATCAAGGAGTACGCTAATGAACGATATTCATGGGACAAGGTAGCCAAGATTACAACGGCCGTTTACTCGGATCTTTTGACTAAGTGCCGGCCTCTGACCTCTGACCTCTGACCTCTGACCTCATGAAACCTTTGGTTTCAATTCTCATTCCAGCGCATAACGCTGAGCAGTGGATCGGTGACACGATCCGGTCCGCACTGGAGCAGACATGGTCGAGGAAAGAAATCATCGTGGTTGACGATGGGTCTCGCGATCAAACCCTTCAAGTGGCACGACAGTTTGCTTTTAAGACAGTCTCCGTTGTCACTCAGGAAAACCAGGGCGCGGCCGCAGCCAGAAACAAGGCCCTCCAACTTTGCCAGGGGAACTATATTCAGTGGCTGGATGCCGATGATCTCCTCTCGCCGGACAAGGTTGCCAAGCAGATGGCGGCAGCACAGGCGTGTCAGGACGAACGCAGACTCCTATCTTCAGGCTGGGGATATTTCATGTATCGACCCGCCAGGGCGAAGTTCATTCCGACCGCTCTTTGGTGCGACCTGGCTCCGCTGGAGTGGCTGCTTCGCAGATGGGAGCAAAACCTTCATATGCAGACCGCGACGTGGGTTGTCAGCCGCGAACTGACCGAAGCCGCGGGCCCTTGGGACCTGCGGCTTCTGAACAATGACGATGGAGAATACTTCTGCCGCGTTTTGAAAGCGAGCAGCGGCGTCCAGTTCGTGGCCGACACCAAAGTATTCTATCGCCAGACGGCTTCCAATCGATTGAGCTACGTTGGCCGTTCCAACAAGAAAATCGAAGCTCATTTTCTCGGCATACGACTACAGATGAGCGTTCTTCAGTCGCTGGACGATAGCGAAAGAGTTCGGGCCGCTTGCTTAAAACGCTTACAGACGTGCCTAATCCACTTTTACCCGGAATGGCCCCATATTGTTGAGCAAGCGCAACAGCTTGCTCACGGAGTTGGGGGTACACTAAGGGTACCTCGCTTGCGTTGGAAGTACCGCTGGATCAGGCCACTCTTTGGTTACGAGTTTGCCAAGCGCGTGCAATTTCTGCTGCCCAAGATTAGATGGTCTATCGCCAGCTCGTGGGATAAGGCGTTGTTTTTATGGGGAAATCGCAAGGCCCTTAGTATAACGCCCTTTGTCGGCAAAGTTCACGGTATTTCCCGAATGGTTTTCGCTTTCCGCGGCAAAAACGGTTCAAGCCTGGGGCGATAAGCAGCCCCTCGTCATAAGATGATAGATAAGAGTTTCATTGCTATACCCGAGGCCCACCGAGATAGCTCTACGTCAACGGAAACTTCCGGCCGTACCTATTCCGACAAAGGACTCGAGCGTAATCAGAAGCATCTTTCCACTGATCATCTCCTAGCGAACCTTAAAGGGCACACTATCGCCAGCGGGGCGGTTACATTGTCGGCCCAAGGAGCGAAGTTTTTCCTAAACCTGGTCTCCACCATGATCCTGGCGCGACTGCTGACACCTCAGGATTTCGGACTTGTGGCAATGGTGATGACAGTGACGGGTTTTCTACGAGTTTTTAAAGATGCTGGGCTTTCCGTAGCTACGGTGCAACGGGAGAGAATCACGCATGCGCAGGTGTCCAATCTATTTTGGATAAATGTGGCCGTCAGCGCTGCGAGCACATTAATTATGGCGAGCGCAGCGCCAATTGTTGCCCGGTTCTACCGCAATTCCGGACTGATAAGCCTCACGCTGGTCCTGTCCACGACCTTCCTGATTAGCGGCTCTACTGTTCAACATCAGGCCTTGTTGAAACGGCAGATGCGCTTCAAGGCGCTGGCGTTGATCGAAGTCGGTTCCATGGCAATAGGAGTTTTTATCGGAGTGCTTATGGCGGTGCTCGGATACGGGTATTGGTCCTTAGTAGGCTCAAGTCTATCAATGGAGACCGCGGGACTTGTGCTAACCTGGTCTATCTCTCGTTGGCGCCCACAGTTACCAGCCCGAAATAGCGGAGTAGGCCCTTTGGTAGCGTTTGGCGCCCATCGAACGGCAGCTGATTTCATAAGCGCTCTGGCGCGAGGAAGCGATAATCTTTTGATAGGCCGTTTTTACAGTGCTGTCTCGGTAGGCCTATATTCGAGAGCAAGCGCCTTGGTCATCCGCCCCTTGGAACAATTTCTCGGCCCCATTAACGCCGTCTTCATCCCTGCGTTATCGCGCTTGCAATCTCAGCCTGAACGTTACCGATCGACATTCCTGCGGCTCTACGAAGCGATCGCTTTGACAGGCTTCGTCTTTACCGGTCTGTTTCTTGCGTTGGCCCGCCCACTCACTCTGGTATTGCTGGGACCAAAGTGGGGACAGGCAGCTGTTATCTTTGGAGGGTTCACAGTGGCAGCACTCTGCGTTCCGCTGGCAAACGTCTCTACCTGGTTGTTCACTAGTCAGGGACGTGGTCGGGACATGCTGATCGCACAATCAATTAACTCATGCGCGATTGTCCTCTCATTCCTCGCTGGCTTGCCATATGGAGCCGTGGGCGTAGCGATCGCGTTTTCGGTTTCAAGTCTCGTGATTCGCGTGCCGATCTTATATTACATGGTGGGACGACGCGGTCCCGTAAGGACGGCGGACTTGTGGGCGGTTTTTCTTAGACATCTACCTATTTGGGTTGTCGTGTTTTGCGCAACTTGGTTGACGCTGACGCTAGTGACGAAGCTTGCCCCGCTCTTTCAATTGGTCATTTGCGCGCCAGTCGGTCTGCTTGTCGGCACTGCCTTAATTTGCAGTTTTAGCCAGTCCCGCCAAGTAGCAACCTATCTCTGGAAGACTCTACGAGAATCGGCACACCGATAGTGAACCCAAACGCAATTATGCAGAACGACACGAGCGCCGATTACAAGTATGTGTTCGTGTGCGGTCTGCCGCGGAGCGGTACGAGCATCCTCGGTCGCAACATCGCAAGGCTGGAGAATTGTACAGGCTTCAAGGATACAGGCGTGCTCGAGGATGAGGGGCGGTTTCTACAAGATGTTTACCCAACTGAAGATGTCTGCGGTGGGCCTGGCAGGTTCGGATTCGACCCGCGCGCTCACCTGACAGAAGCGTCAGGCTTGTTAACCCAGGAAAATGTGGCGAGGCTTCGCGCGAGTTGGCATGCTTATTGGGACAATAGCAAATCTATCTTTGTGGAAAAAACGCCGGCTAACCTGCTGATGACTCGGTTCCTGCAAGCAGCGTTCCCAAACTCGTGTTTCGTGGTTATCAGACGCCATCCCATTCCGGTGGGCATGGCCGCGCAAAAGTGGAAAGTAAACGTGACGTCACTTGATAACATGTTTGAGCACTGGTTGCACTGCCACGCGCTTTTTGACGAAGACAAGAGATATCTGAATCATGTCTATGAGCTGAGTTATGAAGACTATATTCAGAATCAGGCCAAGCATCACGAGGAAATTGCCGCTTTCATTGGGACACGTGTTCCGGGACCGCCCAAGGAGGATAGGTTTCGAACCGTGACTCAGTGGCGTAATCCAACTGGTTTACGTGTCCCGGAACGCGCGATGGAAGAAGCAACCGTGGCTCATAATAAGAAATATTTCGACCGGTGGTATCGCCTCCTAACAGGCTCACCTTTCAAAAGTTACTATCGCTATATTGCCAGAAAATATGAGCCACGGTTTGCCGAGTACGGATACTCATTGACAAAAGGATTTGGCCAGACTGGGGAACTTCAGCATGAAATCAATAGAAGCTCACGTATCATTGGTGGAGCTTTGTGCGTCGGGGCGGAAATTTCTGCCGCGATGTGTCGTGGCGCTCTGCGTTGCAAAAAGTGGTTCAGACTAACATCAAAAGCCATCCTGCCGAAATTTGTCGCAAACAAGATTAGGCAGGCGCGTCAGAGGGCGGCTGTGAGCCAGATCAGAGATCAGAGGACAGAGGACAGAGGACAGAGGGCAGAAGTGAGAAGTCGGAGATCGGAGGACGGAGGACGGCCTCCGGCCCATAGGGGCCTACCCTCCGGCCTGGAAGACCAACCGGCTGGAAGCGGCCCCGGTGGGAGGACGGAGGACGGAGGACTGGGGGGCAGAATCAGAGGTCAGAAGTCGGAAGTCAGAGATTAGAGAACAGCAAACAGCCTCCGGAGGAGATTAAGGTAATGCAGCAGACAGTTGTGCGAGATCAATCGGCGCATTCCTCAGCTCAGACGTCGCAAAAACTCTGGGGGATCCTCACGCGCGAGGAACGCTGGGGCCTCTCGTGGCGTGGCCGGCTGCTCGTCGTATCAGGAGCGTTGGTTGCGTCTTATCTGCTGATTTTGAATGTTTACCCGTTTCTAGCTGTAACACATCGCATCAATGCAGATTTTCTCGTTGTTGAAGGCTGGATTAATGAATACGCAATTCGCGCCGGCGCCAAGGAATTCAAGATGGCTCCCTATCGGCGCGTCTTTACGACTGGTGGACCTGAGAATGGAAGCGGTGGCTATGTCAACGACTACCAAACTTCGGCTAGTGTTGGCGCGGACCTCCTGAAAAAGGCTGGAATCCCGGCCGAATTTCTCCAGATGGTTCCGTCGCATGTAATTGGCCGTGACAGAAGCTACAGTTCAGCGATGGCATTACGAAATTGGTTTTCTGGTCAAAATGTGTCCGTCCATGGCATTAACGTGGTGACAGAGGACGTACACGCGCGCCGGACACGCCTTCTCTTTCAGGAAGCGCTCGGACCTAAGGTGACGGTTGGTGTCATTGCAGTCCCTAATCCAGATTATGATCCAAAACACTGGTGGCGTTACAGCGAGGGCGTCAAAGATGTCTTCGCCGAGGGGGTTGCTTATATATACGCTAAGTTCTTCTTCTACCCATCGGCGGCTTCGCAGAATACAAAAGATAAAAGCTGAAATGCTGAAATGCTGAAACGCTGAAATGAAGATAGCTGTTGTTGGTTTGGGATACGTTGGGCTGCCGCTGGCACTCCAGTTTGCTAAGTCGTGCGTGGCCGTTCTGGGCTTAGATGTTGATCCCAGGAAGGTTCAGCTCCTCAATGACAGGCAAAGTTATATCAATCATATTGCCTCATCGGACATCGCAGAAGCGGTGACCTCTGGTAACTTTTCCGCTTCCGCTGACTTTAGCCGGATCAAAGAAGTAGAGGCGGTCATCATTTGTGTGCCTACGCCACTAAACAAGAACCGTGAGCCTGATCTCTCTTTTGTTCTTGATACCGGCCGGGCGATCGCGCCGCACCTCGCGCCGGGCGCATTGGTAGTCTTGGAATCGACGACTTATCCCGGAACGACGGATGAGGATTTACGAGCGGTGCTCGAAGAAGGCTCGGGAATGAAGGCGGGCGTAGATTTCCATCTGGCTTTCTCCCCAGAGCGAGAGGACCCGGCTAACGAACAGAGCAAGGTGAAGCTGATTCCAAAGGTCGTGGGGGGTTACACCAAAGCCTGCCTCGAGCGAGCGATGGCGCTTTATGGTAGAGCGATCGAGACGCTGGTGCCGGTGTCTTCATGCCGCGTGGCTGAAGCGACCAAATTATTGGAGAACATCTTCCGTAGCGTAAATATTGCGTTGGTTAATGAGTTGAAGCTCGTTTACGGCGCGATGGGGATTGACATCTGGGAAGTTGTCGAAGCTGCGAAAACAAAGCCGTTCGGATTTATGCCGTTCTATCCGGGTCCCGGCCTTGGTGGCCACTGTATCCCGATCGATCCATTCTACCTCACGTGGAAAGCGCGGGAGTATGGCAAGCACACGCGTTTCATTGAACTTGCGGGCGAAATAAACACGGCAATGCCAGAATACGTGGTGCATCGCGTTGCCGACGCGTTAAACACCCGAAATAAAGCAGTGAAGGACAGTCGAGTGCTGATTTTGGGACTAGCCTATAAGCCGAACGTCGATGACGAGCGCGAATCACCGAGTTACGTTTTGATGGACCTTCTCAGCGAGCGCGGCGCCGAACTGGAGTACTACGATCCCTACGTGCCTGTGATTAAGCCAACCCGTGAACATTCGCATTGGACCGGCAAGAAATCCGTGGAATGGAATCACGCGACTATTGAGAGCTTTGATCTTGTGCTTATCGCAACAAATCACAGCTGTGTGAACTATCAGGAGCTGGCTGATTGGGCGCAGTGCATCGTGGATACTCGAAACGCGATGGCGACCGTGCAGGTCGCTCCGGGTAAGGTTTGGAAAGCATAGGTGTCTCGCGCGGGGTAAGCGGTTGCCTTGCCAGCTCACCGCTAAATTAAACTTAAACGACCTGGACCCGGACCGAATGAGGGACACTACAAACTCGCGCCGCTTGCTGTGGACTGGGTTTCTGCGGTCTTGTGAGCAGTTTCCCACGCGCGGTGCGGCTGACGTCGCTGGCCGTGAGGTGACTTACCAGCAATTAGCTTACCTTGCTAAGCGTCTTGCGGCCACCCTTCAGGCGGACGCCGCGCCCGCCGCAGTTCCACTGACGGCAGTGTTCGCTTACCGCTCTGAAACGGCATATGCTGGCGTGCTCGGCGCGTTGATGGCCGGTCACGGATACGTACCGCTGAACCGGACGTTCCCAATAGCTCGAACACGACTGATGCTGGAGAGGTCCATGTGCCAGTCGGTGATCGTCGATGCCGGATCCGAACCGCAGTTGGAGGCCTTATTATGCGGAATCGCCATTCCATTGGTCATCGTGTGTCCAGACCGCGCCGACGTGACTGAATTAGCAGCCAAGTTTCCTGTGCATCGGATCGTAGGAGCGAATGACTTTGCTGGTGCCGAGCAATGGCGTCCAGTAGATGTTTCCGTCGATTCGATTGCTTATCTGCTCTTCACTTCAGGGAGCACCGGCCAACCGAAAGGTGTGATGGTGTCCCACGCCAACGTGCTCCATTACCTAGACTACGTCACGAAGCGCTACCGCTTCACGAGCAACGATCGCGTCTCGCAAACGTTCGACCTTACATTCGATTTGTCAGCACACGACATGTTCGCGGCATGGGAGAGTGGGGCGTGCCTGTGTTGTCCCACCCAGAAACAATTGATCAAGCCTGGCGCATTTGTAAATGACGCGCGATTGACCGTCTGGTTTTCCGTTCCTTCTACGGCAGTGTTCATGCGCCGATTCGGAGTTCTCAAACCGGGCATGTATCCAGGGTTGCGATTGAGCTTGTTTTGCGGCGAGGCGCTGCCTGTGGAGATCGTACGTCACTGGGCGCTCGCAGCACCGAATTCGGTGATTGAGAATATTTACGGCCCCACGGAGCTAACCATTGCCTGCACCGCCTATCGGTGGGACAACACAAGGTCACCCGGCGAATGCGAGCAAGGAATCGTGCCGATCGGCCAACCATTCGACGGCATGAGGGCGTTGATCGTCGATGAGCAGTTGCGCGAAGTGGAACAGGGGAGGGACGGTGAGCTGCTCATGACTGGTCCGCAGCTGAGCCTGGGCTACTGGCAGGATAAGGAAAAGACTCAGGGCGCGTTTCTTCCCATTACCGGCAAAAACGGCACCTACTATAGAACGGGAGATCGCGTTCGCCGGCCTGCTGCGGACAAACCACTCGTCTATTTGGGACGTCTAGATAATCAGATCAAAGTGCTCGGCCACAGGGTCGAGCTAGGTGAGGTGGAGGCCGCTGTAAGGCAGGCATCCGGATTAGAAGGAGTCGTCGCCCTAGGGTGGCCCACGACAGAAAGCGGCGCCGATGGAATCGAAGTTTTCTTAGAGACCGAGAGTTTCGACACTAAGACGCTAATCAGTCAGCTCAAAGGAAAGCTCCCGGTTTACATGCTGCCGCACAACGTGCTGGTTCTACGCCGGTTTCCATTAAACGCGAACGGTAAATACGACCGAAAAGCGTTGCAACTGATTCTTGAAAACACTTTTGGCTCAGATCAACCCCGAGTAGCGACGCTACTTCCTGCTGGCACTGCAGCCGAAACTGCCTAGAGATTCGTCTGATTTGCAGCTGAACAGCCAGAGACACCGATCTCTTTATCTCTTAGGTCGTGGATAGTATTTATCATCATTATTGGGACCGCCAATAGCTATATTCCCACTTGGTAATCGCAGAAAAAAAACCGGAGGATTGTTGAAAAAGGAATTGACATACACCGTACAAATCAGAAGCCTCGGCTTTCGACGGTTCTGCTGTAGAACGGGTTTACCGCGTGTCTTTGTAAGTCTGTTTTGTGACGGGACACGTTTAATACACGTAAACTGTGAACGGCTGGAAGTCCCCTCCTCTTCATCGTCCGCTGAAGTCTTGCTCGTCCCCTTCCGACCGGTTGAGAGTTCGATTAGTCGCGCTGCTTTGGTTTGTAGTAGCACACTTAACTACAGTCTCGTCTGCGAACGCCCAGGACAGTGCTACGGTCGGGCAGTTTTCAGCGGTGACGACTTGGCCATACATAGCGGCCCACGCTCATCTCCTCCCCACAGGCAAGGTGATATGGTGGCCCCCGTTCGACAACGGCTTTTACCCACAACTTTGGGATCCATCGATGAACACGAATACTCCGGCTCCGCAACCAGGAGTAAACATCTTCTGTTCAGGCCATGCCTTTCTGCCTAATGGACAGCTCTTCGTAGACGGTGGATGGGGGGGTAACTACGTGGGGCTGCCCAATGCCTATACATATAACCCGTTCAACAATACCTGGACGCGGCTGCCTGATATGAACAACGCTCGATGGTACCCGACGAGCACCACGCTGCCCAACGGAGACATGCTCATGGTCAGTGGCTGGATCAATACGACGGTGGGTGTCAATGTCGAGCCTCAGGTATGGCAGAGTGCAACGGCATCCTGGCGCAACCTGACCACAGCGGACCTGGCCCTGCCTTTCTATCCATTCATGTTTGATGCGCCTAACGGCAAGGTGTTTTGTGCTGGGCCCAGCCAGACGACCCGATACCTTGATGTTACTGGCACCGGTGCTTGGAGCTCGGTGGGGAATAGCAACTACGGCACTCGTAATTGGGGATCATCAGTGATGTACGACGATGGCAAAGTACTGCTCATGGGTGGAAGCCCATGTGCGCCGTACCCGGGTACCTTTTGCACCACTTATCCAACGGCAACCGCAGAGATCATTGACCTGAACAGTTCGACGCCCGCTTGGAAGTACACTGGATCGATGGTGACGGGAGGACGCAGACTCCACACCGCCACTTTACTCGCAGACGGCACAGTCCTGGTGACCGGCGGAAGCAGAGGAACTGAGGATCCGAACACTCAACCGAGCAATCCAGCATACGCATGCGAGCTGTGGGATCCGGCAACCGGGACGTGGACAACGATGGCGAGCCTCACGAAGATTCGAACCTATCACTCCGTCGCGCTGCTGTTGCCGGACGGGCGCGTTTTGTCAGCCGGCGGCTCGTTTGGGGGAGCCTCAGCAGAAATATATTCGCCTCCTTATCTGTTCAACGGCTCCCGCCCAACTATCACGTCGGCGCCCACGAGCGTTGCATACGGGCAGTCGTTTTTCGTCGGGACACCCAACGCTACGAGCATTTCAAAGGTCACACTGATCGCGCTTTCTTCCGTGACACACGGCGTTAACATGGGCCAGGGGATCAGCCGGCCCCTGTTCTCGCAAACTACAGGTGGCCTGAACGTAACGGCTCCTTCAAACCCCAACAACACCCCGCCGGGCTACTACATGCTGTTCATCCTCAATTCGAACGGCGTTCCTTCAGTGGCAAAGATTGTCCAAATTAATAGTACTACACCTACCCCGACACCAACACCTACTCCGACACCGACTGCAACCCCAACCCCGACCTCAACGCCAGCATTGAGCGGATTAACTTATAATGGGGGAATAGCATTTGTTAATGGGACAAATTTAATCTCAGGAACAAGCTATACGGTAACCGCGCAGGCAAACACGATTACGCAAAGCGTAGTATTCAGTAGAGACGGCGCGGTCGTAAAGACAGATTCAGCGATTCCTTTTGATTTCACTTGGGCACCGAGCGCAATAGGAACCCACACTTTTGTTGCAACGCCATGGAGTTCTACAGGAGGAACGGGAAGCAGCGGAGCCTCTATCACAATAAGTTTCAACGTAGTGGCAGCGCCAACTCCTACGCCCACCCCGACTCCTACGCCCACCCCGACTCCTACGCCCACCCCGACTCCTACACCAACTCCAACTCCAACTCCAACTCCAACTCCTACTCCTACTCCAACCCCGACACCAACACCAACTCCTACACCAACACCAACTCCAACTCCAACTCCAACTCCAACTCCAACTCCGACGCCGACGCCGACACCGACGCCGACACCGACGCCGACGCCGACTCCTACTCAAACTCCAACACCAACTCCAACACCGTCGCCGACCCCTGCGGCACCGACAAACCTTACGGCTATCGCAGTGTCATCTAGCCAGATCAACCTGTCCTGGACCGATAATTCGAACAACGAAACAGGGTTTAAGGTGAGCCGCTCTACTAGTGGCAAGGCGTTTAAGCAAATTGCGACTGTAGGCGCAAATGTCACCACGTATGCCAACACCGGACTTGCGGCCTCGACTAAATATTACTATGAGGTTCGTGCTTACAACTCTGGAGGCAATTCGGCCTATTCGAATATCGCGAGTGCCACGACAGCGGCAGCCCCAACACCGACTCCAACGCCGACTCCTACTTCAACACCTACACCTACTCCAACACCGACTGCAACTCCCACTCCCACACCGACCCCAACTCCTACCCCTACGCCTACGCCGACTCCGACTCCGACTCCAACGCCAACCCCGACTCCAACATCAACCCCGACACCGACTCCAACGCCAACCCCGACTCCAACCCCGACACCAACACCGACTCCAACGCCAACCCCGACTCCAACCCCAACCCCGACTCCAACCCCAACCCCGACTCCAACCCCAACCCCGACTCCAACCCCAACCCCAACTCCAACTT
>Ga0193750_1000201_pt1 | contig 17295 bp, 15 predicted proteins | sample L1c1metaG_FD_160569 | JGI IMG/M metagenome (GOLD analysis project Ga0193750, IMG submission 160569) | Soil microbial communities from a riparian zone of the East river system, Colorado, United States - L1c1 | ecosystem: Environmental > Terrestrial > Soil > Riparian zone | place: USA: East River... | reverse complement strand
CGTCGTATTTGTAGCCATTTACATCTGGTTCCAAAACCAGATCGGCGGCCTTCTTCCATAGATCGCAATTCATTTCTTGAGCGATGGCGAAACATTGGCCGATGACGTCGAATAAATGACGTGGTCCCTCGCCACTCGTCCAGTGACCTCGCAAGTGAACTGCCAGCACCCGCTGCGCACCCATTACGCGCAGAGGAATGGTGGGAACGGCGTGGGCGAGCATGCCATCGACTAACAGGCGTCCTTTAAACCTTACCGGGAGAAACATTCCGGGGTAGGCGCAACTGGCGCGCACGGGGTCGACCAGCGGTCCGGATTGGAAGACTACGCCTTCGCCGGTGGAGAAATCCGTTGCGGTCACGGCTAGAGGGATAAGTAATTCTTCGAAAGTCTTGACCTTCAAAATGCTGTTGAGGAAACCGATCATGCGCTGGTTGCTGGCGAATCCGTAGCGGGAAAGGGTCCAGCGGGCGAAATGTTTGAAGCGCACGCGAGTGGCGATCTGTTCCAGCTCCGCGGCAGAAACTCCGCTGCAATAGGCTGCGCCAATAAGGGCGCCGACGCTGGTTCCGGCAATAAATTGTATGGGGATATTTTCTTCTTCGAGGACTTTCAGAACGCCGACGTGGGCGATACCGCGAGCGAATCCGCCGCCGAGGGCCAATCCGATGGAAGGGGAATCTTCGACATGCTGCGAAGTGGGGGAAAGGCCTGTAACTTCGCGTCCGAAGGCCTGTACCGACCGAATGATCTTACCCAGACTCTTCATGGGACCCCCGTTTTACCGGCTTTCCCGGTCCCCCAAACATCTATCTAGCAACTGAGATGCCAACGCTGGCATAGATGTTTCCACAGGGTGCTTGTCTTTTCACGTTACTTCCGAGAGGTTACCTGCGACGATTTTATGGCGACATGACTAAGTGCACTGATCCTGATAAGTTGGGGCGCATGGTTCGAGAGATCTCGGCGGGAGGGGTGGTAATACGGCGCAGCCCGGAGGGGTGGGAGATGGCCGCGATTGAGCCTCAGAAGGAGCCGCCGGCGGGGGTCAAGACTGCAAAGAAACGATCACAAAAAGTGTTACTCGCCTTGCCCAAGGGATTGGTGGACCCGGGTGAAAAGCCCGACCAGACGGCCATTCGCGAGGTGCGGGAGGAAACGGGGCTGCTCGCAACTCCGATCACCAAACTGACGGATATCAAGTATGTTTATGTGCGCTCCTGGGGAGACCAGCAGCGGGTTTTTAAGATCGTCAGTTTTTATTTGCTGAAATACCAGTCGGGTAATATCGACGACATTGACTCTGCCATGCGCATCGAGGTCAAACGTGCTTTATGGATTCCGCTCGAAGACGCTGGCCTGAAGCTGGCGTATCGGGGGGAACGTGATGTGATTCGCCGGGCTCAGGAATATCTGCAAAATCATCCGGAGGTTTGAGGCAATGCCGCGTGCCCCACATATTGAGAAACATTTTACTGCCGGACTTTTTGTACGTGACGTGGTGATTGGCATGGCCGACGGCCTGACTGTGCCATTCGCGCTAGCAGCCGGACTTTCCGGCGCGGTACAAGACACCAAGCTGATCGTGGTGGGAGGGTTGGCGGAAATTGCTGCCGGGTCGATTGCGATGGGGCTTGGCGGGTATCTGGCAGCGCGTGGAGATGCGGAACATTACGAGCAGGAACGTGTTCGGGAGCAGCGCGAGGTTAAAGAAATGCCGGAAGAGGAGAAGGCGGAAGTGCATCGGGTGTTTGAGGCCTACGGGCTTACATCCGAAGAAAGCAAGCCGGTGATTGAGGCGCTTAGCCATCGGCCGGAGGCGTGGGTGGATTTCATGATGCGGTATGAGTTGGGGCTGGAGGCGCCGGATCCGCGGCGCGCCGTCACTAGTGCTGCGACCATTGCGGGGTCCTACGTTGCGGGAGGATTTATTCCGTTACTGCCTTACGTCATACTTTCCGGGAACGCAACCCGGGGATTGATATTTTCTGCCATTGTTACACTGGCAGCGCTCGGAATCTTTGGATACATCAAAGGACGATTTACTGGAACTCATCCGCTTCGTAGTGCGTCACAAACGGTGGTGATCGGCGGGCTGGCGGCGTCCGCGGCATTTTTGCTTGCGAAGCTCATCTCGTGAGGTCGGGTACTTCCCGGATTGAGATTGGTGAATTCTGGGGTCAGCGCTGCTATCTTGAACTGCGGGGTCGAGATGCTTTCTAAGTTGCCGGCGTGACGCCGGCGCTACGGTTGCAACCCAATATCCCTATGAAGCGAATTCATAAAGTTGCTGTTCTGGGGGCCGGGACTATGGGCGCTCGTATCGCCGCCCATTTCGCTAATGCAGGCGTTCCCAGCTATCTGCTGGATATTGTGCCTCCGGATGCGGACGGGGCGGCGAGAAATAAAATTGCCGCTGCGGGGCTGGAGGCGGCAAAAAAATCCAAGCCTGCTGCTTTTTTTGAGTCTTCCCTGACGCGACTGGTTACGGTCGGCAACTTTGACGATGATCTGAAACGACTGGCGGAGGTTGACTGGATCATCGAGGCAGTAGTGGAGAATCTCGAGATCAAGCGCGGTCTGCTCAAGAAGGTGGAAGCGATACGACGGCCGGGCACGATCATCACTACCAACACCAGCGGACTGCCGGTGGGGAAGATTGCTGAAGGGTTCTCTGACGATTTCCGGCGATCGTGGTTTGGCACACATTTTTTCAATCCTCCGCGCTATATGCGGTTGCTGGAAATTATTCCTACCGCGGAAACTGACCGGGCGGCGCTGGACACGGTTGTCCACTTCTCCGATGTGCAAATGGGCAAAGGCATCGTCTTCGCCAAGGACACTCCTAACTTCATTGCAAACCGTGTCGGGACGTTTTCTGTGTTGAACGTCATGCGACTGATGCAGGAAATGGACCTGAGCATTGAAGATGTCGACGCGCTCACTGGGCAAGCGCTCGGCTGGCCCAAGTCGGGGACTTTCCGCACTATTGATCTGGTTGGTCTGGACATTCTGGGTCACGTTGTTGCCAACATGACGCAGAACGTACACGACGAACGCAGCGATCTCCAGCTTCCTGATTTTTTCAGGCAAATGCTCGAGCGCAAATGGCTGGGCGATAAAACCAAAGGTGGGTTCTATAAAAAAGGTGCGGCAGGGAAAGAAGAGGAACGGCTCGCCCTTGACTGGAGAACGCTTCAGTACCATCCGCGCCAGAAACCTAAGTTTCCTGCACTCGATATGGCGAAGAACGTCGAAGAAACTGGGACACGGGTGCGCATGTTGCTCGGATTCGACGGAGGCGCACCGCAAAAGGGTGATAAGGCTGGACAATTTCTTTGGGCGGCTCTTTCCGATCTATGGACATATTGCGCCAATCGCATCCCAGAAATTGCGGATCGGGTAGTGGAAATCGATCGTGCGATGCGTCTGGGCTTCAATTGGGAACTTGGTCCGTTCGAATTGTGGGATGCGGTGGGGATCGAAGGTACCGTTGCTCGCATGAAGAAAGAGAATCGGCCGGTGGCCGCGAACGTGGAGAAGTTGCTCGCGGCTGGAAAGAAATCCTGGTATGGAGACGATCCGAAGGCGGCATCAGGGCGGGACTATTTCGATCTGGGCGCAAAGGAATACAAGCCGGTGGAAGTCCCGGCAGGCGTGTGGTCGGTCGAGGTGGCGAAGAAATCCAAGAGCGTGGTCAAAAAGAATTCGGGCGCTTCTTTAGTGGATCTGGGGGACGGTGTCGGGTGCATCGAGTTTCATTCCAAGATGAACACCATCGGCAGCGACATTGTGCAACTCATTTCGCAAACTTTAAAGTCAGGGGGCCCGGGCGACAATTTCGACGCATTCGTCATTACCAATGATGCGGGGAATTTTTCTGTCGGCGCGAACCTGATGTTGTTGCTCATGTCGATTCAGGAAGAGGAGTGGGACGATGTTGATTTAGCGATTCGACAATTCCAGGGGATGACCCAAGCGATAAAGTTCTCGCCGAAGCCGGTGGTGGCTGCGCCATTTGGCCTCACTCTGGGTGGGGGCACGGAAATTTCGCTGCACTCTGCGGGGCTCCAGCCTCACGCGGAGCTTTATATGGGATTGGTGGAAGTGGGAGTCGGACTGTTGCCTGGCGCTGGGGGATGCAAAGAGATGCTGCTGCGTGCGGTGGACAGCGCGGAATCGATTCGTCCGGGCGGTAGAGGCGAATCTGTAGAAATGATGGAAGCAATGAAGAAAGTCTTTGAAACCATTGCTACCGCGAAAGTGGCAACGTCGGCGCATGAAGCACGCGGGCTCGGATTCCTGCGAGAAGCCGATAGCATCACGATGAATCGTGAGCGTGTGTTGTCCGACGCTAAGGCACGCGCATTGGAACTGCTGAGGAGTGGATACGAGCCGCCGGTGCCGCGAACCGACATTCCTGCGCCAGGGTGAGTACATCACGGAATACGAAGTGAAGCTGGCGACCAAGATCGCTGAAGTGCTGTGCGGAGGGAATGTGACTTCGGGTACGCCAGTGAGCGAGCAGTTCATCCTGGATTTGGAGCGGGAAGGGTTCAAATCATTGTGTGGAGAAAAGAAGACGCAGGAACGGATTCAGTTCACGTTGAAGACGGGAAAGACGTTGAGGAATTGAGGCAAGGCCAAAGGGTTTATAGCTATGTTTATAGCTTTTGGCATAGCTTGACAAATAGCTATTATATGAGCTAACTTAAGGGGAAGAGGTTTCCATGCCATACATCCAACCCGCCTCTGTATTAGCTCCACGCAGCGCCCTGCGTGCGGTCGACGTGCTGTACGAAACCGGGGAAGACGGGTGGGCTGTCGCGCAGCTCAACTGGAACGGCGATCTCGTGCTCGGAATTCGGTGGAATGGCGGGCAGGAATCCAGTTTGGGAACGCCCAATGCTAGGGGCATTCCTACATGGTTCGTCGTGCCTAAAGAATTGGAAAATGTAATCCGAGAGCGTGTTGAGACTTTGGTTTACGCCCAACCGGGGGGACTGCTTGAAGGCTATTCCCAAATGTCGCAGGACGAATCACGCGAGCGGGAAGCAGAAGAGTGGAGCGAAGGACTGATCGGCGATGCATCCGCGCAGGGGTGAGGTTTGGTGGGTATCGTTTGATCCCTCCCTTGGTGGCGAAATCCAAAAGACACGCCCGGCAATCATCATCAGCAACAATGCTGCGAACGCCGTGTTGAATCGTGTCATCGTAGTTCCAATCACAAGTCAAACAGCGAAAGTCTATCCTGGGGAAACGCTGGTTACACTTAATGGTGAGCAGCGTAAGGCGATGGCCGACCAAATAACGACCGCCTCGAAACCAAGGCTGCAGAATAAGCTTGGGAGTCTGTCTCCTGCGGATATGACGCTGGTGGAGAACGCGGTGCTGCTGCAGATGGGTATTCGGCGCTGAAGTTCCCAGCGCTCCTCTACCACACTGAAGCGGGTTCGAGATAAGAAACATCAAATAAGCACAAAGGACGCGAAGTCGATTGCGTTAGCTGCAGAGCGACTTTATGTGCCTTGCGACAAAAAATTGGTCGGGTAAACACGAATACAGCTAGCTGCCAGGAGTTCTTATGCGTGAAGTTGTTATCGTTTCTTCTGTTCGCACCCCTGTTGGACGGGCGTTCAAGGGTACGCTCCGCGCTACTCGTCCTGACGAATTGGCCGCGGTCGCGATCAAAGGCGCGCTGGAGCGGGTGCCGCAGGTTGATGTCAAGGAGATCGAAGATGTGATTCTGGGCTGTGCAATGCCGGAGGCGGAACAGGGGATGAACGTGGCGCGTATTGCGTCTTTGCGGGCTGGGCTGCCGGTTGAAGTTTCGGCGCTGACTATCAATCGCTTCTGTTCGTCTGGGTTGCAGGCGATTGCCATGGCGGCTGAGCGCATCATGGGTGGTGGAGCGGAAGTGATCGTTGCGGGGGGAACAGAATCGATGTCCATGATTCCGATGGGTGGGCACAAGATTTCACCTAATCCCTGGCTGGTGGATCATTATCCTGACGCGTATCTTTCCATGGGATTGACGGCGGAAAGACTGGCGCAGCGTTTTGGGATTACGCGCGAGGCTGCTGATGAATTTTCATTGCGCAGTCATCAGAAGGCGCTGGCCGCGATTCAGGCGGGGAAGTTCAGCGACGAGACTGTTCCGGTGCCTGTGAGCTTCACCACTCCGAATGGGTCGAAACCTAAGCGACAAGAAATTACTTTTAAAGTGGACGAAGGGCCGCGCGGCGATACTTCGCTCCAAGCTTTGCTTGCGCTCAAACCGGCGTTCCACGCTAAGGGCACGGTCACGGCGGGGAACTCTTCGCAAATGTCGGATGGGGCGGCGGCGGCGGTGTTGATGTCCGCCGACCGGGCAAAGCAGCTCGGAATTACGCCGCTGGTCCGCTACATTTCATTTGCTACGGCAGGATATAAGCCGGAGGAAATGGGGTTGGGGCCGGTGTTTGCTATTCCTAAAGCGTTGAAGATGGCAGGACTGAAGCTGTCGGATATTGATGTGATTGAATTGAATGAAGCTTTTGCGGCGCAGTCACTGGCAGTGATCAGGGAGGCGGGGCTCGATCCGGAGCGCGTGAATCCCAATGGCGGGGCCATCGCGCTGGGTCATCCCTTGGGATGTACTGGGGCGAAGCTGACGGCGACCGTCATTCGGGAATTGAAGCGGCGTAATGGGCGCTATGGCATGGTGACTATGTGTGTGGGTGGAGGGATGGGAGCCGCGGGGATTTTCGAAAATCTTTAAAATCTTTAACCACAAATGGCACGAAGGTTCACGAAGGAAGACCTTTTGTTGCTGTAACGGTGTTGGGTCGTCCTTCGTGGAACTTCGTGTCCTTCGTGGTTAAAGATTTTTCTCTCCGTTGTGACATCTGACCTAGAAATGGATGCACCTCCGCGTGGAGCATAGATTCCGGGAGGTCTCGTTATGGCCACAGCTCCCGGCTATCGACTCACGGCACAACAAGTCAGCCATGCCATTATTACTGCCGCAATGAAAGTCCACACCGAATTGGGTGCGGGGCTGCTTGAGAGCACCTACACCGCGTGTCTTCAATATGAGCTCAACGCGGGAGGATGCAGGTGCTTGGCCCAAGTCGGGCTTCCTGTCGTTTACCGGGGAGTCAGACTTGAACTTGGTTACCGCATGGATTTGGTGGTGGAAGACCTCGTGGTGGTGGAGATTAAGTCTGTCGACAACATCTCGCCAGTTCATCAGGCACAGATCCTTTCGTACCTAAAGTTGAGTGGCAAATCTATTGGACTGCTAATAAACTTCAATGTTGTGCATTTGAGGGACGGCATTAAGCGGTTTGTTAGCGGGACTGGGTGGAAGTAAAGGCGATAAACCACAAAGGACACGAAGGTACACGAAGGAAAAGCGAGCTGAGCTGGAGAATTCTTCGTAGACCTTTGTGTCCTTTGTGGCTAAAAGGGGTTTGAAATGGCGACTACTGCAATTCCTGCTACTAGGATCTCTGGCGGCAGTTTTCTTCTTGAAGAGCGGAAGGGCGACGAAGTCTTCACTCCGGAAGACTTCACCGAGCAGCATCAACTCATTGGGCAGACGGCGGAAGAGTTTGCCATCAACGAGATCGTCCCCAATATTGAAAAGATGGAGCATAAGGATTTTTCTGTTACTCGCGATCTGTTAAAGAAGGCGGGTGAACTCGGGTTGAGTTCGGCGGAGATTCCGGAAGCTTACGGCGGACTTGAAATGGACAAAGTCACCGCCGCCGTCATCGCCGACCACATTGCGAAGTACGCTGGTTTCGCCACCACTTGGGGCGGACATACGGGTATCGGTACTTTGCCTATCGTGTATTTCGGGACTGAGGATCAGAAGAAAAAATATCTGCCGCGACTGGCGGCGGGAGAAATTGTTGGGGCCTACGCTTTGTCGGAGGCTTCTTCGGGATCCGATGCGCTGAATTGCCGTGCGCGGGCTCATCTTTCGCCTGACGGCAAGCATTACATCCTGAATGGCGAAAAGATGTGGATCACCAATGCCGGATTTGCTGATTTGTTCACGGTGTTTGCCAAGGTGGATGGTGAGAAGTTCTCAGCTTTCCTGGTGGAGAGAACATTTCCTGGTTTTTCGGTGGGAGCGGAGGAGCACAAGCTGGGCATTCGGGGGTCTTCGACTTGTCCAATCATTCTTAATGACTGCAAAGTGCCTGTCGAAAATCTGCTTGGCGAAATTGGTAAGGGACACGTCATCGCTTTCAACATTCTTAACGTTGGGCGCTTCAAGCTGGGAGCAATGTGCGTGGGCGGCGCGCGAGTCTCTCTGGAAAACGCCATTGGATATGCCAAGCAACGGAAAGCGTTCAACAAAGTGATTGCCGATTTCGGTTTGGTTCGGGAAAAACTGGCCAACATGGCGGTGGGTATCTATACCGGAGAGGCGATGGTGTATCGCACGGTCGGCATGATGGATGTGGCGCTGGGAGAGGTGGACAAGTCGGGCGCGAATGCCATGCAGGAGATGCGCAAGGCGATTGAGGAGTATGCCGTCGAATGCTCCATCATCAAGGTGTGGGGCTCGGAGATGATTGATTACGTCGTCGACGAGACGGTGCAGATCTATGGTGGATATGGCTTCGTTGAGGAATATCCCGCGGAACGCGCTTACCGGGATGCGCGGATTAATCGTATCTTCGAGGGCACGAATGAAATCAACCGGCTCATTATTACTGGCTTCCTGCTGAAGCGGGCGATGTCAGGACAATTGCCACTGATGCCCGCCATCAAGAAACTGATGGACGAAGTTCTAGCGGGACCGAGCCTGGCGGAAGAACTCGAAGGCCCGTTGGCGGACGAACGCAAACTTGTGGCGCAAGCGAAGAAGCTTGGATTATTTGCATCTGGGGCGGCAACGCAGAAATATATGCAGGCGATTCAGGATCAGCAGGAGGTCATGGGAGCGATTGCGGATATGGTGATCGAGACCTATGCCATGGAATCGGCGGTACTGCGGGCGCAGAAAATTGCTGAGCGCAACGGGGAGAAAGCCGCTTCCCTGCCGATTGCGATGACGCGAGTTTATCTGTCACAGGCAATGGAGAAGGTCGAAGCGGCAGCGAAGAAAGTCATTGCGGCCGTGGCGGAAGGCGACATGCTGCGGACGCAATTGGCGATTTTGCGACGCCTGGCCAAGCATGAGCCGTTCAATGTGATTGAGTTGCGTCAGCAGATTGCGCAGAAAATCATTGAGCGGGGGAAATACACGCTGGCTTAAAAACTTGAACCACAGAGGACACAGAGGAACACTGAGGAAGAAAACCTTTAACCTCTAGTCTTCAATTCTTCCATTACGCTCTGGATCAACTCTTTGGCATCGGTGAGGCTCTTCATGATGATTTGGATATCCATCACCGGCTTGCCGGGCCGGCGCTGGCTTTGGCAGTAGACGCCATGCTGACCGACCAGGGCCATGGCATCGGTAATCATGTCCATGGTTACGGCGAGGCGGCCTCTCGGGACGCCCATCATCGTCTCGTAATGTTGTAACTCTTCCTGCTTTTCGTTGAATACGGGCATGGGATGATTGTATCGTCTCGGCATTCAGCATTCGGAAATCAGCATTCAGCAATCAGCATTCAGCCTCTTTGGTTCGTGGCGGATCCCCAGAAAAACCGCTCTATCGCATTTGCTAACCGAGGCGCTCGCCGGATAGTCTATTGAACTTGGACTCGGCGCTTTACGGCTGAGTGCTGAATGCTGAATCCCTCGTACAGGAGAAACCATGCAAAAACGCATCGCCCTTCTAACATTGTTCACCATGATCTTCGCCATGCTTGCCACTGCTCAGCAGGACAAGAGCAAGCGGCCCAGCCCACCGGCAAAGGCACAGTGCCAGTTCCCCGATGCCAAGACCATTAAGGTGGATTATTCGAGCCCGCGCACCCACGATCCCAAGACCCACGAGCCGCGCAAGATTTATGGTGGACTTGTGCCTTATGGGCAAGTTTGGCGAACTGGGGCTAATGACGCGACTTCGTTGGTGACAGATACCAACCTAACGGTTGGCGGCAAAGACGTGCCGGCGGGCAGCTACACCATCTTTACCATACCTGGTCAGGATAAGTGGACGCTGATTATCAGCAAGAAGACGGGCGAATGGGGTATCCCATACCCGGGAGAAGGTGATGACCTGGCTCGGGTGGACATGAAGGTTTCGCAACTGCCATCACCGATGGAGAACTTCACCATCTCTTTTGACCAGGCGGGTGGGAATTGCACCATGAACCTGGACTGGGAAAATACGCGGGCGTCGGTGGAGTTTTCGGAGAAGAAATAGTCGAGCTTCGCTCGACTGGACAGGCGAGTCGCCTGTCCCTACGTGGGCTGTTTATACGTAGGCATTAAGTACGTGGACAAATTAGTTGGCGGGTTTCCAGCGCAGGACTGGCTTGCGGGCGGCGGCGACTTCGTCCAGCCGGGATACGCGCGTCGAGTGCGGGGCGTCGAGGACCAGTTGCGGATCTTCTTCTACTTCTTCCGCGATTGAGCGCATGGCTTGGATGAACAAGTCCATTTCCTCTTTCGACTCACTCTCAGTGGGCTCGATCATCAGCGCTCCAGGCACGATTAGGGGAAACGCCGTCGTGTAGGGATGAAAGCCATAATCGATCAGACGTTTCGCGATGTCCATGGTCTTCACGCCTCTTCTTGCCTGTAGCTTGTCGCTGAAAACCACTTCATGCATGGTGGGCGTGGAGTAGGGTAGATCGTAAATTCCTTCCAGACCTTTGCGGATGTAGTTGGCGTTGAGCACCGCATCTTCCGTAGTCTGACGCAAACCGTCGGGGCCGTTGGCAAGAGTGTAAGCCAGGGCGCGGACGAACATTCCAAAGTTGCCGTAAAAGGCGCGCACCCGTCCTACCGACTGCGGGCGGTTGTATTCGAAGGCTAGCGTGCCATCCGGCTTGGTGATGACGACTGGCTTTGGAAGGAAGGGCTCAAGGAACTTTTTGACCGCTACTGGGCCGGAGCCTGGGCCGCCGCCTCCGTGGGGCGTGGAAAAAGTCTTGTGCAGATTCAGATGCATCACATCGACGCCGAAATCTCCGGGACGCACTTTGCCGACTAGGGCGTTCATGTTGGCGCCGTCCATGTAGAGCAATCCACCCTTGGCATGCATGATTTCGGCGATCTTATGAATCTCCTGCTCGAATACTCCCAGCGTATTGGGATTGGTGAGCATGAGCGCGGCGACTTCGTCATTCATCTGAGCGGTGAGCGCGGCTACATCCACCATGCCCCGGGCATTGGATTGCATCTTCTCAACGTCGTACCCCACCATCGCCGCAGTCGCCGGATTCGTGCCGTGAGCGGAGTCGGGGATGAGGATTTTCTTTCGCGGATTTCCTTTGGATTGCTGATAAGCCCGCACCATCAGCAGACCGGTGAGTTCGCCATGAGCGCCTGCGGCGGGCTGTAGCGTGATCGCGTCCATGCCGGTGATTTCGAGCAGACATTCGCTCAACACCTTCATGATTCGCAACGCGCCTTGCGATACTCGCTCCGGCTGGTAGGGATGGCCGTTCGCCAGTCCTTCCAAGCGCGACACAACTTCGTTCACGCGCGGGTTGTATTTCATGGTGCAGGACCCCAGCGGGTACATCCCGAGGTCGATCGCATAATTCCAAGTGGAAAGGCGGGTGAAGTGGCGGATGATCTCGATTTCGCTTACTTCCGGCATTTGGCCGAGATCTTTTCTTTCAGCGGAGCCCAGCAGTTTGGAAGTGTCGACGTCAGGAACATCGAGGGGAGGCAGCCTCCAGGCCGCTTTCCCGGGGGATGACTTCTCAAAGATCAAGGCTTCGTTCTGGTTGACGTGGCGGGTGGCTTTGCGGGTCACGTGCTTCATCGCGCCACCTCCTGGACGTCGGCTTCCTGTTTGGCAGACTTAACTAAGCGCTCACTTTCAGCGACCAGCCCGACCGCGGTGTCGATTGAGGTGCGGGTCGTCAATTCGGTGCAGCACCACAATGCTGCATTGCCGAGTTCGGGATAAAACTTTTTCAGGGGAAGTCCGCCCACGATCTTGTGTCCAAGGATGCGGCTGTTGATGGCGTAGGGATCCTCGCTGGTCTGGACCACGAATTCATTGAATCGCGGAGCACTGGGAAACAGCACTTTGGCATGCTTGCCGAATTGCTGCGCGGCGTAATTGGTCTTCGCCAGATTCTGTTTGGCGAGTTCCCGTAGTCCGATCTTGCCGTAGATGGTCATAAAAATATTGACCATCAATGCCACCAGCGCCTGGTTGGTGCAGATGTTGGAAGTCGCTTTCTCGCGACGAATGTGCTGCTCGCGGGTTGCGAGGGTGAGGACGAAGCCACGCTTGCCGTTCTTGTCAGAGGTTTGACCGACCAGGCGACCGGGCATCTGGCGAACGTACTGCTCGCGAGTAGCAATGACTCCGCAGTATGGTCCACCAAATCCAAGAGGCACGCCAAAAGATTGCGCTTCCATGGCGATGATGTCCGCTTGGCGCGGCGGTTCGACGATGCCGAGAGAAATTGCTTCCGCGATGGAAACTACCAGCATTGCTCCCTGTTTGTGGGCGATTTCGGCGATGGCAGCGACATCTTCGATGGTGCCAAAAAAATTAGGCGACTGAATCAGGACGCATGCGGTTTCCTGGGTGACGAGCTTTTCGAGTTCTTTCAGGTTCACGCGTCCGCTGTCGGTGAATGAAGTTGTGGTGAGCGGTAGGCTTTGATGATGCGCGTAGGTAGCGAGAACTTCGCGGTATTCGGGATGAAGACTGTTTGCGACAACCGCAGATCGACGGCCGGTAAGGCGCACGGCCATCATTACGGCTTCGGCGGCGGCTGTGGAACCGTCATACATGGACGCGTTGGCCACCTCCATGCCTGTCAACTCACAAATCATCGTCTGAAATTCGAAGATGGATTGCAATGTGCCCTGTGAAATTTCCGCCTGATAGGGCGTGTAGGCGGTGAGGAACTCGCCACGGGAGATAAGGGAGTCAATAATCACCGGACGGTAGTGATAGTAGGCACCGGCTCCCAGGAACGTGGCATAGCCGTCGCCATTTTCGCGTGAGCGCTCACGGAACCAGTCCACGATCTCGGATTCGGCCATTTGGCGAGGAACTTTGAGATCACGCTCCAGGCGGTACTCGGCTGGAATCGAAGCGAACAGATCGTTGATAGAGCGCGCGCCAATGGCTTTCAGTATGGCTTCGCGGTCCGAGGGGGATTTGGGAAGATAGCGCATGGGGAATTTACGATTGACGATTGACGATTGACGATTTTTCACACCAATTCGTCCGCCATTGGACGTTCAATCGGCAATCGTAAATCGACAATCGACAATTCTTAATTTCCTGCCTCCTCTGACACGAATTTTTCGTAATCTTGCGCGGAGAGCAGTGAGTTCAATTCGCTCGGGTTCTTGAGTGAGATTTTGATTAACCAGGCGGCGTGTGCCTCTTTGTTGATCTTCTCCGGCGCCGTCGCCAGTTCGCCGTTTACCTCGGTGACCGCGCCGGACGCAGGCGCATACAGGTCCGAAACGGCCTTCACGGACTCAACCGAGCCGAAAGTTTTGCCGGCAACAATCTCTGAACCCACCTTGGGCAACTCGACGAATACGATATCGCCCAGCGATTCCTGGGCATAGTTCGTGATACCGACGGTCGCATTCTTGCCGTCAGCTTTGATCCACTCGTGTTCTTTGTTGTATTTGAATTCAGTCGGATAGGGCATTCGTAGTCTCTGTGGTTAAACTTTCTTGGGACGTTTGTAGAACGGTGTTGGCACAACTTGCGCTTTCACTGCCTGGCTTCGAATCTCCACGTTGATGATGGTTCCAACATTCGCAAACCGGGGCGGAACATATGCCAACGCAATATTCTTTTTCAAGAATGGAGCATACGAGCCGCTGGTGACATAACCGATCTCCGCTCCACCCTCATCGAGAACTTTGTAGCCGTCGCGGGCGATGCCGCGCTCGATCGTTTCCATGCCGACTAACGTGCGACCGACTCCTGCGGATTTTGCCTTTTCCAGCGCATCGCGACCTATGAACTCCGGCTTCTCCATCTTACAGAAACGGTCGAGGCCGGCTTCCCACACATTGATGGTATCCGATATCTCGTGGCCGTAGAGCGCCAGCTTGGCTTCGAGACGCAGAGTGTTGCGTGCACCCAAGCCGCAGGGGACAACTCCGAATTCCCGGCCGGCCTGAAGAACTTGGTTCCAGACCATCGCACTTGTGCTCTCGTCGGACGGAACGTAGATTTCAAATCCGTCTTCGCCGGTATATCCCGTGCGGGCGATCAGGATATTTTTCAATCCGGCCACGCTGCCGCGCGTCACCCAGTAAAATTTGACCGTGGAGAGATCGGCGTCAGTGAGCTTCTGTAAGAGGTCTACGGCCTTTGGTCCCTGGATGGCGATCTGAGTAAAGTCGTCGGAAAGATTCTCAACTCTGCAATCGAAATCGCAGGTGTGATCGCGTACCCAACTAAAATCTTTCTCGCGGGTGCCGGCATTGATTACGAGCAGGTATTCGTCTTGACCGACTCTATGAACTATCACGTCATCCACAAAAGTTCCCTGCGGATAGAGGAGGGCGGAGTATTGCGCCTGTCCGAAGGCGAGCCGTAAGGCGTCGTTCATCGAAATGTGCTGGACGGCTGCCAGGGCTTCAGGACCGGCGAGGCGGATATCGCCCATGTGGCTGACGTCGAAAATGCCGACGCCGGTGCGGACGGCGTTGTGCTCGGCGATGATGCCGCCTACCGACGGATATTCAACCGGCATCTCCCAGCCATTGAATTCGACCATCTTTGCACCCATCTGGCGATGGGCGGCATAGAGAGCAGTCTTGCGGATGATTGGCGTAGTCGCCTGAACAGCGGGCAATTGTCCCTCGATCAGAGCAGTCGCTGGGCTGAAACTCTTTACCCTAACATGCGTGTGGGAGCGGGTTCAACAGGTGGGCCAGGGAGGGGGCCCGGGTGTCGGTCTAGAGTTTCTTGTTTCTTGTTTCTAGTTTCTTGTTTCCGATTTTCGGTTCGGGAGGCGCGGTTTGAGGTCATAGGATTGATTGTCAGTTGTCGGTTCTCAGTTCTCAGTTCTCAGAGGTCAAGGATTTGAATCGACAACTTACATTGCACCTGAGACCTGAAGGTTGAACAGCGGAATACCTGGTTACCAACGGAACTTTCGCTTGATTCCGAGGCGCGCTACAGTCCGGGCATGGCTACCACCAGCAAGTTCCAGTGCGCCCAGTGCGACATGAGCGAAGAACGTTGCGAATGCGAGAAGTATTGCTGCTTTTGTCAGGGGCAAGTTGATGCGCGGCTCTGTGGAGACGGTCTGTATTACTGCCAGGCCTGCCGCGAGGCTTGCGATTTGAAACCACAACAGTAGTTGACGCACAGGCCGGACACCTGTGCTACGGGTTCCAATATATCTCCTCTTGATATTCTCCAAATACCTTTGCTAACGGCGGCGGCCTCGTCGCGTCAGACTCACAAGCAAAGCTCCTCAATCGCTGTTCCTCTGAACACAGGAGAACCGTTAATGTTCCGAGCTATGGTTTTGCTTTTGCTGCTGGGAGCGCAGGGCGCGATGGGACAAGCGACTTTTCATGGCAATGTTGCCCGCACCGGCGTGTACGACTCGCCAGGTCCTACGAAGCTCAATGGCGTGAAGTGGGCCTTCAAGACCGGCGGGCCGATCGTGGCCTCGGCGGCTATCGCGGATGGGGTGGTTTACATCGCCAGCATGGACACTTATCTCTACGCCATCGACCAGGAGACCGGCAAAGAGAAGTGGAAGTACAAATCGCGTATGCCGATTGCTTCGTCGCCGGCGGTCGTCAACGGCACACTCTATTTTGTTTCCTCCGCCGGCAGTCTTGGAGCGATTGATGTTGCCGCGGGCAAGATCAAATGGGTACTGCCGACGGAATACGAGCGCAAATTCGAAGCCAGGAATCTTCACGGATATCCATCCGCGGCCCAGACTATTCCCGATGCCTGGGACATTTTCACGTCGTCGCCCGCAGTGGCGAATGGCAAAGTGTTCTTTGGCAGCGGCGACGGCAACGTCTACGCCGCCGATGCGCAGACCGGCGTGCTGCAGTGGAAGTTTGCGACGAAAGATGTTGTGCACGCTTCACCGGCGGTGATCAATGGCACGGTTTACATTGGGAGTTGGGACAGCTATCTGTACGCCATTGACGCTGAGACCGGCCAGGAAAAGTGGTCGCTGAAAACTGGCGAAGACGCCACCATTCACAACCAGGTTGGGTTTCAATCTTCCCCGGCCGTGGTCGATGGCGTGGTGTACGTCGGCTGCCGTGATGCCCACGTGTATGCAGTGGACGCCGCCACCGGCCGAAAGAAATGGGATTATCCGACCAGCAAGTCCTGGGTGATTGGCACACCTGCGGTGCGAGATGGAATGGTGTACGTCGGTACCTCTGACAGCGCGCGCTTCATGGCGCTCGACACCAAGACCGGACGGCTACGCTTCAACTTCAATGCCAAGGCATATATGTTTTCCTCAGCTGCGTTGGCCGGAGACCTGGCCTATGTCGGCGATCACAATGGAAGGCTGTATGCCATCAACGCGAAATCCGGCGCGCTGGCGTGGGAATTCCAGACCGAGGCTGCGAAGAAAGACGCGCTCAAGGTGTTGAATGCCGATGGGAGTTTGAATCAGGACGCATTTGCACCTGTGTTCAATGACTTTGAGGACATGTATCTGGATTTCAACAAGTTCATTTCGATTGGCGCGATCATGTCTTCGCCGGTGGTGGATCGTGGAGTGGTTTATTTCGGCAGCATGGATGGATCGTTGTACGCGCTGCAGTAACTGGAAGACGGCGGTGGAGAAGGTGTTTGAACCACAGAGTGCTGTCGGGGCAGAGGCTGTCATCGCGGGCGATGGTCATTCAGCCGATACTCGCCGAGAAGATCAGCGAGAATCCACGCTGCTCCGGCAATCGCGAAGGTCTCGGCGGTTTCGCTCCAATTCGTATGATTGTGGGGATCCGAAAAAATCAACGGTACCCACACGAGTAGCCCAAAGATCACGAGCATCATGGTAAGAAGGCGAGTCGCGAGAAGTACCATTCGATTCGTAAGAAGAGCCACAGCCGCGAGTGCGAACAGAACAGTCGTAGTTGCCGCCCAAAACATCTGAGTTGGCGGAAGCCACTTCGGAACAAGATTGGCGGTAGCGCCAAGATAAATCGCCTGTTCGAGGGTAAAGGAAGCGGCACAGT
>Ga0193750_1000200_pt1 | contig 17352 bp, 21 predicted proteins | sample L1c1metaG_FD_160569 | JGI IMG/M metagenome (GOLD analysis project Ga0193750, IMG submission 160569) | Soil microbial communities from a riparian zone of the East river system, Colorado, United States - L1c1 | ecosystem: Environmental > Terrestrial > Soil > Riparian zone | place: USA: East River... | reverse complement strand
AGTGGCGCGAGTGGCAGCCCGACGTCGGTGCCACGCGCCAGGCGCACAGCGTCGTCGCCGACAGCGTCCAGTTCCTCGGCGGCCCGCGCGAGCAGGCCGGCGAGTCCGACGATGAGCCCGCGGCCGAGCCGGTCGCGGCCTAAAGACGACGCCAGCGCCCGCGCCCATCCGGGCGCGGGCGCTGCGTTGCTGGAGCTAAGCGATGACACATACAGACTTCACCGAGACGCACTTCCAGACGCTGCACACGCGCGAAGCGCGCTTGCGGGCGCTGTGGGAGATGACGCCGAGCGAGCGCGTCGTCGCGATGCGACGCGGCGAGCTCACGCTTGAGCAGTGTGCGGCGTGGGCGGCGCGCTACCCCGAGCAGGTGCCGTTGCTCAACGGGGAGTTCGAGTACCTCGCCCGGCACACACCAGAGGTCTGCGAGTGAGCTCAGGCGCCGCGCGCAGTCCGCTGGAGCTGTATCTGCGGGAGTTGGTCGGCGGGGCGCACGCCGGCCAGCTGCTCGACCTGCGCTGGGCCGGATCGTCGCCCGGTATGGGCCAACGCTTCCTGCCGGCAAACGCGCCGGAGCGGGCGGCGCGCCTGATCGCCGCGCTCGCGCCGCGCGTCGACGTCTACGTCGGCGTCGCCCTGCGCGAGCATCGCGCGGGCGGAAAGCGCGCGATTGCCGGCTCGCGCCTGCTGTTCGTCGAGTGCGATCGCCTTCCCGACGAGCGTCTCGCCTCACGCCTGCCGCCGACGATCGAGATCGCCTCGGGCACGCCGGGGCACCGCCACCTCTACTGGCGCCTGGACGCGCTCGCGGCGAGCGAGCGAGTCGAGAGCGCGAACCGTCGCCTGGCGCACGCGCTCGGGGGCGATCGTCGTTCATTCGACATCGCGCGCATCCTGCGACCGCCCGACACGCTCAACCACAAGAGCGATCCGCCGCGCGCCGTGCGCTTGCTCGCGCTGCGCGACGACGCTCGCTACTCGCTTGCGCAGCTGCTCGACGAGCTCCCACCGATGCCGGACGTTCGGTCGGACACCGCGCGCGCCGGACCGCCGCGGATGGCACGCCGCACCGAGCTCGACCTCCGCCTGCGCGCAATTCCCGCGGGCGACTACGTGCTCGCGCTGACCGGCCGCGAGCCCGACCGCCAAGGCAAGGTGCTCTGTCCCTTTCACCAGGAGAAGCACGCGAGCCTGCAGCTCTACCGGGACGGCAGCTTTTATTGCTTTGGCTGCGGGCGCGGCGGCAGCATCATCGACTTCGCCGCCGCGTTGTGGGGCTGTGGCACGCGCGGCGAGGACTTCCTCGCGCTGCGCGCCTACCTGGCGCGTCGCTTCGCCCTCGAGCTGACGCCTCGCTGACGCGGTGTCGAGCGTCCGGTCGCCACCGGCCGCTACGGTGAGCGCCGTGAGCGAGCGACACGACGTGACCCTGCAGGTGAAGATCGCCGGCAAGCCGGTGAGCAGCGAGACGACGTGCATGTGGGCGGGGCCGTACATCCTTGCGATCGCCACGGTGCTGCCCGATCGCGGGCTCGCGCTCGGCGTGCATTCGAGCTTCCTCGGCCATAGCGGCGTGCCTACGCTGGCCTCGCACATCATCCTCGGCCCGATTGGGCACGCTCCCTACGCCGTCAGCGCCGAGCACGACCATGCCGAGATCGACCCGAGCCTGCGTCCGCGCGAGTGCATCTACGAGCACGCAGGGATCGTTGTGGAGGCGCTGAAGGCGATCAGCGAGGATGTCGGGATCGACGTGCCCGACGACGCCTTCGCCGCGCTCGGCCCCGACGAGCAGTGACGCCAGCAGCAGCCTCGATCCGCTAGTCGCCCCCAAGACGCCCGCCGCCGGTGCTCGCTCCCCGATACGTTCACAGTCCGGGAACAGCCGGGAACACGTGGGAAACCCCGCGAAAACGCCGGGGCGGTGTTCGCCTTCTCGCAGAGCGCGGCAACGGTCATGTCCAGGCTGGCGGCGAGCTTGACGATCGAGTCGAGACGGACGTTGAACCCGCCGCGGTCGATCGCGCTAGCTCGGGCCTCTGAGGAACGAGCCGGCCACCAACAACAGGACTAGCAGTAGGGCCACAATCGTTAGAATGGCCCCGGTCGCCGGGCCGCCCCGAACAGACTTCCCGCGCAACCGCCGGACGGCCACATAGGAGGTCGTGAGCGACACGGTTAGCGCGACCGCGCCGAGCGCGATGAAGCGTCCCGTGCGCGAGTCTGCGACCGCGAGTGTGAGTTCGGCGCCCGCCAGGACGACGAGGAACGCCGCAAGCAGTGTCCACGCCGAGTGGCTGAGATCCCGGAAAGCACGACGGGCGAACTCCACATGGAGAGTACACCGCTGGGTTGGGCTCGGTGACAGCGTTGCGTGACTGGTGCCGCTTCTGCAAAAAGCCGGTAGCGCCTACACGACCCTGACTCGCCGTGGCAGAACCCCTAAAGTCGGGTCGTTCGGGGCTCCAGGATCCGCAACGAGCTGCTGGCGGTCGAGCAGTTCAGACTGCCTGGCCGAGCCGCAGGTCATGGTCGCCGACCGGCCCGAGGATTTGAGCGCCGACCGCACTCGGCGCTGTCTAGATGTGAACGCCGCCTCGACCGTCGGCACGGACGCGACGAGCTCTACGCACTCGTTGGGGCGCGCGTCGCCGGTGTGATCCGGCGAACGACCACCGCCGTTGGCCATCGACTTGCACAGGTCCAAGAGCGGCAGTGAGCGGGCTCAGCGACGGCGTGCCCGGAACCCCCAATTCTCGCACGCCCGCTGGGCGTGCGGGGGGTCGCCGAGGCACGCCGCCGGCGTTCGCCCGTATCGAGAAGGAGAACGAGATGTCGACTCAAACGCAGACCGACCCGCAGGCTCCGCAGCACGGCTACACCCTGGCTGAGATCCCGCTCAGCCACATCGTCGTTTCACCGAACAACCCGCGTCGCGAGTTCGACGAGCAGGAGATCGAGCGCCTGGCGCACGCGATGCGCACGCGCGGGTTCGACCACCCGATCCTCGTCAAGCCCGAGAAGCGAAATGGCTACTTCGAGATCATCGACGGAGAGCGTCGCTGGCGTGCCGCGCAGCTCGCCGAGGTCGAGACGCTGCCGGCGCTCGTCAAGCAGCGCAGCGACGCTCCCGGCAGCGACCTGCTCGACGCGATGCTGGCGAACGGCCTTGGCGTCTCGTTGAACGTGCTCGAGCAGGCGCTCGGCTACAAGGCGCTGATCGACGAGGGCCGCTACACGCGCAAAGGGATCGCCGAGGCGTTCAAGATCCCGGTCGCGCGCGTGCGCGAGCGGCTGCAGATCCTCGAGCTCCCCGAGGGCCTGCGTGAGCAGATCGTCGCAGGCGCCGTGCCGTTGATGACGGTGAAGACGCTGGCCGGGCTCGCCAAGATCCACGCCGCGCTGCCCGAGCTCGCCGTCAAGCGCGTGCTCGACTCGCGCACGCAGGGGTGGAGCGAACCGATCAGCTGGGATGACCTGGTAGCCGACCCGATTTCGCTGTTGATCGGCGGATATGACGAACAGATCGAGGATCTCCCGCACGAAGTGTTCGTCGCCAACTGGTCCTACCCGGTCGCGTCGTTCGTGCTCGACGAGCAGGCGAGCGGACGCTTGGCCGAGTTCTGCGAGCTGAGCGAGACCGAGCCCGAGCACGTCGAGGTCCACTTCGACAACGAGCTGGTCGAGCAGGCGTGCTCGCTAAATGCTGCACACCGCTCGGCCAACGGCTCGGAGGCGATCATCGTTGGGGCCGACGTCGCCAACCAGCTTGCCGGCGACTACATGGGCAAGGCGCTGAAGCAACTGCGCGAGGACGAGGAGGTCGAGCGCCCCGCTCCGGCAGGACAGCCCGCTGTCGGGCAAGACGCCGGCGAGGACGAGCCTTCCGACGAGCAGGACTCGCGAGCGCTCGCGGCGCCGACTCCCGAGCAGATCGCCGCCGGCCAGAAGCGCGCCAGCGAAGAAGACCGTCGCGTGAAGGATGAGACGATCGCCGCCAACCAGCTGCTCGGCGCCGCGCTCGTCAAGCACCTCGCGAAAGTCAGGGTCGACACGCGTGTGCTGAAGATCCTCACGGCCGCGCCGGTCTCCGCGGCGCTCGGCGAGATCGCCGCGCGGGGCGCACGTCTGTGCTTCCCGGGCTGGGTCGAGCTCACCGAGCGCAAGAACGGCTCGACCAAGGCGGACTACCTCGACGTGTATGCCGCGGAGGGCAAAGCACGGGAGTTCCTGCTCGACCCCACTGGCACCGGAGAGATCGCCGGACGGCTGCTCGCGCTGCTGGCGGCAGCACGCTGGGCGGATGAGGAGATCGCGGTGCCGCGCTCGAAGGCCAGCAACTACACGCTGCGTCTCGGCGAGAGCCTGTACGCATTCCAGGAGCGCGGCGTCCCGTGGCGGGGTGAGGCCGAGGAGCTGCTCGACGAGATCCTGATCGAGCGGCTGCCCGAGGAGATCACCGCCCCGATCGCGCGGGCGAAAGCCAAGCGTGAGGCCGAGCGCGCCGAGGAGCAGCGTCGCGAGCGCGAGCGCGACAAAGATGTCCGAGCGTTCGTCAAGCGCGCGCCGCAGCTGACCTGCGACGAGCGCCAGGGTGAGATCCAGCGTCTGCGCCGCGAGTACGGCTTCAGCGCGCTGGACGCCGTGAAGGGGCGCGAGCTCATGGAGCTGCCCGAGCCGCACGAGACACTCGAGCTCGCCGCGGCTGCGTGACAGGTGAGGCTGCCTGCCGCGTCGTCCTCCCCGGCGCGGCAGGCGCCTCACAGCATCAATAGTCACCGATTCACCTGCAGTGAACACGGGACTCCTGTGGACGGGGCACGCACACCCTTAAGGCCAGCGAACCGGCTCTGCGGCGTGTAAAGCCCTGCGCTTCGCGTCGCCCTGCGGACGATCCCTGACGGGACAGGGCTTGACACGCCTCGCCGGCCCGCTCTGGCCGGGCGTGCTCAAACCCCGACCAAAGGAGTAACAGTGAACACTTCTACAGCTAACTCTTCACCTTCTTCTCGTCAGCTTCGCTACCTACGCGTTCTGGCCGAGCAGACAGGCACGAGCTTCACCTATCCCGCAACGCGGGCGCAGGCGAGCTCCGAGATCGAGCGGCTCGTCAAGCTCAAGTCCGGCGCCGACCGGCTTCCGCTTGATCTGCCCGACGACACGGCCACCGAGTCGCTTCACTACGCCACGGCGGTTCGCTCCGACGAGGTCTCCGGCCACGGCGTCTCGGCCAAATGGGCCAACGGCGCCGACGCACCCGAAGTTGCTCCACCGTCCACCGTCGGCCAGCGCACCGAGCTCGGCCGCTACCGAATCAGCGCCGGCGAGCGCGTCCTCTACGGCCAGCGCGTCAGCGGCCGCGTGCGTGTCACCGATCGCCCGACGACGCGGGGCGGGCGCTCCTACCTGATCGAGTCCGGCGTCGAGATCGACGGCTTGCAGGCGCTCAAGGCTCTGATCGCCGACTACATCGAGCAGGCGCGGGCACTCGACCGGGTGCCGATGGCGAGCAGCGCGTTGCGCCAGCACAGCGAGTACCTCGCCGACGCCTAGAAGCGGCGGCGTTCTGCCGCCAGCGGCCGGGCCTCGACTCTCTGCAGTCCGGGGTCGCCGCTCGGCCTGCCCTCAAGGCCAGCAGGTCGGCCGGCTGAGGCGTCAAGCCACGCGCTGCGCGTCGCCTGCGGCGATCCCTTTCGGGACGGGCTTGACCCCTCGCGCCGCCCTGCTCAGGCCCGGGCATGCCAAGCCACGACCCAAGGAGCAGAGATGAGCACAACGACTCGGCGTGACGGCGGCCTGCTGGTCGCCGCGCACGTAGACCTCGGCGCGCCGCGTGCGGTTCACTGCAAGCGCGAGCGCCACCACGTCTACATTGGGCGCCCCTCGAAGTGGGGCAACCCGTTCGTAGTCGGCAAGCACGGAACGCGCGAGCAGGTGATCGAGCGTTATGAGCGCTGGCTGCTCGGCAACGACGCGCTGATGGCGGCGCTGCCGGAGCTGCGCGGCAAGGTGCTCGGGTGCTGGTGCGCCCCGCGCGCCTGCCACGGCGATGTGCTCGTGCGGCTCGCCAGCGCGGCGCGCTGAGCGCCAGCGCCCGACCGACGCGGCGGCTCGCGTAGGGCAGCGGGTCGCTCGCGCGGGGCCTCGCCCTCCTGAGCTTGGCACGCCTACGGCGTGCCTGGGGTCGGGCTCCGCGGCCCCGCGCACGGCGGGGCTCTGAACAGATCGGAGTCGGTGATGAACGACACGACGGCCTCGCTGGTCATCGTCGGAGAGGATTTGCAGGACGAGCCGTTGGCAGAGCAGCTCGCGCTTGACGGCTACGCCGTGCGCATCGCCGGCGATCGCGCGCAACTGCGCGCCCTGGCCGAGTCCGGCCCGGTCCATCTGATCGTGCTGGGCGCCGGTGCCCGAGCTGGAGAGCGCGAGCATCTCGTGCGCGCACTGCGCGACGGTGAGCTCGCGCCGCAGCTGGAGCCGAGCGCGCGGGTGCTGTGGCTCGCCGGCGCCGATCAGCCCGCCGAGCTGCTGCGGGCCTTCCGCGCCGGAGCCGACGATGTCGCCCGCGCGGGCTGCGGCTACGACGAGCTGCAGGCACGAGTGCAGGCGCTGCTCGCGCGTGGGCGCGCCCGTGACCTGCGCCTGCTGCGTCACGGAGCGCTGAGTATCGACACCGCCGCGCGGGAGGTCCGCTTCGGCTCGCTGCGCCTCGAGCTGCGCCGCCAGGAGTACGCACTGCTGGTCTACCTCGCACGCGATCCGCGCCGCGTGTTCAGCAAGCGCGAGTTGCTGCGCGAGGTGTGGGGATTTCGCTCCAGCGCCTCGACGAGGACGCTCGCGCTGCACGCGTCGCGCTTGCGGCGCAAGCTCGCTCGGGTCGGCGCGGGGGCCGGCTGGGTCAGTTCCGTGTGGGGCGTCGGCTACCGCCTCGCCCCGGCTCCCGCCGAGGAGTCCGAGGCGCCATCAACAGAGGCAGGAGCGCGCGTGCGGCCGTGGCCGTCGCCGTCGCCAGCCTCGCACGCTTCGCGTGCCTCGCGGACGGCCAACGGCCCGCGCCCGGCGGGCCGCGCCCGCAAAGGAGAGTCATGACCGCGAGAACGATCACAGCCCCTCGCGACCAGACCGCCGCGCCGAAGCTGCATCCCGACGTGCTCGGCCGCTACCTCGCGCGATCCGGCGCCGAGCGTCAGCTTCGCTGCCTGCATCTCAGCGATGGCAGCCGGCTTGTCGTCGACTGGCGCAGCGACGCTCGCGCTGACGCTCGACTCGTCGGCGCGCTCGCGTCCGATGAACCGCGGGAGAACGCACGCGTGCTTGCCGAGCTGTATCTCGCCGACACGAACAGAGGGCGCTGTCGGCGCCTTTGCCGATCCGACTTGTCGGGCGCCCAGGGGCCAGAGCCAGACGCGACCGCGAAGCCGAGCGAGCCGCTGCGCGACGACGCCGGCGTGAGCTACGCGATCTCAGCGGTGCGCTGTGGCAAGCCCTACCGCGAGCTGCGCTGGACGCGCTGCGCTCCCGGCGAGACAGATGAGCAGCCGCTCTGCCTGCGAGAACTGCTCGCCGAGATGCAGGCTTACGAGCCCGCGCGCTCGCTCACGGTGCACGCGATCGCGCGCCACGAAGACGACGCGAGCGTTTCGGTCTGCCGACTGCGCGCCGAGCTGCAGCGCCTCGATGCGAGCCCGATCGTGCTGAACACGCGCCTGCGCGAAGCCGTGCTCAGGCGCGCCGCCAGCGGCGACAGCCTCAGTCAGATCGCGCTGCGCTGCGGGCGGGTCAAGCGACACGCAGAGGGCCACGTCAGCGGCGAAACGAGCTGGCTTGGCCGTCGCATCGGCCTGTTGCCCGAGGGCGGTTGCGCGGAGCCGACGCGGTGGGTTCACAGCGAGGTTCTTGCGCTGATCGCGCGGCAGGGACTCGACCTCTGCCCGGCAGAGGTCGAAGCGGCCTAGCTCCGCGCGTGCCGGGCGCGGCGATCGCACGAACCAACAACCACAAAGGAGCAGCGATGAGCACGACAGGGGCAGAGGCGGACAGAGACGAGTCGTGGGCCTACGGCTACACCTTCCGTGAGATCGAAGCGATGGATCGCTTCGACGCATTCGAGGCCGGCGTTGCTGCCGGCGAAGCTCGCGCGCGAGAAGACCTCCGCGGATGGGTGCTGCTCGTCGGCGACCCGCGCGGCGGGCTCCACGTCATCGGTCCATTCCCGAGCCAAGAGGCAGCCGAGGCGCGCGCGTCCAGGTGGGAATGCACCGATTGGTGGCCGATGGAGCTTCAGCACCGAGCTCCCGGCGCGCCCGACGAGCCCATCGGCGACTGAGCTCAAACACACCGCGCCACGGTCGCGGGGCGTAGCGTGTTGTAGGGCCACGGGCTCCCCCGAGTTTGCCTAGCGGAACCGCCCTGCGCGGGCTCGCGCCCGGCTCCAGCGGCTCCGGCGACTCGCTGGCCGGCAGTCGCTCACGCTTGCATTACCACCCAAACGACAGATACCGCACGCGGGCTGCGCCCGCTGTGACCGAGCCTCCTGCGTCGGCTCTGCTGTCGTTCCCGGCGCTTTGCAGCGCCGGCCTTGCAGCCCTGCGGGCTGCCCGCTCGCCGTTCGCAAGCTCACGGACTCTGTTCGGCCGGCGCACAGCGCCAAGCCCGAACAGACTAGATGCACAGGTGTGCCCCGACTATCTCCGCGCTGTCTAATTCGTTGGCCGCTCGAGACGCCTCGGGGTCAGTAACCGACGTGATGACCGCAGCCAGCATCGGCGCCGCGAAGGCGGGAGGCTACGCCCGCTACCTGGAGTCAAAGACGATCGAGCCCGAGCGCGGCGACTACTACCTGAGCCCGGCCGGCGAGCCGACACAGGCGCCGGGGCGCTGGCTGGTCTCGCCCGACACGCTCGCGCGCCTGGGCATTGAGGGGACGAGCGTCGAGGGTCCCGAGTTCATCGCGCTGATGGAGGGCCGTCACCCGCGCACCGGCGCCTGGCTTCGGCGCGCGGGCGCAGACGGGCGGCGCGGCGGCGGCATCGACCTGACGTTCAGCGCGCCGAAGTCGGTCTCCGCCGTCTGGGCGCTCGGCGACGACGCACGACGACGCGAGATCGAAGATGCGCACGCCGCAGCCGTGAGCGAGGCGATCACGCACCTGACAGAGAACGTGCCGACAGTGCGCCGTCGCTACGAAGGCCCCGCTGTCGAGGAGTGCGCCGTCGACCTGCTCGCCGCCGAGTACCGGCACACCACGGCGCGCGGGGTGATCGAGGGCGACGCACCCGACCCGCAGCTGCACAGCCACGTCGTCGTCACCAGCGCGATCCGCGAGGACGGTCGCCTGGTCGCCGTCGCCTCCCGGCCGATCTTCCGCTCCGCCCGCGAGCTCGGCGCCTACTACCGCTCGGCGCTGGCGCACGAGCTCTCCCAGCGCGGCTACGCGATCGAGCGTGCGACCGGCAAGCATGGTCGCTATTTCGAGATCGCCGGCGTCCCGCGCGGCCTGCTCGACGCCTTCTCTGCACGCAGCCGTGAGGTCGCCCGTGCCGCCGAGCGATTCCGGGCGAAGTGGGGGAGGGCGCCCGAGCGCGACGAGCTTCGCGCGCTGAAGCTCGAGAACCGCAAGGCGAAGGTGCTCGTCACGAAGGCCGATCTGCAGCACGCCTGGAACGACACCGCCGCGCGCCACGACTTCGACGGGCGCCCATCGCAAGCCGAGGCAGCTCAACCGCCGGCGCCGCAGCCGGTCCTTGAGGATCGTGTCGAGCAGCGCCTGACCGAGCGCGCCGCGACCTCCGAGGCGCGCGAGCTCCGCGCGGTGCTGCTCGAGCAGTCCGTCGGCGAGCTCTCCCCGCGCGAGGCGCTCGCGGTCTCGCACACGATGATCGCCGAACGGCGCGTTCTGCCGCTGCAGGGCGGCCTGATGACGACGCTCGCCGTGCGCGCCTCAGAGCAGGCGATCGAGCGGCGCTTCTCAGAGCTCGCGCTCGACGCCGGGCGCGACGTAGGCGAGCACGCCCGTGAGCTGGCGGCCGATCGCGTCGGCGTGCGGATCGGCGGCGCGCTCTCAGACGAGCAGACGCATGCCCTGCGCGTCATCACCGGCGAAGCGCGCGGCGCCGTGCTTGTCGGTCCCGCCGGAACAGGCAAGGGCGTGGTGATCGACGCCGCGGCCTTCGCCGAGCAGCTCAACGGCAACGACACGTTCGGCGTCGCCGTCTCCGGCTCGACGGCGCAGCGCTTGGGGCAAGACAGTCCGTCGCTGGCCGGGCAGACGCTGACCCTCGACGCACTTGTCCACCGCGCCGAGCGCGGTCAGATCACCGTCGGCGAGCGCGCGACGATCTACTTCGACGAGGCGGGCATGGCCGACACCGATCGTCTCGACCGGCTGACCGAGCTCGTCGCCGAACGTGGCGCCAAGCTCGTCGCGATCGGCGACGGCGCGCAGCTGCCCTCGATCGGCGCCGGCGGCATGTTCGACCGTCTCGCCGAGCTCGCGCCGAGCGCCGAGCTCTCCAGCGTCAGGCGCACGCTCGACCCCGCCGAACAGCGCGCCTGGGCGGACCTGCGTGCGGGGCGCTCGGAGAAGGCGATGGCCCACTACCTCGCCGAGGGCCGCTTGCACTTCTCCGACAGCCGCGACGATGCGGTCGAGCAGGCGGTCCAAGATTGGGCGAACTTGACCGAGGCGCACCCGATCGAGCAGGTCGCCTTGATCTCCGACGCCTCGAACAAGGAGATCCATCGCCTCAACGCTCGCGCCCAGCACCACCGCGCCGAGCGCGGCGAGCTCGGCGACGTGGAAGTCCCCGTGCCCGGCGTCCATTACGGGCTGCGCGAAGGCGACCGCGTGGCGTTGATCGAGCAGCACCGCGAGCCTGGCCGGCCGCGGATCGAGAACGGCGAACGAGGCGAGGTGCTCACGATCGACCGCGGAGGGGAGGTGCTGATCGAGTTCGACCTGACGGGCGAGCGCAGGATCCTCGCCGGCGAGGATCTCGCGCGCGTTCGGCTCGGCTACGCCCAGCACATCCACCGCGCGCAGGGCGCGACGGTGACGCGCACGCTCGTCGTCACCGGCGGCTGGCAAACGAGCAAGGAGCCCGCCTACGTCGAGGCATCGCGTGCCCGTCGCGGCACCGACTGGTTTGTCTCGCGCGAGGATCTCGGCGTCGAGGGTCAGGACTCCGATCGGATCGCGCGCTTGGCGCAGAGCATGAGCCGAAGCCACGCGCAGACGCCGTCGTTGGCCTATCCCGAGCTGCCCGATCCTCGCTACGGCCCCGACTTCAGCGACGCGATCGAGCAGGCCCGCTCGCGACTGCCCGGCATCGCGCGCATCCTTCACCGCATCGCCAGAGCGCAACCGGCGCCGGAGCGGACGCGATGAGCCGCAAGTACCAAGTCACTCTGCCGGGGCCGGTCGCCGAGCAGCTCGAGCAGCTGGCGGCGGCGACCGAGCAGCCGCCGACGACGCTCGCCGGGCAGTTCGTGCGCAGCGAAGTGGCGCGCGCCGTCGCCGACGGAAAGGTGCGCCCGTTGCGCCAGCTACCGGCGACGACGGGCAGGGTCATGGACGGCGCGCGGGCGCGCTGGCTTGAGCCCTACGGCGGCGACGCCGACTGGCGCGCGGATATGTGGGGGCAGATCGTCGCGCTGCACGGTCGTTACCCGAAAGCGCTCGCCTGGCTGCAGGAGGGATGGTGGAACGACGAGGAACTGCTCGAGACGTTGTCCGCGCTGGCGGTGTGGCGCGCTGAGATCGACGACGCCGGCGTCGACTCGCGCGAAGAGTTGGCTTTCAAGCTGCAGCTGCGCGAGCTCTCACAGGTACTTCGTCAGGCCGGGGGAGGGGTCACGAAGGCGTGGAAGCCCGGCGCGCTGCCGGACGAGTGGCGAGACGGGTAGCGCCGCGGGACGCCAGTTGCATCCGCTTTGCATCAACTTCGCATCCTCGCCCCACAGCCCGGCACCCGTCGCCTACGGTGAGACGAATCTGACAAAAAAATGGCGCCGGCGACAGCTGTAACTGCCCCGGCGCCGTGGCACAGGAGGTTCAGCTCCCATGCGTCATCACCGTACCCAAGCGGGCTCGGATGAGCACCGCCGCCTCGACCGCGCGATCGTGCTCGAGTTGCTCGAAGAGCGTGAGCGCTGGACCCGCGACGAGCTCGCGGCCGCGGTTCGGGTAGATCGCTCGGTCCTCGACAGCGCTGTTGAGCGCCTGCAGGCAGATGGAGTCGCCGTGATCGACGGCGACGAGCTGCTGGCCTCTCGATGCGCGCGTCGCATCGACGAGCTCGAGCTGATCGGCATATGAGCGCTCAGCCCTCCGAGCTCGGGCGCTTTCATCCCGTGCCCGAGAACCTTGTGCTCGCCGCCGTCGAGCGCGCCCAGCGTCACGAGAGCAGATGTGCCGGCCCAATCCCCATGACCCGGATCGCCCAGCACCTCGGCTTCGCGCCCGGCGCCTACACGACGCGGAACCTGCGCCCGCTGCTAGGCACGCTCGTACAGGCCGGCGCCTTGGAGCACTTGCGGAGGTTCAGCCGCGACCATTGGGCGCTCACAAGCGCAGGCCATCGGCGGATCAGCCGCGCGCGAACCCGCGAGGATCAGCTTGAGCTACCCGAGTCTCCACAGCACCGTCTGTGGCGTGGGCAGCACATGCGCGCCGTCGAGGGAATGGGCGAGTACCGCAGGCGACTATGCGAGGCATTGGAGCAGGCCGCAGCGATGATCGACGACGAGCGAGTCGACTCTGAAACTTGGCTGACGATGACTAAGCGACTAAAAGTCAGGTCCGAGCTGTTCGGCTCCGCGATCTACTGCGCGCGCGAGTGGGCAGAGCCCGACGACGGAGAACGGGACAAGGAAGATCAGCGGACCCTTGACGATCGACGGCGAATCCTCTGGCACCCCGACGAAGACGTATGAGTGTGCAGCGCGAGGAGTCGGGGGACATCGCACGCCGCGAGGACGCGCTCGACGACGAGATCCTGCGCCTGCTGTTCAGCTCGCCCTATCCGTGGACGGTCGCCGAGCTCGCCCGCGAACTCGGCAGCGGTGACGCGGAAGACGGTGTCGGCCGACTCGTAGGCGCCGGCCTCGCGCATCGCATCGAGGACTTCGCTTTTCCCACGCGAGCAGCGCGCCGCGCGCGCGAGCTGCACGAGCCGTACTGACGCGCCCTCCGATCAGGGGACTTCGCCCGCGAGGGAGCGCAGCTCGCGGACGCGTTCGTCGACCTCGCGCTGCTCGGCGTCGTTGAGCGCGCGGCTCAGACCGTCCTGGTTGACGCACACGGTCAGGCCGCGCTCGGGCCTTGACGACAGCGCAGTGGCGATCGAGTCGAGCGTGTCGGCGGTGTCGAGCGCGACGTGCGGCTGAGTAGGATTGAAGATCACGTAGATACGAACACATGTTCGCATATCGAGGCGGCGCACGCTGCGTTGTGGATGCGGCCGTGTTCGACGCCGCCTACGACGCGGCTGTAGTAGAGTGCTTGAGGTGTCTGCGAAAGCTCCGACCGGCAGCAGGGCGTTCGGGCCGCTTGAGTCCGAGGTCATGGATGCCGTGTGGGCGGCCCGAGAGCCAGTGTCGGTGCGCGACGTGATGGGACGCTTGAACGACGGTCGCGCTGAGCCGCTTGCGTACACGACGGTGATGACCGTAATGAGCCGGCTGGCGGAGAAGGACGCGCTCGCGCGCCGTCAGGCAGGACGGGGCTATGTGTATGAGGCGACCGCCGCCGATCCGGCGGGGATCGCAGTCAAGAACGTGATCCGCACCTACGGTGAGGAGGCGATGGCGCACTTCGTCGATCAGGCGCGCGAGGACCCCGAGCTGCTACGCCGGATGGAGCAGCTGCTCCGGGAGCAGTGATGCGCCTCGACAGCGCCAACCGCAGTTTCGCGGCGCTGGTGATCTCCTCGCTGCTGCTGGGGGTGTACATCCTCTGCGGGGCGCTTGGGTGCGTGCTCGTGCCGTTGATCGTCTCGCGTCGCGGCGTGAGCGGTCTGGTGGACGGCGGCCACAACCTGCTGCCCGCGGTGGCCTTCGTCCTCTTGGTCGGCGGGGGTGTCTTCCTGGGGATCAGATCCCTGTGGCGACAGATCGGCGCGTCGCGGGTTCTTGGACGGCGTGTCCAGGCGCTCGCGCTTGAGCTGCCCGACGGACTTGCCCAGGCCGCCACGGCCGCGGGGCTCAAGGGGCGCGTGATCCTGGTGGACTCGCCGGAGTGGTTCTCCTTCGCCTACGGGGCGCTGACGCCGCAAGTCGCCGTGAGCCGGGGATTGCTGGAGGGCGTCTCTGCCGAGGAGCTGCAAGCCGTCCTTGAGCATGAGCGCTACCACGTCCGCAACCTCGACCCGCTGAAGGTGCTGATCGTGCGGGCGCTGCCGGCGACGTTCTTCTTCCTGCCTGCGCTCGGCGCGCTGCGCAGCCGCTATGTGGCCGGACGGGAGCTGGCGGCCGACCGACGGGCGGTTCAGGCGTGTGGCCGCAAGCCGCTCATCGGAGCACTGTTGAAGGTCGTGCGCGGACCGGCGTGGAGCGAGCTGGAGGTCGCCGCGGCGATCGGCGGCCCCGAGCTCCTTGACCTGCGCGTCGCTCAGCTGGAGAGCGGCCGGGAGCCGAAATTGACCGCGTTCAATCCAGCGGGCGTCGCGCTCTCAGTGCTCGGCGCGCTCGTGTTCACGGGCGCGTTCATCGCTTCTATCGCGGGCTTCGGTGGACCCTCGGCGATAGCCCAGGCGACCGGCACCGGAATGAGCCTCGGGAACGTGCTCGGAGGGGCGATGTGCGTCGTGCCCTTCGCGGTCGGTGCCCTCATCGTGTATCGGTGGATTGCATGGCGCGCTCGCGCGCCCTTGACAGGGCCGACACAAGCTACTACGCTCGTGTAGTTCCTACTACGCATTCGTCGTAGCTGACGGAAAAAGGAGACCACAGCATGATGACGTCACTGATTTGGATTCTGATTTGTCCGCTGGGGATGCTCGCGATGGGCGGGATCGCCTGGGGATTGGGCCGGCTGCCCGGCAGGCGCGCTGAGCGCCTGGCGCGTAGGGCAAGCCGCGCGTCGTGCATGCCGATGGGGGGCGCCAAACAGCAACCCGGCGAGGCCGAGGAGATCGCACCAGTCGCGAGCACCGAGAAGAAGATCCCCGCGCATGTCTAAGCAGACAGCCTCCCCCACGGCAGAGGTCCCCAGCGGCGGGACACGAAGCCACCCCGTCTTCGCGCGCATCTACGAGAAGGTCGCCGAGATCGGCGAGCGGCGCGGCGGCGCTGAGCACCGGCAAAGGTTGCTCGCTGGGTTGAGCGGCCGGGTGATCGAGGTCGGCGCGGGCAGCGGCGCGAACTTCGCGCACTACCCAACCACCGTCAGCGAGGTCGTCGCCGTCGAGCCCGAGCGGTATCTACGCGAGCTCGCCCAGCACGAGGCGTCGCAGGCGCCGGTCTCCGTCTCAGTCCTCGACGGTGACGCCGATCACCTCCCCGGCGAGGCGGGCTCCTTCGATGCCGGTGTCGCCGCGCTCGTGCTCTGCTCCGTGCCAGACCAGCAGCGCGCGCTCGCGGAGCTGTTCCGTGCCATCCGCCCCGGCGGCGAGCTGCGCTTCTACGAGCATGTCATCGCCGAGACCCGCGGGCAGGCACGATTCCAGCGCTTCGCCGATGCGACGTTCTGGCCCCACGTCGCGGGCGGCTGTCACATGGCCCGGGACACCAAGAGCGCGATCGAGCAGGCCGGATTTGAGATCGAGACGTGCGAGCGCTTCCCGTTCAGTCCCGCCCCGTTCCTGCCTCCCGACGCGCACATCCTCGGGACAGCCCGCCGACCAGGCGGCATCCACTGAACCACTCGCCCGGCCGTTCGCTGAAGGGCGAGCGCGTGACGCCAGGCATCCTTGAGCTCGTGGCGCCTCACGGGCTCGGATAGGCTGGGCCGACGAGCCCCGCATGACCGCTCCTCACGACGCCAGCCGACCCGATTTCGAGGGCGCGGGGCTGGTCGATGGGTTGGACGAGGAGGTCCGCGACGGGCGGCTCCGAGTGCTTCAGCGGTTGTTTGATCGTGGTGCCACGCTTGAGCAGCTGAGGGAGGCGGTAGCTGAGGACCGGCTCGTGATCCTGTCTGCCGAACTGGCGCTCCTCGAGGAGACCCGCTACACGGCGCGGGAGATCGCAGAGCTGGCCGACGTTCCTGTCGACCTCTTCCTTGCTGTGCTTGGGGCGGGGGGATTGGTTCAGCCCGATCCCGAAGACGTGGCCTTCGGCGAGCGAGACCTAAACGCCGCTCGCCTGCTGGCTAATTTCAACCAGGCCGGGCTCGATCGGGAGGGGATGCGGGAGGTCGCACGGGTGCTCGGCCGCGGCATGGCACAGGCCGCAGACGCGATGGGGGAGCTCTTCAATCAGACATTCCTGAAGGCAGGGGTCACAGAGGACGAGCTGGCACTACGAAACGCCGAGGCAGCCGAGGTGATGCTCCCTGCCGTCACTCCGCTGATGGAGTATCTGCTCAACCTGCACATGCGCGAGCGCTTGCGCCATCAGGCGGTCTCGCTCGCAATGCTCGAGTCGGGAGACCGACTAGGGACGCGCGATGTAGCGGTCGCATTCGCGGACCTGGTCGGCTTCACCCCGCTCGGAGAGCAGTTGCCCGCCGAGGAGGTCGGAGCGGTAGCCACGAGGCTCGGCGAGCTTGCCAGCGACGTTGCCACTGCGCCGGTGCGTCTGGTCAAGACCATCGGCGACGCTGCGATGCTTGTCTCACTGGACCCCGACGCGCTGGTCACGGTTGCTCTACGGCTGATCGAAGCGGCTGATGAAGCACCCGATCTACCCCGCTTGCGCGCCGGCGCCGCCTTCGGTCCGGCGCTTGCGCGTAGCGGCGATTGGTATGGCAGGCCGGTCAACCTGGCCAGCCGGATCACCGGCGTCGCCGACCCCGGCATGGTCTAGGCGTCCTTCGAGCTCAAGCAGGCCGCGGAGGACTTCCCTTGGACCACAGCCGGGAGACGCAAGCTGAAGGGGATCGAACAGGAGATTGAGGTCTACTCACTTGCGTCTGCGAACCCGCCGGACAGCTCGTGATCGCGCGCGCGAGCCCCATCGCGACCCTCGGCTCCTCCGCGTCGGGCAGCTAGCGGACCTAGATCGCTTCGCGCCCAGCCGCGCTGCTATCCCCGGCGCATGAGCCGCCCGATCGCGGCCATCATCTCGGCGGTGCGCGCGTCCTGCTCGCCGGGCTCGGCGCCGATCACGCAGGTATGGGCGTGGCCGTCAAGCAGCCCCAGGGCTACCTTGTCGAGCGCGGCCTGGATCGCGGCGATCTGTGTGAGGACGTCG
>Ga0193750_1000199_pt1 | contig 17372 bp, 8 predicted proteins | sample L1c1metaG_FD_160569 | JGI IMG/M metagenome (GOLD analysis project Ga0193750, IMG submission 160569) | Soil microbial communities from a riparian zone of the East river system, Colorado, United States - L1c1 | ecosystem: Environmental > Terrestrial > Soil > Riparian zone | place: USA: East River... | reverse complement strand
TTGAGCGAGTGCAGACGATGTTGCGCCAATCAGCCAAAAAAGCGCAACGGTGCGAACAAGCATTTGGCTGCGAAGAGTACCTTAGTGCGGTCGAAACTGCAAGCTATGTGTCGCCTCAAATACTGCCGAAAGAATGCTGTAAACCACCAGCCCTACGATAAGCGCAATCACAACGATAATCACCGGCGGGATCAACTGCGAAATGATGGCAACGTTGCGGTCCAGCTCGCGCTCATAAACATCGGCAATCGTTTGCATTGTTTCTCCGAAACGTCCGGTCTGTTCGCCTACCGCCATCATGTCGGTAAACAAATCCGGAAAAATGTGCTGCGCACTCAACGCCGCAGAGAGCGTTGCCCCATCCACCACGGCGCGGCGCGCTTCGGTGACCTTTAATTCCAAATATCGATTGCCGGCGATCTCGCTCACCAGATCGAGCGCGCGGAGGAGGGGAATTCCGTTTTGGATGAGCGTGCCAAGCGTGCGTGAAAACTGCGCGTAGTAACGATGACGAATCACCCGCCCGTAACCCGGAATCTTCAACCGAAATCGGTCCCAAGTGAGCCGTCCTTCCTCGGTGCGGACGAATGCGCGAAAACCGACGCTCACGCCGATCACAATCAGGATTGCCAACCACCAATACGTAATGATGCCGTGATGAATCTGCATCAGGATTCGCGTCGGCAGCGGAAGGGCGCCGCCAATTTGGGCCATGAATCCGGTCAGCTGCGGCACCATGTAAGTGATGAAGATTGTGATCAGCGCCGCGCCGGCGACTGCCAGAAACGCCGGATAGATCAGCGCCTGCTGAACGCGGTCGCGCAGGTCCTTCGCCTGCATCAAATGTTTTACGAGCCGGTGCAAAATCTCCGGCAACGCCCCGCTTGCTTCGCCCGCCGCAACGAGATTGACAAAGAGCGGTGGAAAAATTCGCGGCATCTCGCGCAAGGCCTGCGAAAAACTTCGGCCGTCAACCAGCGCTTGATGCAATGCTCGCGTCATTTCCTGCACTCGCGGCTGTTTGAGGCGCTTTTGTAAGATCGACAATCCTTCGTCCAGCGTCATGCCGGCCTGGAGCAAATGCGCGAGCTGTTCGGTGAAAATGAGCAGCTGGTTGTGTGGAATTTTCAAGGCCTGCGTTGGCGCCGTCGCCGCGACCGATTGCGATTTCTCATCGCGTTCGGGACGTGCATTGACGATCTCGATTCGAATAGGGATGCAACGTTTCTGCTCGATCTGGCGAATGGCAATCGTGCGATCGGCGCAATCCAGCACGCCTTCCACCAGTGCGCCCTGCGCGTCGCGGGCTCGATAAGTAAACTGTGGCATCGGACGGGAAGTTAATTCGAAATCCAAAATGCGAAAGTCGCCCGGGGTTTTACAAAATGTTGGACAACTGAATTACTTGGTGTAGTATTTATGGCGATTTGAACACGCTGCGGACTGCTGTTGTTCCTGAAGTGATCGCAGGTGTTGTCTCGAAATCCAAATCGGATGTAGCGATCTTCCGTTGCAGCGCTCGGCCGTTTCTCGCCTACCCAATCGGCCGGTGGTTCACCCACTGAGCCGGCGTCGCAGAATTAGGAATTTCTATGGCACGAATGATGCAGAGGAGAACAGCAATATGAAAACGCTCGCCCTCGGCGTCCTGCTCAGTCTTGCGCTTGGAGCGCAAGGATTCGCGATCATCCGCCCGCCTTATCCGGCGAAGCCGATGCCACCCTATCACGGTCGCTTTATCGTGATCGGTGATGACGCGAAATCGCAGGCCGTCGTCAAACCGCCCAAGTAAGTCGCGACAGTTATCGCGGATTCGTGCACCGATTATCGGTGCTCCGGCGGATTTTCACTCCGCGGCCAGATCTAGAATCGGCAATTCTGGCCAAAAAGGTTGCAGCCCATAGAGTTTCGCAAATGCCGACCATTATCGCACAACCTGGCGCTGGCCTTGCTGCGTATTCAATTTAATGCGATGAATCTGACGATTCGTCCAAGGAGGGCGGCGGCTTATGGGTTCATTCTTACCGGATCGAAACTCACGATCGGTAGGCCCCCCTTTTTTCTCACTCTGATTGATTCGTTATGAAGAAATCTACTCCTGTCTCTATCGTTCGTCCGGCAAACGGTGCTCGTTTTAATGGCGAGAACCAAGTCGAGTTGAAACAATTGCTCAACGCGTTAATCGCGTTCAAGCGCGGAAACTTTTCGGTCCGCCTGCCGGAGGACTGGACCGGACTTGTCGGCAAAGTGGCCGATACTTTTAATGACGTCATTGCGATCAACGAACGGATGAGCCGTGAGCTCGAGCGAATTACCAGAGTGGTCGGAAAAGAAGGCCGCATCAGTCAGCGCGCTTCTCTGGGTGCTGTTTCGGAAGGCTGGGCTGATTCGATCGGATGTATCAATGTCCTGATAGGAGATTTAGTTCATCCGACCAGCGAAATGGCGCGCGTGATCGGCGCCGTCGCAAAAGGCGATCTGGCGAAAACGATGGCGACGGAAATCGAAGGACGTCCATTGCAAGGCGAATTCCTACGCACAGCCAAGACGGTCAATACGATGGTCAACCAGCTCAGTGCGTTTGCCTCGGAAGTGACGCGCGTGGCGCGCGAAGTGGGCACGGAAGGAAAATTGGGCGGCCAAGCGAAAGTCAAAGGAGTGGCCGGAACGTGGAAAGACCTGACCGAAAACGTGAACCTGATGGCCGGAAATTTAACGGCACAGGTCCGGAACATCGCCACCGTTACTACCGCTGTCGCGCGCGGCGATCTCTCCAAGAAAATCACAGTCGACGTGAAAGGCGAAATTCTCGAATTGAAAAACACCATTAACACGATGGTGGACCAACTCAGTTCGTTCGCTTCGGAAGTGACGCGCGTCGCTCGCGAAGTCGGCACGGAAGGAAAACTGGGCGGTCAGGCTGATGTCAAAGGCGTGGCCGGCACGTGGAAAGACTTGACCGATAGCGTGAATTCAATGGCCGGCAACCTCACCGGCCAGGTGCGAAACATCGCAGACGTCACGACCGCCGTCGCCAATGGAGACCTTTCCAAAAAAATCACGGTCGATGTTCGCGGCGAAATTTTGGAATTGAAGGACACCATTAACACGATGGTGGACCAGCTTCGCTCATTCGCATCGGAAGTAACGCGTGTCGCGCGCGAAGTGGGCACGGAGGGAAAACTGGGTGGCCAGGCGGATGTGAAAGGTGTCGCCGGCACTTGGAAGGATTTGACCGAGAACGTGAACCTGATGGCCGGCAATCTGACCGCGCAGGTGCGTAACATCGCTGAAGTGACGACTGCGATCGCGAATGGCGATCTGTCTCGAAAGATCACCGTCGACGTGAAGGGCGAGATTCTCGAGATGAAGAATACGATCAACACGCTGGTTGACCGTCTCGGTTCGTTTGCGTCCGAAGTAACGCGTGTCGCGCGTGAGGTGGGCTCGGAAGGAAAGCTCGGCGGCCAGGCCGAGGTGCGCGATGTCTCCGGTACTTGGAAGGATCTGACCGACTCGGTGAATTTTATGGCCGGAAACCTGACCGGTCAGGTGCGCAACATCGCGGATGTTACGACCGCGGTCGCCCGCGGCGACTTGTCGAAAAAAATCACGGTTGATGTGAAGGGCGAAATTTTGGAGCTGAAAAACACCGTCAACACGATGGTGGACCAACTCAGCTCATTTGCGTCGGAGGTAACGCGTGTCGCTCTTGAAGTGGGTTCAGAAGGAATTTTGGGCGGCCAGGCAGAAGTGAAAGGCGTCTCCGGAACGTGGAAGGATTTAACCGATTCGGTGAATTTCATGGCCGGCAACCTCACCGGCCAGGTGCGTAACATTGCCGAGGTGACGACGGCGGTGGCGCGGGGCGATCTCTCGAAGAAGATCACCGTCGATGTTCGCGGGGAAATTTTGGAGCTGAAAAACACGATCAACACGATGGTGGACCAACTCAGTTCATTCGCAGCGGAAGTAACGCGGGTCGCGCGCGAGGTCGGTACCGAAGGAAAACTTGGTGGTCAGGCGGACGTGCGCGGGGTTGCCGGCACCTGGAAGGATTTGACCGATAGCGTGAATTTCATGGCCGGCAATCTGACGGGTCAGGTGCGCAACATTGCCGAAGTCACAACCGCGGTTGCGAACGGCGATCTCTCCAAGAAAATCACCGTCGACGTCAAAGGTGAAATTCTGGAGCTGAAGAACACGATCAACACGATGGTGGACCAGCTCAGCTCGTTCGCCTCGGAAGTAACGCGGGTCGCGCGCGAGGTGGGAACGGATGGACGCCTCGGCGGCCAGGCCAATGTGCGAGGCGTCGCCGGCACTTGGAAGGATCTGACCGATTCAGTGAATTCGATGGCTGGTAACCTTACCGGTCAGGTGCGCAACATTGCCGACGTCACAACTGCGGTCGCCAACGGCGACCTCTCGAAAAAGATCACGGTCGATGTTCGCGGAGAAATTCTGGAACTCAAAGACACGATCAATACGATGGTGGACCAGTTGCGATCGTTCGCGTCGGAAGTGACACGCGTGGCGCGCGAAGTGGGATCGGATGGAGCGCTTGGCGGTCAGGCGCGGGTCGAAGGCGTTTCCGGAACCTGGAAAGACCTGACCGACTCGGTGAATTTCATGGCCAGCAACCTGACCGCACAGGTCCGAAACATTGCCGCGGTCACGACCGCAGTCGCGACGGGAGATCTTTCGAAAAAGATCACGGTCGATGTTAAAGGCGAGATCCTCGAGCTGAAGAATACCGTCAACACCATGGTGGACCAGCTCAACTCGTTCGCGTCGGAAGTGACGCGTGTGGCGCGCGAGGTCGGCACGGAAGGAAAACTTGGTGGACAAGCAGTCGTGCGCGGAGTTGCAGGCACTTGGAAAGACCTGACCGACTCGGTGAATTTCATGGCCACCAATCTGACCAACCAGGTGCGCGGTATCGCCAAGGTTGTGGCCGGAGTCGCGAACGGCGACTTGAAGCAAAAGCTGTTACTCGAAGCCAAAGGCGAAATCGCAGCGCTGGCTGACACGATCAATAGCATGATCGACACATTGGCGACATTCGCCGATCAAGTGACGACGGTGGCGCGCGAGGTGGGTGTCGAAGGAAAACTTGGCGGCCAGGCGAACGTGCCCGGTGCAGCCGGCACCTGGCGTGACTTGACCGACAACGTGAACCAGCTCGCCGGCAACCTTACCTCGCAGCTGCGCGCAATTGCCGATGTGGCGACGGCGGTAACGAAAGGCGACCTGACCCGATCGATTCAAGTCGCAGCCCAGGGCGAAGTCGCGTTCGTCAAAGACAACATCAACGAGATGATCCGTAATCTGCGAGACACGACATCTCGCAACAACGAACAGGACTGGTTGAAGACGAACCTGGCCAAGTTCAGCCGAATGCTGCAAGGGCAACGCGACTTGCTCGCGGTGGCTCGAATGATTCTTTCGGAGCTTGCCCCGGTGGTTTCGGCTCAGCAAGGAGTCTTCTATATTATGAATGGCAAAGAAGGCGAACCGGAGCTGCAGTTGCTTGCCAGCTACGCTTATCGGGATCGGAAAGGCGTTAACAGCCGCTTCAAGCTTGGCGAAGGACTTGTCGGACAAGCCGCGCTTGAGAAAGAACGCATTCTTTTAACGAACGTGCCCAGTGATTATGTGCGCATTAGCTCGGGGCTAGGGCGAGCGGCTCCACGGAACATCGTCGTGTTACCGATCCTCTTCGAGGGCAAGGTTAAAGCGGTGATGGAACTTTCGTCGGCCGAACAATTCAATCCCACGCACCAGGCATTTCTCGATCAACTGACCGAAAGCATCGGAATTGTTCTCAACACGATTGAAGCGAACACGCGAACGGAAGATCTCCTGAAACAATCGCAATCGCTCGCAACCGAATTGCAAAGCCGACAGGAGGAATTGCAGCAAACAAACCAGGAGCTGGAAGAAAAAGCGCGACAGCTCTTCGAGCAGAATGAAGAAGTGGAAAGAAAAAATCGCGAGGTCGAGCAAGCCCGACAGGCCCTTGAGGACAAGGCGCAACAACTCTCGCTCACATCGCGTTACAAAAGCGAGTTCCTCGCGAACATGTCGCACGAATTGCGCACCCCTCTGAACAGTTTGCTCATTTTGGCCGAGCAATTATCGACCAACCCGGAAGGCAACCTGACTTCGAAACAGATGGAGTTTGCCAGCACCATCCGGGATTCAGGTGTCGACTTGCTTAAGTTGATCAACGACATCCTCGATCTTTCCAAGGTCGAGTCCGGAACAGTGACCGTGGACGTGGGCGAAGTTCGGTTCCAAGAGATGCAGCAAAACTTGGAACGAACCTTTGGGCACATGGCCGAAAGCAAAGGGCTCACTTTCAAGATCGACGTCGACCAGAAGCTGCCTCCAGCGATTTACACCGACGCGCAACGACTGGATCAGGTTCTGAAGAATCTGTTGTCGAATGCGTTCAAATTTACGGAGCGCGGTTATGTCAGGCTGCGGGTTGCGCCTGCCCCAACCGGTTGGAGCGCCAACCATCCGTCACTCGCGCGGGCAAAAGCAGTGTTCGCGTTATCGGTTAGCGATAGTGGAATTGGAATTCCAGCGGACAAACAGGGGACAATTTTTGAGGCATTCCAACAGGCGGATGGAAGCACCAGTCGCCGCTATGGTGGGACTGGGCTGGGGTTAGCCATCAGTCGTGAACTTGCGCGTCTGCTTGGCGGCGAAATCAAACTCGAAAGTAGTGAAGGTCAGGGCAGCACATTCACTTTGTTTTTACCGGACTCGTATTCCTCCGTGGAAAAAGAGATAGGAGGCGAAGCAGTTGCCGCCGACGCCGCGGCGTTAGCTGAACGGGAGCGGAGCGAACCTGCGGTTGCCCCATTCACAAATGCGTCGATTCCAGATGACCGCTTCAGCATCCTGCCGTCCGACAAGACACTCCTCATTGTCGAAGAGGATCGTGACCTGGCGCAGTGGCTTTTGGAACAAGCCCATGATGCGAGTTTTAAGGCAATCGTCACTCCACTAGGACGCACTGCGCTGGCTTTGGTGCGCGAATACGCTCCCATCGCGATCACCGTCGATTTGCAACTGCCGGACATTGAAGGCGGCAAACTGCTGGAGCGAATAAAGTCCGACCTTTCTACTCGGCATATTCCCGTGATCGCGCTATCGACACATGATTCGGTTCGGCAAAGCGCACTGAAGTACGGAGCGATTGCCGCGCTTGAGAAGCCGATAAGTTCAGCTGCAATTCGGACGGTTTTGGTGAAAGCCGCGACAATGGCGGCGGCAAAGACAAGAAAGCTGCTGGTCATCGAAGACGACGCCGCTCAACGGATGGCGATTCGCGAACTGGTTGGAGACGAAACGGTGGAGGTCGTTGAAGCATCAAGCGCCGCCGAGGGTTTGGCCGCACTTCGCAATCAAGATGTCGGGTGTCTCATTCTTGACCTCATGTTGCCGGACATGTCCGGCTTCAAATTGATCGAGCGAATTCGCGCCGAGCATCAGCAACTGCCCGTCATCATTTACACGGGGAGAGATTTGTCGCGAAAGGAAGAAGAGCAACTGAACCGGCTGGCGCAAACCATCATCGTCAAAGACGTCCGCAGCCCGGAAAGGTTGTTCGATCAAACAGCATTATGGCTGCATCGAGATGTCTCGAAATTGCCGGCCGACAAACGCGATCTTCTGCGGCGTCTGCATGATCCGAACGCGATCCTGGCCGGCAAAAAAATTCTAATCGTGGACGACGATATCCGGAACATCTTCGCGATGACCAGTCTGCTGGAGCGTTATAAAATCAATGTCATCTCTGCCGAAACCGGCAAAGCGGGCATCGAAGCGCTGCATAAGGCTGGAGACATTGATCTCGTCCTGATGGACATCATGCTCCCTGAAATGGACGGCTATGACACGATGCGGGCGATTCGCCAGATGTACAGCTTTAACCAACTGCCGATCGTGGCCTTGACAGCCAAGGCGATGAAGGGCGACCGTGAAAAATGCATTGATGCGGGAGCGAGCGAGTACATCGCCAAACCGGTCGAAACTGAGGAGCTTCTCTCGCTCCTGCGTAATTGGCTGCTGCGGTAATGTCGGAGAACAACACCAACAACGATTCTTCTGGAGACAAGGTCAGCATCCTGGTCGTGGACGATCGTGCCGACAAGCTCCTCGCTTACGAAGTGATGCTGGCTGAATTGAAGCAGAAGATCGTCTGCGTTCGATCAGGCAAAGAAGCGCTGCGGCGTCTGCTCCAGGAGGATTTTGCCGCGATCCTGCTGGACGTGAACATGCCGGGCATGGATGGCTTTGAAACGGCCGCTTTGATCCGGCAACGACAACGTTGCGAGACGACGCCAATTATTTTCGTCAGCGCGATCAATGACACGGTCAATCACATTTCGCGCGGATACTCGCTCGGAGCGGTCGATTACATTCTCACGCCGGTTGTTCCGGACATCTTAAGGGCAAAGATTGCGGTCTTTGTCGATCTTTTCAAAAAGACCGAACAGATCAAACGGCAGGCCGAGGAACGCGAAAGCTTGATTCGCGAACAGGCCATTGCCGAACACGCGCGCGTGGAAGCGGAGCGGGCAAGTGAGGCGAAAGATCGCTTTCTTGCGATGCTCAGTCATGAGCTGCGCACTCCTCTCACTCCAGTCTTGGCGTCAGTGTTTATGCTCGAACGCGAGGACAATATTCCTGCGATTATGCATGAGTCGCTTCAGCTCATTCGCCGCAACGTCGAGCTGGAAGCGCGCTTGATCGACGACCTTCTCGATCTCACCCGAATCAGCAAAGGCAAAGTGCAGCTCAGCTTCGAAATTGTCGATGCCCACACCCTCTTGCGAAATGCGCTCGAAATTTGCCAATCCGAAATCGAACAGAAAAAACTCGAACTGCGAAGTGAATTCGCCGCCACCAAAGTGTATCTGCAAGCCGATCCGGCGCGGCTGCAACAGATCTTTTGGAATTTGATCAAGAACGCCGTCAAATTTACGCCCAAGGGCGGAAAGCTCAGCATTCGAACCACGAACGATGGCGATGGGCAATTTTGCCTGGAAGTCGAAGACTCCGGTTGCGGGATCGATCCCGAAGTTCTGCCTAGAATTTTTCACGCTTTTGAGCAAGCCGGGCGAACGCAATTAGGTGGCCTCGGTTTGGGTCTGGCGATTAGCAAGGCGCTGGTTGAAGCGCATCAAGGTTCGATCAGGGCCGAAAGTCAGGGGCGCGATCGAGGCGCGAAGTTTACCGCTCTGTTTTCAACTTGCGAGCGGAATGCGATTCCGGAGTCGATTGACGCCCCGCGCTCGACTACGAAACGCAGATCAGTCCGTCTTCTTTTGGTGGAGGACCACGAAGATACGAATCGATCTCTCACCCGGATGCTTCGTCGGCGCGGCTACGAGGTTCATCCGGCTAACGACATTCGTTCCGCGCTCGACATTGCCACGAACAAGCACTTCGACGTCCTGGTCAGCGATATCGGCCTACCCGATGGCAGCGGCATTGATCTGCTAAAAGCGTTGCGCGCGAAAGGTGAAGTTTTTGGCATCGCCTTGACCGGCTTTGGGATGGAAGAGGACATTCGCCGAAGCGGCGAGGCCGGTTTCTCTCATCACTTGGTCAAACCGGTCGACTTAAACAAGCTTGATTCGATTATCCAGGAAGTGCCATTTCCGCGCGGAACGGAGTCAATGGCGACTGCCGAGTAAGAGCTTTCTCTCTGTGCAAATCAATCAGGTCGCTTTGATGATGAGCTCGGCACCGGTGACGGTCAGCTTTATTCGGCCGCTGCCTTGGTCGCTCGGCTTTGCGGCCTGCGCGCTGGCGTGGCCATCTTTGCGCACGTAACTGATGACAGTGGACGTCTCTCCAGCTTTATCCCAAGATGATCCTTCTGCGCTCTCCTGGAGAAGCGAGTTGATCTGATCGTCGGAAAGCATCCCGCCGCTTTCCGGCCCAAAATCCTCACGCACAGATTTTCCGTTTTCAAAATGAACGACAATCGTCACACCGCCGCGGCGGAAAGTGGCTTGGCCTTTCGCCAGGTTCCCGGTTGAGCTGCCGTAGCGTATGGCGCATTCGTCGGGCGTTTCGCCGACGCGCGCGAAGGATGGAGATGCTATTAAGACGATTAAGGAGAGGGAGGCAATTGCTTTCATGATGTCCGTTGTGCCGTTTTTTTTTCGTTCGGGTGAAACACTTTTCTGCGCTGCAAAGGCCAACGTCCTAAATTTTCGAGATTGCGCAGGCGACGAGGCGGGGGCGGGAATCGAACCCGCGAATAGCGGTTTTGCAGACCGCAGCCTTACCACTTGGCTACCCCGCCGCTGATTAGACGAGCGCCTAATATGGTTGTAGCGGCGCTTGTATCAAGCGCCGAACTCACTAAATAGGCGCTTGGCACAAGCGCCTCTACAATGACTGCGCGTTCATCTGAGTTTTTCGCTCGCGCCCAAAAGCGCATTCCCGGAGGCGTCAATTCGCCGGTGCGCGCGTTCCGCAATGTCGGCGGCGAACCGTTTTTCGTTGAGCGCGCTGCCGGCTCAAGAATTTGGGACGTCGATGGAAAAGAATACATCGATTACGTCGGCAGCTGGGGCCCGGCGATTCTCGGTCACGCGCCGAAAGTTGTGGTTGATGCGGTGCGCGATGCGGCTGCGCGCGGACTGAGTTTCGGAATTCCAAACCCGTTCGAAATCGAACTGGCTGAACTGATCTGCCAATGGATGCCGTCAATCGAGAAAGTGCGAATGGTCAACAGCGGGACCGAAGCGGCGATGTCTTGCGTTCGCCTGGCGCGGGGATTCACCGGACGTGACAAAATTATTAAATTCGATGGCTGTTATCATGGCCACGCCGATTCACTTCTGGTTAAGGCCGGCAGTGGCGCGCTCACGCATGGACGGCCCGATAGCGCCGGAATTCCGAAAGCATTTGCCGAGCTCACCATTTCTTTGCCGTTCAACGATGTCGATCTTGTTCGAAAAGCGCTCGGTGAAAATAAAAATCAAATCGCAGCGATAATTCTCGAGCCGATCCCTGCGAACGCGGGGCTTTTTTTTCCAAAGGAGAATTTTCTGTCGCTCTTGCGCGAGGAATGTTCGAAACACGGCGCGCTTCTGATTTTCGATGAAGTGATGACCGGTTTTCGTGTCGCGCGCGGCGGCGCTCAGGAAATTTATGGAATCAAACCCGATCTGACCGTGCTGGGTAAAGTGATCGGCGGTGGTTTGCCGGTCGGCGCATTCGGAGGACGCGCCGAAATCATGGACCAACTTTCACCGGATGGACCGGTTTATCAGGCGGGGACGCTTTCGGGAAATCCGCTGGCGATGGCGGCTGGAATCGCGCAACTGCGCGAGCTCGATCGGATCGATGGCTGGGAACTCCTCGAAAAACTCGGCGCGCAATTTGAGCGACTCGCGCGCGAAGCGATCGGCGGCGCAAAAATCGACATTACCTTTCACAGAACCGGCTCGATGTTTTGTTTGTTTTTTGCGCGCGGGCCGATTGTGGGTCTTGCGGATGCGAAGCGAAGCGAGTTGAAAATGTTTGCAAAATTTTTCCACGCCTGTTTAGGGCGGGGCGTTTATTTCGCTCCGTCCCAGTTTGAAACCGGTTTCGTTTCCACCGCCCACATGCCGGATGAGATTGTGCGCACTGGCGAAGTTGTGCGCGAAGTTTTGGTGAATCTGTAGGGGAAGCTGCTAGCTTCCCTTTTGAAATATTGAGAGATGTCTCGACTTCGCTCGACATGACAAAGATCCGCGCCGTTTCGAAGTTCTTTTTCGAAGGCGATCGAAAATTTTTCATCAAGGGGGCCACCTACGGGCCGTTCAAACCGGACGCAAACGGGAACAGTTTCGGTCGGCCCGAACAGGTCGATGTCGATCTTGGCATGATGCGCGAGATCGGGATCAATACCGTTCGGGTTTACCATGCGCCTCCGGACTGGTTCCTGGAAAAATGTTTGGCGGCCGGGATCCGGGTTTTGATTACGCTGCCTTGGGAAAAGCACATCGAATTTCTGCGCCGGAAAAAAGTGCGCGATGGAATTGCGCAGATGGTCCGCAACACCGTCCTGAGATATGTCGGTAATCCGGCCGTGCTCGGTTATTTGGTCGGTAACGAGATCGCGAGCACGATGGCGCGCTGGCTCGGTGTGCGCCGCGTGACCGAGTTTGTTGAGCATCTTGTCCGGATCGGACGCGCGGTGGACCCGGATGTTCTTTATTCCTACGCGACCTATCCGCCGACCGAATATTTACTTCCGCAGAATGTCGATTTTTTCTGTTTCAACGTTTATCTCCACAATCAGCGCGATTTCGAGCGTTACCTTTTGCGCCTGCAAAATCTCACCGGCGAGCGTCCGCTCATTCTGGGCGAGTTCGGCATGGACACGATTCGACATTCGCAGGAGGAGCAGGCGGAAATGCTCGGCTGGCACATCGAGAGCGTGGCCAAATGCGGATTGGCTGGGACAATCTTGTTTTCCTGGACGGACGAATGGTTTACCGGCGGCAACGAAGTGACGGACTGGGCTTTCGGGATCGTAACCCGCGAGCGCGAACCGAAAAAAGTCTTCTCCTCGTTGCGCGACAAGTTCGGTCAGGACAATTCGACTCTGCCGCATCGCGCCCTCTCCAAAGCGCCGTTGATTTCAGTGATTGTTTGTTCTCACAACGGCGCGCGAACGTTGATCGACTGCCTCGATTCGTTAGGCAAACTCAATTATCCAAATTACGAAGTCATCCTGGTGGATGATGGATCGACTGACAACACGGCGCAGATCGCCGCGCGATTTCCGAGCGTTCGTTATATTCATCAGAGCAACCACGGTTTGAGTCACGCCCGCAACACGGGGGCGGCCGCGGCCAAAGGCGAAGTGTTCGCCTACACCGATTCCGACTGCATGGCCGATCCCGATTGGCTTTATTATTTAGTCGGCACGCTTTTGAGCGGCGATTACGCCGGCGTTGGCGGACCCAATGTGAGTCCGCCGGCGCAAAACGCGATTCAGGCGTGCGTGGCCGCCGCGCCCGGTGGGCCGAGCCACGTTTTGTTGACCGATACCGTGGCCGAGCATATCCCGGGTTGTAACATGGCGTTTTATCGCTGGGCCTTCGAACAGATCGGCGGTTTTGATCCTGAATATCACAAGGCTGGCGACGATGTCGATTTTTGCTGGCGCTTGCAGCAATCGGGCTGCGTTATCGCTTTCAGTCCGACCGCGATTGTTTGGCATCATCGCCGCTTTACCCTACGCGCCTTTTTGAAACAGCAGGAAGGTTACGGCGAAGCCGAATCGCTTCTTCGTTTCAAACACCTGATTTTCTTCGGCCCGACCGGGACCGCGAAATGGCGCGGTCAAATTTACGGCGCGCCGCGATTCAGTTGGTTCATCGATCGCCCGGTCATTTATCATGGCGTTTTCGGGGAAGGATTTTTCCAATCGATGTACGCTACGCCGCAATCGGATCTGGCCGCGTATCTCAGCAGCATCGAATGGTTCGCGCTTACGCTTTTCCTTTTTGGGCTTGGAATTTTTCTGCCGACGCTGCGCATCGTGCCGTATCTGATGTTTGGCGGCACATTGACCGTGGCGCTTTCCTACATGGTGCGTGCGCGCGTCGAACCAAGGTTCGACACTGTCCCGGCGCGCTTACTCGTAATGTGCCTGGCTTTTCTCCAACCGCTGGTGCGGGGATTTTCTCGTTACTTCACCTGGCTCCATTTCAAACGCACGCCGGGCAGCGTCATTCGCGCGCACGAAGATTTGCCGGCCGACGCCAAATCGGGTCGCGGATTGCGACGCCGGGTTTTTTGGAGCGACGAGGGACGAGATCGCCACCATTTGCTCGGCGCGATTTTCCAGTTGCTCGAGGAAGAAGGCTGGCGCTACTCGGTCGATACCGGCTGGAACGAATGGGACATCCAGATTTACGGAAACTTCTGGTGGAGCATTGCGCTTCAGACAGTCACTGAAGATCACAGCGGCGCGAAACGGTTGACCCGCGTCCGGCTGCGCAACCGGCTCGTTACCACAACCGCAATCATCAGTCTCGTTGCGCTGAGCATTGTCATTTACCGACAACTGCACGCTTCGCATCTCGACTTGTGGTCTGTGATTCCGTATTCGCTCTTTCTCGTTTTCCTTGCGTCACGCGCGCGTGCGTTGAAGTCGCGGGTGGCGGAACTTGTCGATCTTGCTGCGCACCGGGCCGGCTTGGAGCGTATGACTCGTCGCGGCGCGTTTGTGCCGCCGGCAATACCAATTCAGGCGGTCGAAGCGATGCGCGCCGACTCAGTCCGCTAGAGATGAAACACGCGCACGTGGTTCGCCTTGCGATTGCGCTGGGCCTGGAGCTCATCCTTTTCGCCGTGCTTAATTTCTTCGACGATTGGACGCTCGAGTCGATGCCGATAAAGTTTGTCGCGGCCGCATTTCTCAGCGGTATAGCTTATCTCGCCGCCGTTCCCAATTTTGGGATCGACATCTCACCGCGAAAACAAGCCGTCCTATTTTGGGGCGTCGCGATAATCTTGCGATTGATCGCACTGCCGCTCGTCCCAAGCGACGAGCTGTTCCGTTACCAATGGGAAGGCAAAATTCAGCAAGCCGGATTCAATCCCTATTTGATCGCGCCGGCCGATTCGAAACTGGATGACTTGCGTCATGATTTTCCTCAGGCCGCAAAAATTAATCATCCCGAACTCCGCGCCGTTAATCCGCCCGGTGCCGAGCTCCTCTTCAAATTTTTCAGCGGTGTAACCGATCGGCCACTGTTCTACAAAATCATCTTTGCCGTTGCCGACCTTTTAGCAGCGGCCTTGCTTCTGCGATTGATCGGAGGTGAGGATCGCTACCGCGCCGCGGCGTGGTACGCCTGGAATCCGCTTGTAGTCTACAGCTTCGCGGGCGCGGCCCATTTCGATAGCCTCATGATTCTGGCGATGGTCGGTGGAGTTCTCGCTCTGGTTAGATCGACAGCTGCAGAAGAATCCGAAACGAAATGGCTTTGGGCAGTCTTGGTCGCGCTGCTTTTTGGAATTGCGATCTCGCTCAACCTCGTAGCGGCATCGCTCCTATTGCTTTGTGCGGTTGCATTGCGTTGGCGCGCGATTGTTTTGGCCCTGGCCGCGTTTATCCCCACGCTTTTGAGTCTTCCATTCGGCTTTCCGAAGGTTCGAATCTGGGAATCGTTAAGCCAATTCACCCAGCTCTCCCGGCTCAACGATCTCTTTTGGTGGTTAATTGAAGAAACGGTTTGGCCAAATCCACACCAGCGAAATTTTCATTACTATCCGATCCTGATCGTCTGCGTGATTGCGGTTTCGCTCCTGTTCATTGGCAATTGGAAACGAGGAATGCTTTGGGCGCTCGGAATCGTGCTCGTGCTTAGCCCGATTTTGCACCCCTGGTACTGCGTTTGGATTTTGCCGATCGCGGCGTGGCGAAGCGCCTATGCCTGGAACGTTCTCTCGGTCACACTTTTCGCTTACTATTTATTTTGGGACGAACGGCTTTTTGGTCTGCCCGGGCACGCCGAGCCGTGGATGCGCGGCCTCATCATCGCGCCGGTTCTGGCCGCTTTAGTTATGCTTGGCGCGCAAAAGAATACGGCGGTGGAAGCGACTTAATCGCGTTTTCAAAATCATTCGGTAGCGTTGCTTCGAAATTCTTCCATTCGCCCGTCCGCGGATGTTGAAACCCTAATTTCCAAGCGTGCAGCATTTGCCGCGGAAAAGCTTTGGTGTGCTTTTTGCCGTAGACCTTGTCGCCGAGAACTGGATGGCCAAGATGCTGAAGGTGGACCCGCACCTGATGTGTCCGGCCGCTGTGCAACTTGCATTCGACCAGACTCATCTCATTCGACGAACTCAGAACGCGATATTCTGTCTTCGCTGCGCGGCCGCGTCTGGATGCAGTCGACATTCGTTGTCGATCTACCGGATGACGTCCAATTTTCTCTTCAACAGTTCCCGCGCTCTTCCGCAACTTTCCCGCAACGAGCGCGAGATAAATCTTCTCTACCGTGCGCGCAGCGAACTGCCCCGACAATCCACGGTGCGCCACGTCGGTTTTTGCGACGACCAGACAACCGCTCGTTTCTTTGTCCAGCCGATGAACGATTCCAGGTCTTTCTTTGCCGCCGATTCCGGACAACTTCGGAAAGTGATGCAGCAACGCATTGACCAATGTGTGCTGACGTTGACCGGCGCCAGGATGAACGACTAACCCTGATGGTTTGTTGATTACGATCAGGTCTTCATCTTCATAAAGAACGTCGAGCGGAATCGGTTCCGGCTGATGGTTGATCTTTTCTGGCGGCGGTTCGTTTACTTCAATGCGATCGCCGCTCCGAACGGGGTCGCGCGGACGGGCAGGGGAGCCATTTAGCGTAACCAATTGTTGGCGAATGAGCTGCTGAAGGCGCGATCGTGAAAACGTCGGCAACTCTCGGGCGAGAAATTGGTCGAGACGTAAGCGCATCGCTCCTTTCGGCACAACTAGGTGAATAGAGCTGGATGCTTCGGTCATGGCCGGCGAACAACCCCTCACCCTAGCCTTTCCCTTCGCAAGGGGAGAGGAGAAAGGTGACGGATGAGCTTCATTGCTCTGAAAATTGCCGATGTTACAATCGGTCCGATGGCGGCTGAATCGAGCGCGTCGACCCTGCAAACATGTCCGGCATGCGGAGTTTCTTTCGACACAAGCGATGCCGAGCCGCTCGCACGCGTAGAATGTCCCAACTGCGGCGAGAAAGTGCGGGCTGAGCGCATGTTCCATAATTTCCTGATCGTCGAAACAGTCGGCTTCGGCGGAATGGGAACCGTTTACAAGGCGCGCGACACTCTGCTCGACCGGTTCGTGGCGTTGAAACTTTTGCGCAAAGACCTCGAAGGCGGACTCGACGAGACTGCGCAATTGCAGCAGGAGGCGCGCATGGCCGCGTCCGTCAATCATCCTAACATCGTCCAGGTTTTTTCATCCGGGACCGACCATGGCCAGTTTTATTTGGTAATGGAACTGGTCGAGCGCGGGAGTCTCGACGATTTCATCGAACAGCATACGCGTTTGCCCGAGGAACAAGTGTTGGAGGCCGGGATTCAAACGGCCAAAGGTCTGCGCGCGGCTTATGCCAAGGGCTTGATTCATCGCGATGTAAAGCCGGCCAACATTCTTTTCGCCGACGAACACGTGGCCAAGATCGGCGATTTTGGACTGGCCGGCATCGCAGCCGAAGCGCGCGGAGAAATCTGGGGCACGCCGTACTACGTCGCGCCGGAGCGATTAAACCAACAGCCGGAGGATTTTCGGAGCGACATCTATAGTCTCGGGGCCACTCTTTTTCACGCAC
>Ga0193750_1000198_pt1 | contig 17372 bp, 6 predicted proteins | sample L1c1metaG_FD_160569 | JGI IMG/M metagenome (GOLD analysis project Ga0193750, IMG submission 160569) | Soil microbial communities from a riparian zone of the East river system, Colorado, United States - L1c1 | ecosystem: Environmental > Terrestrial > Soil > Riparian zone | place: USA: East River... | reverse complement strand
CGCTGTTTATGACCTCGAACAAGCAGGCCGCGCGCTCAGACGCGAAGAACTATCAACCCGCGCGGAAAAATCGCTCTGGCGTTATCGCGAATTATTGCCCGTGCCGATTGAGACCGCACCCGTCTCACTTGGTGAAGGAGGAACGCCTTTGCTTCGCGCAGGAACGTTCGGCGCCTCTTTGCAAATGCAGGATCTCCGGATCAAAGACGAATCACAGAATCCGACTCAAAGTTTCAAAGCGCGCGGAATGTCCGTCGCCGTTTCGATGGCGAAACATCTCGGCGCCTCCAAACTCGTCGCTCCCAGCGCTGGCAACGCCGCCGGCGCCCTCGCCGCTTACGCTGCACGCGCCGGACTCGAAGCCCACGTCTTCATGCCGCGTGATACACCGCGGGCCAATATTATCGAATGCCGCGAGCTCGGTGCCCGCGTAACCTTGATCGACGGCCTGATTACGGATTGCGCCGCTGAAATCGGGAGGCGCAAAGAGAATTGGTTCGATGTCTCGACGCTCAAAGAGCCATACCGAATCGAGGGAAAGAAAACGCTCGGTTACGAATTGGCCGAGCAACTGCAATGGAAATTGCCTGACGTCATTATTTATCCCACCGGGGGCGGGACCGGCCTTATCGGGATGTGGAAAGCGTTCGATGAGATGGAGAAACTCGGTTGGATCGGCCAAAAACGGCCACGGATGTTTTCGGTCCAGGCCGAGGGCTGCGCCCCGATCGTTCGTGCGTTCGAAGCGGGAGAAAACTCCGCCGCCGAGTTCCCTAACGCGCATACGCTTGCCGCCGGATTACGTGTTCCAAAAGCGATAGGCGATTTTCTCATTCTCAAAATTCTTCGCCAGTCGAACGGCGGCGCCATCGCAGTTAACGACGAAGAAATGATCCGCGTTGCCGCGGAAGTTGCTTCGAACGAAGGACTCTTCGTCGCTCCGGAAGGTGCAGCGTGCTTTGCGGCACTGAGATCACTAATATCGTCGGGCAAAATTTCGCGCGACGAAAGCGTCGTAATTTTCAATACCGGCTCCGGCATCAAGTACTTGGATTGCTACGATTCTTAACCGCAAAGGCTCATGTTCAGCATGAGTGCGTTGGCGTTCAGGCTAAGACGTACCGGCCCGTCTTCTTCGTCCCGATCCGCCGCACCAACCCGGCCTTAATCAGCGGTCGCAACAAATCGAGCGCGCCTTGTTTCGACACGCCGACTCCATCCCAGATTTCGCGCGGAGTGAGTGCCTTGTGCTCGCGCAGCAAATGAAGCAACTGTTCCTGTTTAGGGCGCAACACCAGCTTCGTTTTACCGGCGTGGGCCGATAGTTTTTGAATGCGGGTCCACACTCGTTCGAGGGTGACCCGTAAACCCTCGGCACTGTATTCGAGCCAGGTGGTGAGATCGTCCTTTTCCTTCCGCACTTTGTCGAAAGCGGCGTAGTAGCGCGGACGATCCTCCCAGTAATACTCGTCAACCGAGAAGAGGTGATGACTATCGAAGCGGCGACGATACAGCTCCCACAGCGCCAGCATCCGGCCGGTACGTCCGTTGCCGTCGGCGAAGGGATGAATTGTTTCAAAACGATGATGGACAATGGCCGAGCTAAGGATCGGGGAAATCCGCGTCGCCCCTATGTTCCACCACATTAGTAAGTCCGACATCATTCGATGCACTTTGTCAGGAGGCGGCGCCACATAGCCCCCTACCCGCACGCGAATCGCTCGGTATCGGCCGGCCGTTCCCTGGTCCATCACTGCCCCCGCTATGATGCGGTGCAACTGCAAGATCTCGGCATGAGTGACGGCGCTGCGCTGCGCGTTCTTTTCGACGAAGCGCAAGCCGGCAAAATAGTTTGCCACTTCCCGACGGGAACGTTGCGCCGTCGCCGGAATCTCCCGCCCCTCTTCGATGGCGCGGACCTGTTCCAGCGTCAGCGGATTGCCCTCGATCGCGGTGGAACAATGGGCATTGCGAATGCGGGTATCTTTTTGCAAGGCCGGAATCCAGGGGACCTGCACGGCCGCTGCCAGAATGCGCTCATGCAATGCCGAGATCTGCTCCACCTGTCCGAGCAGCTGCGGCGTAATGGTGTAAATTGGCTTATAATTCACCGCGATTAGTCAAGCATAAGTCAAGTTATTAGTCAAGTTCGAACGTGGCCGGTCGGTCAAGTGTCAGTCAAGTTTTTGGTCGGGGCCGTTTGGAACCTCGATTTACGATCGCACCAATACCGATACCCCCTGTTTCGACCGATACGGGTCAGTGATTGTCGGGTTTGTCCTCGGTGGCGAGGACGCAGCGGAACCCGTAGATGACATCGCGATCGTTGCGATCGACCACGTTGCGATAGGAGGATTGCAGTTCCGTGCGACTGTTGGTTGACCAGGAGCCGCCCCGTAATACGCCCCAGTCCCGGCCTGCCCCTGAGCTGCTGCCTTTGTAACCCTCGGCGCACCATTCCCACACATTTCCGCCGAGATCGTAAAGCCCGAGCGCATTCGGCTTGAAACTTCCCACCGGCGAAGTCTCGCGAAAGTTGTCGCTGTAGTTCTCGATCACGCTGGCGCCGCGCCGTCGCGCGCTTTGATCGGCGTAATTACCCGCCCCGCCCGGCGGCGGCCATTGTTTGCCCCAGGGAAATTCGTTGCGAATCTTGCCATCGCGCATTTCGGGTGTGCTGCCGCCTTCGTTGGGCAACCCAACCGCCGCGCTCCACTCCACATCTGTCGGCAAACGATAAGCCAACGTCGGCTCCAAAATATTTGCGTCGCGTTCTTTGTCCGTCAGCCATCTGCAAAAGGCGACCGCATCAAACCAGTTCACTTTCACCACCGGATGCGTCGGGCCCTGCGCAAAATCAGGTGAATCATGCCGGCGCCCGGTCTCTCGGCAAAATGCGTCGTAATCTTGCACCCGCGTTTCCCAGATTGCCATGCGGACAGAATCGAGCGGAAGGAATTTCATCCCGAGCGAATTCGTCCACGGATGACCCGGTTCTTGATTCAGACTTTTTTCCAGACGCGCCGCCAGAAAAGCCTGTTGCTGCGGCGCAACTTCACCCGTCACTACCGCGGGCGTGTAGCCGGCAAGGCGCAATTCGTAATTCACCGTCCCCGGTTTCACTTCTTCAATGACCAGCGGGGTGCGGCCGAGTTCGCGCCCATTAGACAACACGCTCGCGCCGCCAGGCGCGCTGGTGATTTTGATGCTGCCGTTAGCAAAAACAAATCGCGCAGAGTTTTCCTGGTTCGGCTTTAGGTCGATCGTCTGACGTTCGTCCGGCCAGCCGTCGAAGCGGGCAGTCAATTCATGCAATCGCGCCGGCACTTCTATGCGTAAGGGCGTCTTTCCTCGGGGCGCGCCATCGACGGAAATTTCCACGCCAATTGGTTCGCTCGTGACATTGAGTGGCGCTTTCAGAAAAGCGAACATTTTTCGCGCGCTTTCGCCGCGTTTGATTTCAATCGTGTCGCGCAATTCCCAATCACCGCGGCGCGCCGACACTTCGTATTTACCCGTTGGTAAGTCAGCCAGCTTCGCTGGCATCCCCCCATCACGTGAGATTTCTCCGTCTTCCGATCGTATGGCGAATCGCAGGCCCGGTTCGCTCGCATCAATCTCGAGCCCGCCTTTGCTTCGCGTCATTCGAAACAACGGCGGGGCACCCGACCGCCGGTCACTCAAATCAATCGTCGTCTCGATCGGATCGTAGCCCGGCGACATGATGCGCACTCTGTATTTGCGCGGATCGAGATCGTCGAACGTGGCTGGGCTCGGTTTGATGTGATCGTCGAACGCGACCATCGCTCCAGCCGGCTCCGTGAGAATTGTCGCCTGCAAAGGACCTCTCGCCGCCGGTGTTGCATAAAAGCGTTTCCAGATCGCGAAAGCCAACAAGGCGCAGATGAAAATGATCGCGATGGTGAGCCAACCACACGCTCGCTTTCGCTCCGGAGCTTTCCCGGTCTGCACCAGCGCAAGATCAGTGTGCATGGCCGCCGCCGTTGAATAGCGATGGCGCGGCTCATTGGCGCACGCTTTGACCAGCACGTCATTCAATTTCATCGCGCGTTCCCGGTCCGGCCGTTCGCTCAATTGCGAATCAAGTTCCGGAAAATCGAGGCGATCTTTGCCGGTGCTGATTTCGTAAAGCACTTTGCCGAGACTAAAAATGTCCGCGCTGGGAGTGCCGGGGCCTTCAGGTGGAACGTAGCCTTCCGTTCCGACGAAGGAGCGTTGTCCGCTAACGGCAACCAGACCGATATCCGCGAGTTTTGGCACACCATCGACAAAAATAATGTTGGCCGGCTTGATATCGCGATGAGTTAACCCGTGCGCATGTAAAGCGCTGAGCGCATCGGTTAGGGAAAGGCCGAGCGCGATGGAATCGGATGCCGATAACCGCTTCCGCCGCTCCAGTTCACTCTTCAAAGTGCGCGGGGAATAATTGATGATGTCGATCTCGCGCCCGCTAAGATGGTCGTCCGCCAATTCCATGATGTAGTAGAGATATTCGGCGGTGCGGCCGACGTGCAGGATGTCAACGAACCCAGCGTGTACGCGCGAGATCGGCTCAAAGCTCGACATCCCCTGGAACTCGCGCTGAAACGCGCGCTCGCTTTCGAAGGTGCTGCGATAAACCACCTTCACCGCCCGCACTGCTCCAGTCAGACTTCGCGCCAGCCAGATTTCGCCGTAAGCGCCGCGCCCGATTACTCGCAACACTTCGTGATCAGGAATAATAGGAATGTGCGTCGCGGGGAGGGAAGGCTCCGATGCGCGGTCTTTAACGTCCTCAGCGATAGAGCTGATCCTAACATAAACGGAACGGCGGAGACAATTGCTCCGTCATTCCGAGCGAAGTTGAGGAATCCCGTTGCGAACGCGTTAACGTAATTTCGGCGGGATCCCTCGACTTCGCTTCGCTTCGCTCGGGATGACTTCTTTTTGCAGCTTCTTGACCTCTTTCTTCAACAACGCCGCCACGCGATGACGCACCAGATAGACCTGCCCAACACTAACCCCAAGCGCCGCTGCAATTTTCTGTGCCGGCCACTCTTTACGAACAGAGCAATCGAAAATTTGAAAATGTTTTGGGGCGACTTTTTTCTTCACTCGCGTCATCGCGGTGGCGAGCAAATTCTGCTGCCACTCCTGCTCCCATAGTTGGTCGAGATTTTCTGCATTGGAGTCCGCGATTCGCTCGATCGTCGCGGTGCTCCGATCGTCGCTTGAGTGAGCCATCTGATTTTGTGATGGAACGCGTTTTCGAAATTGATCGGCAATGCGCCAGCGCGTGATGTTGAGCAGCCAGCCTTTGAAGGAACCGACCGCGGGATCATAGCGCAGCTTGTGTATTTTTTTGGCAACAGTGATGACGGTTTCCTGCACCACGTCCTGGGCTTCGGCGTCGTTTAAGCCGGACTTCCGCGCCACGGAATAAATCAGCTTCCAATAAGTTTCGAAAAACTCCTGCCAGCGCGCCTGATCCTCCCAGTGGCCCAGTCGATCGACCAAACTACGCCGGGTGGCGAGCAGGCCGGTGATTCTCATCTCATACTGTAGCCGGGGTCGCTGGCCCCGGCCAACCGTCGGTAATCTAAGGCCTTACTTGGCATCGCCCGAGGAGCGGCCGATCCAGCTGCAACTACAATTCCTCTAGAAACTTGACGGCTTAAAGCCGTCAAGTTTCCTGCGATCGCCCGAAAGTCCGCGGTCAGCGACCGCGGCTACAAAAACCCTGAAAGATTTCGGCGCGGGCGCCGTATTCACCTTATGAACGCGTCCGCCCTTTTTCGGAGATACAGCCACTACATTTCCCATCTTTCAGAGCTAATCTTTGGCAACATTTCGTGGCGCCGGCCGCGCTGGCTTTGTCGAATCGGCGACGGCTGGACTCGTCTTGAACGCGCTCATCCGCGCCTGATCGCGCCAGCAGTTATCACTGTCTTTTTCGTTAGCTGTGCTGGGGCGTGGACTTGGAATTGGTATTCACATCGCCCAAAACCGCACCGCGTTCAGGTAACGATTGCGCCGGTTCCGATCACAAAACTGGAAAAGGAACTGAAGTTTCCCCCGCTCATCGTTCATTTCAGCGATCACGCCGCACGACTTGAAGATTTGCAAAAACGATCGCTGAGCGGCGTTCACCTCAATCCGCAGATTGCCGGCGCCTGGCGTTGGTCCGCCGACGACATTCTCCTCTTCGAGCCGACGGAAGACTGGCCGGCGGAAAAGAAATTCGCCGTCATTTTCGACAAGAATTTTTTTCCGCATCACGTCCGGCTCGAACAATTGCGCTACGAATTTGAAACGCCGGCTTTGAAGATCGCGATCCTCGACCTTGAGCTTTATCAGGACCCGATTAATCCTGCGGTGCGTCAGGTAACGGCCACGTTTGAGATGACGCACCGCGTCGAGCCGGGCGAACTGGAGCGCCGGGTCAAATTCGAGACACTCGGGACTTCAAAAATCTTTGCTGCTGAAGATCCACTGCCGCATTTCACCATCACCTACGGGCTGCATCATCGCGTTGCCTACCTGCGCAGCTCGCCCATCACGCTTCCGGAGCGAGAGGATTGGCTGAAATTAAAACTCAGCAAGGGTGCCCATGCCGCGCTGGGCGGCGCTGAATCTCATCAAAGTCTCGAAGAAAAGCTGCGCATTCCTTCGGTGGCGACCTTCTTTCGAGTGGAATCGGCCAAAAGCATGATCGTGCGTAACAAGAAAGCCGATCCCGAGCAGATCATCGTCCTGAGCACGACGGCGGAAATCGCGACGCGCGAGTTGGCGAAGTCAATGGAGCTTTGGTTGTTGCCGAAGCGAAATGTCGAAAACAGCAACGGCCAACCCAAGGAAAGCGAAACGGATGACGATTGGAGCGAAGACGAAAGAGTTACGGATGACGGCGTAAAATCGAAATGGCAAAGCGCGACTGACGTTACTGATGCAATGCTTGCGCGCGCAAAACGCGTCGATTTCACCGCAATTCCCACCGAGAAAGAGCACGACAAACAACACGCTTTTCGCATCCGAGTCGAAGAAGACGGCGAGTTTTATCTTCGCATACGCAAAGGTGTGCGTGCACTCGGCGATTATCCCCTGGTCGATGGTTACAAGGCAGTCATTCCGGTACCGGAATTGCCGCGCGAAATTCAAATTGAAGGAGGAGGAGGCCTGCTCGCATTAAGTGGCGAGCGCAAGTTATCGGTCCGCTCCCGCGGTGTGCCGGCAATCGAATATGAAATCGCCCGCGTCGCGACCAACCAGATCAACCATCTCGTCAGTCAAACCGAAGGCAAATTTCAGCATCCGCGGTTTGAGGATCCAGCAATTTTCGATCAGGAAAACATCTCGCGCATCGCCCTCGAGCACCAGTCGATCGCCCTGGAAAGCAAATGGAAAGCGAACTATTCGGCGTTCGATTTTTCCGAGCATCTTCGCAAACCGATCGACGGTGGGAGCGAGCGCGGGCTCTTTTTCCTGACGGCCCGCGGCTGGGACCCGGTCAAACGCAAGGTAATTCCCTCGGTACGGGAGACTCGCTTTCTCCTCATCACCGACATTGGAATTTTGACGAAGAAAAGTGCCAGCGGTAGTTGCGATGTCTTTTTGATGTCGATTCAAAGCGGGCGTCCGATTGCGAACGCCAGCGTCGAGATCATCGGCAAGAATGGAGTCGCGTTACAGAAGGAAACGACGGCCGCGGATGGCCACGCCGCGTTTAGCTCGGTGGAGAAACTGACCCGCGACAAAACGCCGGTCGCATTTGTGGCCCGCAATGGTGACGATGTCGCTTTTATTCCCTACGCGCGAGAAGATCGGATCCTGAATTTTTCGCGCTTCGACATCGGCGGCGCACAAAATCTTTCCGCGGAAGATCTCGATGCTTTCATTTTCACGGAACGCGGCGTTTATCGGCCGGGCGACGAAATTCACGCCGGACTGGTGGTGAAACAACGCAACTGGAGTGGGCAGCTGGCCGGGTTGCCAATCGAAACCGAAGTGTTGGACGCGCGCGATCTCCCGGTGCAGACGAAAAAAATCACCGTACCCGAGACTGGCTTCGTCGAGCTGGGTTACCAAACCACCAACGAGTCCCCGACTGGGGCGTACCAGATCAATGCCTTCCTGATCAAGAACAACAAGCGCTCCACTTTTCTGGGTTCCACGGTGGCAAACGTAAAAGAATTTTTGCCTGATCGAATGAAGATCGAGACGCGGTTCTCACAAGAAAACGCTCATGGCTGGATCAGGCCGAAACAAATGCGCGCGTCGATCTCGCTGGCTAATTTGTACGGCACACCGGCGACGGACCGGCGCATCACCGCCAAACTCGATCTTTCACCTGCCGGATTTAGTTTCCCGGAATTTCGCGGGTTTATTTTCTTCGATCCCTCGCTCGAGCAGAAAAAAGATCGGCGCAGCCAATCGGTCGACCTGGGCGAGAGAAAGACCGACAACGACGGGCACGCCGAATTCGATCTGCAACTCGAGCGATTTGCCGACGCAACTTATGCCATGCTGTTCATCGCGGAAGGATTCGAGGCCGATGGCGGCCGCAGTGTTACAAGCCAGAAAAGCGCCTTGGTTTCGGATTTGCCATTCGTGATTGGCGCGAAAGTGGACGGCGACTTGGACTACATTGAAACAAACAAACAGCGCGTTCTCGATTTCATCGCAGTCGATCCGCAACTCAAGCGCATCGCGGTCGAAAACGTCACCCTCAATCTTATCGCCCAGGAATACGTTTCGGTGCTGGCGCGGCAGGACAACGGAAACTTCGCCTACAATTCCATGCTGAAAGAGCACCTAGCGCATTCGGAGAAGCTCGCCATTTCGGCGAATGGTTTGCATTACGCGCTCCCGACCTCCGAGCCGGGAAACTACGCGATCGAACTTCGCGACGACCAAAATCGGCGACTTAGCCAGTTGCATTATTGCGTCGTTGGAAACGGCAACGCTTCACTTTCGCTGGAGAAAAATGCGGAGCTGGAGGTAAAACTCGATCGCCCTCAATACAAAAGCGGCGACGACATTGCGATCAGTATTACCGCTCCGTATGCCGGCAGCGGGCTGATTACAATCGAGCGCGACAAGATCTATGGCTATGCGTGGTTCCAAACCAATGCCCCCAGCAGCATTCAACACATTCGTTTGCCGGAAGGCTTCGAGGGCAGCGGTTACATCAATGTCGCCTTTGTCCGCGCGTTGAACGCAAAAGAAATCTCAATTAGTCCGCTCAGCTATGGCGTCGTCCATTTCACCGCCAACATCGAAAAGCGCCGCCTCACCCTTGATCTGCAAGCGCCGACGACGATCAAGCCGGCCGAACCGCTTCACATTTCCTACAAGACCGATCGCCCCTGCAAGATTGTTCTCTTCGCGGTCGATGAAGGAATCTTGCAGGTCACCGATTTTAAAACGCCGGACCCGATCGGCTTCTTCTTTCGCAAGTGCGCCCTCGGGGTTGAGACCGCGCAAATCGTCGATCTCATCATTCCGGAATTTTCACTGCTCCGCTCAGTCTCGGCTTTTGGCGGCGGCGGCGATATTCAACGGCTTAATCCATTCAAGCGCGTCACGGAAAAACCGGTGGTCTTTTGGTCCGGTATTCTCGAGGCCGACGCGACCCTGCGCGAAGTCGCTTACGATGTGCCGGATTTCTTTGACGGCACGCTCAAGATCATGGCGGTCGCGATTTCGGATGACGCCGCCGGCTCGAGCGAGCGCGAGACGCTGGTTCGCGGATCGTTTGTGATCACGCCGAGCGTGCCGGTACTGGTCGGGCCCGGAGATGAATTCGAAACCGGTGTCACGGTTGCAAACAACCTTGAAGCCGAGATGGAAATCGCACTGCGCACGGCAACGTCGGCGCATCTTTCCGGTGTTGGCGCAGCGGAGCAAAAATTGCGGGTTGCATCGGGGCGAGAACAAACAGCGATTTTTCGCTTTCACGTAAACGATCACCTCGGCTCGGGTGAAATTAATTTCACTGCCAGCGCCGCCAATGCGCAGGTCCATCGCCGCGCCACCATCAGCATTCGCCCACCGGTCCCCTATATGACTGATGTGCGCAGCGGAAGTTTCGCCGGCGCCAGCACGGAGGTTTCAATTGATCGTCCGCTTCTTCCGGACTTTCGCCAGCTTGAGGCTTCGGTTTCAGCGTTGCCGCTCGGTCTGGCGCACGGACTCGATGTTTACCTGAAAAATTTCCCGCACGGTTGCAGCGAGCAAATCACGAGCGCGGCATCTTGTCGTTTGCTGCTCGCGGATGAAGTCGATTTCGGTTTGAAACGCGCGGAAGTAAGCGCGCAACTCGAGAAAACCTTCACGACCTTGCGCCGCCGGCAAAACAATCAGGGTGGTTTCGGTTACTGGGCGCCGGAAAATGACGCGCACATCAGCTTTGTTTCGGTTTACGTGATGGATTTTCTTAGTCAGGCGAAGGCCGCAGGATTCGCGCCGCCATCGGAGATGTTCACCGCTGGCCTGCGCAATTTGCAAACGATGGTCGGTCGTGAACCGTCCGATTTCTCTGACGCGCGAACATTAGCCTACGCCATCTACGTGCTGACCCGGGAAGGTGTCGTGACGACGAATTACATTCTTAATCTGCGCGATTATCTCGAAAAACATCGCGCGCAGGATTGGCCAAAGGACGTCACCGGCGTTTACCTCGCGGGCGGGCTCAAGCTACTGCACCAGGACGAGGAAGCAGAGCGGTTGATCGCGAAATATCGGCTCGGCGATCCGCGCAATTTTTACTGGAACGACTTTTGCCAGCCGCTCGGCGCCGATTCACAATATATCGCGATCCTGGCGCGGCATTTCCCAGCGCGACTCCGTCAAATTTCGGCGAAGGAATTCGAAAAAATCTCCCGTCCGATCGGTCAAGGCCAATTCAACACTTTATCGGCTGCCTATGCTGTTGCCGCGCTCAAAGCTTATTCGCAAATCGTTGCGCAAAACCTTCCCGAACTCAGCATCGCCGAGTTACCCGAAAACAAAACGGAAACGCGCTTGAAAAGCGGAACAAAACTTTTGCAGCGCGCCGATTTTTCGGCGCAGGCGAAGGGGCTGCGTTTCCGCGCCTCGACGCCGATCGGCGGCCCGGGCGCATTTTTCCAAGTGATCGAAGCCGGCTTCGACAAAGCGGTTCCAGATCAGGCGCTCGCGGAAGGACTCGAAGTTTATCGCGAATTGCTCGACAGGAACAGTAAGCCGGTAACTCAAACTCATCTGGGCGAATCCGTCCATGTGCGATTACACATGCGCAGCCTGAAACCGACTGCGCTCACGAATGTGGCGATCATCGATCTTTTGCCCGGCGGATTTGAAGTGGTCGATTCTTCGCTGCGTCCGGGAGTTTCGTCCATTCACGGAATCGATTACGTCGATGTCCGCGAAGATCGCGCTGTTTTCTTTGGCACCGCGACGCGTTCCGCCCTCCAAATCGATTACGACATCAAATCGTGCAATCGCGGCGAGTTTGTCGTTCCGCCGGTCTTCGCGCAATCGATGTACGATCGCGGAGTCAAAGGCCGCGGCGTCGGCGGGAAAATCTTGGTGACGGAATGAGTTTTCGAATTACCCGCAGTGAAAACACATGTCATCCCGAACGAAGTGAGGGACCCCGCCCAGGGTGATGGATCACACTTTATCGTTAGCGTATTGCAAACTTCGTGGGTGGGGTCCCTCGCTCCGCTCGGGATGACGGCGTTGCGAAGTCGATGGTTCAAGAAAACGCTCCGCGTCACCGTAATGGCCGGTTCATGCGTGATGCTGATTTGGCTCATGCTCCCGAAGCCGCCGCTTCTCGACGGCATTTCGTTTTCTCAAGTCGTACGCGATCGCGACGGAAATTTGTTACGTGTGACGCTGAGCTCGGATCAAAAATTCCGGATTAGAACACGATCGCGCGACATTTCGCCGGAATTAATCGACGCCACGTTGCAATTCGAAGACAAACATTTCGCTCAGCACCCTGGGATCAATCCCGTAGCGTTGTTGCGCTCAGTTGCGAGCATTCTGCCACGACACGCGCGGACCGGCGGATCAACCATCACGATGCAGCTCGCGCGTCTGCGTTTTCACCTGCAAACCCGAACAGTTGCGGGAAAGGCATTACAAATTCTGCGCGCGCTGGAATTGGACCGGCATTATTCGAAATCGGAAATTCTGGAGGCGTATTTCAATCTCGCGCCCTATGGCCGGAACATCGAAGGCGTGGGCGCCGCGAGCGAGATTTACTTTGGCAAGCAAGCGGCGCGTTTGACCCGGCCGGAAGCGATTGCCCTGAGCGTGATTCCGCAGAGTCCGACGCGTCGCGCGTTGCTTGTTGATCGCGAAAACAGTTTACTGAACAACGCCCAGCGCAGGTGGCACGATCGTGTTTTGCCTAATGCCGAGGCGGAATTCTCCAATCGTTTGTTTCGTGCGCAGGCGCACGGAAACATGGAGTTCCTTGCGCCGCATTTCGTCCAGCAAGTGCTCGAAACCGACAAAACCAGTCGTGAAATTGCGATCACGCTCGATCTGGGGAGGCAGCGTCTGATCGAACACCGTGTTTCTGATTACGTTGCGGCCAGTCGCACACGCGGAATTGAAAACGCCGCAGTGCTCCTGGTCGACACGCGAACGCTTGATGTCCTCGCGCAAATCGGCTCCGCCGATTTTTGGGATAAGGAAATCAATGGCCAAGTCGACGGAACGCGCAGCTCGCGTTCGCCAGGTTCAACGTTGAAGCCGTTCGTTTATGCGCTCGCGATGGAACAGGGGATCATTCACCCGCTCAGCGTACTGGCCGATGCGCCGCGCAGTTTTGGCGAATACAACCCGGAAAATTTCGATCGAGATTTTCTTGGTCCGCTTCACGCCAGCGACGCCCTAGCCCGCAGCCGTAACGTCCCGGCTGTCTCCCTCGCCGCGCAACTTTCGCATCCGACTCTTTACGAATTTCTGCGACGCGCCAGCGTGCCACTTCCACAACCGGAATCTTATTACGGTCTCGCGCTGCCGCTGGGCGGCGCAGAATTAACCATGCAAGATCTGGTGCGGCTCTACGCCGCTCTCGCGAACAATGGCGAGTTGCGCCCGCTCCGTCGCACCTCGCGTGCAATTTCACGAACCGGATCGCGAATTCTTTCGCCCGAAGCTTCGTTCCTCACTTTGCAAATGCTCGGCAAGGTGCCGCGCCCGGAAATGAATTGCGCTGACGCCACAAAGTCCGCGCCGGTTTACTGGAAAACGGGAACGTCGCACGGATTTCGCGATGCCTGGTCGATCGGAATTTTCGATCATTACGTGCTCGCGGTTTGGATTGGCAATTTCGACGGCCGCGCCAACGGCGCCTTTGTTGGGCGCACGGCGGCAGCGCCACTTTTCTTTCAAATCATCGACAGCTTACGCGCGAACTGGCCAGAGCCGGACAAATCGCTGCAGCCCCCGCCAAATTTGAAGCAGGTAAAATTTTGCAGTGTCTCCGGTGATTTGCCCGGCGCACACTGCAAGAACCTGGTTGAAGGCTGGTTTATTCCGGGAATCTCGCCGATCAACACCTGCGACATTCACCGGGAGGTCCTGGTGGACGCAGCGACCGGATTGCGTCTGGCGACGGATGACGGTACGCGCGAGATCCGGCGCGAGGTCTATGAATTCTGGCCAAACGATCTGCTGCGATTGTTCGAACGCGCCGGTGTGGCCCGCCGATCGCCGCCGCCGTTCGTTCCGGGAACAGCGGTCGTTGCGCGATCGGGAAATTCCCCGCGGATTGTTTCGCCTTTGCCCAACAGCGAGATTCTCTTTGCGTCGGCAACAGCGATCCCGCTGCAAGCAAAAACGGACGCGGACGTGCGCGACATTTACTGGTTTGCGGGCAAAACGTTTCTTGGCAAATGCACTGCCGCCGAGGTGCTCGCCTGGAAATCCGCACCGGGCGATTACGAACTCACAGCGCTAGACGACCACGGACGCTCCAGCTGGTGCAGTGTAAGGGTAAGGTAGGGGACCAATTGTCCTAGATGGTTCGTGTAAACCCCCGTAGCTTGCTGAAATTTCCGTTGAAGCCCTTGTCTCGTCACCGGAGCGTAGCTTTCCCATGTCTCGCCAATACACCCTGCAACGAGCGCATTCATCATTTAGCGGCGCGATCGATTATGCGGCAGAATTGAATGAGCAACAGTTGGCGGCAGTGACAGCCCCGCCGGGGCCGTTGCTCGTAATTGCGGGCGCGGGATCGGGCAAAACGCGGACTCTGACCTATCGCGTGGCCTATTTACTCGAGAACGGGGTGGATGCGCGCAACATTTTGCTGCTCACCTTCACCAACAAAGCCGCGCGACAAATGCTCGATCGGGTCTCGAATTTGTTGCCAGTGGATGCAGCCGGGATCTGGGGCGGTACCTTTCATTCCATCGGCAATCGGATGTTGCGGCGGCACGGCAGCGCGCTCGGCTATTCCTCCGGTTTCACCATCATGGATCGCGAAGATCAGAAAGATTTGATTGCGACGGTGGTGGCAAGCTCGGGAATTGATCCCAAGGAAATGCGGTTTCCAAAGGCCAACGTGCTCGCGGACATTTTTAGTTTCGTAGTTAACACCGAGCGGCCAATAGAGGAATTGCTCGCGGAGAAATTTCCCTACTTCCTGCCCTTGCTCGAGCAAATCAAAGATGTGCAGGCGCGTTACGAGCGAAAGAAGAAGGCGACCAACTCACTCGACTTCGATGATCTGCTCGAAAAAACGCTGCGAATGCTGCTCGAGCACGAGCACATCGCGCGGGTTTACCGGCGGCAATTCCAATTCATTCTGGTGGACGAATACCAGGACACGAACAAGATCCAGGCTGACTTCATCGACATTTTGGCGCGAGAGCATCAGAACGTGATGGTGGTCGGCGATGACGCGCAATCGATCTACTCCTGGCGCGGCGCGAATTTTCAAAACATCCTCGAATTTCCAAAGCGTTATCCAAAGGCGCAGGTATTCAGGATCGAGCTGAACTACCGCAGCGTGCCGGAAATTCTCGAAGTCGCGAACAGCGCGATCGCAGCCAACGTCAAGCAGTTCAAAAAGAATTTGAGTGCCACGCGAGACTCGAAAGCGATGAAGCCGGCACTGGTGGCGCTCAATGACGGAAGCGAACAGGCGCAATTCGTGGCCCAACGAGTTTTGGAACTGCGCGATGAAGGGGTGGAATTAAATGAGATCGCGGTTCTTTATCGTGCGCATTATCACGCGGTGGAGTTGCAGCTCGAATTTTCGCGTCGTGGAATTCCGTATCAAATCACCAGCGGAATTCGCTTTTTCGAACAAGCACACATTAAGGACGTGGCCTCGTTCATCCGTTTTGTGGCGAATCCTCGCGACGAGGTCGCATTCAAACGCATGGTGCGATTATTGCCCGGAATCGGCGGCAAGATTGCGGAAAATCTGTGGAATGGCTGGGAGAAATCGCTCGATTCTGTAATTGTAGCCGCGGTCGCTGAGCGCGGCCCGGGGCCAACGACCCCGGCTACAGAAGCGGCCGCGGCCGGCGACCGCAGCTGCAGCATTGGCGAACGCTTGCTCAAATTAAGCATCAGCACGCGCTCCAAAAAAATGTGGGAGCAACTTGCGCAAACGCTGGACGAGATCGCTCCCAACGGAAAGCCGAATCCGCCAAGTGCGATGATCGTGTCGGTGGTTGAAGCGATCTATGACGATTACGCGAAGGCGAATTTCACCAACTACGAACTACGTCGCGAAGATTTAAATCAGCTGGCGTCGTTCGCCCGCCAATTCACCAACGCCCAAGAGTTTCTCTCGCAGTTGGCCTTGATTAGCAACGTCGATGCCGAACTGGCGCCGAATGCGGCGGCGGACAATGAAGCCGTTAACCTTTCGTCGGTGCATCAGGCGAAGGGCCTGGAATTTCACACCGTATTCGTGATCTGGTTGACCGACGGAATGTTCCCAAGCTCGCGTTCGCTCGAAACGCGCGATGCCATTGAAGAAGAACGTCGGCTCTTTTACGTCGCAATCACGCGCGCACGCGACGAACTTTACCTGAGCTATCCGCACATGCGATTGAATGCGGGATTTGGCGACGTGTTCCAAAGGCCGTCCCGGTTTCTAAAAGAAATTCCAAACGAACTGCTGGAGGACTGGGAAGTGAAACGGAGCTAGCGCTCCGAAATGACGAATGACGAAGGAAGGCGGAATGCTCGAATGATGAATATCAGTTTCGTGCTTTGTCGTTCAACGCCAGTCCGGCTCGGACCATTCGTCATTTTCTGATCGTGAATCTATCTCCGGAAAACAAGGTGGCAGGCGTTCTCACCCCACTCTTCGCGCTACGGAGTGAGAAGGGACTCGGAATTGGCGATGTTGCGACGTTGCGCGAGTTCATCGTGTGGGCGCGCGAGATTGGATTCGGCGTAGTGCAACTCCTACCGATCAATGAAGTCGGCCGCGATAACTCACCTTACAACGCGATCAGCGCGATGGCGATTGAGCCGATGACATTGCATCTTGCTCCGGGTTCGCCGGGGGAACTGACGCGCGAGGCGTTTGAGAGGGCGACGACTAACGAGAATCTAGCCGCGCTGCGACGAGGGCCGGTAAAATACGAACGCGTTCGGAAGTTAAAACGGGAATTACTCGAGCGTGCGTTTGGGAATTTTCAACTTAACGCGACCGCAAACCGTCGGTCGGCCTTCGAGGAATTTTGCAATCATGAATCTAGCTGGCTCAAACCGTATTCATTTTTTCGCGCCCTCATGGAAATAAACCGGGAGAGCGAAACATGGGACGAATGGAAGCGGGAACATCGCGACCCGCAAACAGCACACTCCTGGCTGGCGGAACAGTCACCAGAGATGCGAGCACAATTTTCTGCGCGCGAAAGATTCTTTTGCTACGCGCAATGGATCGCGGATGAGCAATGGCGTGAGCTCAGGAAATTTGCAGAGGAAAATGGGGTGGCGCTTATGGGCGACATTCCCTTCGGCGTCAGTTATTACAGCGCGGATGTTTTCACTGAGCGCAACATCTTCCATCTCGATTGGTCAGGGGGCGCGCCGCCAGAACCGTATTTCAAAGATGACCAGTTCACGATCAAGTGGGGACAGAACTGGGGGATCCCGGTTTATAACTGGCCGGCGATGCGCGTGCAGGATTTCGCCTGGTGGCGACAGCGGGTGCGCGGCGTAAAACGAATCTTCCACATTTTCCGCATCGACCACGTCCTCGGATTTTATCGGATCTACGCATTTCCGTGGCGACCAAATAGGAACGCGGAATTTCTCCCACTGACCCAGGCGCAAATGCTGGAGAAAACCGGCGGGCGATCTCCTCATTTCGCGCCGCGCGATGATGAGAGCGCGGAGAA
>Ga0193750_1000197_pt1 | contig 17383 bp, 9 predicted proteins | sample L1c1metaG_FD_160569 | JGI IMG/M metagenome (GOLD analysis project Ga0193750, IMG submission 160569) | Soil microbial communities from a riparian zone of the East river system, Colorado, United States - L1c1 | ecosystem: Environmental > Terrestrial > Soil > Riparian zone | place: USA: East River... | reverse complement strand
CGAGCATGGTTTGGGATTTCACCACGAAATCCTTCAGAATTTTGTTGAGCGCGGTGCCCATGTGAACGTCGCCATTGGCAAAGGGCGGGCCGTCGTGCAGGACAAAAAGCTCGGCCTTTGCCCGCGCCGTTTGAATTTGCTGATAGACGCGGGTTTCTTCCCATTTCTTTAGCAATTCCGGCTCGCGCTGCGCCAGATTCGCCTTCATCGGAAAATCGGTGCGCGGCAGATTGAGTGTATCCTTGTAATTTTGCGACATGACGAAGAGCGCAGCTACCTAGCATCCGCGCTTGGACAAATCAATCATCGCCGCCGCGTCGGCCGCTCCCCCTAGGGAACACAGGCTTGTAGCCTGTGCGCCCAGCGGGTTTGAAACCCGCTGATCTAAACAGCGGAGAACATCTCCGTTGGGCGCACAGACAGGAATGTCTGTGTTCCGAACAGCGAAGAGCGCAGCTACCTAGTATCCGCGCTTGGACAAATCAATCATCGCCGCCGGGTCGGGCTGGTTCGGTGAGAACGCGACCGCGAGCGCGGCCGTGCGAGATGGCCAACCGCCATGCCGGCGATACGTCATCAAACGACCTACATGAATCGCCAGCCCTCATGCCATCGCCAAGGCTAATTGTTAGTAAATAGTCAACGTAACTGACTAACAATATTAAAACATTACAAAAGTGTAATGTTCTTCTTGTTGATTAACTTCAAAAACGCTCACAAGAATTGGCGAAATTCGTAGCCGGAACTTAACAACTCTTAGCCCCAGAACTTTCCGAATAGCTCAAGTAGTAAACGAACTTTCTTCACACTTTTTTCTTCCGAAACACGTCCAGTTTTGACATCGCGGACGAATAGAAGTGTCATTTTGTCCATCATTTAACCTGCCAGCTCCTATGCAAAAAACGACTAATTCTCGTTCAGCTCTCTTTCTCTTGCGCGCGGCTGTTGCTTGCGCGCTTTTTTGTTTCGCCATCCTGCTCGGCGTATTCAGTATCGTCAGCTTCGCTTCCACGCCCTCCAGCGGCACCTTGACTACCGTATCCGGTCCGGTCACGTACACCGCCGGTCCGTTTGTGCAGCCAAACCAGTCGCCACTCGGCCTTGGCCAGCTAGATACCGGTCCGCGCTGCAACAGCACTACTTTCCCGTGCGACAGCTTTGATCTCACGGTAACCCTTCCCGCGGGCTACACGGGTACCAATTGCAACGCAGCAGTTAAGGTCACGCTTTCCTGGGTGGATACCGGCACCGGACAGTCTGATTACGATCTGTATATCTATGAAGGCGTCGTCGGTAATTTGGGAGGTAATACACCCGCTGACTTCCAGTCTGCGACGAGCGGATACCGTCCCGAAATTGCAACCGTCGCTCCCCTCAAGGACGGCACAACGCATTACACGATAAAGATCGTACCTTTCCAACCCACTGGCGAGACAGTTAATGTCAAAATCGAACTACTTCCTGGGTCCGGCGGTTGTGGCACTCCCGGGTTTGGCGGTGCCGATAAGACAAAGGCTAATTCGCCACGTTACATTACCTTTAACGCGCCGCCCGGTTCTTCTGCGGAAGTAAGCAACGGTGAATTTAATATTGGCTTCAATCCATTTACGCATCGCATCATGGTGATGAATGCCGGCCCTGTCTGGCGTCTCACTCCGCCTGAAATTCTCACTCCCTCCAAGCCGGAGTGCTGTGAAGCGCTGTGGGAAGACAAGTCTCCGGCAACGACAGACATCCTTGCTCTCGATCCTATCCTCTGGACCGACCAGAAAACCGGCCGCACGTTCGTTTCGAACAATACAACGGGTGCGACTTTCGAGTACGCCTACTCTGATAATGACGGCGATCCAGGTGGTCTTACGCCTCTCGGCTGGACGGAACTCGCTCTCGCCGTCCCAAACGGCGGCGCTGATCACGAAACCATTGGCTCAGGTCCATACCCGGCCGCGCTCAGTGCGTTAACGACACCGATTAATCACGGCCAGCCGGTCTACTATTGTTCACAGGACATCGTTGGTCCTGCCTCATGCTATCGCAGTGACACACAGGGCGCGAGTTGGGGTTCGGCGGTTCTTGCTTACACGGGTCAAGGCTCAGGCTCTTGCGGTGGTCTCCACGGCCACGTTCATGTGGCGCCCGATGGCACTGCGTGGCTGCCTGTGAATCAGTGCAGCGGGTTGCAAGGCGGCGTGTTCAGCACTGATGGTGGTACGACTTGGACCACCTTCCGCGTGCCAAACGCATTTTCCCAAGCGCAGGGGGCCGATCCTTCGATTGCGATCGCTGCAAACAATACAATTTATTATTCCTATGTGAGGAATGAACCGGTGGCGGCGGGCAATCCGCCGGAAGGTCATGCCCGAGTCGCCGTGGGCAACCGTTCCGGAACAACAATCAACTGGGTCAATGACATTGATATTGGCGCGACTCACGGAATAAAGAATGCTGCCGAGATCGAAGCTGTGGGCGGCGACGCTGGCCGCGCCGCGGTTGGTTTTCTTGGAAGCGATCGGCCCGGTGATTACCAAGCGCTTCACTTTCCGGGCAAGTGGTATGCGTTTATCGCTACTACCTACAATGGTGGCGCAAACTGGACGACGGTGAATGCCACACCCAACGATCCCGTGCAAAGCATGGCGGGTATCTGGCAGCAAGGTGGGAGCAAAACCCAGCGAAACCTGCTCGATTTCAACGAAATCACTGTCGATGACAAAGGCCGCGTGCTCTACGGCTATAGCGATGGTTGCGTTACTGCTGGCTGTATTGCGGGAACAGCGCCGAACGATTTCGTAGCTTTCATGAGGGTGGCACGCCAATCCGGCGGCAAAGGTCTCTATGCTCGGTTTGACGTGGCCGAACCGACAAAACCGAAGGCGCCGTGCCTGGGCGGCTCGCGCGATTCGTTTGGCGCCCATCTGAGCTGGAAAGCTCCTGACAATGGCGGCGCGGACATAAAAAGCTATCGCATATTCCGCGGGACCACACCCGGTGGCGAAGGAACAAAGCCGATTGCAACCACTTCCGGCTCGGTCTTGAAACTCGACGATACCTCGGCTCTCAGCTCAGTGCCGCTGTACTACTATATAGTTAATGCGGTAAATAGTAAGGGTGTGAGCGTCGCCAGCAACGAAATCGCCGTGCCTGTTGTTGTGCCGCCGCCACCGCAAGATCGTTGCAAAGCGCCGGGCGTGACTCTGCTAACTGACCCCGCTGGCGATTCGCTCAGCCCCGAACCAGGCACCGACATGCTGGCGGCGAGTGTCGCGGAGCAGAACGGGAACCTCGTCTTCACGATCAATACCGATCCATCATTAGCAAACCAGCATCCGATCGGCTCCGCGTGGTATCTGGCGATGAAGGTTCCCGGCGCTACTGCCGGCACGTTCCGCTATACGGGTGTGCGAATGGAGTTCACCGGGGCCGGCCCATCATTTTTCTCCTATACGCCGGGTCCGAACTCGGGTGGCGGGGTTGATGGCCGCTTTGTCGATGCGGAACAGCCTGCGGATCCAAGCAGCAGCTATAATGCTTCTACTGGTCAAATCATTATCGTCGTTAAACCGAGTGACCTTGGATTGAGCGCAGGATCAACAATCGTCGGCTTTGTTGCTGGTTCGAGCCAGACCACTGATCCAACGAACAGTTTGGCCGGTGCGACAGAGGTCTGGGACCCGATGCCGGATAGCCTAACCTTCACTAACAATTACACCATCGTCGGTACCTGCCCCTAGTCCCCGCGGGCCCGTGACAGTGAAGCGGATAATAGCAGCGGAAGATTAGCTTACCATTATGACTCGCATAGGGCTTTGGCTGGCTTTGCTGCCAGTGCTGGTGTTCGGTTGCAACCTATCCGGCGAGTCCACGCCTCCGCCATCGGAAGACAAAAACCCGAAAATCGATGCGTGCAGCCTGGCGACTCGCGAAGAGGTGGCGGCAATACAAGGCGCCAAGATGCTGGAGCCGAAGAGCAGCGAGGGACCTGAAATCGATTTTCTCCTTTCGCAATGTTATTACGGCTCGGCCGAGCCCGACAAATCCGTTAGCCTGGGGCTGATGCAGCGCAATCCAAAGGACCCTGGCACACGCAATATCACGCAGTTCTGGCACGAAACGTTTGATCACTTTGCCAGCGCAGAAAATGGCGAAGGTAACGAGAAAGACCGGGAGGAGAGCAAGGGCGACGAAAACAAGGAACACGAAGGCGTGCGGCCACAAAAAATCGAAGGGATTGGCCAAGAATCATATTGGTTAGGTAATCCGATGGGAGGAATCCTCTACGTGCTGAAGAATGATCGAATGCTGCGAATCAGCTTTGGCGGCCCGGGAAGCGCGGACGACAAGCTGGGGAAGTCGAAAGCGCTTGCGCAAAAAGCAATGAGTCGGCTATAAGCAACATCCTGGGGTGGCTGCCGTGTCCGCCAAAGGACGGACTCGTCGCGTGGCGAGCCGCCTGCATCCGTCTCTATTCTTAGTTCAATTGATTATTCGTAAGCGAAAGCTTCGCCTTCATCGGAAAATCGGTGCGCGGCAGGTTGAGCGTGTCCTTGTAATTTTGCGACATGACGAAGAGCGCAGCTACCTAGCATCCGCGCTTGGACAAATCAACGCGGGACGCCAAACGCTCCTCCAGGGAACACAGGCTTGTAGCCTGTGCGCCCAGCGGGTTTGAAACCCGCTGATCTAAACAGCGGAGAACATGTCCGTTGGGCGCACAGACAGGAATGTCTGTGTTCCGAACAGTGAAAAGCGCAGCTACCTAGCATCCGCGCTTGGACAAATCAATCATCGCCGCCGCGTCGGCCGCTCCCCTAGGGAACACAGGCTTGTAGCCTGTGCGCCCAGCGGGTTTAAAACCCGCTGAGCTAAAGAGCGGAGAACATCTCCGTTGGGCGCACAGACAGGAATGTCTGTGTTCCGAACAGCGAAGAGCGCAGCTACCTAGCATCCGCGCTTGGACATATCAACGCGACCTGACATTCTCTTGTAGTGGCAGCCGTGTCCGCCAAAGGACGGACTCGTCCCGTGGCGAGTCGGCTGCAAAGAAGAAGCACACGACACGCGTGCCCTTACAGAAGGATTGCACCGCGGGAAGGCTAACTAAAATATACTTACGGTCCTTAACAAAGTTAGGAGTGAACATTCAATTAGTAGGAAGTTCACCTACAATTCGTCGGGAACCTTACAAAAATGTAATATTTTTCTAGTTGATCGCGTTCTAAGAAGTGAAGAGAATCGCCGAGCTTTTCGAACTAGAACCTAGCGGCTCCTAGCCCCGAAACGTTGCCAATAGCTAAAGAAGTAAAAAATTTTGACCTTTTTTCTTCCGAGAAGCATCCAACTTCGAACTCACGGACGAAGAAAGAAGTCTTGCTGTCCACCCTGTAACCTCTCCACTCCTATGCGAAAAACGACTAACTCTCGCTCGGGTCTCTTTATCTTGCGCGCGGCTGTTGCCTGCGCGCTTTTTTGTTTCGCCATTCTGCTTGGCGTATTCAGTCTCGTTAGCTTCGCCACACCCAACCCCCCGTCCGGGACGCTGACCGCGGCCAACGGGACACAGAACCCGCTCACTTTCACCGACACGTCGCCACTGGTGCCGAATCCGACTGGTGAAGGAGTTGGCTTCAGTCAACCGACCTGCACCGTGCCAAATACGTGCAGCACCTATACGCTTAATCTCGATCCGACACTCTTCGTTAGCAACGGCAGCTATGTCCCGGCGCAGAACAACATTATCATCCAGATTTCATGGCCGACCTCGCAGGTGCAATACGGTTCCTTCGTGGTACAGAACGGCGCGGTCATTGCCTCGAACACCGCCGGCATTGATCCCGAAACGATCGCTGTTCCGGTGTCGCTGGCGGGACTGAGCACGAACGGTCCGCTGAAAATTATCACTACAGCGGAGATCGGTACCGGCACCTCGCTTACGGGAACAATCAGCGTAGTTCCGATTTCAGGCGGCGGGCAGACGTGTAGCGGCTGCATTCCGCCGCGTTATCAGATGTATGAAGCGCCCTCGGGCGTGGCCACGCAATCAGGCGAGCCTTCCATGGGTGTCGATTGGAATCCGAACGTTTCGTCCCTGAAAATTGGTCCCAATCCGCCGACGGCCGGCACGCCGCGCCAGAACCAGATCAACCTAAATACAGGCGGGCTGGCGATTTTCACCGCCACCTTTGATCAATACCAGGTCGGCTTTGATGATTGTTCGTCGCCTGCGGTCACCAGCTGGACCGATATCGCCTTTCCTACTCAACAGATCACCACCCTGGATGCGATCGGGTTCACTGATCATTACACTCGAGCAGCACTTGGAACCGGCCCTTATAATCCCGGTGCAGGACCCGCGCCGAACGGTTTTACGACACCGGGCCGCACATTCCATGGCCAGTTAACGGCGGGCGACAGCAATACCTCCTACACCGATGATGATGGCGCTAATCACACGCAATCGCAGGGCGGCGGCGTCCCGCAGGGACCAGACCATGAAACATTTGGCGCGGGGCCGTATGCACCGACAAACACAAACGCTAGCCCGCCCGTAGTTGAGCCGCCGCATCCTACTTACCCAAATGCAGTCTATTATTGCACCCAGAATGTCGCGCCTGAAGCAGAGTGCTCTCGCAGTGACGACGGTGGCCTGACCTTTGGCCCGGGCGTTCCCATCTACACTCCAACCCAGTGCACCGGCTCGATCCACGGCCACGTGAAGGTAGCTCGCGATGGTACCGTCTATGTACCAAACTATTCCTGCACGCTGGCGAGCGGTAACCAGGGCGTTGCTGTTTCTACTGATAACGGCATTACCTGGACGGAAAATAACGTGCCTGGCAGTGGTAGCCCCAAACCAGGTCTTGTTGATCCTTCGGTGGCAGTTCCCTTGAACGATATCGGCAAGCCAGCTGGCCAAACTACCAATACAATTTACTTTGGCTATATCGATATCGACGGCACACCAAAGGTAACCGCTTCGGGCGACCGTGGCGCGCATTGGTTGCCTCCGCAAAACGTTGGAGCGGCTTTCAATATTGTTAATTCCACTTTCCCTGTGGTCGTCGCAGGCGATGACAATCGCGCAGCGTTCGGTTTCCTGGGGACCACTACGTCCGGCGATTCATCCCTTAACGCGAACTTTCCGGGGGTTTGGCATCTGTATATTGCGCAGACGATTGACGGCGGAAACCACTGGGTGACGATTGATGCCACGCCGAATGATCCGGTGCAAGTCGGCCCGGTTTGCAATGGCGGCACTACCTGCCCCACGAAGCGAAATCTTCTCGACTTCAACGGCTTCGATGTGGATAGCGAAGGCCGGGGTCTGCTTGGTTTGTCCGACGGCTGTGTCAACTGCGTCAATACCTCTGGTTCCGGTGATTCCAATGCTGCCCAAGGCTTGATCGCGCGCCAGTCTGGTGGTCCACGTCTTTTCATGGCATTTGATCCGCCGGCGCAAGCGCCGCCAGCTTCGCCGCAAGTTGTCTCCGCCACGCGAGATTCAACCGGCGTGCTCGTTTCATGGTTTGAGCCGGATAACGGTGGCGCGCCCATTACCGCCTACAACATCTACCGCGGCACCACCAGCAGCGGGGAGGGCAGCATCCCGATTGCGACAGTCGCGATCGATCCGCTTCACAATCAGACCAAATATCTCGATACCACCGCCATTGGTAACTCGAGCTACTTCTATCGCGTTACTGCGGTGAACTCGCAGGGTGAGTCACCTTTCTGCAACGAGCTCAGCGTTGTTGCAGCCATCGTTCAGGGCAACGCCTGCACCTTCCCCTATCTCACGATGAATGGCGCTGGCAGCGTATCCGCCCTCGCTACATTCCCGACTGAGCAGCAAATCCAGTACGTCAACATCGGCGAGCCGTTTACAACCTGCACGGACAACTCGATCACATTTGTCATGAAGGTGCCGACGCTTGACCCAACCGGCACGGGACAGGCAGTGCCACCGCCTAACACTGAGTATCAGATCCTGTTTAACGTCACGGATACAAATGGTAATCCGAAAACCATCTACGTTGAGATGGATACGAACTGCCCGATTGGCAACAGCAAGATACCTGAGTTCACCTATGGCAGACGTGATCCGGGAACTACCGGCACCTTTGACCAAGGCGAATGTACATCGCAGCAAGGTGTTCAGACCTGTGCCGCTATTTCCGGCAGCTATAGTCCCGACGGCACGATTGTAATTAAGCTGGATGTTTCGCAGCCATTGACCTTCTCCGCCAACACCGGTGCGGCAGACGCGACTGAAGGTGCTGCCTTTACCTGGGATGGGCACGCTACCGGCACCCACCTGCAGAGCGTGAGCAGTGATATCACACTCTTTGCGGGTTGTGGTGCTGGTTTCCTCGAGACGCTCTCCAGCAGCAGCGGCGGCACCTACACGCGTGTCGGCAACCAATCCTGCTCGCCATTCATCCCGATTGCGCAGCTATCGGCGAGCCCGCTCACTGGCAACGCCGCCCTTGGCGTTACCTTCGACGCATCCGGCTCGCATGAGCCCGCAGGTGCATGCGGCACGGTCACCTCTTACACACTCAATTTCGGCGATGGTGGCGCTGCTGTGACGCAAAGCTCGCCAAGCTTTAGCCACACTTACCGATCTCCGGGGGACTACGCTGCAACTCTCACGGTGACGGATAGCTCCGGCAAGATCAGCACAAATCCGGCCGAGCAAGTGATCACCGTCAACGACAACTCACCTACAGCAGCATTGAGTGCTTCACCCACCTCCGGCAAAGCCCCGTTAACTGTGGCCTTCGATGCATCTCGCTCTTCCGATCCAGACCCGGGCGATTCGATCTCGTCCTACACCTTCACATTTGGCGATGGTTCGGCTGCGGTAACGCAGAATACGGCCAAAATCAATCACACCTACAGCAACAAGGGAACTTACAACGCCAGGGTGACTGTGAAGGACTCTGCCGGGATCGGCAGCACGAACACGGCCCAGCAGACCATCTCGGTTTCAGCTGGGCCAAGAGCGACACCGACTCCAACTCCGAGACCAACACCGACACCAACCCCAAGCGCCACACCAACACCAACTCCGAAGAAGAAGCCGCACTAGACTGTTTTGATGCGCTCGCCCGCCATGGCCGGCGAGCGCGTCTTGTGGCGCGGAGGAAAGTTCCCAAGTAAGTGTTTACTGTGTTCCAGAGTATTTGCGGAGGACGAGGCTGTATCGGCGCGACTTACTTGTTGGCGCTGCTGCTCTCCGCAGCGTGCAAGAAAGAGCGCGAAACGAGCAGCACCCAAGGTCCTTCTCCCATTCAACAGAAGGAAGTTGAGCAAAGCGGGCGTGTCGAACCTGCAATCGTGGCGTGCAATCTAATAACAAGCGAAGAAGTCGGCGCGATTCAGAAGGCGACGATTACTGACGCCAAGAGCAGCGCCGGGCCAAGCGGCGATCTGGTGATGTCTCAGTGTTATTACAGTGCGAAAGAAGCGAACATGTCGGTAAGCCTTGCACTTATTCAACCCAGCCCGCGAAGTGCCACCGGAACCGAGGCGAGGCATTACTGGGACCAGACAATTCACGTGCCTCCAGAACCGCCGGCTGGTGAGGCGCAGCGAGAGGACAGGGATCAGAAGAGCGAAAAAGGGGAAGAAGAGGAAAAAAAGAATCCTCCGAAGAAGGTAGATGGAGTAGGTGACGAGGCCTATTGGAGTGGCAATCGGTTTAGCGGAGCGCTCTACGTTCTGAAAAGAAACGTAATTCTCCGCATTAGTATTGGCGGGCCCGACGACCAGGAGACGAAGATCGAGAAGTCGAAGAGGTTAGCGGAAAAGGCGCTGGGTAGGCTGCCGTAGATCTCGTTAGAACGAAACTGTAGAGGAGGCGTGCCCTCGGCGCTTGACCACAATACAGCCAGCGCGGCTGCCCCTAAGAATGCAGGTTCTTCGCAGGCGACACCTGCGCTTATACACCTTCCCCAACAATTTGCGGCTTCGGACGCGACCATTATACGATCTAGATTCGATTCAAATTCGATGCCGCCGAGCAACTTAGATTACAAAATTGTAATCTTATTTCCCTCGTCAGCGCTTCCACCAAAACTATCATCGCTAATTACGGGAAAACTCAGCCCGTTCAGCCTCACCCCATGAAGACCAACTCCTCACATCCAATCTCTGCCCGAACCACCCTCGCCGTCCTGTTCTTTCTAGCAGGCCTTACGATGTTATGCACCCTGCCGCTCGTTGGCACACGTGCGCAATCGCCATCGAATGTACTAACCTTCAGCGGCACGTTTGATACCGCGCATGCCTACGGGGCCGGCTGCACGACGTTTTCAGGGCCGTTCGTCGTGCCGGCCGGGGAAGCGCGAATTATAGTTAACGTCGACGCCACGGTTCCGACAAACGATCTCGCCCTAACGCTTGTCGATTCGCAGGGACAACCTATTCACACCGAAGATACTGGCGTTGGCAACGAGGTCTTTGATTATGAGGGCTCCCCAGTTCCAGCTGGTAGTTACAAGGTCTACGTTTGCGCATCGGCCAACCCGCTGGCACCATTTCAGCAACCTAATACTTACACCGGAACCTTCACCTACAACGACACGGCGGTCTCTAGTGGGTGTCCGGCCAACTTTACTCCAACATTGCCGGCTGCGCCGAAGGATGCTGGTCCAAAGATCGGATACGAGAACTTCGAGGCGCCGGGACAGCTAACGACAATTACGCAGACCAGCTCTGGAGCTTACACCGTCGAATACCTGGGCCGCAGCGCAGTCGAGCCCTCAATCGGCGCAAACTGGCAAACCGGAGTCATTAACTACAAATCCGATCTCGAAGCGCTGTTTGTAACGTTCGGGTCGAACGGGCTGGCAAACTGGGTGAATCGACGTGCACCGACGTCGCAGTTTATTGATTCTGACCCAATAGGATTCACAGATCGCCAAACCGGCCGGGTGTTCGTCAGCGAGTTGACTCTCCTATCACCTGATACGGTTAAGATCTCATACACCGACGACGACGGCCGCACGTGGGTGCCGGACCAGACAGGAGGTATCGGCTCGGCTGTAGATCACGAAACGATCGGCGGGGGAGTTTACCGACAGGACCTTAATGGAGTGCCCCCAGTGGTAGTGCCACCTCATTCTCCCACTTATCCGAATGCGGTTTACTATTGCTCACAGGACTTGGAGACAGCCCTCTGCTCACGCAGCGACGACGGCGGACTGACCTATGGACCATCGATTCCAATGTACGTTGCTACACAATGCGGCGGCTTGCATGGCCATGTGAAAGTCGCGCCTGACGGAACCATTTACGTACCAAACCGTGACTGCAACGGTACGCAATCTGTCGTCGTGTCGCAGGACAACGGCGTTACCTGGGCGATTCAACCAGTGAATACCTGTACCTACGCCGCCAAACCGTCTCTCGTAGGCCAAGGCGATGATCCGGCCGTTACAATCGACGCTGCTGGGCGAGTCTATTTTGCTTTTTCGAATTTCGGCACCAGTGCCGGTGTGGCTGTATCTGAGGACAAAGGCAAGACGTGGAGGAACATATCTGACGTGGGCGCCGCATATGGAGTCCACAACGTCGCGTTCCCGACAGCAACCTCAGGAGATGCGGGACGCGCCGCGGTTGCCTTCTATGGGTCGAGCACGCCGAATGGCACCACGACAGGAAACTCCAACGACACCACGTTTACCGGTGTATGGCATCTCTATATTGCCCATACCTTCGACGGCGGCAATACTTGGACGACCTCGGATGCGACGCCAAACATGCCGATGCAAAGAGGTGGTCTCCTTCGTGGCGGGGGTGGTGATGTTGTCCGTAATCTCGCTGACTTCTTCGACATGACTGTCGATCAGCAGGGTCGTGTGCTAGTTGGTTATGCCAACGGCTGCGCAGGGGGGCCGTGCTCGCAAGCCGCCGCGACAGCACACGGGAATGCCTACACCGTAACAGCGACGATTGCGCGGCAGTCAAGTGGACGTCGCATGCTCGCGGCGTTCGACCCGACAGCTCCAACCTCGGTCCCTGGGATGCCGTCCGTGACCCAGCGGCGCGTCAATGGCCTCGTCTACTTAGGATGGAACCAGGCTGACACAGGTAATCTGCCGATCACGAAATATAGTATTCTACGCAGTACAACGACGGGGGCAGAAACCGCGCTAGCGAATATCTCCGGGTCGCAGACAAGCTATACTGATACGACTGCGACCGATCCAACAAAGACGTATTATTACAAGGTAGTCGCTTTTAACAGGGTTGGGAAATCGCTCCCAAGCAATGAAGTCGCCGCACCCTACGTTGGCACGACCTGCGACGGATTGATCATTCATCAAAATCAACCGGATCACCCTGAGGCAACCGGGGGTTACATCTTATCGGTCGCTCCGCAGGGTCCGGTACCAACTCCAGCACCGACGCCGCCGGCTGGTAGCCTCGTTCCGCAGCTACTTATTGATTACATTGCCGTTGCCGAGCCAGCTTCAATGCCCGGGTACTTCGCGTTTAGGATGAAGGTTGGCAACTTGTCGACCCTCCCCCCCAACAGCCGGTGGAGAATCGCCTGGGATTACTCGCCAAGAACAGCACCAGATACGGAGATCTACTACGTCGGCATGACAATGGGCGACGCCGGAACTCAGTCGACGTTTGAGTACGGAACGCTCGCTGATGCTGGTGTTCCTGCGGTGCTCTTGCTAAGCGAGACACCCATCAATCCGGCCGCACAGGGAAGCTATTTACCTGATGGCACGATCACGATCAATGTGCCGAAAGCCGACGTTGGTAATCCGCAGGTTGGCGATTTGTTGGGCGCGATCGGTGGTAAGACGATCACTGGTGATACTCCCGAGACAAAAACGCTGGAGCGTTCAACCACGTTCGTCGATCACACATTCATCAAAGGCAACTCTGATAATAGCTACCCTGCTGCGACCTACACGGTGGCCGGAAACGTGGTTTGCGCCCAACCTACGCCAAGCCCTACGCCCAAGAAGAAACCGCATTAAAACGCAGGTCGTACCTTTAGCTAATAGCTAGCGAGAGAACTTCGGGATAAATCGTCGCGTCTTATCGCGCAGACCGCAGAATTGGCGTCCACTTTATTGCATCGCCTTCGAACAGACGCAAAAGGCACCGGTCGGCTGTAATTTTGGCAGAACAATCTCAGTACAGCGGCGTGTTGATTCCCTCGCGGGGACAAGCCCCCCTGCAATAATCCTCCGTGTTCGCAATGACGCGGACGTCTTTGCTGATGTTTCTTTTCTTCTTGTTGTGCCAATTAAATCCGCTTACCATCCGAATTTCGATTCTCTGCCGGAGCAACCATGGCCTCGAAACCTCTCCGTATTGCCGCTGCTGCGGCAACATTTCTTGCAACGGCTGCTTGGGTCTTTGGTCAGAGCCCCGTAATGACTGATCCGGTAGGACTTACCAGGGCCTCCTGCCTTGCGAATTCCGACACCTATATTGGAATTCCATTCACCCGGCCCCCAGAATTTACTGGAATAATTCAATCAGCCTCGGCAAATACCGTCGTCGTGAATGGCAATCCTAGTTGGTCTGCAAACCAATTCGTCTACGTGGCCCGCACTCAGCCAAAGCATTACTATTTGCTTATAGGTGCCGGAGGCAGTTTGAATCCAAAGGAGGGACATACCTATCCTGTAGTCGCAAACACCTCAAACAGTTTAAGTGTTGACACGAGATTCGACAACCTAAGTGGTATTACCAACAATACGCAGATCACTCTGATTCCGTATTGGACGCCTTCGACTATCTTTCCTGCTTCCGACGCAGGCGTGTCCTTTACGCCGACAACCTCCTCTGCACTTTATAAGACTCAGATTCGGGTGCCAAGTACATCAACTGCTGGAACAAACCTTCCCTATTCGGCGATCTACTATTTCAGTAACAATGTTAACGGCACTTCGAATAACGTCGGCTGGCGGCAAATTGGCGATGCGAACACAACTGACCATGGCGATGACCCAATGCTGCCGGATAGCTATTTTGTTGTGCGAAATGCAAATGGTGCGCCGACTCTTCCACTAACGGCTTTTGGATCAGTGTTGATGAAGAAAATGGCTGTTCCACTCTTTACACTTGAGTCGGGCCAACAAGATAATCCCATCGCGATGATTCGCCCCGTAGATGTAACCTTGGATGCGACTGGTTTGGCGCCGATCGATAATTCATTTACTCAAAACGATCAACTTGTCCTGATCGACTCCGCGCAGCAATTCGGCAAACAGCCCAAAAAAGTTTATACCTATAACGATGGCTGGAGGGTAGCGGGCGATAAATCCGACCACAGTAAGGACGTCATTCCGGCTGGCTCGGCCTTAATTGTGCGGAAAGCGGCCAGCGACGGCGTTACAACATGTTATTGGCTAAATTCGCCGACTTATGTCGCCGCTACTTCGGTGAGTCCCTTAGCGGCAGTGTCGCGAAAAATGCATGGTGGAGCAGGAAGCTTCAATACTAATTTGCCCGCCAGTGGGACGATGGGAATTGAGTGCCGCACTCCCGGCATGGCAAACAGCCATCAGATTATATTTACGTTTGCAAATCCGGTCACGCTTACTGGCGCTACTATTGCGCTAGGGCTAAACGCTACTGGGTCAATCTCCGGCACACCGATTGTCAGCGGCAACCATGTAATTGTAAATCTAGTAAATATCAGCAACGCGCAGAGGCTCATGATCAATCTGTCCGGGGTTTCCGATGGCGTGATCACCAACGATTTCTCTGTGCCAATGGGAGTCCTAATTGGGGATGTAAACTCAACCGGCAGGACCGACAATGTTGACGCAATTGCCGTTCGCAATAAGTCAGGATCTGTTGCCGAAGGTTCAACTTTTCGTCTCGATGTTAACTGTTCCGGACGGGTCGACGGCAGTGACGTTATCACAGTGCGGAATTTTTCGGATACGACGCTTCCCCCGAACTGACGAGGCATTTGTAAGCTAACGGTTGTTATCGTCGTCTGCCGCATCTCCTTTGCGATCGCTTCCATGTCGAACTGGATTTCGGGCGGTTTGCCACTTCAGGGGTCGCTCCGTGTTGCTACACCATGGGCAGGCCTATGCCATCGACCTAAATCTTGCACACGAATTAATCTTGAACTCCGCTCCCGTTCGTTAAACTACTCAGCCTTTCTTCAACGAAACAACCTTGAAACGCGTTCTTCCTTTCGTCATTGTAGCGGTGGTCGGATTGGTCACTCTCGGAGCGGGCATTATGCTTTACCGGGCGAAGCGCCCTCAGACGACGGCCATTCCCAAGGCAATGGCCGCTTCCAAAGAGCGTGGCGAAGAACTGCACGCGCGCGGCCCGGCGAATGCCGCGGTCACGCTTGAAGAATACGGAGATTTTCAATGCCCTCCTTGCGGCGGATTAGAGGTGCCCCTCCAGCAAATTGAGCGTGATTATGCTTCGAGTTTACGTGTCATCTTCCGCAATTTCCCTTTTACTATTCACGAGCATGCCCACGAGGCTGCCTATGCTGCCGAAGCGGCAGGTCTGCAGGGACGCTTCTGGGAAATGCACGACTTGCTTTATCGCGAGCAGGCGGTCTGGGCCAAAACCAAGGATGTCCAGCCGCTCTTTGATTCCTACGCTGGGATGATCGGACTAAACCTCGAGCGCTTCAAAAAGGACGCGGGGGGCGAACAGGTGAAAGCCAAAGTTGAGTCCGACCGAAAACGAGGCGAGGAGCTCGGAGTTAAGAATACTCCGACGATCTTCATCAATAACCAGTCGGTCCCTCCCACGTCACTGAATCCAGTCGCCTTACGCGCTGCGATCGATGCCGCGGTAAAGGACAGAGACAACGGCTCTTGAAATGAAAAACAAACGCGCGACTTCAAAGCCAGCAGTCGATACCATCGCTATACCGCGTTCTCAAATCGTAATTTACTCGATAGTTGCGTTAATCTCGTTAGCCGGCCTTGCCGATGCAACCTATCTCGCGGTCCAGGCCTTGACCGGCGAGACCATGGTCTGCGGTGGATCTCCCGATTGTTTTAAGGTGCTGGGTAGCCCATACGCCCGCATCGGCGGAGTTCCGCTCGCCTTGGTCGGGGCCGTCGCCTATTTCAGTGTTTTCAGTTTCGCGATTCTCGCCGCCTTTGGTTACGCCCGAGTCCGCCGTTTCCTGCTTTTTATGGTGTGGTCGATGTTCGCAGTTACCCTTTGGCTTCTTTACACTCAGGCATTCATTCTTCACGCGTTCTGCCGCTACTGTCTGTTTTCAGCGGCAATGGTCTTTCTCCTTGCCGGGTTGATCATCGCCACTCCAGCGCGCCGACCCTAGCGGAATTCAAGCGCAGTTTTTCGCGGATCGGCGCAATTCCGCAAGTCGAGCCTAATTTATCGCCCTGCTATGCGTGTTTAAGGCGGGAGCGACGCTGGCCGCGACTCAAATTCCTCAACATTGCTAGGTCTCCAGCGATGAGTGCTTCTTTTTTAGCTCGTGACCATTTCTTAAGTTGGATTTCGCGCTTTCGCGCGGAGCCAAGTGTAGCGTGAGATTCAGAGTACACGAGACGGGCATCTCGATGCACTTTGATCCATTCGGCTCCTTTCCCGCTGTTATGCGTGTTGATTCGCTGATCCAGACTCTCCGTCACCCCGATGTAAAGCGTGTTAGAAGAAGTGCGAAGGATGTACAGGAAGCACATCAGGAGATGATGATAGCACATGAGGCCCTTCGACTCGCTCGCGCTCGCTCAGGACCATTCGACTCGGCCTCAACATCGCCCTTTCCTATTCGAATGGCTGCGCGAAGCGTAGTCATGAGCGAGGTCCTTCGGCCGAGTCGAATGGCCGCGCGGAGAAAAAATAAAGGAAACGACCAAAATGATCGACTTTTTCCTCTTGATTTGTTGGAATTCCCGGAACCCGCTAATTCACTAAAACATTATTGGCGGCTCCAGAAACATATGAAAACTCCTCGTTGGTTTACTCGAAATCGTGCTCTGTCACATCTGCGTATCGCAACCGCGGTCACGCTAATCTTCGCGGCGGTGGCAATGGCGTTCTTCGCGGCCTACCCCTCTAGCGTCGTTGCGCAGTCCACCGGCGCGGAGGTCTTCCTCAAGCCAAAGCCTCTCCCGCCGAAAAAGAATTCAACTGCCCTCGCCGCAACTGCCGCCCCCGCCGCCGGCTCGCCATGGCAATTACTGACCAACCAACCTCCTGTTCTCGACTACGCCGACTGCGGCCCTGGCAATCCAATTTTACTCACCGATGGCACTGTCATGGTGCAAGATGACGGGTGCCAGGATTGGTGGAAACTGACCCCAGACGAGTTCGGCAGTTACGTCAACGGAACCTGGACCCAATTGGCTTCAACGCCGGCGGGATATAGCCCGCTTTATCACTCCTT
>Ga0193750_1000196_pt1 | contig 17415 bp, 9 predicted proteins | sample L1c1metaG_FD_160569 | JGI IMG/M metagenome (GOLD analysis project Ga0193750, IMG submission 160569) | Soil microbial communities from a riparian zone of the East river system, Colorado, United States - L1c1 | ecosystem: Environmental > Terrestrial > Soil > Riparian zone | place: USA: East River... | reverse complement strand
CCCATCCTGCGATTGTGGCCGCGCTCGTCGCCGGACTAATTCTCATCGTCACATTTGCCCTTCTCGAAAGACAGAGCCGTCATCCCATGGTGCCGCTGGAGCTTTTTCGTTCGCGCACTTTCGCCGGTGCCAACCTTCTCACTTTTCTTCTCTATGGCGCCCTCGGCGGAACCCTTTTCTTTTTGCCCTTAAATCTTATCCAGGTGCAGCACTACTCGCCTACGGCTGCGGGGGCAGCTTTGCTTCCGTTCATATTAATCATGTTCCTTTTGTCGCGTTGGGCCGGCGGCCTCGTGCAAAAATACGGAGCCAAGATTCCACTCGTGTTCGGCCCTGCCATCGCCGCGATCGGATTCGCCTCGTTCATGCTGCCTGGGGTTGGTGGCAGTTATTGGAAAACGTTTTTCCCGCCCGTGATCGTTCTTGGTATAGGAATGGCCATTAGCGTTGCACCGCTAACTACCACCGTTATGAGCTCCGTTGCGGAAACGCGCGCCGGCGTTGCCTCGGGAATCAACAACGCAGTGTCTAGAGTAGCTGGTTTGCTCGCGATCGCCGTACTCGGAATCGTTATGTTGCGGGAATTCAATCACACTCTCGATATGGAATTATCAGACTCGCCTTCCTCGATCCGACATTCACTCGACCAGCAACGGACCAAACTGGCCGCGGCGGATCTACCGCAAAACATTCCATCAGCCGTACGCGCGGAATTGCGCGATGCGATCGACTATTCCTTTGTGGCAGGTTTCCGCGCCGTCATGTTCGCCGGCGCGGTGTTAGCAGCAGGCGGTGCCTTCTGCGCCTGGTGGTTAATTAAAGCCGAAGCCAAACGCAAAAGTTGAGTCTGGCTATAGTTTCTCGATCTCAGCGCGAAGATCCTCTTTGGACTTTCCCAGTCGCCGTTATAGACGTCCCAGAAACTCATCGTCTTTTCTCTCCGCGAACGAAAGATCATCATCGGTTAATGTCATATTTCTGTTTCAATTTTCCCCTTCACTTCGTTCCAGCTGCCCGCCCCTGGCGATCTGAAACTAGATCCAGTCTAGGATGACTTGCGCAACGATCCGCGTTCGAAAAATTATCGTGAAGGCAGTTGAGCCAATAAAACTCGACTGAACGTGCTGCAGTTGGGCAGCTCTGAGGTGCCTCGATTAGGTCTCGTTAACTTCGATTTGGCTTGCCTATGCTCTGTTCCGTTGCCCACACTCACGCGAGCTAAGCGAACAGCCCACAATGAGGACGAGTCTAATCGGACTAGCGATGAGTAAGCGGCGCGTGGCCATTCCTTTCGCTCTTGGGCTGTTGACGGCGGGAAACGTTTCCGCGCAGGATCTGGCTCCGTCCCCCGGGCAGGCTGGCGCAACGGCGGAAGTCGAGCGGGTCATAGTTACCGGCTCTAATATTCCCACCGCCGAAGAAGTAGGACCCACTCCCGTCGATACCTATCGCTCCGAAGACATTCAGAAATTGGGCGCTTACAACGCAACCGACTTGGTCACGAAGCTGCCACAAGAGATGGGCTCGACCGTCAACCAGAATATCGCCAATGGCGGGGACGGCAGTGTCATACCAAACCTTCGTGGTTTGCTGCCCAAAGAAACGCTGGTTCTTATCGATGGAAAGCGCGCTGCGATAATAGGGGGCGGAGGAGGTGCTGGGCCCGGCACCGCCGGGGTGGACATCAATCTCATTCCTTTCCCGATGATTGATCACATCGATATCCTGAAGGATGGCGCCTCAGCTCTTTATGGCAGCGATGCGGTGGCAGGTGTGATCAACATCTTTTTGAGACACAGATTCCGCGGTCTCGAGATCGGCGGCAGTATCGGCAACACGAATCTCGGCGCCTCCAACGACGCGCGCGAGGCGGAGGCATGGTTGATAGCAGGTACGGGAGATGACAAGACCGACATCCTTATCATTGCCGATGCCTACGATCGGCAGGCTATTTACAGCGCCGACCGCAATATTACCAGTAACGCGCAAGCGATACCGTTTGGCAACGGCGATAGCCGTAGCACCAATAAACCTGGCCAGGTTGATACTAACGTGGGAGTCTTCATTTTGAATCCGAACATTGCTGTTCCGACGCCACACTCGGCTCCAAACGCCCAGACCAGTCACCAGTACATTAAACGCCCCTTCGATGGCCATAACGGCCCTTTTTTCAATTCGGACTTTTTTGCCTATAACTTCGCAGCGCTGACACCTTCTATCCCGGCGGCGGATCGCCAGAGCTTTTATGGCTCTGTCACCCGCGATATTTGCGACAAATATTTAACGGTGTTTGCCGACTTCAAATATACGCGCTCGTTTTTTGATGCGGCCTTTGCGGCCACTCCGTTTGCGCCTGATGCATTCAAACAGTCGAACGGCACCGAATTCAGCCCGGTGGGTATCAGTGTGCCGATCCAGAATCCGTTTAATCCGTTTACCGTGGGGGATGCTACTTTAATTCAGGACGGTGTCGCTATCCCGATGACTACTGGGGTCCGCTTCCGCGCGATCAACGATCAACCCGTCAGAACGTCCAAGACTACCTTCCAGGACACGTTATTCGACGCCGGACTTCGCGGTCAGCTGGGGGAATTTGGCGATTATTTCAAGAATTGGGATTGGGAGTTGGGTTTTCGTTACTCACGGAATTTCGAGCAAAACGTCACCGGTGGCGTAGTCAGCAGGTCGGGTTTGCGCGAAGCGCTGCTGGATACGGATCCGGCGACCGCGTTTAATCCTTTTCTGGGGTTTCTTGGCCGCAACACCGAGGCGGCAATAAGCCGGGTCTACGTTACTCTGCACACCGACGGCGAATTTGAGTTGCCATTGGGCTATTTCCATCTCGACGGCGAGCTGTTCAATCTTCCAGCCGGGCCGGTCTCGTTCGCGGCCGGGATCGAGTACCACGGGGAGCGGTGGAGAAACACTCCCGATTCGGAGAACACCTCGTTTGACACGATCGGCTCCACCGATTTTGAAGCCTCACGAGTCAACCGCGACGTTTGGACAACCTATCAGGAAGTGCGTATCCCGGTGACCAGCCCAGCGTGGAAGTTGCCAGGAGCGTACAGCCTCGAGTTTGACATTGCTGAGCGTGAGGAATGGTACAGCCAGAACACCTCTGCAACAACAGTTCTGAAAGCGCAGCACTCCCAGTTTGACGCGCAGAAGCCGAAGTTCTCCATCCGCTGGCAGCCGCTCGACCCCGGCTGGATTGGCGCGCTCACTTTACGGGGCTCTTACAGTGAAGGGTTTCATGCGCCGACACTACCCGATCTTACACCAGCTGGAACCGAAGCTTTCCTCGCGTTCCCCGACGATCTTCGGGATCCGAAGGGATTGACACCCAATGGAACGGGTGTTCCGGTCATCACGGATGGAAACCCACTCCTCAAACCGGAGGTTGCTTACGAATGGTCCTACGGAGCGGTTTACACTGCGAAATGGCTCAAAGGCCTCACCCTGAGCGCGGACTTTTGGCATATTGATCTTCGCTCGCTTGCGTCGTTCGTTGGCCCGCAATTCATTCTCGATTTCGAGAAAAGCTTTCCCGGGCTGGTGCATCGTGATCCGACAACCGGCGCTATTACCGAGATCATCAATTCCGACTTAAACCTGACGCGCGCTATTGTGGAAGGCATTGATTACGAAGGGATCTATATTCTGGATTCCTCCATCTTTAATCGTGGCGATTTTGGCAGATTTACGTTTACCCTCAATGGCACCTATCTCTCGCGGTTTGAGTTTCAACCGACTCCGGTTAGCAAACGAATTGGTCTTTCGGGTGAATTTGTGAGCGGCTTCTCGTTTACCGGTTCGCTGCCACATACTCGAGCCTTTGTTAGCGCCTTCTATGACGGCCCGGCCAATACCTGGCTCGCTGGCCTCGATGTTGGCGCAACGGTCCACTACACCGGGCAATATCAAGATGATAATATCGATCTGGTCGCTTTCGGCTTTAAGCCGCGCAAAGTGCGGGAGTGGACAACGCTTGACCTGATTGCGTCGTACAAGTTCAGCTTGCCGTCGCCAGCGGCAGCCGAGGTGCCTGGCTTAGCAAAGGATGGCGGTAAAAACGTGAAGATGCCCGATGGTAAGGAGAAGAACATTCTCCCGGTCTCCACCGCCGAATATAACCCTTGTGGATGGCGCGCCTGGCTAAATGGCACGACGCTCACGCTTGGGATGCAAAACGTGTTCGATTCCGATCCGCCGTTCGTGGCCGGCGCTTTCGAGAACAATTACGACGAATCAATTGCCGACGTCAGAGGCCGATTTTGGTACCTCCAGCTGAAGAAGAGATTCTAAGTTACCGCTCAAAGTTAGAAGAATTCATCTTCGATATCAAAGGGCGATTCTGGCACGTCGCCTTGAAGAAAAGGTTGTAGTTGTTCTCGGTCAATTGTCTTCAGATTTTGGTCTCACCTTTGAGGCAATTGAAACAATGCCCGCTGTGACCGGACCCGATGGCGAGTTATTTTCTGGCCAGCTTTAGTCCGCTTTGGTCTCGACGATAGTTAGAGCAAGGACGAAACTGAATGCCGAACGGTTTCGATCCCCAATCAGATGTCTGCTGAAGTCAAACAAGATCATGGGCTCCAGATCGCGCACATCCTTTTCATCGACATTGTCGGTTACTCCAAATTATTAAGCGACAAGCAGCGTGAGCTTTTCCAGCTGCTGAACGAGCTTGTCCGGAGTACCGCGCAATTTCGTGCGGCCGACGTCGCAGGTAAACTGGTTCGCCTGCCGACCGGGGACGGAATGGTGCTGGCGTTTTTTACCAGCGTGGACGCGCCGGTGCGTTGCGCACAGGAAGTCGCTCGCAAACTGCGAGAACATCCGCATCTGCTATTGCGCATGGGCATTAACAGCGGGCCGGTCGATGAAGTGCTTGATGTCGACGAGCGCCGCAATGTAACGGGCGCCGGGATCAACCTGGCCCAAAGGGTGATGGATTGCGGCGATGCCGGCCATATCCTGCTTTCCGGACGAGTTGCCGATGACCTCGCGCAATACAGCGAATGGCAACCCTCCTTACACGGTCTGGACTCAGTGGAAGTGAAACATGGTGTTCGAGTCGCCCTGGCCAATTTTTTCGGCGACGGTTTCGGCAATCCCAGCTCACCTGCTAAAATCATTCGGGCGAAACAGGTCCGGCGACGAAGATTTCTACTCTGGGTTTCGACTATCTTGTTTTTTCTCCTCTTTGCTACCGTCGGTTCCTGGATCTGGACGCGGCGCGTTGCCTTGACGACGGCCTATAAGACTGGTGTCGCCGGAATCAGTGACAAGAGCATCGCGGTGTTGCCGTTTGAAAATCTGAGTGAGGAAAAGGAAAACGCGTTCTTTGCCGATGGAGTTCAGAACGAGATTCTGACTGATCTGGCGAAGATCGCTGATTTAAAAGTAATTAGCCGCACGTCTGTGCTTGCCTACAAAGCGGGCAATCCACGAAACCTGCGCGAGATTGCTCAGCAATTGGGCGTTGCTCATGTGTTGGAAGGGAGCGTGCAGCGGTCTGCCGGCAAAGTGCGAGTCAACGCGCAGTTGATCGATGCGCGCACCGACAAGCATCTCTGGGCACAAACCTACGACCGCGCTCTGTCCGACGTTTTTGCCATCGAAACCGAGGTCGCACAAGCTATCGCCAACGAACTTCAGGCCAAGCTTTCCGCCGGTGAACGAGCGCTGATGGAACAAATACCGACACAAAATCTTGCCGCCTACGATCTCTACGTTCGTGCCGTCCCTTTGGTCGACGGCGCTGCTTTTAGTTCAACTTCAGACAAAGATCTTTTCCAAGCGGTAGAGCTGCTGAATCAGGCTGTTGCCCTTGATCCGGCTTTTCTCCTTGCCTACTGCTGGCTGGCGCGGGCGCACGATTCAGTTTATTTTATGTTATCGCCCGATCGGAACCGGGACCACACCCCGGCTCGCTTGGCGTTGGCCAAATCCGCGATCGATGCAGCCTTTCGCCTGCAGCCGGATTCGGGAGAAGCGCACCTTGCCATGGGCTGGCATCTTTATTGGGGATATTTAGATTACGATCATGCCCGCGCTGAGGTCGAGCTCGCCGCCCGAACCCTGCCGAATAACCCAACGGTCTTTCAACTAACCGGCTTAATGGATCGTCGCCAGGGTCGTTGGGCAGAAGCGGTACGGAATTTGGAGCGGGCGAGTGAACTAGATCCGCGAAATGAAAACAGCTTACTCGCGCTCATCACCACCTATGAGATGGTGCAGGATTACGATGGAAAGCGGAAGGCGCTGGATCGATGGCGTCTTCTCAAACCAAACGATATTCGTCCAGGATTACTGCGCGCGGAAATTGAGCGGGACCAACGAGCTAATATCGGGCCCTGGCGTGACGAATTGCGCAAGATCATGGCAGAGAATCCGGCGTTCGCCGCAGAGCTCAAACCAGCGCGTTTTTATCTGGCGATGCTTGAACGTGATTTTAATACAGCCGCAAGTATTGCCGCTGAGTTTCCCGAAAAGGATGAAAAGGATGTCTTCGAAGATGGAACTCAACTAGGTCGGGCTTTTTACATGGGAGTGGTGGCACGTCTGAAAGGAGATGCAGAAGGGGCCAAACGGGCGTTGACCAGCGCGCGCTTGCAGCAGGAGCAAATGGTACGCGCCCAGCCTGAAGACGGACAGGTACTTTGTGGATTGGCGATGATCGATGGGGAGCTCCATCGGAAAGAGGAAGCGCTAAATGAAGGGAAGAAGGCGATCGAACTAATGGCCGATTACTTTTTCGAGCGACCAGGTGTAATTGCCTATTTTGCGCTCGTCTGTGCCGAGCTCGGTGAGCGCGATCTCGCGATCGAGCAGCTCAATCTCGTAGCGAACAAGCCCAACGGCCCCACCTATGGCTGGGTCTGTTTAAGTCCCTTTTGGGATCCTTTACGCGGTGATCCGCGCTTCGAAAAGATCGTCGCCTCGCTCGCTCCGAAAGACGCGGCGATGTCGAAATAAGGGTCTCTTTCGTCTCGACGGTGACGACCGTAACTAGGAAACTATTGTCACGCGCTTTAGGCGTCGATTCGCATGTCTGTTGAAGGCAAACAAGATCGTGAACTACAGATCGCACACGTCTTGTTCATGGACATCGTGGGCTACTCGAAGTTGCCGATCAATCGGCAGAGCGAGTTACTGCACCGATTGAATCAAATAGTTCGCGGCACGGAGCAGTTCCGACGTGCCGAAGCAGCTAATAAACTGCTGCGTTTGCCTACGGGCGACGGAATGGCGCTCGCTTTCTTCACCAGCCCTGATGCGCCGGTGCGCTGTGCGATCGAGATCAGTCAAGTTGTAGGGCAGGCGCTCCCGCCTGCCGGGGGAAAAGGGCAAGCGGGGACGCTCGCCCTACAGCTCCGGATGGGAATCAACAGCGGCCCGGTCGATGCCGTTCCCGATGTGAACGATCGATCCAATGTTGCCGGAGCCGGAATAAATACGGCGCAGCGGGTGATGGATTGCGGAGATGCTGGTCACATCCTTCTTGCCAAGCGGGTGGCGGATGACCTGGGCCAGTACGAAAACTGGCAGCCCTACTTGCACGATCTTGGAACAGTCGAAGTTAAACACGGCGTCCGCGTTGAACTAGTTAACTTCTATGATGGAGAAGTTGGCAATCCTGAGCTACCGGAGAAAGTAAAACGCGCCCGGGAGGAGCAAAGCGCGCTCGATCGTCGCGCTTCCAGGATAACTTCACGCAAACGAGCGCTGATAATTGGATCGCTCCTAGTACTAGCCACGTTTGTGATCATCGGACTGGCGATTGTCACTTACAAGAGCACGAGAAGATCAGCTGCTACTACAACTAAAACGTTAGCTTCTCTTCCGGAAAAGAGCATCGCGGTTTTGCCGTTTGAAAATATGAGTGCGGAAAAGGACGATGCTTTTTTCGCCGATGGAATTCAAGACGATGTCCTTGCCACGCTCGGCAAAATCAAGGACCTGAAAGTGATTGGGCGCGCTTCGGTCATGATTTACCGCGGCGCAGCCATCGCGGGGAAGCTGCGCGAGGTTGGACAGGCGTTGCAAGTTTCGCATGTCTTGGAAGGAAGTGTGCGCCGCTCGGCCAGCCGCGTCGTCGTGAATGTAGAGCTGATCGACACGCGCAACGACAAGCAAGTTTGGTCGCAACGCTATGATCGCACCTTGACCGACACGCTTTCCTTGCAGGGCGAGCTGGCGGTTGAAATTGCGCGGGAGTTGCGGGCCACGCTTACGCCGCAAGAGAAGGAGCGGGTGGAAGCCAAGCCAACCAGTAATGCGGCGGCCTACGAAGCCTATCTGCGTGGGCGCGCCTTTGGTAGCGGCGTAACACCTGATCGGCTTCGGGCTGAGGGTGCGGTCCGGTCCTACCAGGAGGCGGTAAAGTTGGACCCTGATTTTGCGCTGGCCTGGGCCTACCTTTCTTGTGCGCAGAGTTCCTTTTATTGGAACGGACTTGATCCGACTCCGGAGCGGCTGGCGGCGGGGAAAAATGCCCTCGATCACGCTGTCGCTCTCGCGCCCGACCTGCCCGAAACACATCTTGCTCTTGGTTATTACCGTTACTATGGGAAGCGCGATTTCACCGGGGCATTGGCGGAATTCCAGCAGGCGGAGCAGGGTCTTCCTAATAATGTCGATATCGTTTATGCAATCGGTCTCATCCAGCGGCGTCTTGCGCATTGGGATGAAGCGACCGCCGCGATGCGCCGCGTCGTTGAGCTCGATCCGCGGAACATCGACGCCTACGCCACTCTCGCTGGTAATTACATGGCCCTGCGGCGTTTTGCGGATGCTTTGGAAGTAATTAACAACCTCCTTGCCTTTGATCCAACAAATACCGGTGCGCTCGGGTTCAAAGCGTATGCTCTTGTCGCGATGGGAAATCTCGATGCGTTAGACGCTGTTATCGCGAATCCCGGCGCTAATGCGGCCATTCGCGGTGATGTGGCTTTGTTAAGGCGACGTTACACCGAGGCGGCAGAGATTCTGACAAAGGGATTGAGCGAAAAATCAGCCGAGGATAAAAGGGCGCTGCTTCTCATGTTGGGACTGGCTCAGCAGCACGCCGGCAATGTGACCGCAGCCAGGGCGGCTTACCAGGAATTGGCGCAGGAGTATCAACGAGAACTCGAGAAAACAGGGCTGGATTCCCCGCAGGCAGCGGATATGCATGCCGGGCTGGGTCACGCCTATGCCGGTCTCGGCGACGCGGCGTCTGCTATCAGGGAGGGGCAAAAAGCCATGGCCATCGATCCCACTTCCAGCGATCCCTTTGAGGGTCCGCCGCAAGAAGAGGCGATGGCGGAGATCTACGCCATGCTGGGGGATGCCGATCATGCCATCTCCATTCTTCACCGGCTGATCAAGATACCTTCATTCACCGCGATCTTTCCCACGATGCTGCGAATCAATTATATCTGGGATTCGATCCGCAACGATCCTCGTTTTCAGGAACTGGTTGCGGAAAAGAAACCGTAAATCCAAAGAAATCTTAATAAGACTGAAGCGGCAACAGGCTTAGAATAGTTTGACGATCTCCGAATCCAAACCAGATCTTCATCTCGAAATCGCGCATGTTTTATACATTGACGTCGTTGGTTACTCGAAATTGTTGATCAAAGATCAGACCGAGGTTCTCCCACGCAGGAGCCCGTCTTTGAGGCTCCTGCGGTGAACGCTGGCGTTAAAATTGATCTACAGAAAGGCGCGTTGAATGGATGGTGCCCTTGTCCTCAGCGACGAGGTTTCCATTCGCGTCGAAGAACTTCTGATCGTAAGGTCCGTGGAAGCTATTACCGTCAACGCTCACCGTATTTAGTTCCCTCAACTCGAACCGTACGCTCGTTGGGGCACCAGGAATACCACCGGGTGTCCATCCCACGTGGAACAGCTTGAAGGTCCTCCCTTGCGTATGTTCCCAAGTCCCCATGCATACCCCCGGTGCAAAATTCGGCGTATCAATTTCCAGTCCGTCACGATGCCATTGCGAGTAAGTTTCAAACGGTGGGATGTAATCACTTATAAAGTGGTTATGCCATAAACCCGCGATAGCCGGGTCTGCTTTCGCCGCCGGCGAAAACGCAAAGCAGCCAAGCACCAGCAGAATTGTTGTGAATATAATGTTTCGTTTTTTCATATTTAATTTTCTTTCGTTGTTTTGGCCTTTGTTGTTTACTGATTGAGGGCCACTTGCAGTGCAGGTTTGCTCACTTCAAGCTGATTGCTCACCTTCTGGATTTGCGACGCCTGCTCTTTGAGGCTTGCAGTGAGCGCTTTAATTTCTTTTTGCTGTTGCGCGATGGTCGTTTCCTGGTTTGCAACAGTTGACTTTACTTGGGTGATCGTTGCTTCCTGTTCCTCGACCTTGCGGTGCTCTTTGAGGAACTCATTGAGCAACATCGCGTTCACCGCCTCATAGCGTACGGTGTAGACCTTCCCCTGGTCGTCGCGTGCCACCAGATCGGGGTTCACCTTTTCCACTTGCTCAGCGACAAGGCCGAACTGCGGGATGCCCGTGGGGTCGAGTTCGTGCTTGTAGCGGAAGGTTACCGGTTGCAGTGCGAGGATCGCTTCGCTCGCCTTGTCCATCGGTTTGATCCCGTCCTTGAAACGCTCTGAGGAGGTGACCGTGCCTAGGTGACCGTTCGGACCTATGATAACCGTTACGCCGCTCGCAATGGTTGTTCCACTGATGCCTGCGATAAATATGGCGTTGTGCGTTTCTTTTGCGCCGATGCGGATGTGGTTGGATTCGCCAGCCATACCCGGGTTGCCGATATCGATATTATTGTTGCCCGTCGTGAGATTCTGACCGGCTGAATGGCCCAATGCGATGTTAAAGTCGCCGGTTGTGTTGCCAAAGAGCGCGCTTTCACCGTCGGCCGTGTTGTGGTTGCCGGTTATGTTGCTAAAGAGCGCAGCGGCACCGTTGGCCGTGTTCAAGATGCCGGTTGTGTTGCTATTGACCGCAAAAACACCGTTGGCCGTGTTTCCTCGGCCGGTTGTGTTGCTACTGAGCGCTTCACGACCAGTGGCCGTGTTGAAGAAGCCGGTCGTGTTGCTAGAGAGCGCCGCAGCACCGGTGGCCGTGTTGTTGACGCCGGTCGTGTTGCTTAAGAGCGCGTTACGACCAGTGGCCGTGTTCAAGATGCCGGTTGTGTTGCTATTGAGGGCACTAAAACCGTAGGCCGTGTTGAAGCCGCCTATGTCGTTAGCAAGCGCTAACGAACCAGTGGCCGTATCTTCCGAGCCGTCGGTAATACTAAAGAGCGCATCAAAACCAACCGCTGTGTTGTTGGCGCCGGTTGTGAGGCTGGACAGAGCATCGTGCCCTTCAGCTGTGTTTTGGTTAGGTAGTTCTCCGTCCGCTGCCCGAGCGGTCATCGAAAGAGCAAACCAAGTGAGCGCGAGCGGAAGGAGAAAAAAACCGCGAGGCGCGACGGTGTGTAAGAGATTTAATCGTTTTATGTTCATGGAATTGGAGTGTGTTTAAGGTTGAGAAGTTATTTCTGGCCGTTCACTGATGTACTGCGCAAAAATTGGTCGGCTGTTACGGGGAAAATGAAAAAATGTTAAACCGTTGAATCGAAACCGATGTAACTCCGAAAGCTTTCGCGAGCAGATGATGTGAGCCTTTAACGAATCACACTTTCATTCCTGGTCCTAGGCGCCGAGGGGCTTTCGGCAGGCTGCCGAAAGCTGCAGGGTCGCCGCGGCGACCGCTCCCGAATATTACTTCGGCGCGAGGGAGGCGACGATTTTTTCGAAGCGGGGATCGCCGCGCAGCGGGTCCCAATTGGGACTGAGACGAATATCACCGTAGGATGGACCTGCCGGGATTTTAGCGAGAGTTTCCAGTTGCTCGATCGCCAAGTCGCGCTCGCCAGTCCATGCACAGATCACGGCATAGTTATAAAGGACGTCTATGCCATTCAGGGAATCCGTCGCTATAGGCGCAAGCTCGATTGCCCGGCGGCCCTCTCGCAGCGCTTCTTCTTTTCGCCCAAGGCCAGCATCGATCAGGCCCAAGACGCCGAGAGCTGGCCCGTAATCAGGCCGTGTGCGAACCACTTCCTCCTGTTGCGCACGCGCAACAGTAAAGGCGACGTGTGCCGCGGCTGCATCTCCTTTCATCCGAGCTACCGAACCTTGCAGGTAAGCTCGGCTAAATTGCATTTCGCCCCTGCCTGCATCAAAAGTATCCTCGCCCAGCGCAGCCAACGTCCCCAACGCGTGATCAGCAGCGACAGCGTCTCGTTCGTACAAAGCGAGATCAAGGCGCGAGCCCGCCGATTCAGGGTTATCCGCGAGAATCTTTTCGAGAACAGCATGGACCGCTCGAGTATTGGCTCGCTCCCTTACGTCGATCCAAGCACGTCCCAGCCGGTGGCCAATGTTGTTTGCTTCGAGGGCGATGAGACGATCAATAGTCCGTCTTTCTTGTCCATAGTTTCGCATCAGGTGGTGAGTCACCGCGGCACTAGTGAGGATTTTTACGTTTCGCGGATCCAGCGCGGTTGCCCGCTCGAAGTTGCGTACGGCATCATGCCAACGGCTCTGACGACGGTCGATAAATCCAGTCCATTCAAAAATTCGTGCATTGTTGGGCAGAGTGCGGACGGCGATGGCGAGCTCATCCAGGGCTCGGTCGTAATCAAAGTAACCGTGGTAAAAATGCGTAGCCAGGGCAAGGTGCGCCTCGCCCGAGTCCGATTTCAGGCGAAAAGCCGAATCGATTGCGGATTTTGCCAACTCCAACCGACTCGGCGTGTGATCGAAGCTACGAAAGTAGAGCTCATCGTGCGCCTCAGCCAGCCTGCAATGTGCCAGAAGAAAACCCGGATCCCGCGCGATCGCCTGATTGAGCAACTCTATCGCTTGGAAATAATCCTTCCCTTGCTCTTTACGTTCTTCATATGTGGCCTTGTCGATCCAAGACGCCGCGCGGACATAAAAGTCGTAGGCAGCAAGGTCCCTGGTTGGCCATTCTTGCATGGCTACCTTTTCGCGAGCTGAAACTCTGGCTCTAAGTCGATTTACGATTGATTGAGCCACGTCTGTTTCAATGGCGAACACATCATTCAAATCCCGGTCATATTCCTCCGCCCAGATACCCGCGTCGGTGCGAGCGTCCACCAACTGCGCATTTACGTGTACTTTCCCGGCAGAACGCCGCACCGTTCCCTCCAGCAAATGGGAGACACGCAGCACATCACTGATCTGGCGCACATCCTGTTTACCACGATATTGCATGACGCTCGTGCGGCTGATTACCTTCAGGTCCGCTACTTTTGCGAGCTTCGTTAAGATGTCGTCCTGGACGCCGTCGGCAAAGAACGCGTGCTCTTTCTCGTCGCTCAAATTTTCAAATGGCAGCACGGCGATTCCAGTTGTTACCGGTTGCGGGATAAATTCAGTTTTCCAAATGATCCAGCCAGCGGCCGCTGCCAAAGCAACCAAAGACGCTGCTAAGAGCGCGCTGGTTGGATTTCGCCGCACCCACTTTCTGCCACGGGTGATGAGTCCAGTGCGCCGGGCCAGAATCGGCTCGTGCTTTAGCCAACGTTCAAGATCTTCAGCCAACGCGAGAGCGGAGGCGTAACGGCGCTTTGGATCTTTCTCGAGACACTCCAAGCAAATTGTTGAGACGTCGCGATCTATTTTCGGATTCCACAGGCGCGGTTGCCGCGGCTCGGTGTCCAAAACCAGCCGGACAGTTTCAAATGTTGTTCCTCCAGCAAAAGGCGGATGACCCGTTAGCAATTGGTAAAGCACCGCGCCGAGTCCATAAACATCGGTGACGCTGCTGACGGCCGCGTTGTTTCCTACCGCTTGTTCTGGGGCCATGTAACTGGGCGTTCCCAACACTTCCATAGTGCGCGTGACAGTGCTCTCTGTCTCGACCAGCCGAGCCAGGCCGAAGTCCGTGAGATGCGGTTCGCCTTTTGCGTCGAGCAGGATGTTTCCCGGTTTTATGTCGCGATGCAAAATGCCGCGCTCGTGAGCGTAGTGAATTGTGCGCGCGACTTTGGCAATCAATTCAACGGCGCGCCGGATTGTTACCGGCTCGCGCCTTACCACATCGTCCAGTTGGCCACCTTCAACCAGTTTCATGCTGAAGTAGCAGGAGCCATCGCGCTCGCCGACTTCGTAAATCGGAACAATGCATGGATGCTCGAGGCTGGCAGCGGATTCTGCTTCGCGACGGAATCGCTTTAGATGCGCCTCCGTGGCCCAATGTCCCAGACCAATGACTTTAAGAGCTACTGTGCGGTTTAGACTTTTTTGCCGGGCGCGATAAACTACGCCCTGTCCACCACGACCGATCTCCTGGAGCAATTCGTAGTCACCAAAGTTGGCCAGCGTCTTTGCCGGACGCGGAACCTTTTTAACATGGGGCGCAGCATTCGCATCACTCGATTCAACATTTTCAATGAGGGCGCAGTCGTCTCCAGCAGCTACGGACGGGCGTACGAGGAGATCAAGCCCTATCTCAAACAGGCATGCGGTGCAAAGTCCTTCCGGTGCGTCGGCGAAGATCTCCGCGCCGCACTTTCGACAAACTCTCAGTACGCTGCTCATTGCGGGAGAGTCGTCCACGCGCTCCCCATCTTGTACTGCGCGGAATTTTATCATACGTTACGCTCGCAACACAGCGATCAAATGGCGCAGCTCATCTTCGATATCGCTGGCAACAGCAACGGTGTGGCTGATTTCCTCTCGCAACAGGATTTGGTAACGGTGGCGAAACCGATACAGGGCTTGGCGAACTGCATTCTCCGTCATACCTAAGTGTGCAGCGATCTCCGCCCGCGACGGCGCTCCCGGTTCGTCCGGAAGCAATTGTTTCAACCAATCAAATAACGCGGCGTTGCCGGCGGTGCGGTATTCGTCCTTTAATCGCAGCAACACCTGCTCCATCAGGGCCGAAGCCCAGCGGCGCTCATACAGCCGATCGGCGCTGAGAGAGTCTGCTGGTTCAATCTCAGCTCGCTCGTTCGCGCTAAGTCCTTCCAGCGCCACCACCCGCTGTCCTTTGCCGCGCTTGACCGCCATCGCGCGACGCTGCTCGCTGGCGAGGAAATGTTTCACTGATGTGAGCAGATAAGAACGCAAACGTCCTTTCTCTCTCCGAACAGCATCCAGGTCGCGGCGCTCCAGCAGCAGCGCAAAAAAGCCTTGGGTAAAATCTTCTGCTTCCTCGATTCCGACACCCTGTCGCCTGATGAAGCTATAAACAGGTCGCCAATAAGTGCGGCAAAGTTTTTCTAGCGCATTCTTTGCCGCGGGCGACTCGCCCTGCGCCTCCAGCACCACGCTCCAATGAGTGGTGGCAAATACGGCCGCACTGTTTTCCCACCTCAGGCCGGTTGGGCTCCCACTTCCTGAAGCGCCACCATCGTCAGCAGACACAGTTGAATCCAAGTAAAAAATCACCCCAAAATCAAGATTGCATCGGGGCAAGCGCCAATTTAGGTACGGTTCAAACCGATAGCCGTGCAATTCAATTTGCCTGGCAAGAGTCCCGGGAGGCGAGGAGGACATCTGCAGACTTACGCTCTCCTCGGCAATGCAATCACATGATTTCCATTCTCAAACGGTCGTTACGGCTAACTTTTGGCGCGGCGATTACTCCTGCACGACTCCAGCTCAACCCGATCTGGGATTCGATCCGCGGATGATCCTCGTTTTCAGGAACTGGTTGCGGAAAAGAAATCGTGAATAGAACGCACCTTATTAGAGACGATTTGCGAAGAGCTAGTCTCACCAATCTGCGCCCAAACGGAAACCGCTTTTCTTTCCTGCTATCTGTGTTCGAGCGCTTTCCGGGCGTTTCACGACGCTGGCAATGCGCGTTCCCCGAGCCAGGACAAGTGTCGCCGCAACACCAGTTTCAAACCAAAGGGAGTGATCGCTTTCTCGCGAATATACGCGACTGCTTCCTCCACTGAATCGGTCGCAAAAATTAAATCGAGATCGGAGCGATCGATCATCCCCTGGTCCGCCATTTTCTCCAACATCTTTAGCAAATCGCGCCAGTATTCGGTTCCTATCACGACCACGGGAAAGTTTTTGATTTTACCGGTTTGGATCAGGGTAATCGCTTCAAACAACTCATCGAGCGTGCCAGCGCCGCCCTGCATCACGACAAAAGCGTAGGAGTATTTTACCAGCAGCGTTTTACGGACAAAAAAGTAATGGAGCGTAACGCAGCGATCGAGAAAGGCGTTCGGCTGTTGCTCGAACTCGAGCTCGATGTTGCAACCGACCGAGCGACCGTTGACATCTTTTGCCCCGCGATTGGCCGCTTCCATGATTCCCGGTCCACCACCAGTCATGACAGTGAATCCGAGCTGCGCAATGGCTGCACCCATTTTGCGCGCCAGCTCATAACTTGGATGACCTTCTTTTAGTCGCGCCGAACCGAAAACTGTCACGCACGGTCCGACGAAATGGAGCACCCGAAACCCGCGCAAAAAATCGAGCAGTACGCGAAAAAGAGTAATCAGCTCGTCGAAACGCGAGCGCGGTCCTTCCAAAAAAATCTCGTCGGCGCGCTGAGGTGGCGCGGTCGCGGATGAACCGGAAGTTGGCGGCCGTTCGCGCTCAAGTGCTGGATCTGCCATTCCTTTCTAAGCGTTAGCAGCTTTGGTCACAATCTTCTACCGCTGACTTTGCGGCGCCAAAATGGGCGATTAAGGGCTATTCAATCCGCAGTCCGTGATCCGCGCATCCCGTATGCCCGCGAACTCGGTGTGGCTACTGTGCTCGAAGGCAGTGTGCAAAGGGCTAGACAGAGTGCGAGTGACTACGATGTGCGCTGCGGACGAGGTGAAAGTGGGCTGTGGCAAAAAAAGGAAGTGGCCCCTGTTCAACCCAAATCAGCTGCAGAAACTTGCCCAGTAGAAAGGAGGTATCATGAAAAGAACAATTGTCACTCTCGTCGTTATGCTGATTGCACCGCTGGCATTCGCCCAGACGAGTTCAACACATAAAAGACAAGCAACAACGACGGAACCGATAACGGTAACGGGAACAATCATCCCAACGCCTGAGGAAGGCGCTGCTGCCGCTTATCAGCCTGCCAAAACGTTCGTTGTCCGCGAGGACAAATCGAATCATCCCGGGCGCTATGTTCTCAACGGGCCTGGTCACGTTGTGGACAAGTCAGGAAGAGTCGTCCAAACCGCGATCAAACCTGGCACTCGCGTGCTTGTTTATTACATAAGCACTGGCGATTTGCGTATGGTTGATCACGTGGTCGTCTTGGACTGAGCGCAAATAGAATATATAATAAAAGCCGCAGAGTTCCTTGAATCCTGCGGCTTTTTTGGCTCGCACTGATGCAGCCCCGTGGCTCATCTCTTTCTGGTTAGACCCGCGCTTGACCGGCGAATAGGTCTG
>Ga0193750_1000195_pt1 | contig 17478 bp, 17 predicted proteins | sample L1c1metaG_FD_160569 | JGI IMG/M metagenome (GOLD analysis project Ga0193750, IMG submission 160569) | Soil microbial communities from a riparian zone of the East river system, Colorado, United States - L1c1 | ecosystem: Environmental > Terrestrial > Soil > Riparian zone | place: USA: East River... | reverse complement strand
GCGGCAACCTCACTCCGCCGATCTTGAGTGGGATGCCGCGTTGGAACTCATGCGAGTCCCAGCCGTAGCCGATGCGGAATTGCAATTTTGCTGTTTCCGGTTTTCGCTTTCGTACTGGAGTCATCTCTGTCCGTCCACGGGCGCGGTTTTCAGATAATACTCGGCTAATTCCAAGTCCGCGGGCGTCGTGATCTTGATATTTCGCGGGGAGCCCATCACGACTGCCACCTGATGTCCCGAACGCTCGATCAGTGACGCTTCGTCGGTGCCACTGAAGCCGTCGGCAGTGGCTTCGTCGAAGGCCTTCTTCAGCACCTGGTAACGGAAACCTTGTGGCGTCTGTGCCATCACCACCCGCTCCCGAGGCAGCGTAGCGATAATGACTGCACCCTCAGCGGTACGCTCCACCTGTTTGACAGTATCTACTGCGGGAAGACCGGCAATGGCAGCTCCGTATTTCTGTGCCGCCGAAATGACGCTGTGAATAATTTCCTGAGTTACAAAGGGCCGAACCGCGTCGTGCACCAAAATGATGTCGTCCGGCGAACCCGAAACAGCAGCCAATGCGTTGGCCACCGACTGCTGGCGATGTTCGCCGCCCTCCACGAAAGTCACTTCGTTCCGAAGAATGTCCGGGGCTTCTTTTTCCAGACGTTTTCGGAAGCCAGCGATCTCGGTCTTGCGCAGCGCTACATAGATCTCAGAAACGTCCGGACTGGCCGCGAACTTGGACAAAGTATGAATCAGAATAGGAGTTCCGCCCAGCTCAGTGAATTGTTTGGAGGGAGCTGCCTTCTTGCCTTTCAAGCTGGGCACGGATGCCATGCGCGTCCCCAGTCCGGCGGCGGGAATAATCACAACAACCTTCATAAGGGGCGATAAGTATACGGAGGGTGGGAGGCCGGTTCAAATGCTCCGGAGGCGCCTCGAGCACTCTTACTTCTTCGGAGGCTCCCACAGCTCAATCCGATTCCCCGCGGGGTCGGTGATCCAGGCAAAGCGCCCGTATTCGTAGTCCTCCCGATGAGGATCAATCTCCACTCCTTCTTCTTGCAGCATCTTCAATAAGCCGTCCAGGTCGTCCACATGGTAATTGATCATGAAAGCAGAGTTGCTGGAACCAAAGTATTTGGTGTCGTGGGGGAAGATAGACCACACGGTCATGCCTCTTTTTTCTGGATCCTGCCCGTCGCGCCACTCGAACATTGCTCCCGAACCATCGGAGGCACGTTTAATCCCCAGATGTTTTTCGTACCATTGATAAAGCTTCTCGGGATTTTCCGATTTGAAGAAGATGCCGCCGATTCCCGTCACATGTTTCATAGCGCCTCCGGACTCTCTAAGGTATTCGCAGTACCGCCATTTTGCTCGTTCCGTGAATTTCTTGCCGCCGGCAACCTACTTACAATCCGGTGGCGAAACCCGGTTCACGCAAGTCGGCGCGAATCATGAATTTACAAGCAGCTCAATAACAGGTCCTCATGGCAACTCATTTGCGAAGGCAGCCATAGACCCATTTCCGTCCCGTGATGACCCTCGTCGCGGGAATCGGGCTGGAACAAGGTTGGAGGCTTTGTGCAGCAGCAGAATCGTTCCTGGTTTGCCCTCATCACGTTTTGTGCAACTACGGCCCTGGTAGCGGCCCTGGGCCTTGCACTTCTCTTCGCCAGCGCCACGGTTGCGTATGCGGTTGCCCATTCCTTGCAAGCTCCTGCCACTCCGCCTGCCGCGGATCAATCGGCACCGGCGACGCAAAAGATTTCCGGCATGATCACCGACTCAAAGTGCGGAGCCAAGCACGCCAAGGGCTCCCGAAAAAGCCCAGCGGAATGCACCAGAGCCTGCGTGCGGGGCGGCGCCAAGTACACTTTGGTGGATGGCGACAAAATTTATACCCTAGATGGCAAAGAGGAACAACTGGAGCGAGTCGCCGGCGAGAGGGCGACCATAGAAGGAACTCTCGACGGAAGTACCATCAAGGTGGTTTCAGTCTCATCTCAAAATGCCCAGTAAAGAACAGTGGCTAGTGACTAGTGGCTAGTCAAAATCACTAACCACTAGCCGCTTTTTACCCCACTACTCCAGCGGGCGCTCAGCCAGGATAGGTTGTTTTTTGATCTCGGGAGCGGGCGCTACCCCGACTGAACTAATTGCGGGACGCGAGTCACTTCGAGGAACGGCTCGTTCGTCCCACTTGCCGAAAATCATCTTACCCGCAGTGGTTTGCAACACTGAGGTCACGGAGATGTCGACAGTTTTGCCGATCATCTTGCGCGCATTGTCCACCACCACCATCGTGCCGTCGTCCAAGTAAGCGACGCCCTGGTTGTATTCTTTTCCTTCTTTCAGGATGAACACTCTCATGGTCTCGCCGGGAAGCACGATCGGCTTGAGCGAATTGGCCAGCTCGTTGATGTTCAAGACCTCAACGCCTTGAAGTTGCGCGACTTTGTTCAGATTGAAGTCATTGGTGATGATCTTGCCCTCGTACAGCTTGGCTAATTCAATCAGTTTCAGATCGACCTCGCGAACCGCGGGAAAGTCGTCTTCCACGATTTGAATCTGCAGGGAAGCCACTTTTTGCAGGCGCTGGAGAATATCAAGCCCACGACGTCCTCGATTGCGTTTGAGCGAATCGGCGGAATCTGCCACCAGTTGCAGTTCGCGCAACACGAACTGGGGAGTCACAATGGTGCCATCCAGAAATCCGGTTTCAGCGATATCGGCGATGCGGCCGTCAATAATGACGCTGGTATCCAGGATCTTGTAGCTCTTCCTGGACTGCTTCTCACCACCGAAGACACCGCCCAACGCCGAAAGATTCAGCAGATCGCCTTTGTTCGATCCCACGATCAGGCCGACGTAAGCCATCAGCAACATGACGATAAGCTGCAGAAAGCTTTGCGTGTGACCCGGCGGAATACTGTTGCGGATGACCAGGGCAAACAGGTAGGCGCCGAAAATTCCCAGCACGCTGCCAATAGCTGCCCCAATCAGACGTTTCAGGCTGATGCTGCGCAGCTTCCATTCGAAAAGGACGATTGCCAGGCCGATGACCGCGCCGACAACACCGGCGTGGAGCTTCGAAGGAAGATCGAAGGGCTGGATTAAGTAACAAGTGGCAGAAACAATAAGAACAAATAAAAAACGCACTACAAACAAATCCACGGATAGACCTCCTCGGAACTCATTCCCGGCCGCAGCCGTTACGATCGAGTTCCGCACTGGCCAGCCAGCTTGCCGAAATATCGGCAGGCGGTGTGGTTAACCAGTGATGTTTAAACGGAGCGCTATGAATTTGCGATAAAACGGTGCTCCGTGCCCATCCCAACCCGGATGGGGAAACCGCACATATATCAGTGGAAGTATATACCTGACGTAAAGTCCAGAGACTTAGCAATGCGGACTCGTAGGCCATGTCCAATGAAGGGCCTGGTCACGATACTGATACACTGCTGCGCAATGAAAGCCATTCTAATCAGCCGGTTGGGCGGACCCGAAGTGCTCCAGGTGGCAGATGTTCCGGATCCGGTGCCGACCGCCGGCCAGGTCTTGGTCCGGGTCAAAGCAGGCGGGATCAATTTCGCGGACATCATGACTGTCCAGGGCGGCTATCCCGGAGCGCCTCGGCCTCCGCTAGTGGTAGGAAGAGAATTTTCTGGCGTGCGCGAAGAGGATGGCCGGCACGTTATGGGGTACGCACAATGGGCTGCCTTCGCCCAGCGCATCGCGACCCGGTCTGATCTGCTTTGGCCAGTGCCGGAAGGATGGAACGCGGAAGAGGGAGCAGCTTTTCCGGTAAATTATTTCACCGCTTACTTCGCCTATTGGAAGGCGGGCTTGCTGGAAAAATCTCCCTCCAGCGGTCCAGCTCGCGTCCTGATTCACGCCGTAGCTGGAGGAGTAGGAACCGCCGCGGTGCAGATTGGCAAGCTGCTCGGTGTAGAAATGTACGGCACTTCTTCTTCGGACGAGAAGCTGGCGCGTGTGAAGGAACTCGGTCTGCAGCACGGAATCAATTACAAGCAACGCGACTACGAACAAACTTTGAAAGACATGACGCGTGGTGAAGGAGTAGACGCAGTATTCGAAATGCTGGGCGGCGAGCACACTGCCAAGAGTATTCGCTGCTTGCGCGATTTTGGACGAGTCATCGTTTACGGAACTGCCACCGGCAGGGATTCTCAATTGGACGCGCGCGCACTGTATGCCAAAGGTGCAAGCGTACACGGGTTGTGGCTAACCTATCTGTCAGCGAAGCGCGACTTGATGGACCAGGCGTGGAAACAACTTTCCGCGTGGACGTCACAAGGACATCTGCGTCCCGTGGTTGGACATGTCTTGCCCATGGAACGTGCCGCGGACGCGTACCGGCTACTGCTGGAGCGCAAGAACTTCGGGAAAGTGGTTTTGCAGATCGCCTGAGATCGCATCCGCGCTAAGTGCCTGTCGCGGATTCTCCGAATACACCAGAATGGACAAGAAGCGCTTCACAGCGCACAACACGCTGTTCAGAATGTTTTATGCCACGCTGGAAGTCTCGCGGCGAAACATTTCTGCTGCACACAACAGCGCAACATTGTGGAGAAGCTATTAATTGCTAACGAGCCCGTATGAGCGCCGTCCAACTGGTTAATCGCGGTTGCTGAAGCAGCGGAACTTTCATCCGGAAGAAACGTATCTTGAAGTATTCGTAGATTTACGACTACGGGTGGAATTTTTTTTCGAAAGAGAAGTTTTAGGGGGTAAGGGACTCATCTCACTTTCGGTTTGGCGGCCCAGGTGAGAACAGTCCCCGGAACAGAGAGAGAACAAGTCTTGCGACTCAGCCCTCTTTGCTTAACCCCGCGGCAGCATTGTAGGCCTTCGCAGGCGAAACGCAAGTTTTTCCGCGTAGGTAAATCCCCGGCCGCCCAGAACCGATTCCCGACGGTTTTCGGGAAAGAACAAGGAGTCCGTATGAAGTTTTCGAATACATCCAAGGGCTTGCTGCTGGGACTGGCTTTGCTGCTGGCAACGAGCGCATTCGCAGCCAACAAAGGTTCTCTCCAGGTCAGCGATACCGTAAATGTAAGCGGTAAATCACTGGCAGCTGGAGAGTACAACGTCAAATGGGAAGGCAATGGTCCCAACGTTGAACTAAACATTCTTCAAGGCAAGAAAGTTGTTGCCACAATTCCGGCGCGGCTGATCGACCTCGACCGCTCCGCACCCGGCAACACCTCCGTGGTCAAGCGAAATGAGGACGGCAGCAAAACTCTGTCCGAAATCCGCTTCGCCGGGAAAAAGTACGCTCTGGCCCTGGGCGACGAGTCGGCCAAGGCAGATACTGGAGATAGTACGAAGTAAGGTTGGATCTCGCTTCGAGCAATAAAACGGGGAGCCAGAGGGCTCCCCTTTTTTCGGTAAGACTCGTCCCTGCTAATTCTCCGATGCCAGCACATCGTCGTAGTAATTGACCAGCGCGCGGCGAGGTTTTTCTTTTAGACCCTTAATCGGCACCCTCTGCTCAAACGACGTGTTCCCAGTGAGATTTGCACGCCCCAGAGTGACCGTTCGGCCATCGGCCAGTTCGAGATAGATCGGCACTAACATGCGGAAATTGTCATTCACATTGGATTGGCTGAGCTTCAAGCCAAAAATCACATCTCCATCGGCATTTTTATCAAAAGAGTAATCGAGCTTATAAGTAGGAAGCGCCATGCCATAGACATACTCATTGAAAAACCAGTTCATCTTGTGATTGCTCTCAAGATCCATCTCCCGCGTCATATGCTTTTCCACGATTGCCTTGAAGTCTTCCGTAGTCGCGGCGCGGTTGGCATAAGTCTGAACAAAATCCTGCATAGTTGCTTTGAAATTCTGATCGCCGTTGCGAACATCCCACATCATCATGCGAACCATGTGCAGGATGTAAGCGCCTTTGGGGTAGATGAGGTGTCGGGTTAAGTCGTATCCCGAACGGGAATTGCTCAAGCGATAGCCCATGGTAAGAGGTCCGGCATCAATTGCCCGAAAACCTTCTTTGTTCCGTTCGAGCAGTAATTCGCGTTCGTCGTTCCAGAACTCAATAAACTTCTTGGGGTTCTTCTCAACCAACTGCAGGAAGAGTGAAGCGGACATATCTGCAAACCCCTCGCTCATCCACTGGTCGCGATACGAATTGAATCCCACGCCATGTCCCCACCATTGATGCGCAACTTCATGGGGCGCGACGCTCTTCCAGTAACCACGGTCGCCGAAATCCAGCCCGAGTTCGTGACGTACCGTTGTGTCAAAAAAGGAGCAGGTGGGAAGCCAGACTAACCCGGGCCAGGACTGACCAAAATTGCAGGCAGTTTGTTGCGTCATCGCCAGCCGCTTGTAGGGTACCGGACCAAAGTATTCGGAGAAGAGCTCTACCGAGAGTTGGCCTTCGGCAAGCGCTTTTTTGATCATGCCCGTGGTATTCATGTTGCCTAAGGCTACTGGGGCTCCCCCGCTGTGAGCACCCATTATGGACAGATCATCGCCCTCGGCCTCATGCCGAAGCCCTGTAACCCAGTCGGGAGGTTGCTCATTGGCATACGACTGCACCAGGTATTCAGGCTTTGTGACTTTGCTTTCCTCTTCTTTGAATCGACCAAAGCTGAAACCCGCAACCGTCAGCGGGACTTCGCTCTTCCACACCGTAACATCCTGGCCGCCATCACGGTTTTCACTGAGCAGACTGCCCGTGGCCGCAATCTTCATCCCTTTGGGAATGCGAAAAGTCATGTCGTAGCTGGAATATTCGCCCAGAGAAAAAGTCGCGTTATTGGGATACCAATTGTGGCGAGCAACTGGAAAGTAATTGCCGTTGCCCTCATTGGTGATCGCTTCCTTGCCGCTATAAAGCGTTGTGATAGTGTATTTTTCGCCAGTTGCCAAGGGCTTGGGAAGAATCACAAAGAAATCAGCGTCGTCTTTCTTGTCTTCCTGGATGAAAGCCAGGGGCCGACCGCCATCCCCGGTCACACTTTGGACACGCAATGCACTGAACAGATCGAAAGGAGCCACCCGCAAGCCATTGGCCCCCGCGACGAACGTAGTAATGGCCTTGCCGATCAGATTTGCGTTTTTCTCGATGGTGGTATCCAGTTGCTGATGCTCGATATGGAGGACAGAGTTTTTCTGCGAGCCGGTAGCCGTCCCGGTCTTATATTCGTCCGATAGGTGAAATGCCGCCCACACTCCCAACTTATTCTCATCGTAGGTAAGCAGTTCGACTTCTTCCGGGGCCACCGCCATGATCAGTGAGGGCGCGCCGTGCGGATCAATAGCATAGATTTCCTTGTCGTTATATCGCTTGCCATGGACGAAAGCGACGAAAAGTCCCCCGGGCTCGGAACCGAGCACGTCCTCGAGAATTCGGCCATCGAGGTTGTATTTCAGCATGCGATTGTGGCGCAGCGCGTTCTTTGTATTGTCCAACAGGCCACTATCGCAACCCGTTGAGTTTCCACCATTGCCGGATTTCTTAAGCTCGTCATAAGTCGAATCGGTGAATCGCAGAACTAACTGGCTGAAGTTTTCGCTGAACTCATTTTCCTTGGTGAGCAGCTTCAGACTGCTCATTTCCATTGGCAACGGTGGCTCCAGAATCATGGTTCCGCTACCAACGAAAACTGCGCCCGTAACTTTTCCCTGCACTGGAGCCAGAAAACAGACGCTGCCGGAGTTCAAGTGGAAGGTAGCGGCATCCCGCTTCAGAGTTAAGTTATTAACCGCCAAAGCTTCGCCACTTAGACCAACATCCCGCAACTGCCGGTAGATGGGATCTGAGTTAGGGGCGATAGAAGCCGCATTTTCAACCGCGAAGGCGGAGGAGAAGAGCATCAGAAACGACAAGAGTGCCAGCGGACGCACGAGAAATAGCATGCGAACTCCTTTGGGGGAACGACAATTATGAACATATTTCAGCGAAATACAAGGCTTTTTCAAGGGGAGAAGCGTAGAAGCAACAGCAGAAATAGAGTATTTCCACGCTTATATTCAGGCTACTTCGGCTGAGTGGGTCAGTACTTAGGCATCTTAGGATCAACGCGATCCGCCCAAGCTAGAATCCCGCCGGCCAAGTTATGCACTTTACGGAATCCGGCCTGACGCAAGAAGTTCACCGCCTTCGCGCTGCGCGCGCCGGAGCGGCAGTGAGCAACGATCTCGCGGCTGGAGTCGAGTTCATTAACGCGTTTCGGAAGATCACCCAGTGGGATCAGGTGTCCGCCAATGTTGCAGATCTGATATTCGTGCGGCTCGCGAACGTCCAGGACGAAGACGTCTTCTCCCGCATCCAGACGTCTCTTTAATTCTTCAACCTGGATTTCCGGGACACCCGTCTCTACCGTGGCTTCCTCGCCACGGATTCCACAAAACTCGTTGTAGTCGATCAATTTTGTGATGGTCGGGTGCGTGCCGCACACCGGGCAATCGGGATTCTTGCGCAGCTTGAGTTCACGGAATTTCATGGCCAGCGCGTCCACCAGGAGCAAGCGGCCAATCAGCGAATCTCCCTTGCCCAGAATCAGTTTGATTACTTCAGTGGCTTGAATCACGCCGACTAGTCCCGGCAGGATGCCCAGCACTCCACCTTCGGCACAGGAAGGAACCAGACCCGGCGGTGGTGGCTCGGGATAGAGACAGCGATAGCACGGCCCTTCATCAGTTGCGAAAACACTGGCCTGACCTTCGAAACGGAAAATCGATCCGTAAACGTTGGGCTTGCCGGTAATCACACAAGCATCATTCACCAGATAGCGGGTGGGGAAATTGTCGGTGCCGTCGGCAATGATGTCGAAGTCGCGAAACAGTTCAAGCGCATTGTCGCTGCTCAGCCGGGTGTCGAAGGTACGCAAGTTTATGAGTGGATTGATGGCTTTCAGCTTGTCCGCCGCGGAATCGAGTTTTTTGCGTCCCACATCCGCAGTGGTATGAATGATCTGGCGTTGCAGATTGGTGTAGTCCACAACATCGAAGTCAACCATGCCCAACGTTCCCACGCCGGCCGCACCCAAGTAGAGCGCTAGCGGCGAACCCAGCCCACCGGCTCCGATGCATAGCACCCTGGCCGCCTTCAGCTTGAGCTGCCCTTCCATGCCGACCTCAGGCATGATGAGGTGCCGCGAGTAGCGCAGGATTTCGTCGTTCGAAAGCGTGGCCGTTTCAGGTTTGATTTCCGTGATGGTGGACATGGGAACCTCAGTTACGATTTACGAGTTACGATTGACGAAGTAACGCACTAGCGCTAGGCCGTGCCCCCTGCGATCGAGGGAACGATGGAAATGCTATCCGTCTCTTTTACGGCCGTGGCTTCTTTCTGCAGATATCGGACGTCTTCGTCGTTCAGATAAACGTTCACGAAGGCGCGCAGTTTGCCCTCATCAGTGTACAGATGCCTGCGCAGCTCCGGGTGCCTGGTCACCAGACCGGAGAGAGCTTCGCCAACCGTCGCGGCCTTTACCTCGACCGCCGGCTGTTTGCCGGCATATTGGCGCAACGGCGTCGGGATTTGAATCTTCGGCATGTGTATAGATGATGCCACAAGCAGGCTGCAAGATTCACCTCAGCCCGCGCCACATCTGCTAGGTCACGTCAATCTTCTCGTCCACAAACTTTTTATCGTTCTCGTCTACTCCCGTCAGCTCAAACGAATTCGTCGTCACCGCTTTGCCCTTCTCCACGCTGGTGATGACATAGGAGCACCCAATCCAGTGCGCCTCGGCGAGATCGGTCTGCGACCAGCGCGCCGGATGATCAGGATGCGAGTGATAAAACCCGACAATATCTTCACCTCGCTCCCGCCCTTCCCGCTGAATGCGCACTAGCTCGCGAGGATCGATGTTGTAACGATTCTGAGGCGAGTCGGTACGAGTATTTCCGCAGCGCACAGCCGATGTGACCGCGCGCGAATCTCCATCCATCTGTCCGAGCAACACACCGCAACACTCGTAAGGATAGGTCTCTTCGCCGTGGCGGCGAACCTGCTCGTAAGCTGGTTTGCCAATCTTCAGCATAGGAATTTCCAATTTCCCATTTCCAATTTCCGATTGTTGTGTGCAAATTGGCAATCGCAAATTGGAAATCGGAAATCTCTATCCTTCTTCCCAAAATCTCTCACTCAAATACTTGTCGCCGGAATCGCAAAGGATGGTTACGAATATGCCCTGTTCGCCTTTCTTCAACTTTTGAGCTACTTGCAGGCAGCCAACCACCGCGGCGGCAGCGGAAATTCCTACCAGCAATCCTTCTTCGCGGGCCAATCGCTTGGCCATCACATATGCATCTTCCGTCGCAATACCGAGATCCATGTCAGCGAGCGAGGGATCGTAAATCTTGGGCACGATAGCACTCGCCATATGTTTAGCGCCTTCAATCCCGTGGAAAGGCGAATCAGGTTGCAGTGAAATGCAGCGAATCTGCGGATTCAACTCCTTCAACCGCCGCGCCGTGCCCACGAACGTGCCACTGGTGCCCATCATGGAAACAAAATGGGTGACGCGCCCTTCGGTCTGCTGCCAGATTTCATTGGCGGTGCCATGATAATGAGCACGCCAATTGGCGTCATTGGAATATTGGTCGGCATAAAAATATTTGTCGGGATCTTCAGCCGCAAGCTCCCGGACTTTGCGAATCGCGCCATCCGATCCTTCGCCTGGATCGGTATAAATAATGTTCGCCCCATACGCGTGCAGAATGCGCTTGCGTTCCACGGAAACATTTTCCGGCATGCACAGCGTCACTGGGAAACCTTGTGCGGCGCCGATCATGGCATAGGCAATACCTGTATTTCCGCTGGTGGAATCCAGCAACGTTTTACCCGGGCCGAATTTTCCGGCGCGACGCGCTTCAGCCACGATGTTGGCCGCAGCGCGATCCTTCACTGAGCCGCCGGGATTCATCCATTCGGCTTTTCCCAAGATCTCAATTCCCGGCAACTCACGCGTCAGCCGATCCAAACGAAGCAGCGGCGTATTGCCGATGCGATCCAAACTGAGTTGACCCAGACTGCGTTGACCCAAACTGTGTTGACCCAGAACAGCTTCCGCGTTCTTTTTCGTTTCCGGAGTGAACGTGAGTGTCTCCTCTTGCTCCCCGCCTTGAGACGGAGGATTGTGCGCTGGATTATTTTTTGGAGACACGCGCCGCATAGGTATTGGGTCCAACCGAGACTAACGTAATGAACGCAAAGGGTGAATTAAGAGTTCAATAACAAGTGTTTAGATTATAAAGGAGCCTGGGTGGAATCACTGTCACAGTGATTTAATGCACCTTTCCCCAGAACACGCATCTAAACAAGCGGGTAAGAGAAGGGACGTATACAGCGGATGGCAACCAAGGTCGAACAACGAAGTTACGAAGAAGCGTTGAACTGGCTGCGCGACCACGGCTTCGATTTGATCGAGGCGCCCGGCACCCAGGGCCGCGTGTTCCTGAAGAAATACTGCTGCTCCGCCGCTATCCAGAAGAATGGTGACGATAACGTAAAGATTTTCGCGTATCCCGGCTACCTTATTGGAAGTGAGATTTCAAAACTCATCAATCGCGGATATCAGCAGTTCCTAAAGACGGCCAAGACCGAAGTTCCTGCCACCGCGGATCACTTGAAGGCGCTGCAGCAATTTACCGAAGAACTTAAAGAAGGCCTGGGACTACCCAGCCTCTATAACGAATCGCTTGGCACGGTGAGCGAATCGTACCAATACGATCGCATTGAAGATCGCGACAAACCCAAAACTGAACGGCGGAAACGTCCGTGGGAAGTAGCCGGCGTGGTGGCCACTACCGCAGCGACAAAAAAAGGCCGCGCGTAGTAGCGCCGGCGTCCCCGCCGGCAACGATGGCTATCTTTTCCTCCGCTTTCGCCAGCACACAATAAATCCCCACAATTCACGGTTCCATTCCTGTCCATCATTCCAGTTTGTGCGACACTAGTGCGCCCGGAGGATGAAGATGCGCCATGCTTCCATTGTCTCGAGCTTGATTTTGCTCTGCGCGCTCGTTGCACCCGCACAGAATTCACGATCAACAACCGAACCGGCAGTCCGCCAGGTATTAGCGCGACAACAGGAAGCGTGGAACCGTCACGACCTGGAAAGCTTCATGTCTGGATACTGGAACTCGCCGGAGCTAACGTTTTTCTCTGGAGCTAAGATTTCTTCGGGATGGCAAGCCACTATTCAGCGCTATCGCAAGACCTATCAGAGCGAAGGCCGCGAGATGGGCAAGCTGGAATTCTCCGATCTGAATATCGAAGGCCTCTCGTCGGACTCGGCATTTGTGCGCGGAGCCTGGCATTTAACCATGTCCGATGGAAAGACGCCGCACGGATTGTTCACTCTGATTTTCCGGAAATTCCCCGATGGCTGGAAAATCATTCACGACCACACATCAGCAGCGGAGTGAGCCTTTAGCTTACGTTACAACACGTTTCATTCCTCTATCCATCGCCTCATTCGCCAGCCGATCGGCATCCGCGTTTTTTCCGCGCAGCACATGCTCGATGGAAAACCACTCAAGCTTCGCGATCAATTCTTTAGCGCGGGCGTGGAGATCCTTCAAAACGGAATTCTTCACCTTATATATGCCCTTGATTTGTCGCACCAGAAGTTCCGAGTCGCTGATGAGCTTAAGGGCCTTGTGTCCATGTTCGATCGCATATTCCAGGGCTGCAATCAGGCCCTGATACTCGGCGAAATTGTTGGTCTGATGGCCAAGGTATTGGCTGAGCTCTGCGATTTTCTTTCCAGTTTCATCTTTGATAACCACTCCGTAGCCCGCAGGGCCGGGATTGCCGCGCGCGCCGCCATCGCTGTACGCGATTAGATAATGTTCCGGAGTCTTCGGGCGATAGGGTGTAAACAGGTCTTGGGTGTCGCGTCCAGAGCGGGAGGATGATGGCATCACGAAAGTTTACACGGAATTAAATCTGGAGCGACTCGCTGCAGCTATCTCCCCGACGCCAGCCTCGTAGCCAACCGCTGCGGCAGATTTGCAGCCAGGATACGATCCTGCGCGCGTTTGAGGTTGTAGGGTGCGCGACAGAAAGTGACGACACGCGTATCGGAATCGAACAGCGCGAAAGCCGCGCGCCAATCGCCGTCACGAGGTTGTCCTACCGAACCCGGATTTATTAGGTAACGCACACCTTCCTTCAACTGAAGATCGCTGGTCTCACTCTGTCCCACGCTTTTGTACAGCGGACGGTAATCGTCAGTAGAGGAATGATTGGTCGAGAACCCTCCCTGCAGATGAGTGTGCCCAAAAAAAGTTATGGCCACTGAAGAAACTAGCAGAGGCTCAAGCGCGTCCTGCAACGTGACCACGTATTCATCTTCGTCGACGGGAGAGCCATGCACGAATTGGACTTCCGGCAAATCGTCGAACTGCATCGGGCCATGCGGCAGCGCCCGTAACCATTCCAAATTCTCCGCAGTGAGATTGTCCCGCGTCCACAGCGCGGCTAAACCCGCGACTGGATTGAAATCGCTGATATCCATCAGACCAGTAGCAGCTTTGTCGTGATTGCCGCGCACAAACAATTTGCCCAATCCGCGTGAACGTTCGGTCACTTCGTTGGGACTCGCGCCGTATCCCACGATATCGCCAAGGTTGACCACGACATCATGAGCCGGAGCTGCCGCGAGGCAAGCTTCCAGAGCTTCGAGGTTACTGTGAATGTCGCTGAGTAAAAGAAGACGCACAAGTCACCGGGCAAACTGGCGATTATAGACCTTGCTGATTCACCACCGGACACCTCGCCCAATGCCCAGGCGCGACTTCGACCACCGGCGGCAGGCTGCGCGCGCATTCGTCTACGCGGAAATCGCAGCGCGGCTCAAAAGGACATCCAGGCGAAACGGCATGCGCGGATGGCACGGTTCCTTCAATCGTCTCCAGCGGACGCGTGCGATCCGTCCTCAGCGTGGGCACTGCCTTCAGCAGGCCGCGCGTATAAGGATGCGCTGGTTCATGAAAAATATCCCGCTTCGAACCCAGTTCCACCAGTGCGCCGGCATACATCACAGCTACGCGGTCAGCAACTTGAGAGACGACTGCCAGGTCATGCGAGATGAAAAGCATTGCCAGGTTAAATTTCGAGCGCAGCCCGGCCAGCAGTTCAAGAATTTGCGCTTGGATAGTCACATCGAGCGCGGTAGTAGGTTCGTCGGCAATCAGCAATTGAGGACGATTGACGATGGCCATGGCAATCATGATTCGTTGACGCATTCCTCCTGAAAGTTGATGGGGATAATCTCGAGCCCGACGTGCTGGATCAGCAATAGCTACGTCATTCATCGCGGCGACAGCCCGATCCCACGCGTCTCGCTTACTTCCATCACTGTGAGCGACGACCGCTTCAGCGATCTGATCTCCTACTCGCATGACCGGATTCAGGGCCGTCATCGGTTCCTGAAAGATCATGGTGATCGCAGTTCCGCGAAGGCGCCTCATCTCTGGCTCCGCAAGTTCAAGCAGATCACGCGGTGAACCACTTCCATTGCTGAAAAGGATTTCTCCACTCGCTCGCGCCTGCGGTGGGAGAAGACGCATCATGGCAAGCGAAGTGACAGACTTCCCCGAACCGGATTCGCCGACTAAGCCGAGTACTTCGCCGGGGGCGATGGCGAAACTTAAGTCTCCGACAGCCTTTGTCGGACCACCTTGGGTGGGAAATTCAACCGTGAGGTGACGGATGTCGAGGAGTGCTGCCACGGGGTAATGTTAACAGCGCCGAGTCGCGAGAGTCTTCCAAACCACGCCGGTCGAGGGCGAGAATCAGGTGCTCTCGTTTGCCGCGCGGTGCTCGCGTGACGCGCGACGCTGCTGTGGCGTGTGGCGCTCCTTTGCCGTGTTTTGCTCGCGTGACGCGTTATTTCGTGTGACGTGTCAGCCACCGTGGAAGAGCGGCGCTTTAGCGCCGCGTCAGGCGGCTTTTGATACGGGCTTTAGCCCCAGTGCGAGACCCAATGCGACCACCGGGGCTGAAGCTCATCTCGCTTCCTTCGTAACGCGGCCCTGAAGGGCCGCTCTTCCACGGTCGCGCAAACGGGCATTGAACCGCGGATTAAATGCCGCTAATGTCACGCGGGCGGGAGCGCCCGCGCCACACCATCCACACTACTGGCCCAAAATCAGGGGCAAGCCGTTCTTGCTGTTTCCGATCACGACCACCTTGGCATTCGCACTTTTCGCCAGATTCTCGGTGGCCTCGATCCCTTTCCATTCCAACAGCTGCGTGCTGATGCCCTGGGCCACAATCTGCTGAAAGTCCCGGATACCAGCGGCTTCAATGCGCTTGCGCTCCGCTTCCTGCTTCTCTTTCTGCAAGCGGAAGTTCATGGCCAGCGCTTCCTGCTCGGCCTGCTGCTTGGTTTCGATCGAAGTCTTGAGGGTTAGCGGCAGCTGGATGTCGCGCAGCAAAATGGCTTCCACCAGAATTCCACGCTGTCCGAGCAGCGCCGTGAGCTGGTCGCGAATCTGTTTGGCCACCAACTCGCGTTCCCCGCTGTAAAGAGCGTTGGCAGTGTGCGAAGCGGTCGCCTCGCGGATTGCTGCGCGCAGGTTCGGCTCAATGAACACGTTCAAGTAGTTTGGGCCAATCTTCTGGTAGACATCGGCGGCTTTTGACGGGTCGAGGTGATAAATCAGCGAGGTATCCAGATTCATGACCAGTCCCTCGGCAGACGGCACACTCGCGGATTCCTTGATTTCCTGCGTGCGGATGGACATCTCGTTGCTCGACTTGAAAGGATTGATGAGATGAATTCCCTCCTGCAGCACCTCACCGGTCACGCGGCCGAATAGCGTCAGCACACCCACGTGGCCCGATTCCACCCTGGCGATGGACGAAAATAGAAGAATCACAATCAGGAATGCCGCAATTGCCAGCCCTAGCAGGCGAAATATCGGGCTGGGATTGGCATCGATAACGCGGCCTCGAGCCTCATTGAATATCGTCATAATCGTTTCTCCCCAGCAAGATTGTAACGATAAGAGTCAGCTCATCTAAGTGACTAATCGAGACCACGCTAGACTCAGCGGCCCGCGGCACATTTATACTGTTTTGCAGTGATCACCGACTCGCGCCAGCTCAGAACTAGTCGACGTTTACCGGCGTTGGTTGTCTTGTCCATAGTGCTCGCGATGATCCCGGCATGTGCGGGAATTTCGCCATCCACCACCACTACACCCGAAATCCCGCTCACCAGACTAAGCACCGACACTTTTACCAATGCCACCAGCCAGCACGCCACTGAAGTCGAGCCCGATACATTTGCCTTTGGTTCCACGATCGTGAGCGCGTTTCAAGTGGGGCGGATTTTCAGCGGCGGCGGGGCTGACATCGGCTTTTCTACCTCGACCGACGGAGGCACAACATGGACTAGCGGGTTCCTTCCCGGTATCACAACATTTCAAGGTGGTGGAACCTTCACTGGCGCCAGTGATGCATCGGTCGCTTTCGACGCCGCGCACAATGTCTGGATCATCGCCACGCTTGCCTTGGGCACACAGTACGCAGTCGTCGCAAGCCGTTCTTCCGACGGACTCATCTGGCAGAATCCGATCACCGTAACCGCGGCGGGGAGCCCCGATAAGGACTGGATCGTCTGTGACAACACCACAACCAGCCCCTTCTTCGGACACTGCTACGTGCAGTGGGACGATCCCAGTGCCAACGGCTTGGTCTGGATGAGCACTTCAATCGACGGAGGCCTTACCTGGGGACAAGCCTTGAACACAGCAGACTCCGTGCAAGGCATCGGCGGACAACCGGTGGTGCAGCCCGATGGCACGGTCGTTGTTCCAATCGAAGAGGCGTTCGGATTCGACATGCTGGCATTCACTTCCACTGATGGCGGCGCCAGTTGGAATTCGCACGTTATCATTTCCAACATCATCGATCATTTAGTGGCAGGCGGTCTTCGTACCTCGGCTCTACCCTCGGCCGAAATTGACGGAGCTGGAGTCGTTTATGTGGTGTGGCAGGATTGCCGTTTTCGAAATGGCTGCTCCTCCAATGATTTGGTGATGAGCACGTCCACCGACGGCCTCATATGGACTGCCCCGTCTCGGATTCCGATTGACCCGGTCACCAGCACGGCTGACTATTTCATTCCCGGCCTCGGAGTCGATCCCGCGACCAGCGGCTCTAGTGCGCACCTCACCCTCGCTTACTATTGGTATTCACAATCGAACTGTAGTTTTTCCACCTGCGCGCTCGATCTTGGCTTCGTGTCTTCGCAGGATGGCGGCGCCACTTGGAGTGCAGCAAAAATGATTGCCGGCCCCATGTCTTTAGGCTGGTTGCCGGACACTTTCTCTGGCCGGATGGTAGCCGATTACATTTCGACCTCGTACTCCGGTGGGAAGGCTTACGCCGCGTTCGCCCTGGCGCGCAGCAACTCCGGGACGATGTTCGATGAAGCCATTTACACCACCACGCAGTCGCTGGCGAGCTCG
>Ga0193750_1000194_pt1 | contig 17555 bp, 16 predicted proteins | sample L1c1metaG_FD_160569 | JGI IMG/M metagenome (GOLD analysis project Ga0193750, IMG submission 160569) | Soil microbial communities from a riparian zone of the East river system, Colorado, United States - L1c1 | ecosystem: Environmental > Terrestrial > Soil > Riparian zone | place: USA: East River... | reverse complement strand
TTAGCAGGTCCACTCTGGTCGCCGGATCGCCCGTCTTTTGAATGGTCAGCAGAGGGCCCGGAGGCGGCGGGCGCGAAGTGTCAATAAATGTGTCTTTAGGGTCAATGTTCGTAGACCAGACTTCGCGAAGATTGCCATTGTCGCGTTTTTTTACAACGATTTTTATTGGCGCCGATGGAGCAGGAAAGCGCAACGATTCGGAGAAAGTCCGATTGATAGTCTTTGCCTCGTTCGTCGTGACCCACTCGCCAAAGATAGAACTAAATCCGCGCGAGTAAAGGAGCCTGCCGTCGGACTGATCGTGCACCTCGAAAAAATACGCGCCGAGATTGGTGTCATCCACCAACTTGGTCAGGTCTCCAGGCCAGGGCAGAGGTTCGATGACTACTCGGTCCACGCTGAATATTTCCTGAGTCGAGTTTCCGGTGTGGAAATAGTCGAGGCGCATCGTCCCCGGCTGAGCGTAGACACACGAGGCCAGGGTCAGAACGGAAAGAAGTCGCAGCAACCTGGAAGTCATTCGCTGAAATTCTACTAGGTGGACAGGGTAAGTACGATTATCAGGGGCTGACAATCGGCGGACTCGGCGGCCCTTCGTCGCCCTTGTCGCGACGAGAATCCTCCTCGGTTCGAAGCGGCACCGTAGGCTTTTCAGGCCGGCCGTCAGGGGCGCCCACGGGACGGCTCTTGACCATCTTGCCAGACGTCTTCTTCAACTCCTTCAAAATGTCATCCTTGTCCCGGCCGGCATAATCGCGTGCAAAGCGGGTCAGAGCTTCGGTCAGGATGTCATGATGGTGCAGATTATCCAGTCCACTCTCACGAGTGATATTGAGCCACAGCCGGTGGACCAGGTGTACGTCTTCCGTTTTCATCGAAGGGGTGTGAGGACCGATGTGGAAAGTGTCCACCTTCATGTCAGGACGAACGATCTGCAAAACAAATTGCCGCTTGGGCTCAGGGGTGGCCTCCCAGGCATGGCCGAGTTCGAAGGCCTGTTCCTGGGCGGTCATTTTGCTGGAGAGTCCGGAGACTACGGCCGAAGATTCCAGATTGATGGCGGTCTGGACGATGGCTGACCATACATCGCGCGCCGGCACCACCAGTAGGGAGATGTGCTTGCCGAAACCTTCCGCGATGGATACAGCGCGGGTGAATAGTTTTTGTTCGTAGTCGCTGAAGATTTGTTCGGTGGCAAGGTCGTAGGCGGCCGCACCGAACTGGCTGACCCGGGCGGACATCACGACGATATCCTGTTCCTTGGTGTCAATCCGCTCCAAGGCCCACTTCAAGTGGCTCAGCGTGTTGTAATCGCGAATGGTCACCAACAAGTTTCCTGGACGTATCCCCAGACGGCCCCGGTCAACCGTGTCGCTCTGCAGCAACTGAAAGTGTTCCTGCATCTGCTGCTCGGCCAGGGCGTGCTTACGGCGATTGACCTTCTCGGAAACTGTGAAGATCAGGAAAAACACGCCCGCAAATGAGACTCCGGCCACCGTCGCAATTGATTTAGTAAACAAATTTACGATTGCGGTCGAGAGTAGAACCAAAAAAACGGAAGCCAGTCCGAATGGGATCTCGTGTCCCGCGATAGTGAAATTCGGTGGAACCTTCCAGCCGCGTTCTCCTTTGTACTTCGTTCGCAGAACCAGCATGGCTAGACTGTTGAAAGTGAAGCTCCAGATGACACCAAATGCGTAGGCCTCACCCAGGACATAGACATTGCCGCGACTGGCGAGAATTGTGAACAACTGGAGAAAGACGACCAGATTCACAATGCGGTAAGTGGTTCCAAAGCGCGGATGCGGCTTCCTGAACCAGTCGGTAAGCACTCCATCTTCCGACACCCGGTTCAGGACGCCATTGGAGCCGATGATTGCGGTATTTACTGCTCCTGAAAGAATCAGGAATCCAACCACCACGACAAAAGCGCGGAACAGCAGCCGCAAAATCTGTGGACCCCACAGGTACATCGCCAGGCCGGCGATCAGGTTGTCCTTGTAAACCGGTATCCGCACCGAGTCGGGAATGATCATCACAAACAGCAACGCGGTCAGACCGGTGAAGACGAAACTGTAAATCGCGATGATGATGGCGGCGCGTTTCAGGTTCTTCAGTTTGGGATGGGCTAGTTCACGATTCACCTGGGCGAGCGATTCCTCGCCGCTCATGGCCAGCACCGAGTGTCCGAAGGCGATCAATATGCCAAACAGACCAAACATTCCGGCCAGGTTCTGGCCCTGGAAGGTGTGCCGCAAAAACCCAAGCGCTTCCGGGCTAAACTTCAAATTTGCCGGCACCGGCAAAGGCACAGATTGATAACCGGCCTTCATCAAGGTTACCGCCGACCAACCCAGCAAAAGCACGACCATCACCGTCGTAATTTGCATCACGCGAAGCGCTTTTTCGCTGGATTCCTGGATGCCTTTGGTGTTCTGCCACCAGAAGTAACCCGTCACCATGACCGCAAATACCACAGCGGTCCAGCTTTCGTTGACGTGTGGCGTGCCGTTTTTGAACATGGCATGAACGGCGCGCGGAACCCAGCCATGGGTGTCGGCGATCAACATGGTGTCGTTGATCAGACCTGCGATGTACTGTCCCGCGGAAACGCCCGATATCGGCCCGGTCAGGATGTAGTCGAACATCAGGGCGGAGACGCTGATCTTGGCCAGCGTGCCGCCGAGCGCTTCCTTAACCACACGGTAAACACCGCCGCGGACGAACATGGAGCAACTCTCCACGTACACTGCCCGCACGCAGAACGAGAACAGCATCACGGCGAGGATGAACCAGGGAGCAGATTTCCCGACCGCTTGTTCGGCGATGCCAGCCGCATAAAAAGCTGAGGAGCCGAGATCGTTCAGGACAATCGCCGCCGCCCGCCAATAGGAGATGAAGGTGAGCATCACCGAAGTCGCGACCACAATGCGGACGCGATTCGCTGTCGAGCCGGCGGGTTGGAAAGGAGAGCCCATTCCCGAGAAGAAGTATTAGTGTCGCTGGATTCGTTCGCTCATATGAGTCCGATGTTCCCAACGGCCATCAGGGCACGCACGATGATCGAATCGACTCCAGCGTACGAAGACCACGGATTCAGGACAATGATAACGAATAATTCCGTCCGGCACTAATGCCAGCCCAGACGCCGAATACGCAATTAGCTGAAAAAAACCGATATGGGCTAGGCGGGAGTCAGAGAAGGAACCCAGTTTGTTATGCTTGCCATGTGCGGCAGATTCACAAGAATGCCTGGCTTCTGGTCTTGCTGTCGGCTGGTTTACAGATCGTAATCTTCCCCCTTCCAAATCAATACATGCTTTGCTGGGTGGCAATCGCGCCGCTATTCATCGCATTGCAGCGGGCGCGGGTACCGAATACCTTGCAGGTAACCGAAGGCATCAAGCTTTATCCAGCCAGCCCGGGTCAAGCATTTCTGCTCGCATACGTTTGTGGAATCTTGTGGTATGCGGGGACGTGTTATTGGATTTACAACACCATGCGCCAGTACGGCGGTGTGAATACGCCCCTTGCCGTCATTATGCTGATTCTCTTCTCCATGTACCTGGCTCTTTACCACGGCGCATTCGGATTGCTGATCAGCCTGCTGACAGGACAGACCGCGTTCAGCCGTCGCGCCCTGCTGCTCGGGCCTGTGGTCTGGGTGGCCGTGGAACTCGCTCGTACCCGCATTACTGGATTTCCCTGGGACCTGTTGGGAATCGCGCAAGTAGATAACATCCCACTTGCCCGCATTGCCAGCGTCACCGGCGTATATGGTCTTTCATTCGAGATCATGCTGGTCAATGTAGCGGTGGCTGCTGCTTTTCTTGTGCGTCGTGAAAAGCGCAAAGTTCTCTTGTTGGCTGCGCTTGGTGCGGCTTTGGTTTTGCAATCCGGAAGATGGGTTCCAGCACCGCCGCTTCCGGCCGATCACACTGCCCGATTGGTACAGGAAAACGTACCGGTCCTGGAGAATTCCGAGTGGACAAAGGAATACTTTGAGGGCACCCTGCGCGATCTGACCTGGATCAGCCTGCATCCGACCAGCCCAGGCGCGGCGGGAGCTGCAAACTCGGAAAACGCTCCACACTCGGACTTGATCGTCTGGCCGGAATCTCCAGCTCCGTTCTATACCAGTGATCCAGCATTTCGTGAGGCGGTCAGCAACGTTGCCCTGCACGGGCAAACGTGGATGTTGGTCGGCAGCCTGGGCGTCCGTAATGCTAGTCAGACGCCGCAGCGAGCGACTGAGGTCTACAATTCCGCGGCGCTAGTCAGTCCCGCTGGCGAATGGGTTGGGCGTTACGACAAAGTGCACCTTGTCCCTTTCGGCGAATACGTTCCTTTCAAACGTGTATTCAGCTTCGCTGGAGGACTCACCCAACAAGTCGGCGACTTTTCCCGAGGTACGTCGCGAGCTCCTCTCCAAGCTGGGAAAGACAAGATGGGAGTATTCATTTGCTATGAGTCTATTTTTCCCGACGAAGTCCGGCAGTTTGCAGCCAATGGGGCGCAGGTATTCGTAAATATTTCGAACGATGGCTGGTATGGCGATAGTGGCGCTTACGCGCAACATTTGAAACAAGCTCGCATGCGCGCCATAGAAAATTCGCGTTGGCTGCTGCGCGATACCAATACCGGAGTGACTGCTTCCATCGACCCCTATGGACGCGTTGTGGCCACCATACCCCGCAAGATGCGTGTTGTTCTGCAGGCTCCGTATGCCTTGTCGGACGCCACGACCTTCTATACGCGTCATGGCGACTGGTTTGCCTACCTGTGTGCGATAATTTCCCTGGGGGCGCTGCTCATGCGTCTACCATTCCGCACGAGGACGAAGCGATAGTCATGGTCGAAGAACTGGAACAGGAATACGCGGCCCTCAAGGATAAGGTTCACGACCTCCGGGAGTACCTTTGACACGTCCAAGTTGCGTCAACAGCTGACCGAAATCGAAAAGAAGGCCGCTGACCCGAATCTCTGGTCGAATCCTCAACAATCCCAGGTAGTGATGAGGGAGAAAAAGCGTCTGGAAAATGTGTTGGCTACGGACGCCGATCTCATCCGGCGTGGCGACGATATTTCCGCATATTTTGAATTGGCTCGGGAAGGGGAAAATGTCGACGCGGAACTGCGTCGAGAAATCGATGCTTTGCGACAGCTTGTAGATCGGCTGGAAACCGAGAGTCTGCTTTCGGGCGAAAACGATGCGCGCAATGCAATCGTGACCATTCATCCGGGCGCTGGAGGAACCGAATCACAGGATTGGGCTGAGATGCTGCTCCGAATGTATTTGCGCTGGGCTGAGCGTCAGGGATTCCAGACCGTACTCTACGACTACCAGCCCGGCGAAGAAGCTGGGATCAAGTCCGCCACCTTTGCGGTGAGTGGTGAATACGCTTTTGGATTGCTGACCGGTGAAATTGGCGTGCACCGGTTGGTACGGATTTCGCCATTCGATCAAGCCAAGCGCAGGCACACGTCCTTCGCCAGCGTCTACGTGTCGCCGGAAATTGACGACAGTATTGAGATCATCATCAAGCCGGAAGAGTTGCGAGTGGATACCTACCGTTCCAGCGGCAAAGGAGGGCAACACGTAAATACGACTGATTCCGCAGTGCGTATCACGCACCTGCCAACCGGACTTGTCGCCAGTTGCCAGAACGAACGATCGCAGCACAAAAACCGCGAGCGCGCCATGAGCATGTTGCGTTCCAAGTTGTATGAACACGAACTGGAAAAAAAGCGCGCGGCCACCAAGAAGATCGAAGATTCCAAGCTGGATATTGATTTTGGCTCGCAGATTCGCTCTTACGTCCTGCAGCCTTACCGAATGATTAAAGATCACCGCACCAAGCTCGAAGTGGGGGATGTGGATCGCGTGATCGACGGCGACTTGCAACCGTTCATAAGCGCCTATCTACGTATGCGGCGGGGAGAGAAGCAGTAATGCCTTGCCCAGGTCCTCTGAACGCGATGGACCTGCCCGCTCCGGGAGCCTACATAGAAAAGATTTCGAGAAAAAAGGAAAGACACCCTCTGGTAGTATCGGAGGCTTGGCAAGAAAATTTCATGGCTAGAGGTTTCGCAGAATGCCTCGCATGATCGACTTGATCCGTGCGTCGGCTGTGCCTTCCAACTTGATGCAGTCCGCCGCTCGCGGGGCTCTCGCGGTGCCGCCGCAAGAGATGATCGAAATCCTGGTTCATCTGGCCGTTCATAATAAAGTTTTTGGTGACCAAGCACGGCTTACGCTGGCAGGGTGGGATGAAGTCTCGTCTCGCGTGGCTGCTTCGGCCCCAAATACATCGAAGGAAGTGCTGCAGTATTTCATTGCATCTGAGAACCTGCGACCGGCGCTGCTTCCCGCCCTCCTGGAGAATCCATCGCTGGACGAAGCGACACTAGCCGAGGCAGCCGGTTCGGCGTCGCGCGAAGTTGTCGAAGCCATGCTGAAGAGTGGACGGATCAATCATTCTGAAAAGATATTGAGCTCGCTCAGTTCGAATCCGAATTTAACCGGAATCGAAACCACAAACATAAAAAACAAGTTGGCGTCAGGGATTGCAGCGCCCGTGAATTCGCAGGCGGAGGAAGAGCGCGTGGACGAAGATGATGTGATGCCGGAAATGCCGGCTGACGAGCCTGCCGGCCCCGAAGATGTGTTGGACGAAGCTCTCATGGCGTACTTTGCCGAGCACGAAAAAGAAATCACCGCTAACCAGGACAAGCCTTTCCAGCCCATTGGCAGCTTTCACGAAAATGTCGGGTCCGGCTCCGAAGAACTCTTAGCTGCGGATCCAGAAGCTCCGATTGCAGCCGCTCCTACCGGCGCACCTGCTCCGGCTCCCCCTGCCGCTGCAACCACAGCCGCCGCCACGGGTGTGAAAAAGGCGGCCCTCGTAAAAAAAGATGAGGGACGAGGCAGCGCACTACAAAAAATTTCAAAGCTGGACGTCAAAGGTCGAATTCAGTTGGCGATGAAAGGAACCAAGGAAGAGCGTTCTATCCTCGTACGCGATGGGACCAAGGTGGTTGCTCTGGCGGTGCTGGATTCGCCTAAGATCACCGACAGCGAAGTAGAAAAGTTTGCCAGCCAGAGAAACGTGCTCGAATCCGTGCTTCGGGGCATTCCCCTGAAGCGCCGCTTCATGAAACATTACGGCATTGTTCGAAACCTGGTGTTCAATCCCCGCGCGCCGATCGATGTTTCCATTACGCTGATAAAGAATTTGCTGGTGCAGGATCTCAAGAACCTCTCGGGCAATAAAGAAGTTTCTGAAACGGTCCGAAAATCGGCACTCAGGCTTTTTAAGCAGAAGGTGGATACCTCGAAGAGGGACTGAAGGATAGGTCTACATTGCCGCAATCGGACTCCATCACGGACTTGCTGAAGCGCTCCCGCACCATTGCCGTGGTAGGCCTCTCCAACAGCCCCTTACGGCCCAGTCACGGTGTGTCCGCGTACATGCAAACCCATCACTATCGCATCATCCCAGTGAATCCCGAGATCGACGAGGCGCTGGGCGAGAAATCCTATCCGTCGCTGCTTGATGTTCCGGAAAAGATCGATATCGTGAATATTTTTCGCCGCCCGGAATACGTGGAACAAATCGTCGATCAGGCGATCCAACTCAAAGTTCCAGTAATCTGGATGCAGGAATCTGTCATACATGAGAAGGCCGCGGAAAAGGCGCGCAAGGCTGGGATTTTCGTGATCATGGACCGATGCATCCTGAAGGAACATCGGGCGCGCATCGCCTGACCGAGGCCAATCGCAACGAAATCATCTGTAAGTAAATTATGAATTGCGCTGCATGGCGCGGATCATAATCACGGTGGCGTCGTCGTGGAGCCCCGCTCCATTGGCAAACGAACGGACGTCGGCGAGGATGCTCTCCTCGGACGCCTCAGGACGCAAGAGATGCTCCTGGAGACGGCTTGTACCGTATTCCTCGTCCGCGGGACTGACCGCCTCGGTGATGCCATCACTGTAAAACACCAGGCGCGAGTGCTCGGGAAGATTCACTTTCACTTCTGAGAAGCTGCCAAAACCTAGTCCGAGCGGCATGCCGCGTTCGTTGTCGAGGGAACGCGCTCCGAGATCGTCCACCAGAATCGGCCGCAAATGTCCGGCATTGGCAAAGGTCAGAGTGCGGGTTGCCGGGTCGAGCACCGCGTAAACCATTGTGACGAACTTTCCGGAAGGGAAATCCTCAACGAGCAGTCGATTCAGATGAGTTAGTACTTCGCCGGGACTGCAGCGGGCTTCGGCCAGGGAACGAAGCATGCCACGGGTTGAGGACATGAGCAGCGCCGCGGCCGTGCCTTTGCCGGAAACGTCGGCCAGCACTAGTCCCCAGCAGCCATCATCCAGAGCGATGAAGTCGTACCAGTCTCCACCAACCGCACCTGCGGAAATGCTCAGTCCTGACACTGCGAATCCGGGAATGTATGGCGAACTCTTGGGGAGCAGCGCCTGTTGGATAATGCGCGCCTCCTGAGCGTCGCGCGTCATGGTTTCGCGTGCCGACCGTTCGTGTTTAAACAGTTGAGCGTTATGCACCGCTACGGCCATGTGGCTGCAAAGGGCCTGTAGAAGTCTGAGTTGCTCGGCGGGAAACGCGTCGAGCTCGTGATGCGAGGCGGAAAACACTCCGACTAAACGTCCCTGGAAGTTCAGAGGGATGGCCACTTCGGACAGCGTGGTGTGTTCACACGCAATGTAATACTGATCTTTGCGGACATCAGGGGCATAGCGCATTTGACCGGTGGCGGCAACGTAACCCACCATGCCTTCTTTGCCGACCTTGAGCCGCTGGCCTTTGTCGTGAAGCGTGCAGCCATGAACTCCGGCTAAAACTACTTCGGCGTTTGCCTCGTCGTGCAGATAGACGTTAGCTTCGACGCATCCGAACGAACTGGCTACGTCATTCACAATCTGGTCGATGAGTTGATCCAAGTCCAGGATTGACGTGATTTTCTGCGCCGCTTTCTGCAGCTTAAGCAGGTCTTCGACCTGCTCAATGTTAAGCGGGCGAGCCCCAGCGTGATCCAGTGGGGCTATGCGCGGACTAGTTGCCATACGGGTAGCCTTCCGAGGAAACTCTGCTTGTATAAGATGCCCGCCTGTATGTCTAAGATTCTGTTTTAGAATCCGCCTTTTTGGGCCTGGAAGGCCGAGAACGGCGGCTTTTGATTTCCTCCAGACGCTGGCGAAGCTGTTTTTCCGCGCCTTCGTTCGTGGGTTCGTAATAGACGCGATCGCGCAGATTGTCTGGCAGGCACTGCATGTCCGCAACTTTTCCCTGAACGTCGTGGGCGTACTGGTAGCCCTGACCGTATCCCAAGCCTTTCATTAATCCAGTGGGGGCATTGCGTAAATGAAGTGGAACGGGTTCGGCGGCGGTTCGTTCTACATCTTGCTGCACAGCGCCATAAGCCAGGTATAGAGCGTTGGACTTAGGTGCGAGTGCGAGATAGACCACGGCTTGCGCCAGCGCCAGGTTGCCTTCCGGCATGCCAATAAAATCCACTGCATCCCGTGCCGCCATGCAAAGGGAGAGCGCATTCGGATCGGCAAGTCCGATGTCTTCCGCTGCCATGCGCACTACGCGACGCGCAATGTAAAGCGGGTCTTCACCGGCTTCTAGCATTCGTCCCAGCCAGTAGAGCGCGGCGTCGGGATCGCTGTTTCGCACCGACTTATGCAAGGCTGAGATGAGGTTGTAATGCTCCTCGCCGGCTTTGTCATACAGCAGAATCCGTTTCTGAACCGCGTCCTGAACTATCTCATCTGTGATCTCGATACCAGATTCTTTGCCGGCACGTCCTCGAGCCAGCGTGGCGGCCACCTCCAGGACGTTGTAGGCACTACGGGCATCGCCACTGGAGTAGGAAGCGATCTTTTGCAGCACATCTTCGGACGCGGTCAGCTTCATCGTCCCTAAGCCGCGTTCTTCATCGGCTAAAGCTCGTTTGAGCAGAAGGACGACCTGCTCCTCTGTCAACGGCTTGAGTACGTAGACTCGGGTGCGGGAAAGCAGAGCTGAAATGATTTCGAAGGAAGGATTTTCCGTTGTTGCACCAATCAGGCGGATGTTTCCTTTCTCCACGTGAGGGAGAAACGCGTCCTGCTGCGCCTTGTTGAAGCGATGGATTTCGTCGATGAAGACAATCGTGCGCGTTCCATACTGCCGGCCTCGTTCCGCCTCCGCCATTACCTGCTTGATTTCTTTGATTCCGACGAGTACTGCTGAGAATTCGATGAACTCCGCTTTGGTCATGTGCGCAATGATTTGTGCCAGCGTAGTTTTCCCGGTTCCGGGAGGTCCCCAGAAGATGAGCGAGCCTGTATCGTCGCGCTCGATCTGAGTACGCAGCGGTTTGCCGGGCGCGACCAGATGTTCCTGACCGACAAATTCATCCAGCGTGCGAGGACGCATGCGATCGGCCAGGGGTCGACTGGTGTCGCCAGGTTTGTCAGCCGGCGGGATGGATTGGAAAAGACTCATAGGCAGAATTTCCGATTTTCAATTTCCAATTGCCAATTTAAGAAGCAAAGCCGGCCGAGATCGGCAATTGGCACCGGAAATTGGAAATTGGAAATCGGAAATCGAATTCATGCTCTCTTTCTTGCCGCTTCATACAGCACAATGCTTGCTGCCACGCCCGCATTCAGCGACTCAACGCGTGAGGAGTGGGGAATCACGATCAACTCGTCCATCTGCGAAACCAGGTCGCGTGGCAATCCCGCGCCTTCGCCGCCTATAAAGATGACGAGAGAACCATCGAGCTTTGCCTGATCCACCGGACTCCCTTTGTGCGACGAAGTACCGATCAGTCGTAGACCCTGTTCGCGAAAACGTGCCACGGCGTCGTTGAGGTTGGTCCGCGCTATTGGCAGCCTAAAGACCGATCCGGCGGAGGCACGAACCACTTTCGGATTGAAGGGGCTGACCGTCCCCTCTCCGAGAACAACAGCCGCAGCGTCGAAAGCTTCGGCTGAACGTAGTATCGTCCCAAGATTTCCAGGGTCTTGAACTCCAGCAATCGCCAGCAAAGGGCCGGATTGCGCTTTAGCTAAGACATCATCCAGCGAGAATTCCTTCCACCGAACCAGCGCTGCCACTCCTTGCGGCGACTCGCTGGGGACCGCGGTTGCGAACAGTTTGTCTGGAAGAAGAAGGGTCTCCACATGGGCGCCGATTTGTGGCAACAGGCGCTCAGCCCTGTTTTCTGCGGATTGGCTGAAGAAAACGGCACGAAAACGCAGGCCACTTCGAATCGCCTCTTCGAGGATACGAGCGCCTTCGATGGCGCAATAGCCATCCGAAGTGGGTTCGCCGCGTGCGAAGGCTTTTCGGAGCTCCTTGACGAGGGCATTGTGTCGTCCCTCGATACGCCGTAAACGGCCCTGATGGCTACTAGTGCTGGCTGTCTTCACTGAGTGCAGTCCCGGACAAAAATCATACGCGTCTTTCAATCGCGGTGCAGGGCACGCGAAGTTTCTAAACTGTCTCGGCTTGCGGCGCTTCCTCGTGTTATGTTAGCGTTCGCGGTTTCGGGACGTCCTGTCAGAGGGAAGTGGTGTGCGCGCAGAAATTGTCAAGATTAACAGTCAGAAGCCGGAGTCATCACTCATCCAGTATGCCGCCGACCAGATCCGAGCCGGCCAGGTACTGGGCATGCCCACCGACACTTTTTATGGGCTAGCCGCCGATCCGTTCAATTTGCGCGCAGTGGACCGCGTCTACGAGATCAAATCGCGCGCACGGCACAAGCCGCTGTCGTTGCTGATTGCCAGCACCGATGACGCCGAGGAGTTGGCCCAACCTCTGCCCGACGAATTCTATGCGCTCGCCCGCCGTTTTTGGCCGGGTCCGCTGACTATCATTGTGCGAGCGTCTTCGCGGCTTCCGCTGAAAGTTACCGCCAATACTGGCAACGTGGCGCTGCGGGTTCCGAACTCCAAGATTCCTTTGGCGGTGGTGCAGGCAGCAAGAATTCCCATCACCGCGACCTCTGCGAATCTGAGTGGCGCGGCGGAATGCACGACCGCGGAAGCGGTGCGCGACCAACTACAAGAACGCATTTCGATCATCGTGGATGGCGGCACTTCACCGCGTGAGGTGGCCTCTACCATCGTGGACCTCACCGACGAGGAAGCACGCTGGCGCATTATGCGCGAGGGCGCGATTCCTGCTCCGGAGATTTCTGAATTCTTCGCGCAAGGATGATGGAATCCGCGCCCCACCGGCGTTTTCCCGGGCACAAGTGGTTGCGACTGCTGGCTCTGACGGTTGCAGTCGTGCTTATCTATCTAGCCTCGGTTTGCTTGCACATCGTCCAAGAGGCTTCACAGCAGGAAACCCACCCCGCGGATGCGATTGTCGTCTTCGGCGCTGCTGAGTACGCTGGCCGCCCGTCTCCGGTATACCGCGCCCGCCTGGATCACGCTTTTGAACTTTTCAAGCGCGGCATAGCGCCGGTCGTCATCGCCACGGGAGGCGCGGGTGACGATCTTCACTTCACTGAGGGCGGCGTAGGACACGACTACCTGATGCGTCGTGGAATTGCCGAGCCTAACCTGATCGCCGAAACGCAAGGCTCGGATACCGCGCAGTCCGCCGAACGTGTGGGAGTGATCATGCGCGCTAATCACATGCATAGTTGCATCGCTGTCAGCGACGAGTATCACGTCTTCCGTATCCGCAAACTGTTGGAGAGGCAAGGAGTGAAAGTGTATGTCGCGCCCCGTCCCGATTCCCGTCCACGTTCAGTTTGGCAGCGAGGGCTGGCAGTGCTTCGAGAGGCAGTTAGTTATATGGCGTGGCAGTTACATATTCCCGGCTAAAGTTTCTGGTTTCCTGTTTCCAGAAACCAGAAACTCGCTTTCAATGCCAGCCCATTCTCTTCCTCAATTCCGTGACGTGGGCCACGTGATGCTGACCGTGCCAGGAATAAAGTGCCAGGTTCTTTTCCAGCGGCACGATGCCAGGCTCTGGGTGGCGGAAGCTTCGTTTCCAATCCTCCGGCTTAAGAGAGCGCAATAAACGAACCCATCGCGCGTGCAATGATTCCAACAAAGCCAACGACACTTCCAGCGGCGTCGACTGCGTATCCTGCAGCTGGGCCCAGCGATCTTCCATGTAAGGCTTGATGGTCGGCTCGTCTTCGGTAAGCGCGAGCTTGAAACGCACGTAGGCATTCAAATGGCTGTCAGGCAGGTGATGGACTACCTGACGCACCGTCCAACCTCCATCGCGATAAGGTGTTTCGATCTGCTGCCGAGAAAGACCGTTGACTGCGGCTCGCAGAGCTGCCGGTGTCTGCTCAATCTCGCTGATAAATTTCTCGCGCTGTTTTTCATCCGGGGAACCACTGAACGCGAACTTGCCGATGGGGAAACGCGGGTCGCTCATTCTCGCCTCCGTGGATATACAGCACACCATCCAGATTAACGAATGATGCGAAAAGCTGCTGAAAATATGACCGTAGCGCCGGCGTCCCGCAGGCTCTTAGGGACAAAGCGGTAGAGCACGGCCAGGAGGCGGTTAAAGGCTTCAACCACAAAGGACACGAAGGTACACGAAGGAGATGCTAAGCGACTAAGATTCCTTCGTGTAACTTCGTGTCCTTCGTGGTTAGTGGTTTAAACTCGCTTAACAGTACGGAAATAACTATCTAACCAACGCAAAAATGCGCACCGGTCCACCCGAGCCGCCTTCCAATTTCATGGGCGCGACCACAACGATGGCTCCGTGGGTGGGCGCACGATCCAGATTGGCGACGTTTTCCAGATGATAAAGACTGTGCGCCAGCGTGTATTGGTGAACCGCGAAATCTTTGGACGGCCCGTGGTCGATGCTCAGCGTGTCAATGCCCAGTCCCAGGACGTTGCGTCCTTCGACGAGAAATTTGGCCGCATCCGAGGAATAACCGGGGAAATGCATGACGCCTTTGGCGTCGGCGTTACGATAATTTTTTGCTGAATTCCACCGCGAATCCCATCCAGTGCGGGTGATGACCACTGCTCCCGGCGGGATCTGCCCGTTCCCCTGTTCCCAGCGGGCGATGTCTTCAACCGAAATTTGGTAATCGGAGTTGTTCTTCACGTTTGCGGTAACGTCCAACACCACCAGCGGAGCAATCAGCCGCTCTGGAGGAATTTGGTCCACAGTCCACGTTCCCTTGGCGAAGTGCGCCGGGGCATCGATGTGAGTGCCAAAGTGTTCCGGCAAACAGATATTACGCAAGAAATATTTATCCTTTTCGATGGTGGCGACCGTCTTCACCTGGTAAACCGGTTTTTCTGACACCTCGAAGGTGGGAACCTTTGCGTTCACCGTGTGAGTCAGGTCCACGATGGCACGAAAGCCCCCAGGTTGCGCTGCGTCTGTATGGCGCTGCGCGAACAGGAATAAGGCTAAAGCCAATACATAACCGATAACAAAAGTTTTAATCTTCATCAGTCTTGTAATAGATGCCGCTCCACCTTCCAGAGCTGCTCCTTTTATTCTGCTTTGCGAGGGGAGTTACCTTCAAGGAACTACAGGACATGGCCTGTTGGAATTCGGGAAAAGATGACGGAAGTATTCGCGCAGCAGAAAATTTCGCAGAGACTCAGGCGGTGCCGGAGAATGAGTATGGTTTATGCGCTCGCAATCCCGAAAGCCGCAACCGCCGATAAAAGAGTGCTCAAAAAATTGACAGAATCGTTATTGAGCATTCCGCGGCGTTGTAGAGATGCGCCCAGATAGCTATCGGCGATCATGCCGAGCACCGCAGCCATCACCGAAATGCCCAACCACTTCCAAGGCAATAGGCCTCCGACAACACAGATCAAGCTAACGATGGTTGCGGCTGCCATACCGGCCAGCGTTCCCTGCGGACTTACGGCTCCGTCGTTTCCCGCTGGCACCTTCTCCCAATTTGTAATCAGATAAGCCTCCTCGTTGCTGGCTTGTCCGACTTCGCTGGAAACTGTGTCCGCAGCGGCCTCGGATAGGGATGCAGCCGCAGCCAGCAGAAAAATCGCGTTCTTGCCGAGAAGCGAATAGAGAAATACGCAGCCAACGGCTACCCCCAGATTTGCCAGAACCTGGGATGCGCTTCTGCCATCCTGCTTCTCAGCGATCTTTAGTCTCTGTTTTCTTTGCGCCCCAAAGCGAGTCGTAAGCCATGCCAAAACAAAGACAGACAATAGAGCGACGATGGCGCCGGGGCCAGCACACGCATAAAGCAGGAAGCAAACGAGAGCTCCTGCCAGGGCTCCCGATCGGCTGACCCCGCGGATGTAACGCGCAACCGCGGTGAAGACGATAGTCACCGCAAGCGCTGGCCAAATGCGCGACTCCCAGTTTGCAAATAGCCCAAGGCCGTCTCCGATGCTTGTTATGCCTAACATTTTCAATTAAAAGGGACTGGTGGTTTTGTCTTACCAAACCGCACCGTTAACACTAGCTATAGTTGTGGACCGCCCTAGTGCACCATTTCTGGTGCTTTTACTTTGGATTACCCCAATGATCTTGGTGCATCAAAGCTCCGGTAGTAGTCTAAACTCACTAGCCTGGCGCGGCTCTGGCGCCGTTACCAGTTTGCGGGGTGAACTATGGCGGCTTCGGTTTGGTCTGGGTATCTTACATTTGGTTTGATCTCCATGCCGGTGCGTCTGTTCTCAGGCGCCCGCAGTTCGGGCATCTCTTTCCACATGCTGCATCGCGATGATTTGCAGCGCATCAAGCAGCAACTCTATTGTCCCGCGGACAATCGGGTCGTGGAACGCAGCGAGATTGTGAAGGGCTACGAGTATCGCAAGGACGAATACGTGGTCGTGGAACCGGAAGAGATCAAAAAAATTGAACCCAAGACCGCGAAGACCATGGAGATTCTGGAATTCGTGAAGTCCAGCGAAGTTGATCCGGTGTTCTTCGAATCATCGTATTACATGCTTCCTGAAGAAGCTGGCCGGCGGCCATATGCGCTGCTCACCACCGCGCTGGAAAAAAGTGAATATGTTGCCATCGCCAAACTCACTATGCACAACCGCGAATACACGGTTTTTCTGCGGCCGCATGAAGGTGGACTCATGCTGCACACCATGTACTACGCCGAGGAGGTCCGCAAAGTCGAAGGATTTGGCGCTCCCGATATCGAACTCAAAGACGCCGAAGTAAAGGTAGCGCATCAGCTGATTGAGGCCTTGGCCGCTGATTGGGATCCGGAGAAATACCATGATACTTTCCAGGACAATTTGAAGAACCTCATTGAAACCAAACTGCAAGGCGGCAAGATCGCGGAAGTGGAGAAACCCAAGAAACTCGCTCCAGTAGTGGACTTGATGGCTGCTTTGAAACAGAGCCTGGCCGACATGGAAGGGAAGAAGAAGCCGGCGGCGGCTACGCGCGAGGCGGCAGCGTCAGGGAAGAAATCTCGCGCACGGGGGTGAAGGGCAGCATCTCAGCATTAAGCACTCAGCATTCAGCCGCCGCGTCCCGATGTGATCTTACAAGCGCCTCCGTCAGCAGCGTCCTGCAACTTAATCCGCTTCTCACCGCATCCACTCTCTTAACAGAGCCAGGATCATCATGGGCCTGACCGTCAAGTTTCATCACTAAATACTAAAGGCTGACGGCACGTCGCTGGCGCATATCCTCGCCAGCCGTTAGAATGAAAAATTCCTCAGAGAACAGTGTGATTAAATCGATTTCCCAGGTTGGGGTGCTGATGAGTCAGTCGTTAATGGGCCGCGTATGGGCGGCTCTGGTCCTCACTCTGATTTGTACCAGTTGCGGAGATACCTTCCGGCCTGTGGCAACTCCCATTTCGCCTCCTCCACCTGATCCATCCAGTTTTCACTACGTCCTGGTAATCAGCAGCAACGGTCCTTCCAATCCTGGATCGAGTACGCGGATCGACGTTTCCGGTGATACCAATGCCGGGGTCGCCAAGCTTGGACTTGGTCCAGTGCACGCAGCCCTGCTTCCCAATGCTGCGCGAATTTTCGTAGCCAACAGCTTGGAAAATACCGTGTCGTCGTATTTGCCTACCGACGTCACTTCAGTGACCACGGTCAGCTTACCTGCTTCCGCAGTGCCGGTGTTCGTGCATACCACGCAGAATGACGCCGTGTACGTCGCGAATTCTGGAAATGCGACGGTATCTGCAATTTCAACCAGCAGCAACGTAATCACAAACACTATTTCGGTAGGAAACAATCCGGTCGCTTTGGCCGAAACCCCTGATGCAAAGAAGCTGTACGTTGTGAATCAGGGCAGCGATTCCGTTACCAGCATCAACCTCATTGATAAATCGGTGAATGCCACGATCGGTACGGGAACATCGCCGGTGTGGGCGGTGGCGCGTTCTGACAGCGCTAGAATCTACGTCCTCAACCAGGGAAGCGGAACAGTCTCGTCCATCGACACTTCATCGGAGGCATTCGCCAACGTGGCGGTGGGGGCGGGCGCCAATTTTATGCTGTATGACAAGGGCCGCAACCGCTTGTATGTAACCAACCCTATTGCGCACACCTTGACCGTCCTGAACGC
>Ga0193750_1000193_pt1 | contig 17613 bp, 21 predicted proteins | sample L1c1metaG_FD_160569 | JGI IMG/M metagenome (GOLD analysis project Ga0193750, IMG submission 160569) | Soil microbial communities from a riparian zone of the East river system, Colorado, United States - L1c1 | ecosystem: Environmental > Terrestrial > Soil > Riparian zone | place: USA: East River... | reverse complement strand
CATAATGTAAAAGAAAATGAAGAAGTATTTCCACCAGCCCCACCGGGAGCTACTCCTGCTGCTCCACCGGCTAATCCATAAGACACGCCTTTTGACCCACCTTGTCCACCATTAGAAGTAACGTTACCTGATGTTATTCCACCACCTGAACCACCACCACCAGCGCCTCGATTTAAAGCTGCTGTTGGAGTAGTTCCTACTCCACCTGTAGCAGATGATGCCGCACCAGCCGCACCGGGGTCTGTGCCTTCCCCGGCACCTGCACCACCACCACCACCTGCGCCTAATGCTCCACCGATTCCACCATTACCTGCACCTGCATTGTAACCGTCAGTTTGTGCAAATGCAGAAATACCACCAGCAGTGCCGTTGTTACCGTTAGTTGAATTGGTTGCTTGTGCGACTCCACCCGCACCCCCTGCACCTACATCAACCTGATAAGTTGCGGCAGTTAAATCGCTAATGTTAAATTCTTCTTCTGAATATGCGCCACCGCCACCGCCACCCCCGCCTTGTCGAATAGTTGCTGTTGCTCCTTTACGACCTGAACCACCACCGCCACCGCCACCCTGACAAATACACCGAACTGTTTTAGCTCCAAGCGGTTTTGTCCAAGTGTTAGTGCCCGGCGTAGTAAAAAATTGAATATCAACTTTTGATGAATTAACTAATAGCCGCCAACGAGTAGTAGTATTATCATATTGCAACGTTGCAATTCCAGTTCCCGCAGCTAAAGTTATTGTTCCACCTGTGCCCGTAAGAATTCGATTAACGGCGCTTGAACCTGCATTATCATTAGCAATGCTAACCGCTCCTGCTCCTACTGATACGATGGTAATTAATTGTCCATTTCTACCATTTTGAAGTCCTCGAAGTGTCGCAAGAGTCGCATTATTCATTCGCAGAACTGAAGCCGAAACTATATCTCCAGCTACTGTATCCAGATCGTCTATGTTGCCAGTAGTTGTAATAGTCAATTCGCCACGCGCAATAGCACTGTCTGTCATGCCTCGATTGTCCCACTTGACAACATTAGCGTGAGCGGTGGTCATTAAAGACAAATCCATCTGAACGAGTTTAGACCGATCTGTCCCATCGCGCAAACGTGGATTTAATATACCCGCTATATCTGCATCATCCCATTTTTTCATAACGGTTAAGTAAATTCCATGATAACAAGAACTCCAGCAAGGCCGGGAGTTCCAGAAAACCCTGCGGCAGTAAAACTCATAGCACCCTGCCCACCCCCACCGAAACCAGTCTGCCCCCATGTCTCGCCTGATACATTTGCGTTATAGTTAATTAACAGTCTTGACGCACCGTAACCCCATCCAAGCGGTGCGTTTCCACCCACACTTCTATATCCAGCAGTTCCACTGTTTCTAGTGCCAGTAATTATCGGACCTTGGCCGGATATATTTAGGTCTCCGTTAGTAGCCACTCCACCTGCTCCATCACCTGATGCGACAACTGAACTTCCCGCAGCCATTGTCGTCCCGCCGTTACCACCACCTGCCGTATATAAAGTAACTCCATCATTAAAAGTTGTGCTTCCACCATTACCGCCAGCGGTAGGAGTTCCTATACCAGCGGCTCCCCCTGCTCCTATTGCGTAGGTAAAAGGTCCGGCTCCAAGGTTATTTATAAATTTTTCGAAATACGCACCGCCGCCACCACTACCCCCAATAGATGCTTGGCTTACTCCACCTAATGCACCTGCGCCACCGCCACCGCCACCCACCCCTCGAACCCAAATCATTTTTACATTTGCAGATGGAGTATAACTTGTGCCAGATGTTTTAACGATAAGGAACCCTAACCTAGTAGGTGGAATTACACCAACACCACTACCACCACCCAATACAGTAACTGCATATTGATTAGTAGTAGGAATATCTTCGAAAGCAAAGTTAATTGAAACGTGGTTAGCGTCAGTAACTTTAACCGTGCCTTCAATTATCTCCCCTGTTGAAACTATTTTAACAACTACAACAACATCCGTCGTTCCTAAACTGTGTGTAACAACCCACGGATTGGTTGTGCCATCGCCTATTAGCGTAGTATAGAGTAGCGTAGCTGCTGTTTGGGAAGCAAGTTTCCATCCCCCTCTCCCATCTGATCTAAGAAATTGAGTAGAATCATAACCACTACCACGACCAAATTTAATCAGATCGAGTAATTTACTACTAAATTGTCCTAATGGTAAACGACCAAACATTTAGTAATCCTGACCAAAAGCAGAAAGGTAAATAGTTTTGGCTGCGGTTACAGCAGTTGTTACTGCAACTTTTACTGTATCCCCTGATTTTAGCCGGAGATACGGTTTGCCTATATTATTTATAGGTAGTCCTTGAAAGTTGATTGGATTAAGTAAGTCCAAACTAAAATTAAAACCATCAGTTCCTGCACCTGCACCAACAGTAATTGTTCCTATTATATAATCTACGCCACCGCGAGTAACGTATAAAACAAGAATTCGAGCAGCGGTATCATTACTGGTAACAATAATTGAATCAACATCTGAGTCATCTGCTCCCGCAGTAAAAAGTAGTTTGAGTCCAGTTCCATCAGCATTTTGTAAAGTAATGCTGCTATTGTTAGCCCCCTTGGGAAGAAAAAGAGAAAATTGTTTAGCCATATTACATTAAGATTGCTATGTTTAATCGTGCGAGTAATTCAGGGTCTGTAATTGCAGCAAAAGTAGGACTGCCACCAGCAGCAGGGGTATCCAACACCCATCCGTTTGCTCCATTTGAACGAAGATATTTTGTTGGGTCTATTCCCGACCCTGTTCCTTGCGTAAGAAGATTAACTAATCCAATAATTGACGTTGATGAAATAGCGATGGAGATAAGCTTTTTGCCATCCCATTGTTGCAACGTTGCAAGTGGTGGATTTTTTCCAAAATCTAAAGCTAAGTCGCCCTTTTTAAGTATTGGTAGTTTGACTTTAGACCTAGAATCGATTAGATAAATACTTACCTGCGAGTTAAGATAATTCTCTATGCGATCAGCAAATTCACTGGTTCGGGAACGTAAATTTTCAAACGTTTCCGCATCTCGAATATGTCTTGGAAGTCCTACAGGCATTAATTAACTTTCAACGTCCAGTTAAAAAATTTCCACTGGAGAAATCCTCTATCAATTATCTCTATCCCGAATGTTTTAATTCTTGCAGTCGGTGGTGTTGCAGTAAACCATGCTTGAGATAAAACTGCATCATCGTGAGAAACTTGTTTAAGAGGAATGTTTAATCGGTTATCTGACTTTGGTGCGTAATATCCAATTGAACGATCACGATGGTATCTTAAGAAAGTTGACCCCGGTAATTGTGATGGCTTTTGTATATCAACTCCATCAAGAGTTAACCAAACTTCTTTCACGGTTTTATCTTCTGCTGGAGCCGTTAGATCAAAATACTTTAACATCTGACATTCAATTACACCAACAAAGAAAACAGAACCAGCAGTTAATGCAGGATTGAATGCGGCATGATTTGTTCCAATAGCTGGTAATATATAATCGAACGTTAGCGTTGAAGCAGTAACCGCAGAGATACGCCCCCACTGTTCATTTTCTCCATTAACGTCGGTGATAAGACACCAATTTCCTACATAGCCATCTCGATCAAGATAGAACAAGATACCATCATCACGAGTAAAAGAATTAGAGGTAAAAGTGGTGAGGGTTCCAAATGAGCGTCCAGACGAAATCCAATTAGCATAAAATCCTTCAGCAAAAGCTTCTCCGACAAATCCTGATTCGGTTCCTACATATATCTTTGACCCGTTAGTATCACCATCTTGAAATGCAGCAGAGCAGAGAAGATCATGTTCATCTTGAATGAACCATTGTGCAGTGAATGCATGTTGGCAAACTAGCAGATTCACCTGCATATCTGTTTCATCTGTCGGCAACCAGAGACAGTTTAATCCATTTTTAGCATCATATGCACCATGTGCTAGAATTTGCTTTGATCTAGTTATACTAGCTCTCCTGAGCGTTTTCGAGACTTTCTGCGATACGGGATAAATTTGTGAACCATCTGTTTCTAATATGCAGTAATTCTTGGCGTCCCATCCCCAAAGAACTTGCTGCTCTTGTCGCTCCATTCTGACCAACGTATAAACCTTTTTAGCAACAAACTGCGAAAAATGACTGGTTATAGAATAGAACGTTGAGATGTTTCGAAGCGATCCTTCAAAAGCAGTAGTGCCTGCTTGTCGCAGATCGAGCGTAAAAACACCTGCCGGATATTCGGTGCTAAGAAGAAGATACGGCACCATTGGAGTTATAGCAATTGCAGTGCCTAATCCACCACCAAGTTTAAATGAATACTGATGCGGCACCCGCGAACCCGATTGCAAAATATCGGTCACGCCCCAAGAGAAGGGGTTGCGTGCTTTTGATCGATAGAGTGTAGTTGGGTTCCCCTGCACCACAATTGTTCCTGAACCATTGCTCGGCAAAGTCGCGCTGGTAGTTCCATCGGCTAACACAAGCTGCATTGTTGTAGCAGTTAAGATTTTGAATAACCATAATCCATTATTTCCTATTCCACCTGTAGTAAATCCAGATAGCCTGACATATTGACCATTCCTACCTTTGAACCAATTTGTTCCATCAGTGATTGTGACGATGCCCGTAGTTGCCCATGACACCGCAGCGGAAAGAGGATAGTTACCCCAACCCCACCAATACGGATCAGAGAAAACTACAAATTGAAATTGTGGCGGAACCGAAAAATTATCAACTTCAACTTGGTCAACACCATCGACGATATTCATATCATCGTATGTTACTGTGCCGGGGTAAACTGCTGTAACAGAACCGATGAAGAACACGTTTCCTGCCGCAGCATTAAGTGCCGCCAAAGCTGACGAGGCATAGGCAGTAGTTCTGAAAATCCAGATTTGATCGATGTCGTTGCGATTGAATGTGGGCATCGACAGGTGGATAGAGCAACCGCTACCATTCGATTGCAACGTTGCAACTGGAGATGGGTTACTTCGTGGAGCTAACGAACCACCGATAGTAATATCATTTTCAATGAAAGGGTAATGTGATGCTGCTGCATAGCAGTAAACATAACCATACCATTGACTCGGAGATAGTTTTCCTGTATCACCATTTTGTGAAAGAGTAGGAGCAGATGTAGGAACAGGAATGATAGCATCGTAAATATTACCATTCATGTCCAAAACACTTACAGATTCTTCACCATTTGCACGAACGGTTAATCCTACTAATGGTGACGACGCGAAGCTTGGCTTAACGTTTCCGGCAATAGTTGTGCTGACGACTGTAGTTGGCATTATGGAAAAGGTGCGGTTTTAACGTCTGTGTAAGTGAAAAGGATGAGTCGCGTTCTAGTTTGAACCCACATGGCATCTTTAGTTACATGCAATCCTACTATCGGGACGTTTGTGCGACGATAGAGTAACTTTCCAGTCATTCGTTCAATTTGTTTACCAGAGTTAAAAATGCCATTAGATTGAATGAAATCAGCAGGTTTGGATGCGACCGTAAAAGCATCATCCATTCCTTCCGGTTCTACCGATTTAGCTTGAATTTGTAATGGGTCTTTAGCCATTAATAATACACAAAATTAAAAGTTTGTGTAAGAGATTGAAAAAACCAACTGAATCCATAAGAATCGCTAAAAGGAAAACCGCGAACGAGTTTATTATGCGTTCCACCTTTAGTAAAACCCCCATGCGTAATTATCCAATCAAAATTAGGAGCATCTTCTGCTACTCCTGTTACAAGTTCATAAATCCAAAAGTCAGTGAATATATTTGTATCACCAATAACAAGAGGATCGTAAGTTAATTGGTAACTGCCGGTTAAATCAACTCCCATTCCCCAATGGGCTTTGAAATTATTAAAGTTTGCAAAACACCGAGGTTTCCAAGGAACAGTGCGATCAGTTATGGCTCCGAAATCAGCACTAAACGCAGGAGCACTTGGATTATATTGAAAAGTGCCAGCTCCAATATCTTGTTGAAATCCTATGTTGATATTTGCATCGCTAAGAGATGCATGATCGGAATGACTCCGAATGTAAATCATGGCACCAACTGGAAGGCTTGCAGGATGATCTATTACGCTTCCCGGTTGCCCATTATCTGCTGGATTAGTTGGGTCCCAATCATCAAGAGGATCATAAGGATAAAGCGGTGGTGGACCAACCGGGGGAGTTGGTCTAATTGGACGATCAGGCCAATCAAACACGCAAGAATGCGTCGTATCTTTTTTCAATGGAACTATGGAATTTGGAAAAGACATTGCAACGTTGCAACTAGAAGTAGAAATGAATTCTCATATCAGGTGGTGCAGCGCAAAGGTGATAGTATAACTTTGCACTGGTTTGAACGTAGTATCCATATTGACAGACTCCGTTAAAAGTTTGGTGAATGGCATAAACCTTTTGCCCCGGATTAAAGTCGATTGTTTTCTTTCCAGTCATTCTTCGATGCATTCCTTGCCAGAATGGAAAGACCCCTCTCGCACTTACAAGAGGTTTGATATTATCAACGACGTTTAACGGTCTATCCTGAAGATCAGTGTTCTGAACACTTTCGTCGATACCACCGAGATATGGAAACACTATATCTGAGGGTAGTGGTTGAAGAAGATCGAATGCCATGCATTACCTCGCGCGACTCTCCGATTCCTGTGCTTCCCCCTTGAGATAACCAGCTTGTGGCATAGCATTGTTGTATGCTAGCACGCGCGTAACTGCGCGTAATCTTAGCGACGGAAGGAGTCGAGGGATGGGAAAAGTATCTGTAAGAACTACAGTAGTTGGAAGCTTCCAAAAATCGATTAAGATAGAATCACCTGCTGGCATATTATCAACTGGAAAAATTGATAAAACAGTGCCGTTAACTTCATACCATCTAGGAAACTGCCCTCTTGGATTTTCTAGAAATTGATTTCGTTTCTTTAGCGTTCGAGAAGTGCCATTGGTAGGAAGATAGCGAATAAGCCTCTCCCGGCCAAAATCTGTTGGTAAGGTATAATCTTCGGTCGATTGCAACGTTGCAATTACAGAATTGGTAACTAATAGTTCAAAATATTGATTCTTCTCACAGTAGTCCAGTAAAAGCTGATTAACTAAATTCAAAATCCAAGCGTCAAGATTGTCTGAACCTTTGACCCTAGCTTCAACTTTTATGTCGTCAACTAATTGTGATATTAAAATTTGCGATGGGTTAGACATTTGCGTATGCTTTCAATGCGATGCTATGATTATCAGCGAGAAATTTTAATATAACGGCACCACCGATTTGATCGCTAACCAGATCAGCGTTATATACACCGTCATCTTCGTATTTACCTTTGGTGTAGTATTGAGAACCAGCCCAAAGATAGGGAGTTAAAGTTTGGTGAAAATTACGATACCCCCAACCGTTATATCCTTCTAACTTGTAGCAGATTCCAGCAACTGTCCACTCTTTCCATGAAGTTAGTGAATCGAAATTTAACGCATCGATGGCAGATGCTTCCCATGTAAAAGGTGGAGAGCCGGTGGGTGGCCGTCCTTTTGGTTCGTGAGTAGTTCTAGCAGTTAACGAATCGCCATTATGTAGGTGAGTTTTGAAATCAAAGTCTGCTTCAAGACAGTGAATAATTCCTACCACATAGAAAGGCACTCCTGTAACCAATTCCACCTGTTGATAGTGAAGCTGGTTAAAAAGTAGTTTGGCTGCTAACGAAGCTACTTCAACCTTTTTAGCTAAATCTATTTCAATTGAGCGAAAGTGAGTAGCATATTCGTCTGCTAGTTGTTCAGTAAAAATCACAATACACCTAGCAAAAACAAAACTAAGAGTAGTAGTAGCAATCCCCCGAATGGAAAGTATCCCCAACCTCGGTTGTATCCCCAACTAGGAAAAGCGCCGAATAGGATTATGACAACTAGAATGATTAATATAGGATTTTGACGTAATACTGATGCTATCATGTTTGTTTCTCCGGTGTAACTACTTCTGATGCTATTTGTTTTGGCACTGCTGATTGAATTCCAACATCGACACTTGATTTGTTATTATCACGCGCAAGCATGAGTCCAATTCCAGTTATGATCGAACCGAAAGCTGCGGTTAAAGCGGGGATGGATATATGACCATTTGCTCCATAATCGCTAGCCAATCCACCTAATCCAATAAGAATCGCACCGATTCCTGCTGAAGATGTCCGCCAGCTACGATTTAATTTCACGTTTAATAATTCCTGTCGATTCAAGATGACCTACTAAGTTAGTTAAAATTTTAGTTGTATCTTTTAGGCCAATTGAATGTTCTGCCATTCGATTATCAAGAGCACCGATTAGTCTGATAACAGTATTTTGTTGAGACGCCATGTTATCATAAAACCGTTTACGTTCCTCATGCCACATCTTTTCAGTAGTAAGTAGAGTAGCATAATCGGGTTTTAGCTCATACTCTTTTAACTTCAACAACGCAGCAGTAAGATCACCTGCTAAATCGTGGCATTTTTTAACGCGTTCATCACGTTCACGGGTGATTGTTTCAACTTGTTTTATATGAGCGTCTAATAAAATTTTACCTTGCTCAATAGTAATCTTTTGCGTTTCTTCAGCTAACCTCTTTTGAGCTTCGATAGTTTTCTCATAAGCTTCGATAGTTTGTCGTTGGGCGACTGCGGTTCGTTTTCGAGTTTCGCGCGTTGTCACCCATGCAATAGCTCCTGCTAAAACGGAAGAAATGCCTAAGATACCAAACCATGATTGAGGCATCCATTCGTTTGATTCAGCTAAAAAATACATTTTTGCTTAGATACAATACAACGTTGCAGCTTTTTACAGTTGCAACGTTGCAATTGTTAACCAACATTAGACCCCGTAGAAATTAACCTCAATTGCTCCTGTTAAAAGTCTAAAACTTTTAACATCATTAATTTCTGCCAGTGCCGGGTATGTGGGCACGTTCGGGTTAACCTGATTGGGGTCTGCCGCATCATACATAAACGTCAAAGACGTAAATGTTGATGCCGCTAGAAATCGCATTGATTTAACATTTCTAGTAGTAACAGCCGCCATCGCTCCCGAAAAAATCGACGTTGGTCCTCTATCTTCGTTATTCGTGCCCATTGGTTAATAGATTGAGTTTTCGCCGGGACCAGTTGCTTTAATAGCATAGTAACCTTCTCCAGCCGTGGGAGCACCAGTAGCAGGAGTGTAAGTTAACTTATACTTTTTATCAGCAGCGGTCAGGATTTTGAATGCCGAAAAGAAACCAGCCGTAAATCCAGCAATCGTCGCAATCGACACTGAGCCGGTATCGTCCAAGTTGGTTTCAGTGAGTGAGAACACTGGAGCAGTGCCATCGAAGGTAGTGATAATATGCCCCTGAAACTCAATCAACAGAGGAAACTTTTTCGCAGTGGCATGAGGGATACCAGCTATTGGTCCCAAACCACTCGATGCTCCATCTGTTCTAAAGATTTCAAGGGCAGCAATCGCAGGATCGCCAAACTTGGCCCCCACGATAATTGCTGAAACTACTGCTCCTAGTGAAGCCCTGAATGTTCCTTTTGTAGGCGCTCTTGGCCCTTTAATATGTGAATCCATAATTATTGCAACGTTGCAAATGCAGTTGCTTTAGTGGGAGCTTACGCTCCCACCGCCGCAATTCCACGCTTGTTCTCGTAGCCAGCCACGAAACGTTGACGCAAGCGAGAAAACCATGCATCCGGATTATTACCGAACTGTGCCAAAGGCGTAATGTCCGGATAAATATTGACGACCATAGTCAATCCATAGTTGGGCGAACTAGGTGCCCATCCGAGAAACCAGTGATCGGGGTTTGTCAAGAAACGCAGCGGAACTGCTTCAATCTTGAATTGCTTCATTACCGCGTTGGTTTTATTGTCGGCGGTATTCGGATTCATCAGCGAGTTGACTACCTCTACAGCCTGCTGCCAGAGAACTGGAGCAAGACTTGGGACATAGATGTAGATTGTGCCACTATAGGCAATTGGTAATCCACGACTATCGTTCAAGTTGTAGAGCAAATTCGCAATCGCTTGGAATACCGTTTCTACGGTGATCGGCAAATTCTGCGCGATTAGGTTCGCCCATGTTGCAAGAGAATCTTCTCGAAGATGATTGATACTGAATAGAGGCTGGTTATTCGGGTCGCCTGTAACCTTGAAGTCATACGGCTGCACCGTAAAACCGTTATTCAAGATGTTGGCTGCCGCCATCTCCATCAACACAACTGAACCATAGAGCATGGTGCGAGGACGATTCGCTAACAGTCCCCATTCCTCTTGCTCAATCGTCTGTTTTTCGATTTGATAACCTAGACGATAGTTTGTTGGTGAGAAAAAGGCAATTGGCCCTTTCACCGGCTCCTGAAATGGAATTGGTTCCAAGTCCCTGTTCGGGATGGGAATTCCCATTCCACCTAAGTAAGACTTCTTGACGAAGGCTTTAGTAGTTTCCTCAACCTTCATGTAGAAGGTATATTGTTTTGGAAACTGCTCATACATTTCTTCCTTAATCTCGTTAAAGTTTCGGTCGAAATGTTCAACGTATGCTTCTGCTACAACGGCCATATTATTTCCTTAGTTTAAGTTGCAACGTTGCAATTATGCTTGGATGATTGCTGGCACTAGCTCAACAATCACGCGACCATTATAATCGGTCAACGCTTGGTTCGGATAAAGGGCAATAACCGTGAAGAACAAGTTGGTGGTATCTGCTGAATTCAGCATCTGCATCAAACTTGTTGCATCGCGATACAGGCCGTATTTTGTGCCTACGGCTACTGCACTTAACTGCGGGGCACCGGCAGCCTGACCAACGTGGCCTGCGGCATCGGTGATATTAACTACGAACTGCGCATCTCTAGGATCAAACACCCAATGATTGGTCCCGTATAGGGTCACTGGTGGTTGGTCCGTGGAGAGATGCGAAGGGTCGGGAACCTGTCCATAGCACACTACATCGGCAGTTACGCAAGCGGCTATCGCGCCTGCTGATAACTTGACGAAGGAGCGAGCTGGAAACACGTTCGCCGCATTTGATTGCACTGGTTTCTGGATGTGCAAGTTATCCTTGCGACGTTCCATAAACGGCATCCTGATTGTTGCGTCCATTATTTCTCCTGTTTTATGTTTCTACTACTGCTGACGGTTCAAGATCGATTTTATTCAAAGGCATGGTTGAATCATCCATACCCGGTTCAGATCGAGTTTCCCTCAGACGTTCTTCTGTGAGAATTCCGGGGTCTTGCGGAGCATTACCAGCTACCGTTTCCCCCGTTACTTCTCGGTTAATAAATTTTTTCGACACATTGCCAAAAAGCGCGTTCACTTGATCTTGTATGACACGCGGACGACACATAAGAGTGAAGGAACGGCCACCGCTTATCTTGACCTTAACCGGCTTACCGTTAGCTCCATCTTTCCATACTTCCCATCCGTCGGCTGTCGCTCCAACTTGAGGCAACACTTGACGCTGCTTTTTCATTTCCACCGAACCTTCTTCAGCCCATTCAGCAGCATATCGCTTTGTATCGAATGCTGGTGGAAGATTAAAAAGACCGGCGTCTGACTGACCCTGCGCTACAGTTAACATTTCAATAGCCATAATTGCAACGTTGCAACCGCGTTAACGGCTGCGACCCCCTTTAGCTGGTTTGGCAAATGCTTTAGGCATTGCATCTGTTCCTGATGTCATTATTTTAAACGTTGTTTCCAACGCAGCTTTCGTGTCATTATCGAGCCGATGCTTTGGAGCATTTGGGTCCATAGGTGGATTGAACTGTGGTGAATTACCAGCACCGGGATAAGTTAAACCAGTTCGCATACCGGGAAAAGTAAATGGCTTAGGTTCATTCGGGTTAGGTGGATTTGGCTGATTAGGGTCTTTCGCCCGCGATTGCGCCTGCTTATCCGCCCAATATATCTTGGCGAGATTCCCAACGACATTCGCATTAGTAGGTTCACCAGCCTTGGTGCGTTCTTGAATAGCATCCCACACTGCTTGAGCGATTTCGTTATCTTCGAACATGCCAAGGGTATCGGCGTTGCGCGCATGATAAAAGGCAGCTTCAGCCTCACGACCAAGCACGGTCGCAGCCATAGGTGCCAGTTCAACTCCGATTTCCTTTTTCTGGACGCCAGTAATGTTTTTAAACATTGCGGCAAAAGTAGGAGCCATTTTATCGACTTCCTCTTTTGAGTATCCAGACTCCGCGAGAGTTTTTCGGACAGATTCAAGGTATTCGTCTTTTTCAGGTGGAGCACTTCTCTTGTCATGCTCTGCTTTTAAACGGTCAAAATCGGCTTGGAATCGTCGTTGAAGTTCCTGAGTCCTACCTAGATCACCTTCAAGCTTGGTGGTCTTTTGCAACGTTGCAACAAACTCACCCTTGATCTTTTCCAACTGACTCTTAGTAACATCATCCAACTCATCCCACGGAAGATCATCGAATGGAGTTTTCGCTCCACCTTGACCCCCACCATTCTGACCGCCGGTTCCACCTGCGCCCCCGGTTTGAGAGCCGCCGCCTGAAACGCCGGAATCAGGTGAGAGATACCACCCCAAAGGATATACCCCTCGTTCATGTAGTAACTTTATCATAGTATTGTATGCCTGTCAAGCGAATTAAACTTTTTTTCCTATAAAAATGTGCGCTACGGTTTACGCAAAATCTCTAAGAAAAATTTCTCTAATTCGTCTATTGCTAATATTTTTCCCTGTAATTTATACAAGTCGTCCACAGTAGAGCAACCTGCAATTCGACTCCGGAAATTAAGTCGAAAATTTTGAAAGAGTGACTTTACATCTCGTATTGGAACTTGACTGAGCCTTGTGTGGAATTCCGTAGATATTGTAATATCATTAGAATCAGAAAAGGAATAAGGTTCAGTTGTAACTTTAACATTCATAATTGCAACGTTGCAACTTTACCCACCGATTCCCGCTCCACCTTGTTGCATCATTTGACCGGGAGTGGACGGACCCGCTCCAGACGGTAAACCGGGGGAACGTGGCTGCATTTCAGTAGGATTAGCTCCCGGTGGAATCCCAACCTTCGCTTGCAACATCTGCATGTGCATTTGTAACATTAGGAAGTTTTGGTGAATCTGAATTTGTTTTACCAGTTGCGGAGCATTCTGCCGATACTGAGTCATAAAGATTGACTTTTGGTCCTCTAAGAAACGAGTCTTAACCTTTATAGCAACTTGATGATTCTGGTCCGGATTGATGATAACCTGAACACCATAGAAAGTCTGGATGGCTTGATCGGTGGCGAGGTAAACTTCTCGCTCGAATCCACCATCGTTAACCCATTCGGCAGCCGTATCAAAGCGCCATTCCTCTAGGAGTTCCCGCCACATCGGAGCGCGGTTAATGGCAGGATCACCCATGCTAGATTCTAGCATATAGCGAATGTTTTGCTGCCGGACGATGGATTCGATATAAGTCGAAGCTACATCCCACTTCAATCCTACGCGCGTCCATAAATCTTCCGGCGTAAGCACGAAACCCATTTGACCTGAAATAGCTTTCAAAAGGTCCGGTGGAAACCATGTTCCAGTGTATTCCCACACTCGAATTGCAAATCCACCCATAATGTCGTAGTTAAATAGATTGATCGGAGCAGTAACCGCCGACATACTAGCTTGGAAAGCGTTCTGAGCTTCTGAGGCAGAAGTTCTCCCACCCATCGCTTTACCTAGTAACGCATCTTCAGATTTCGTCGAGGTCTTAGCCTGATCGCGCAAATGCTGCATCATGTTGACTGTCGATGCCGTTGCATCATAGGGAGTGCGCCATCCAAAGTCTCGATCAGAGTTGACTTCAATCTTCGCTCCCTTTTTGGTAAGGTTCTGTCCGGTTGCTGGCGATGAGGTTTGCACCCATGCGGGCGGGTCATTAATCCAGTCTTTGTTAGCAAGATATTGCCCTTTGCAGGTTATAATCTCTTTATAGTGGTTCCAAAGCAGATACCCCAACGAAGGCGTATAAACACCACTATCGAGGTCAGGCATATGGTTAGTTCCATAAATAGGCACGCCATCTCGTGGGAAAAAGTTTCGCTGAAGGCGTAGAAGGATTTGGTTCCCTACTAGGTTAGAACCAAAAGAGTTGACGATGTATCTAAGATACGGAACTGGAGAACCATCAGCACGTTTAATCCAATCGCCCGTTTGTGGATCGAGAGGCAACATTGGATAGAAACTCCAAAGAGCTTCTACAGAGTGTTTGGGGTCGAGTATCTGCGGGATGCTATAATTTTTATAATCGTCCAACTGAGTGATTTGCTGTATCGCGTCTCGCATAGATGCCATCTCTGGTTCAGAATACATCCACTGCTCAGGTGCAACAGCCACTTTGTCTAGGTTGAGGAATCCAAACGGATTCATTCGAGGATCATATTGATTTTGCAACGTTGCAAATCGTGGAGTTTCCTCGATGAGAAAAGGACATGGTTGGTAATCCATCTCATATGCATTGAGACGGAAATTCAACCAAAGCCGTCGGATGGAGATAGGGTCGAACGTTGTGCCAATTTCGATGATTTCCGGCACGGTGGCAGGCATCCCCTGATTCGACATGCGAGTTATCATCTGAACATTAAACTCGAACTCAGACCGAGCAAAAGCCACCCCATAAGTATAAAAGTGTCTAAAAGCTATAGCCAACTTTCGATAAATGTCCTCATTATCAAAATTCCAGTTAAGAAGCGCATTAGCAGCTTTTACACGGTCGCGAAACGGATGATAGAAAGAGTCCTCAGATCGAGTATCATAATATTTAGGAATGTTGTATTGAATCGGACAGCCTTCCTTAGTGCTAATAAAATGAGACACATCGGTCAGTCTTTCCACCGCATCGAACACCACCGAGTCAGCTACACGAACTTGATTAGTTGGACCTTCATCAGCGTCTCTACCGGCAGCGGTATCTTGGTCTATGTTGGTGTCGATTATGTCTAACTTAATCCGATACATGTCGAGGATTTTCTTCCACATGATTTCAAAAGGACACCGCTCCATAACTTGGGGCCATGCATACTTTTGATGGATAAATAGCAGAATATCCTTTTGCCTTTCTTCGGGCAGATACTGAACAAGGTTAACCGGAAAGCTGCCGAGAGCAGCTTGCGCGTTTGGTTGTAATAGCCAGTTATTGGCAGCTTGTGGTATGATCGGCAGCATGATATAATATACTCTCTATAAGGGGTTGGTCAAGAAAAATAAGTTCACGCGCGTTCTCAGGAGAGAAGGAGTGGGATAGCTAAAAATAGCCTTTATCATGCCAAAGCGTTATCAAGAACACCGCCAAACCTAGGATTAAAGAACCTATCACCTGCCACCAGTTTAGCCAGCGAGTCGGCCAGTTGCAACGTTGCAACTGTCTAAGTGAATCCCACTGTGGACCGACGCTGTTCATCTTCGAGTATCGCTTTCAAGCGAGCAGCGGTATCTAGCGGAGCTGTGTAATACTGTTCTTGGGCTTTCTGCTCCTGCGGTTCGCGCCTACGCGGTTCGTTGCGCGTCCATATATAAGGGGAGCAGACTATATTACAGAGAGCGTCGAGTTCATCATCGCCATGTAGCGGCACTTTGTCCTTTGGTTCGCCTCTGAGTTCACCCCCTCGATAGCGGTCCCAAAAAAGCTGGTCGAATTTGTCTAGGGCGAGTGCAACCCCCGGCATTCGGATTAGAAAGAAAATTCTAGCACCGGGGGCTACTCCGCGTTGTGGGTGAGCAATGTGAGGATTAGCGTTAGGGTCCAGTAAAGAATTAGCTTTGATAGCGCGATCTTCTGGCCCCATGTGAGTTGACTCGGTGATGACCAGTCCTTCTTTGAGGTATTCGAGAGAGAAGGACTGTCCAGTGCGTTCGTCTCGTTTAAAGGCATGGTAATCTGTAGGAGTGGCTACCGCGACTTCCGAGCTAGGTCGAGTGTGAACCTCTCGCCATTGCGTTTGACCATTTTTAGTGATAAATTTTTCTCGTTCGTTATTTGAGAGGGTAATAATGTCTTGGCAACGTTGTGAAATAGTCGTGTTACGTCGTGAGTAAAAGCGGTAGATGAACCAGATATTGTTAGTCGAAAGGTAGGCCCATGCGCAAGAACTTGGATGATCGAGTCCGGGGTCGAGTCCTCGATAAATTCTACCATTAGGGAATCGAGTTTGAAGTTCATCAAAAGTCCAGTCAAGGCAATGAAACTCTCGTCGTAAAGCATCGAGAACGAGTCCGCTAGATGAGAAGAATTCTCCATCGAGTCTGGCTTTTCCGGCTTCTCGATTCTCCCACATTCTAATAAGATCATCTTTCTTTTCCTTTGGTATGATGTGAGCGGGTGCATCTCGGACTGAAAACTTGGTAAAAACGAAGGAACGTAGGGGGAGTTCTTCTTCTTTTTTGAATACCTTATATGCTAGAGCAACCTTTTTGCCGGTATTACGCGGATCAGCAGGCGTGTAGTCCCATGAAGCGAACGCTTCGTTAGTAAGACGATTTTTGATTTCGTCGAGGACAGCCTGTTCAAAACCTTCGGTGAGAATAATCCCGTGAACAGCATCTCCCGACCATTTAGTATCTTCAGATTCGTAGGATTTACAAACAAGCTCATGGGCTGTAGTCTTAGGATTGGTTTGGGATGCTGTTGAAATGATGAACATTCGATCTGATTCGGAGTCTTTTAGTATAGAGGCACGCGGAAGAAACTTCCGCCATTGACGCATAATGATTCTCTTATGGAAATCGTTGTCCGGAGCGCCGAGCCAGAACTGTCCACCGCGTGGAATGGGTGGATAGGGATAGGCGGGTGCAAAAAGAGTTGGAGCAAGTCGTGAAGATGTATTCCACCTGTCGATATTTTCAGTCTCATATGGTTGTTTGTATAGGTTTCCCACTAAATGTGGGTATTTTTCGTAGTGTTTTTGTATTGGGATGAGATTATCGATAGAAGGGCGGGGAATAAGCTGGACTAAACGGCCATGATAGTCCTTGTAGGGCTGAAAACAGCGCCACTGTGGGTTATTTGGGAAAATCCAGAGGATTGCGTTGAAAATAAACCCCGCCGTTTTGCCAATACGGTTGGCACTGAAGCAAATCGGGAAGTTAATCCCCCAAACCCATGCGTTTAGTAGCAACGCCTGTTCATACGAGGGTATAAAGAATGCTTGAGGCTCATTGTAGCGTAGGGTCTCTACGGATTCGGAGTAAAATCGCTTCGCGGCTTTGAAAAGATAGCGGAGTGTATCTCCGCGGGGAGACTTTTCCTGAAGGGAGTCGGAGTATCTTTCGAGTAGGATAGCCTGAGTCTCGATGTCCTCTGGTGGATTCTCCACCCAATCGGTAGGTAGGTTCTGTTGCAACGTTGCAACTTACGCCAGTTTGGGTGATAAGTCAAGAAAAAAGTATAAACATAGTCTATTTTGGAAAATTATAGAGAAAGTCTCGGATGTCATATGAATGGGGGTGGTTGGGGGAAAGCCGGGGGTGCTATGAGCCTTCCTACTATTCACGCGTAACAAGTAGGAACCGACTATTGCAACGTTGCAAGTAAGATGTAACATAAACCCTAGATGCTCATATAGTTAGGAGACAAGAC